>Ga0265295_1003783_pt1 | contig 21349 bp, 23 predicted proteins | sample Munlansysbiofilm_FD_192503 | JGI IMG/M metagenome (GOLD analysis project Ga0265295, IMG submission 192503) | Leachate microbial communities from a municipal landfill in Southern Ontario, Canada - Methane capture system biofilm | ecosystem: Engineered > Solid waste > Landfill > Unclassified ...
TTGTTTTACATTACGGCCCCGATGAACAGCGCGTAAAAACCGAGTATAAAACCAACGGGCAAACCACCCTTACAAAATACTTCCCCGGGGGCGGCCTCGAAGTGGAAGTATCGGCCAATGGCAGTGAACGCTGGCTGCATTACCTGCCCGGTGGGGGGTTGTACGTATGCGACGAAAACTTTGATAAAATTGGCATGTACTACGTGTTGACCGACTATCTCGGAAGTTGGGACAAAGTTATTTCCGAAACGGGAACCACGTTAGAAGAATACAGTTTCGATCCCTGGGGCCGCCGCCGCAACCCTACAAACTGGACATACACCGGTGTGCCAACAAGCTTTATATTTAGCCGTGGTTATACCGGACACGAAATGCTCGATGCTTTTGGGCTTGTAAATATGAATGGCAGAATGTATGACCCTGTATTGGGGCGTATGCTTTCGCCGGATAATTATGTTTCCTCACCAGGAAGCACACAGGCATTTAATCGGTACAGTTACGCGCTGAATAACCCTTTGGTTTATACGGATCCGAGTGGGGACATGCCGTTTCTGGTTGCCTTAGGTTATATGGCGGTGCAGGGCATAATTGCCGGCGATATGGCAAAAGATACAAAGCAAGGCTTCTGGGGTGGCTTTGCCTATGGCTTTGCAGCCGCAGGGCTAAGCCAGGGTGTTGGTGCATTGATTGGCCCTGTTATGGCTGGCCCAGGTGCTATTCCCGGCATGGTGAATGCAGGTATAAACGCCACTGTTTCAGGCACTGTAACGTATGGGTTTGACGCAATTGTCAACAATTCTCCCTTTAACTGGAAAGGATGGGCGTTGAATACGGGAATGGCTATGGCTGTTGGTGGTGTTGAGGGATATGCTGATGCGAATAATTATAATAATCTAATGGGTCCAAGGCAATTTAATGAACCTGATGGGTATGATAGATTTTCAGGTAGGCCATACAAGATGAGTACAAAAATTGACAATATTACTCCTGATGTACATCAAATACCTGGTGGCACCGATTGCGTGTATGCTGCCACAGCATATGTTGACAATCAAAATGGTGGAAATAGTTCTATAGAGGGCATGAAGTCTGCATATGCAGCTAAAGATCAGGTTGGAGCTTATATGACAGAAGTTGGAGCGGCTTTATCATCAGACAGGGGTTGGGTATTTGATGCAATTCCAAGAACAGATACTAAAATTTCCATGAAGGATATCAAAAGTCTTAAAGGCTACATTGATGGAAATGTTAATATCACCCTTAAATTAGATTATAATGCTTCATTGGATCACGCAGTCGCAGTAAAAGGATATCTTGTCAAACAAGTAATGAATTATAGAATGGAAATTTTAAATACTAAGGTTCTTGGTTACTATCTTATGGATCCCGATGGTTTAACCCCATATATCACCGTGAAATCGCCATATATCTCACGTGCGTATTTATTTTTTAAATAGTAAGCCGATGATAAGAATATTCATTACCATATTGATTTATATTTCAATAATTCACGCAGTGGATGCTCAGGATTTCTCCACTTGTAAATTTGAGAAACGCTACCAAAGAATCATTAATCGACATGAACGATCAACTATGCCTAAAATACAGAGTCAGTTGCCTATAGCTTTTGATAGTTGTTATGTTTTCTATTTTATAAAATTGAATTATTATTATCAAAATGACTCCATGTTATTAGCAGATTATCTCTTTCCAAAGGTCTTAGAGAAAAGAAAGCCTCAAAATGGATTTTATGGAAATCCTTTTCTTACTAGAATTGAAACAATTGTTTATAGCCCAACTCTCAATAGAACCTTTATTCATGGCACTGAGAATGAAAATAGCTTTTCTGTAATGAATGGTATTTACCCACACGATAGTACATTAATTAAGTTTATGATTGAAAATGAGATAAAATATGGATTGACTTTTGGAATAAGAGAAAAATGCGTTTTATATAAAAATAACTTGTGGACAACTATGGATAATAAATTAATATTATATAATTTATATATAAATACTATATGGACTCGTTATATTGAAAATCATAATAGCAATATGATTAGGCGAAAAAAACTCTAAGATTGTCAATTTTTAAAATTATAAGATGAAAACATATTATAGAATATTCCTTTTTTTATTGATTCTGGTATTAGGTAAACAGGGCTTTACACAATACATCGGAATTTATTCATCAAAATCCTATGAATTTGTTGATTTTATAAATCATGGAGAGTTTTATGCATTAACCGAAAATGGTACAAGGTTTTCTAATACAAGATTGGAATTTGATTGTGGCATTTATGAAGTAACTGAGGATACTTTGTATTTTCTTTCTGATAATAACTCTAAAAACAAAATAGTTAACATAGTCACCTTTAATAAGAACTCCTCTTTTGAGTATACTAGTTTAAATTTTGTTTGCATTGATAAAATAGATAAAATACTTCCATCCAAGCTCAAATTGGAATGTTATTATGAAGGTAATGATTCAATAGCAGTATTCTGGTTGAAGGATAGGGAAAAAATCACAGTGCTTAATTTCGGTATTAGTAGAGTCAATTGTTCTTATGAATTGGATAGTAGTGAGTTGATCAAATTTTCCCTTTCAAGTAATGACATTAATGGAAATGATATTTTGATACAATCAATTCACGCGACTGCATCAATGCCAAATAAAAAGTTTCTAATAAAAGATACATCTAGTTTCTCATTAACTTTGATTGGCCCTTTGTTACAAGATTACAAATCAAGAAATCGGATTAAATGGTTTCAATCCTTTCAAAATTGGCCTTGGAAATGGAATTTTAACAAAGCACATTGGTACGATCCGTTAGAGAAGAAATTACTATTTAATCAATGTAAAAAAATGTATTTCTTTTCTGATAAAAATGAATATCCCTAACCATATAAGTACTATGCGATGATTTAATTCCGGGCACATTCATACAATTTTTTGCGACTGCCAACTGAGTACAGAATGCAAATGATGGAAAAATATGCAACACGTTACTGGAGTTTATTTTAGAAAAAATACTTCTCATCGTTTTGAAGTATTTCTGGGAATTAAATTCCCGATGACATTTCTGTTTTTGTGCTTATTCATCAATGCTGTTTCGGGACAAAAATTACAGGATGAGGTGATAATTGTATCCAATGATTCTATTGTGGTGCTTAAAAAGCGTGCAACATCAGTTGCAATATCAGTAACCTTTAAGAACAGGTCAAATGCAGATACATTGATTATAAAAAATGTAACAGGCATGATATACCCCGGTTTAGTGTATTTTGCTCCCGAAACGCCTCACTTTGAAAATGAATGCAATAAGAGCAAACTAGATTTCAGAATTGAGGATTTAAATGGTAAAATTATGCAGCCTCAATACATAAATACTGATAATGGTTCTAAAGAAAATAGCTTTAATTTTTACGAAACAGAAGATAGTTCTGTGCCGCTAAGTAGCTTTTTAAAAAAGAAACAAATAAACAATTGTTTAAAAAGAGGAAGTATTTTCCTTTCTCAAGATTCTACTTTTTATGTTTGTCCTTATTTGGAACAACATTCCTTATCAAAGGGAATTTATTATTTATACATTTATTATTGCAACAGTTATGATACAACTTACAGCTTAAATTATGAGTCTACGCTAATTCAAACGATTCCTTCTGTTGGCAGAGTTCCAAAGAAAGTTTTTATTGGTCAATTTTCTTCTCAACCAATCAAACTCATTGTAAAATGAGCAATTGCATTGTTATGAATTATGCTTTCCACTGCGTATGTGATTCCGCTTCATTTCCAATGAATTTGCGCCCTATCAAGCCTCCCAAACTACCCACCCCCGAATTACCACCGATCGCATTTTTACTTACCTTTACACCTACGATTCCAAAGGCAACCCCGATGAATATACTTACCCTTCTGGTTACACCATTAAAAACGAATACAAAACCGGTAACGGAGCTTTGCAGAGCGTGAAAGAAAAACAAAGCGGTAAAATAATCTATGCACCTGGCAGTTTCAATGCGCGCGGGCAAATGAATCACTATACGATAGCGAACAAAAGCATATATACCAGCCTCGAATACGATGTGTATGGCTTGCCAGCCTTTGTTAAAACAGGGCATTCCTATCCGGGCAGCACGAACATACAATACCTCGAAACCAATTTCGACTCCGCAACCGGAAACCTGAACTGGCGAAATATTTAAGGGATGGTAAAAAATAAGAAGATGAAAAGCAAAATTATATTTCTTGTTCTATTGATGAGTGTAAGTCTAAAGCTTACAGCACAATATGGCTATTATTTTAATAAAGAGTTGAATGTCGGGTTAGATATAAATTCGATCAATTACTTTATGCAAATTTTTAATCCTGAGATGTTTATTCAACATGATAAAAAGATGATAGATTCATTGCTCTCAAGAGATAAAGAAATATTTAATAGTTCAACTTATTCAGATTTACTATATTTACCCATGAAAGGAACTTTCATAACAGGTGGGTATAGCATAGAAAAGGATTCTATTATACTTAAAGATTTTGAATCTCATTTGACAATAGCAACCTTCATAATAATTGATTCTCTGACAATGAAGTTGAATTTTTCAACCATCAAAACTTTTTTTGTTGAAATTAATTCAATTTATTTTTATAAAACAGTTTCATATTATGAACCTAATCCAAATGATTTTATTTCTCGAATTCAATGGAAGTATTCTAATTTTGATGTATCAATAGAAGATTCTTGTAAGAGTCATAACTGGTATTTTTTTGATAAAGATCAGAATTTAATTAAAACTATCCCCGATAGGATATTGTTTCACCCACTTTCTAATCAAAAGAATAAATAATTATTGACTGAAGTTCTCAAACACTTAAAGTGTGTAAAACAGTTTTCTTTGAAATCATTGTGTGTGGTCTGCGCTCTTTGGAATAAGCAAGTGGCTTGATTTTACAGGTTTACCTCACTCATGACCGTATTTTTAATTACTTTTACACCTACGCTTAAAAGGCCAACCCCGATGAATGTACTTACCCCACGGGCCAAACCATAAAAAACGAGTATAAGCCCAACAAGGGAATACTGAAAAAAGTGATTAACAATAGCACAGGCACGGCTCATGTTTATGACGTATTATCAGCTATAAGATTCCTTTTTACTGGCAATGCATTGTCTCTACAACTGCTGCAATAAAGTAACCAGGTTATCGTCCCGGGTGATGCCCATTTTTTTACGCAGGCGGACCCGGGCAACCTGAATGCTCTTTACAGACTGGAAAGTGATGGCAGAAATATCCTTAGTAGTCATATTGAGGCGCATAAAAGCACACAATTTGGTTTCATTTGGAGTGAGGTTGGGATAAGCTTCACTTAATTTTTTGTAAAAATCCTCGTGCACCTGCTGAAAACGCACCTCAAATTCATTCCATACCGTATTGTCAATATTCGATTTCATTTCGCGGATGATTTCCTGCACCCAGACTTTGTTTTCAGGCATCAATAAAGGCCTCATGGTAAGTAATTTTTGAGTGATGGAAGCAATAAACTCGTTTTTGTTTACCAGATACATCACATGGGTAGCCAATTCTTTATTCCTCAGTTCCAGATCGAGTTTTAAGTTCCGGCTTTCCAATTTTAGGTTTTTTTGTTCCAGCTCCAGGTGTTGTTGAACCAGCTTAACTTCCCTCATTTTTATGTGTTGGTTACGGTTGAGCAGTATGGCAATCAGAAAGGAGAAAAGAAAAACCCCGGCTATTATAAGATATATCAGCGATTTGCGCTCTTTTTTGGCCAGCAGTATCTCTTGTTCCAGTTCATTTTCTTTTATTTGCTTTTCGTATTTATATTGTAATTCAAGTCCGGCTGTTTTTTGAATCTCTTCAATGTTAATAATACTGTCATGCAACTTCTTAAACAATTCGTACATACCGAGTGCCTCTTTATAGTTGGCCGTTTTTTTATAAATCTCCGACAAGGCACCTGCAGCCAGCATTTTCGAATTCAGGCTCTTTGATTTGCTATACTCGATGGCTTTTTTATAAAAATGGATGGCTTGCCGTGAATCGCCTCTTAACTGATAACAAGTGCCCATATTGTTCATTACCTGCGCCATGCCGGCCGTATCCCTGAGTTGCTCCCTGATGGCCAAAGCCTTTTCATAATAGGGAAATGCTTTATCGCAGGAATCCTTTTCTTTAAATATTATGCCCATGTTGTTGAACAACACACTGTTATATACCTGACTCCTGATAACTTCGTTCATCTTAAGTGCTTCCCTGAAATAGTCAAGTGCCTTATCGTAATCCTGAATCCCTAAATAAGCTCCTCCAATATTTGTTTTAAGAATTGTCAAGCGGATGATTTGGATATAACGCTTTGAGGGATTTAATAATTTCGTAAGCTTTTTGATAGTACTCCAGGCTTTTTGTAGGATTCTCATTATAAAAATAAGAATAGCCAAAATCAGTAAACAAGGTGGCATATTTTTTCCCCACTTCGAGGGTGTCATATTTATGTAACGTCTGTTCATCCAACTCTTTAAGCGCCTTAAACTGATACTGCCTGGCCAGGCTGTAATTGCCACTCTGTGTAAACAATGTACCAAACGCAGCATATATATCGAAATCATATTTGCGAACCTGAAGCTTATGCGCTACATCATTCGCCTTATTCAGGTACAAAAGGGCGGAATCGAATTGATTATTATCCAGATATGCATTGCCGATCAGCAAACATGATTTAATGTTAGCGGAACCGGCATTTTTGGTCAACAGCGTATTTTTTAAGCTATCTATAGTGGTTTCCTTACATTGAGCAGAAAGTCCGGTAACCATAAAAAAGAGCAGCAAAAACCACTTTGTTCTGGCTAAAAGGGAAATTGGCTTTCTCATTTTCATTTTCAAAGGGTGGTTTATTACAAAAACAGGTGAAATCTTTAAAGCATTCAATTTTTGTATGGATGCATGCGATTGAATATTTTGTTATCAAATACCCATTACCGCTTATTTTTGAAGAAATCGCTCACCAGCTTACCACATTGCGTGGCCATTATACCAGAAGTAACCAGAGTTTTGGGATGTAGCAGTTGGCTGTTAATCAGCGTGTACCCGCGCTTAGGATCCGAAGAGCCATATACCAGCTTTCCCAATTGACACCAATAAAGAGCGGAGGCACACATAGGACAGGGTTCCAGGGTAACATATAAGGTACAATCGTTCAGGTATTTACCCCCAAGATAATGTGATGCAGCAGTTATCGCCTGCATTTCTGCATGGGCGGTGGCATCGGTAAGGGTTTCGGTGAGGTTATATGCCCTGGCAATGATGTGGCCCTGCCAAACCACCACTGCACCGATAGGAACCTCATCCTTTATGCCTGCATGTTCGGCCTCGTTATAGGCTTCTCTCATAAAATCCAAATCGTTTTTTTCGGTAACAATCATTTGCGTTTTCTTTACTATTCGCTCTGAAATGCAAAAATATGCTTTACAAATGGTTAAGTTGTAGTTAGCCTGATTAATTCATAAAAATAAATTTACGCAGTTTTGACAAAAATATTTATTTTTATCTTAAGCTCGTTACACCTATTGCTTAGAAACTTTTCTCCTCCTAATATCTGCCTGATTTGAAAGAGTAGATATAGGCCTGTAAGTCAGGGTGCGACTTAAAGTCGCACCCTGACTCCCCATATAGGTTTATTGCTGCCAGGATGAGGTGTTGGTAAAAATTCAGTAACAACTGTTTCCAGTGGTTTGACTGCCTCAAAGCCGCAATTAAACTGAACTTTTTTCATTTTTTTAAGAATTTATGAATAGTTCAGGTTAACAGAAAATTTAAATTACTGACTGAAAACAAATGGCTGAAAATGATGTTTAGAGCAACATTGGCTGAGAGGACCCTATTTCAAACAGGGTGAGGTATATTAAATTTTCGGTAATTAGCTCAAAAAACCACAAAATATTGCTATTATTGCAAACGTGAAACCGTTTTGGCTTTGATTGAACAGATGAAGAAGCTACTATTCTTTTTTTTAATGTTTTTGACCGGCTTCAACCAGTCTATTGCGAGTCCGGCAACAGTTCCGGATGCCACGCAGCAACATGAGTCATCCGGCAAATTCAACGCTGGTGAACTTATTATTGACCATATCGTTGACAGTCACGAATGGCATATAGCCACCATTGGTCAGACCCACATAACCATTCCTCTTCCCATTATTCTAATAGATGAAGGTCAACTTATTGTATTCAGCAGTTCCCGTTTTCATGGAGCTACGGAGGCTTATAAAGGGTATAAAATTGAAACAGCCCGGACCTTCGACAAGGGGAAAATTGTAAAAGTGGTTCCCGGAACCATGGAAACCGATGTCTCGGTAGGTAAACCATTTGATTTTTCCATCACCAAAACCGTTGCCGGTATCTTCATTAGTGTACTGCTGCTTATCATCATATTTATAAGCATAGCCAAATCATTTAAGCGAAATAGCGGACATGCACCCAGCGGAGTGCAATCACTCATAGAGCCATTGATAATTTTCATTCGCGATGAAGTTGCTAAGCCGTCCATTGGCAAGCATTATCTACGCTTTTTACCTTTTTTGCTCACCCTGTTCTTTTTTATTTTCTTCAACAACATTCTCGGTCTTATCCCACTTTTTCCCGGGGGTGCCAATGTTACAGGTAATATAGGAGTAACGCTTGTACTGGCTTTAACAACGCTTTTTGTTACTAATTTTTCAGGAAATAAAGCCTATTGGCTGCACATTTTCAATCCTCCGGGCATACCGTGGTGGCTTAAATTTCCCATTCCGCTTTTTCTCATCATTGAACTTACCGGCGTATTTGTAAAGCCATTTGTATTGATGATCCGACTTTTTGCTAACATGGTTGCAGGTCACATCATTGTACTTGGATTTATAAGTCTGATATTTATTTTTGGCAATATGGGGCCGGCGCTGGCTTATTCAGTATCCCCTTTATCTATCATTTTTGCGGTATTTATTGGATTACTTGAACTGTTGGTTGCTTTTATTCAGGCTTATGTTTTCGCCTTATTGTCGGCCATTTATATTGGGATGGCCACCGAAGAACATCATGAGAGCGAACCTGTAAAATAATTAAATTGAAAAAACCATTGTCTATTTGAATAACCACTTAAACCTTTTTTTATGACACTTTTAAGTATTCTTTTGCAGGTTGCAACCGATCTGGCACCGATTGGCAAACTGGGTGCTGCGCTTGGAGCCAGCTTAGCAGCTATTGGTGCCGCTATGGGTATTGGCAATATTGGCCGTGCTGCCCTCGAATCCATTGCGCGTCAGCCCGAAGCGGCCGGCGACATCAGATCAAGTATGATCATTGCTGCTGCGCTTATCGAAGGTGTTGCCTTCTTCGCCGTCGTGGTGTGTATGCTTATCCTTTTCTTCTAAAGTAATAAAACTGCGGTACAACGGTTGGTTGTACCCGCAGTTTTTAACTTAGGCACTCTTAAAGTTAAAAGTTAATAATATGGAACTTATCAATCCTGGTTTAGGTTTGATTTTCTGGATGTTGGTTGCTTTTGGCATCCTGCTTTTTATTCTGGGAAAATTTGTTTGGCCACCGGTACTTCGGGCTCTTAATGAGCGGGAGGAATCTATTGAGCAGTCGCTTCATCAGGCTGAAAAAGCCCGGGAAGAGATGAAAACATTGCTATTCAACAATGATAAACTGAGACTCGAAGCGGAGGAAGAACGTGACATGTTAATCCAGGAAGCCCGACAGATGCGCGATAAGCTTATCGAAGAAGCCCGCGTTAAAGCTTCTGAAGAAGCCGATCGTCTCATTGAAAATGCACGCGAACGCATTCACTTCGACAAAATGGCCGCTCTCACCGATCTGAAAAACCAGATTGCTACCCTGTCTATTGACATTGCCGAAAAGATACTGAAAAGTGAGCTGTCTGAACCTCTGAAGCAAAAGGAATTTGTTGAAAAATCGCTGGAACAGATTAACCTGAACTGATTATGATTAATCCGAGGATAAGCCAGCGTTATGCAAAAGCCTTAATCGATTTGTCCATAGAAAGACAGTTGCTTGAGGAGGTGTATCATGACATGAATATGCTTGAATCTGTATGTAACAGCAACCCGGATTTCAGGCATATGCTCAACAGTCCTTTGATTAGAAATGAACGGAAAATTAAAGTGATACATGAAATATTCAAGGATTCACTTCAACCGCTCACAATAAAATACATGGAACTCCTCATCCGTAAACGACGGGAGTCTCACCTTGATGAAATTTCAAAAGCGTTCAATATTCTTTACCGTGAACACAAAAATATTCGCCTGGTTTATGTAACATCGGTAGTTCCCCTGGAAGATAAGACCAGGAATGAAATTAAAAATATTGTAGCCGGTGATACCGGAGCCGATGTCAGGCTGATCGAAATAATAGATCCATCTCTTATCGGTGGGTTGATTGTAAAAATTGAAAATACGCTCTTTGACGATAGCGTTCGCAGAAAGCTGAAAGACCTGCGCAAAGAATTCAGCAGCAATGTATTTAAAGGTTCATTTTAATTAAGATATTCCATGGCTGAAATTAAACCCGCTGAAGTATCGGCAATTCTCAGACAACAGCTTGCTGGTTTTAAATCTGAGGCACAACTTGATGAAACGGGTACAGTACTGACCGTTGGAGATGGCATTGCCCGCATTTACGGGCTCAATAATGTACAGTCGGGAGAGTTGGTAGAGTTTGAAGCTTCGGGAGTTAAAGGTATTGTGCTTAACCTTGAAGAAGATAATGTGGGGGTGGTTTTGCTGGGGGATGCCCCCGGTATCAGCGAGGGGGATCAGGTGAATCGCACCCGTCTTATCGCATCCATTCCGGTAAGCGAAGGTATGTTGGGAAGAGTAATCAATATGGTGGGCGAGCCCATTGACGGCAAAGGCCCCATTGAAGGTGAAATATTTGAAATGCCGCTGGAGCGGAAAGCCCCGGGGGTAATTTATCGCCAACCGGTAAATGTACCTTTACAAACAGGTATCAAGGCCATTGATGCCATGATTCCGATTGGAAGGGGACAGCGCGAACTCATTATCGGTGACCGGCAAACCGGAAAGACTGCCATAGCCATAGACACCATCATCAACCAGAAAGAATTTTACGATAAAGGAGAGCCCGTTTATTGTATTTATGTGGCCATTGGGCAAAAGGGCAGTTCCATAGCCAACATTGTACAAACCCTGGAACAAAAGGGAGCTATGGAATATACCGTGGTGATTGCAGCTACGGCCAGCGATCCTGCAGCCATGCAATTTTACGCTCCTTTTGCCGGAGCGGCCATTGGCGAATATTTCCGGGACACCGGTCGTCCGGCCCTCATCATTTTTGACGACTTGTCGAAACAGGCGGTTGCTTACCGCGAGGTATCCCTGCTACTCAGGCGCCCGCCCGGACGGGAAGCATACCCCGGCGATGTATTTTATCTCCATTCCCGTCTGCTCGAAAGGGCTGCACGGATTATTGGGTCTGATGAAATTGCTGCACGAATGAATGACCTGCCCCCGGCCCTTAAAGGCAGAGTAAAGGGTGGAGGTTCACTTACAGCCTTGCCCATTATTGAAACTCAGGCCGGCGATGTATCTGCCTACATCCCCACCAATGTAATTTCCATTACCGACGGGCAGATATTTCTGGAAACCAACCTGTTCAATTCAGGTATCAGGCCCGCCATTAACGTGGGCATCTCTGTATCGCGGGTTGGAGGAAGCGCTCAGATTAAACCCATGAAAAAGGTGGCCGGAACGCTTAAACTTGATCAGGCACAGTACCGCGAACTGGAAGCATTTGCTAAATTTGGTTCCGACCTGGATGCGGTAACTAAATCAGTGCTCGAAAAGGGCGCCCGCAACGTGGAAATACTCAAACAAGCCCAATATTCACCCTTACCTGTCGAAGAGCAGGTAGCCATTATCTTTTGTGGTTCCAAAGGGCTGTTGAAAAATGTACCCATCAACAATATCCGTAATTTTGAGGCTCATTTTATTCACTACCTGCAGAAAAACAGGGCTGATTTGCTTCGTCAGCTGAGAGAAGGCAAATACACCCCTGAGATTGAACAGGAATTGGAAGAAGTTGCCAAAAGTGAAATTAGGAAATTCGAAAGCAAAAAATAGCTTACGCAATGGCAAACCTGAAAGAGATACGTACCCGGATTTCGTCGGTAAAGTCAACCCAGCAAATCACCAGCGCCATGAAAATGGTAGCTGCATCGAAGTTGCGTAAAGCTCAGACAAGGATACTTACCCTTAGACCTTATGCCCGGATGCAACTGGAGCTTATGCAAACACTGACAGAGGCTGCTGAAGACAGTAAAGACAAGGTTTTTGCTGAAGTTCGACCCGAAGAAAACATTCTTATTGTGGTATTTTCATCCAACAGGGGACTAAGCGGGGCTTATAATTCTAATGTACTCAAGCAAACTAATCAATTACTTTCGCAATATAAAGACCAGGTAAGTCGCGGCACTGTTGAAATGATAACTGTAGGTAAAAAAGCTACCGAATTTTATACACGCAAAACAAATCTACCTGTTGTGGGTTCGTTTGATCATTTTTATGATACCTTATCCTATGACGAGGTGGCAGCAACAGTCGAAAATATCATCAACGATTTTGTAATTAAGAAATACGATAAAATACTATTGGTTTATCATCAATTTAAAAATGCTGTAGTACAATATTTAAAGGTGGAACAGTTTTTGCCGGTAGTTGGTAAGCCGTCAAATGATCAGATGCTGAAAACAGATATCGAGTATATTTTTGATCCTTCGCGGGAAGAAATCATGCAAAATCTGATTCCTCAAGTACTCAAGACGCAGTTTTACAAGGCATTGTCTGATGCCTGGGCCTCAGAACAGGGTGCACGGATGACGGCCATGTCTCAGGCCACTGACAATGCCACTGAACTCATTAAGGATTTGAAGCTGGTTTACAATAAAGCCCGCCAGGCCTCTATCACCAAAGAGATACTCGAAATTGTAAGTGGTGCAGAAGCACTTAAAAACGCCTGATTTAATGCTTTAAGTCAGAAAGTAATCAACAAAAAAATTGAAAATCATGAACTCAAAAAAAATTGAAGACGCCATTAATCTACAGATTAAGCACGAAGAACATTCCTCCCGGATTTATATGGCAATGGCCTCCTGGTGTGAAATTAAGGGCTTCCGTGGTGCAGCAAATTTTCTCTACAAACAGTCAGATGAGGAGCGTATGCATATGCTCAAATTTGTGCATTATGTGAATGATCGTGGTGGTTATGCCAAGTTGTCACCCCTTGAAGTGCCGGTGGCTGATTTTTCCTCTCTTAAAGATGTTTTTGAGCAAGTACTCAAACACGAGGAATTTATTACCGAAGCCATCAATAAGCTTTACGAATTAAGTATGAATGAAAAGGATTACACTACCGGTAACTTCCTGCAATGGTATATCAACGAGCAAATTGAAGAAGAAAGCACCATGCATGAGATCCTCGATAAAATTAATCTGGTTGGCAGCGATAAGGCGGGCATGTTTCACATTGACAAGGAACTGGAGAATCTGGCTGCAGTTAAGGTGGTTTAATAAGCGTTATTTTATTTACACCTTATGGGTGATCATCGATAATAGACCTGACAAGTATTTCCGTGCTTGTCAGGTTTTTTGTTTCTTCGGAAGAGGTTGTACGTGGGTAAATTATGGAAAGAACGCAGTGGAGAAGAGCGAACATCAATATGGTTGTGCAAGCAGCTATTTATTTTTCTTTTTCCCGCTGTTCCAGCGTTTCACACAATTCCTGATACCATTTTTCACCATATTTGCGTATAAGGGCTACCTTAAGAAAGCGATATACGGGAACTTTTAGCTTTTTTCCATGCCGGAGTGCTGGTTCACAGATATGCCATTTTTCATAATTTACGGCTTCAAAATCGCGATAACGATTGATGCGTACCGGATATAAATGACAGGATATGGGCTTTCGGAAGGTTGACTTTCCTGCTTCCCAGGCCTTTTCTATGGCACATCCGGCAATACCTTCCTCATTAAAATAGACAAAGGCACACTCTTTTCCATTCACGAGGGGGGTAACATAGCTTCCGGATACATCAAAATCGAAAATGCCGTTTTTCTCTGTTTCCTCAATGCCTTCCTTACGCATAAAAGGCTTTATATATTCCAGCTCATCCTCAAGCAGGCCAATTTCATCCTCCAGTAAGGGTGCACCGGCATCCCCTTCCACACAGCAGGCTCCCTTGCATTGCTTTAGATCACAAACAAAGCAAACCTCAGCCAGATCAACGGAATTTATGGTTTTATCAATGGTTATCATGCTGCAAAAGTAGGTAAATTGTCAATAATCGGCTATTCAATTCGAAATGAGTATTCACCTGTTTTTTTTATAATCCAAACATTGAACGGACAGCAAGTGCTGATCAATGATACAACCGGCTGTTTGGCCCGAATCATTCGATGTTTTGCAGCAATTAAAGTAACGTAAGTCATCTTCAAAACTATGCATTACGCATTGTTTCTAACCCATCACAAGCGTTGAGGTGAAAATAATTTACCATTAAAATTGGCTTCTTTGCTGCATTATCCTTAATTTTACCCTTTAAAAAGGAGAATAATGCAAAAGCGATGGGTAACAAAGGAAAGGGGCGAACCTGAAAAGGTGCAGACATTGGCTGCTGCATTGAAAATTGAGCCTGCTCTGGCCGAGTTGCTTGTACAGCGCGGAATATACACTTATGAAGCTGCTCATGATTTTTTCAGGCCTTCGCTGGATTCCCTCCATGATCCTTTCCTGATGAAGGATATGGACAAGGCAGTAACACGCATTGTTCAGGCACTGGATAACAATGAGAAAGTGATGGTATATGGCGATTATGATGTGGATGGAACCACCGCCGTTGCCCTGGTTTATACCTTCCTGAAAGAGATAGGGCACACCAACATTGATTTTTATATCCCTGACCGTTATCTGGAAGGCTATGGCATTTCATACAAGGCCATTGATTATGCAGCAGAGCATGGTTTTGGACTGGTTATAGCGCTGGATTGTGGCATCAAGGCCATTGAGAAGGTAAAGAAAGCAAAGACCCTGGGCGTGGATTTTATCATTTGCGATCATCACCGCCCTGATACTGAACTTCCACCTGCTGTAGCTATTCTCGACAGCAAACGACCAGACTGTGATTACCCGTTTAAAGAGCTTTCGGGGTGTGGCGTGGGCTTTAAACTGATCCAGGCACTTTCGAAAGAAAAGGATCTTCCTTTTGAAAATATCGTTAAATATCTTGATTTGGTGGTGGTGAGTATTGCTTCAGACATTGTTCCCATAACCGGTGAAAACCGGATTCTGGCTTATTTTGGGTTAAAAATCATCAACTCCAGGCCGAGGGCCGGATTTGAAGCGATTTTGAAGTTTTCGAATATTCAACGGCAGGCGAATGAACAGGTCAACGGAAAGGGCAGGAGTACGGATAGTAACATATTTAATCGGGAACTAAGCATTTCAGACCTTGTTTTTCTGGTGGGACCACGCATCAATGCTGCAGGGCGTATTGAAAGCGGCAAAAATTCTGTCAGACTGCTTATCTGCGAAACGATTGAAGCTGCTGAAGCTCTTGGGATACAGATCAACGACTTTAACACCACCCGCCGCGATCTGGATGGGCTAACCACCGAGATGGCCATGGACCAGATCAAAACTGAAGCCCGTTTGCGCGATACCAAAACAACCGTTGTCTATCACCATGACTGGCATAAGGGAGTAGTGGGTATTGTAGCCTCCCGCCTCATTGAAACCTACTACCGCCCCACAATAGTACTTACACACTCCAATGGCTTAATTTCAGGATCAGCACGCTCCATTAAAGATTTTGATATATACAATGCCATTGATGAATGCAGTGATCTGCTTGAACATTTTGGCGGTCATACCTACGCTGCCGGTCTGGCCATGAAGGAGGAAAATCTAAATGCTTTTATCGAACGATTTGAAGCCATTGCGCAAAGAGAGCTTACCGATGAAATGATGATTCCCGAAGTTGAAATTGATCTGAAAATTAACCTGAATGACATTACCCCGAAATTTTACCGGATACTCAAACAGTTTGCTCCTTTCGGACCGGGGAATATGGCTCCGGTATTCCAGACCGACAACGTTATTGACAGCGGTTCGGGGCGTATCGTGGGCAAAAACCATCTTAAATTAACCGTATATCACGAACAGATCAGGAGTGAACCATTCCCTTGTATTGCCTTTCAGCAAGGGCATCATGAAGAGCACATCCGGGAAGGACGTACTTTTAACATTTGCTATCATATCGAAGAAAACGACTTCAACAATAAAAAGACGCTCCAGCTTAACATTAAGGATATGATGGCTTCTGAAGAGAATGAAAATCAGCCGGTAGCCATAAGTGGTGCTAAAAATTGACGAAAGTTCTTATAACCAGATAAATTCCAAAGATGACCAGCATTATGCCTACTGCATGATTGATAAAAATGAGCACTTTCGGTTTAAGATAGCGCTTTAACCTGCTGGCAATAAGCACTTTTAATATATCGGTAATAAAAATGGTCACCAATGCCCCGGCAAAAAAGGCTTCGGTATCTCTTGGGTTGCCGCCTGCCCTCGAACTTACGGTTACCATCACTGATATCCAGAAAAGCCAGACAAATGGATTGGCAAAGTTGAGAAAGAACCCCTTGAAGATATAAGTGAGGGGACCGGGCATTTTTACGTTCATCAGGGTATTTCCTTCAGTAATGTGCACCTTTCGCATAAAGGTAACAATTCCGAAAACCACCAGTATAATGCCTCCGATAATCCCAAACATGATGTAGTTGCGTTCAGAGCCAAATACCTGAAGCGCTCCGAGATAACACAATAATACTAAGGTAAAATCACTGAGAAAGATGCCTCCGGCAAGCAATATTCCCCTGTACAAACCACGATGGATGCTGGTCTGTATCAGAGAAAACATGGCTGGTCCCAGCATAATTGCCAGGGTCAGACCGAGAATCATACCTTCCCAGAAAGGATGCATATCAGGTATTTGTTTTGTTTCGGTGATGCTGGTTCAAAAAGTTTTCCCAGTCGGTTAGTTTACTATTCTTAACTACCCGTGGAAACTTATTCTGGGCACCCTCTTTGCCAATTTCCCTCAAATAGTCATAAAACAAATGAAGGGGCAACACCTCTACCATCACATCACGGATAGCGGCAATGCGTTCCACCCGGTAATCATCATTCAGGTCCTTAAGGTTTTGATCAATAAGCTCACGTATAGCCTCTATATCTATGGCATCAATATCGCCCGGAGTGCCCAGATACCACTTGTGGGCAAACATGGAGTCATATTTTATTCCGGCTACAGTAAATTCAGACACCTCAATATTGAGCTGATCCTCGAGCATGGCAATGGCACGGGTCATATTCTCCTGTGAAAGGTGCTCGCCGCAAAGATTTAAAAAGTGGCGGGTACGACCGGTAATCACTATCTCTGACATGGCTCTGGAAGTAAATTTCACCGTGTCACCAATCAGGTAGCGCCAGGCCCCGGCACAGGAAGAAATGACCAGGGCATATTCCTTACCTTCTTCCACCTGATCAATGGTGATTGTTTCAGCATCCAGTGAAAAATGCCCTTCAAAATCAAAGTTGCTTTCATTGAAAGGGATAAATTCGAAAAAGAGACCATTATCCAGCACCAGTTGCATTGAATTGGTTCCCGGACGGGTCTGATAGGCTATAAAGCCTTCGGAGGCCAGATAGGTTTCAATGTAGGTGATTGGCCTGGCCAGAAGCTTTTCGAAAGTTTTGGCATAAGGGGCAAATGATACCCCCCCATGAACATAGATGGACAAATTGGGCCAGATATCGTGAATGGTTTTCAGATTATACTGTTTGATGATGCGTTCCATCAGTATTTGTAACCATGCCGGCACGCCTACGATAACTCCTATGTCCCAGTCCGGAGCTTTTTTAACGATTTCTTCCAGTTTAGTATTCCAGTCTCGTTCCTTGGAGATGCGCTTTCCCGGTTTATAGAAATGCTGAAACCAGAAAGGAATGTTGCCCGTGGTTATACCGGACAAATCGCCTTCATAATAGGTTCCATTGTATTGAAGATGGGTACTTCCGCCAAGCATAAGAATCCCTTTTTCATAAAAATCACGCGGAAAATTATAGCGGGCGAGGGAGAATATCTGACGAATACTGGTTCTTTTGATGGCCCGCAACATATCAGAAGTTACAGGAATATATTTACTCGATGCTTCACTGGTACCTGAACTCAGGGCAAAATATTTCACTTTCCCCGGCCAGCTTACAAAAGCTTCGCCGGTATGGGTACGGTACCACCACCTTTGATGAATGGTATTGTAGTCGTGTAAGGGTACCTTTTCGCGAAAGATATCTATGAAATTCCGCTTCCTAAGCATGCCGCCAAAATCGTAAGCTTCACCAAAAGCAGTGTATTGTGCATTGCGTAACAACTTTTTAAGTGTAGCCTGTTGAGTTCGGGCCGGAGAAAGCCGGCGTAATTTTTCAAAAGGTATACGTGAAGGAAATTCAATAGCGCTTTTAATGATGGATCCGAGAAAAGGCATAGCTGGATATTTAATTATAGCGGTAAAATTAAACAATTTTTACTTTGTCCTGATTTTAGTGACTTTTTGATAGTCCACCGCAGGTGAGCAGGAGTTCGTGTTACAGAATTTATTATATTTGTCCTTATATTCTGACCGTTATGAAGCTACCTAAAGTATTAAAACTGTTTCTTCTCTTTGTAGTTCTTTTGGTGGGACTTTTTGTGCTCTTTCTGGGATATCAGACCATTACTGCCTATCGACCGGCACCTGTTGAAACTGTTAATGTAAGTTGTACCCCCGGAACTGTTAAAGACACCCTGAGCCTGATTAGCTGGAATATAGGTTATGCCGGGTTGGGCAAAGAAATGGATTTTTTTTACGAAGGAGGTACCATGACGCGACCTACAAAGGAACAAGCACAGAATTACCTCAAGGGTATATTAAGCCGGCTTTCATCGTTTAATAATCCCGATTTCTTATTGCTTCAGGAAGTGGATACCCTGGCGCATAGAAGCTATAATGTGAATCAGTATAAAGCCATATCAGCGCACATGTATGATTATTGTGCCGCTTTCGCGATGAATTACAAGGCATGGGTTCCCATGCCTGTTAGTGAGCCTATGGGCAGGGTAAGGGCCGGAATAATGACACTAAGCCGGCAAGCTCCCGTTGAGCTTACCCGTTATGCTTTTGAAACTGGTTATTCCTGGCCCATGAGTCTGTTTATGCTTAACCGATGCTTTCTGGCTGCAAGGTTTAGAACCGAAAACCAAAAACAGCTTGTATTGGTTAATATTCACAATTCGGCATTTAGCGATGCAGCAGAAATACGTGGAAAGGAGCTCGCTGCATTGAAAACTTTTGTCATTAGTGAGTATCAGAAAGGCAATGCGGTGATTGTAGGTGGTGACTGGAATCAAAATCCACCTGAAATGGATACCACAGCCATAGCAAAGACGTATAAATTTCAACCGATTAATCCACCTATTCCTGAAGATTTCCTTCCCGCAGGCTGGCAATTTGCTTACGATCCGGAGCATTCAACCAATCGGCACGTGGACAGGCCTTACACTGAGGGCATCAACTTCAGCACTCTTATTGATTTTTATATGCTTTCCCCAAATGTTGAGTTATTGTGGGTAAAGGCCATCCCCTTTGGCTTCAAGGTATCGGACCATCAGCCGGTGCAGATGCAGGTTGTGTTGAATTGAACTTTGGAGGGTGCTGCCAGTTCTGACAGTGTCAAAAACCTTTGGAGTTCATCCGGTCACAAAAAAGTCAGAGGCGATGCCATCTGCCAGCAATTTACCTGATCTGGTCAAAGTAAAGACACCTCCATTTTGCTGTAAGTGATTCTGATTCAACCATTTTTGTGCTTCTTTCAGGAAAAGAGCGCTATAATCCGGCCCAAAGCGTTGTTTAATATCCGAAACATCGCAACCCCAACGGGTACGCAAACCGGTCATTACAAATTCGTTGTATTGCTGCTGTAGCGTTAGGATTTCCGTTTCGGCAGGCAGCCGACCTGTTTGTATTTCCTTCAGGTATTCGCCCAATGAAGAAACGTTCCATTGCCTGCTCTGACCATTGTAGGAGTGTGCCGAAGGCCCAAGACCAAGATAAGGAACTCCGTTCCAGTAAGAGGTGTTGTGCCGGGCATAATGTCCGGGCAGACAGTAATTTGAGATTTCGTAATGCTCGTAACCGTGGGCTTCCATGGTTTGCATCAGCAGCTTGAACTGTCGGACCGTCTGTATTTCGTCCACCGGTTTGGCCGTTCCTTTTCTTATCATTACCTCCAGCGCGGTTTTTGGCTCTACGGTAAGGGCATAGGCTGAAATATGCTGTATGCCCAAATCAATAGCGGTTTTAATATTCTTAAGCCAGGCTTCATCGCTTAGCGTGGGAATGCCAAAAATCAGGTCAAGCGTCAGGTTATTAAATCCGGCCTGCTTCGCGAGTTCAAGACATTTAAGTGCTTTATCAGCAGAATGGATTCGGTTTAAATAATGCAGGTCCACATCCCGAAAGGATTGAATGCCAATGCTTAAACGGTTGATGCCAAGACCCTTCCATGACGCAAGTTTAGCATTGGTAATATCATCCGGATTGGCCTCAAGGGTGATCTCTGCAGTGGGAGAAAAAGTAAAATGCTTAGTGAGGGATGTCATCAACATTGACACCTGTTCTTCTTCGAGTAGAGAAGGGGTGCCACCGCCAAAATACAGCGTATCCACCGGCCCGCCAAGATAGCTTTTTTGTAGCGACATTTCCTTACCTATGGCCTCCAACATAAGGGGTAGCGTACCGAATGAAGCCACCGAAAAGAAATTACAATAATGACACTTTTGCCTGCAATAGGGTATGTGAATGTAAATGCCTGACATGGGACAAAAGTAACGTAAAATGGTTTATTCAGTGATCAGTGATCTGTGATCTGTGATCTGTTGGTTTGTTGGATGTTGAGGTGTTGATTTGTTGAGTCGGTCTTTGGTCTTTAGTCTTTAGTCTTCGGCCTTTGGGTTCTGAGTTCTTAAGCTGATTAAATCTTGTTATCTATGCAAAATATGACAACTTTATGTTCATAACTCTTACTTTAGCATGAAAAGAGAGTTCAATATCAAATTTTAGATTGCAATACGCCTCCATTTCCCCGTCGCCCCATCGCTCCATCTCCCCGTCGCCCCGTCGCCCCATCGCTCCATCTCCCCGTCGCCCCATCGCTCC
>Ga0265295_1003784_pt1 | contig 21343 bp, 15 predicted proteins | sample Munlansysbiofilm_FD_192503 | JGI IMG/M metagenome (GOLD analysis project Ga0265295, IMG submission 192503) | Leachate microbial communities from a municipal landfill in Southern Ontario, Canada - Methane capture system biofilm | ecosystem: Engineered > Solid waste > Landfill > Unclassified ...
AGGCGATGGGGCGATGGCGCGATAGAGCGATAGGGGGATGGGGAGACTTGGCGACGGAGCGACCAAAGACCACTTGTCTCGGGAGAGCGAAGCGATAACGAGAAAGACCAAAGACCAAAGACCAAAGACTAAAGACCAAAGACCAAAGAGACGGGGAGAGGGGGAGAAGGGGTGAATGGGAGAAGGGGAGATAGGGAGACTTGAGGACAAGGAGACGGGGCGACGGGGGGACAAGGGGACCCAAAACCCAGAACCCAGAACCCAGAACCCAGAACCCAAACCCAATAACCAAAACCCAAAACCCAGAACCCAGAACCCAGAACCCAAAGACCAATAGCCAAAGACTAAAAGCTAAAGACCAATAGCCAAAGACCAAAAGCTAAAGACCAAAAGCCAAAGACCAATAGCTAAAGACCAATAGCCAAAGACCAAAAGCCACTTGTCTCGGGAGAGCGAAGCGATAACGAGAAAGACCAAAGACTAAAGACCAAAGAAACGGGGAGACGGGGAGACAAGGCGATGGGGCGATAGAGCGATGGAGCAATAGGGGGATGGGGAGACTTGGCGACGGGGGGACAAGGGGAACCAAAACCCAGAACCCAGAACCCAGAACCCAGAACCCAAAGACCAATAGCCAAAGACTAAAAGCTAAAGACCAAAGACCAAAGACCAAAATCCACTTGTCTCGGGAGAGCGAAGCGATAACGAGAAAGACCTAAGACCAAAGACTAAAGACCACTTGTCTCGGGAGAGCGAAGCGATAACGAGAAAGACCAAAGACCAAAGACCAAAGACCAAAGAAACGGGGAGACAAGGGGAGGCTAAGACGAGTGTCTAACCTCTAACTTCTAACCTCTAACCTCTCATCACTCAAAAACAACTTCCCCTGCCAGGTATCCTGCTTTACCAATTCTTCTTCAATTAGGTTGGCTACCTGATCGGCACGCAACTTACCCCAGGCGGTAGTGGCCAGAAAACGGGGTGGCACTTCGCCGGAAAAACGCTCAATAACGATGTCAGAATTTAAGCGTTCGATAAACTTTACAATAAATTGAATGTATTCTTCGAGGGTGAATAGATTGAATTTCACTGGATTTTCCCGGTATTCGCGGGCCATGACAGTATCCTTTATAATTTGCAACTGGTGAAATTTTATGGTGGTGAGCGGCAGCACAGAAATTACTGTAACCCTTTGCAGCATTTCATCACGGGTTTCACCGGGCAGCCCAAAAATTAAATGTGCGCCCGTTTTAATGCCGTAGTCTGCTGTTTTACGAATCATCTCCTCCGTAAGGGCATAAGTATGGCCCCGGTTTAGTTCAATAAGGCTGCGTTCATTGGTAGTTTCCAGGCCATATTCAATAATCACGTAATATTTCTTTGACAATTCACTGAAATAGTGCAGCTTTTCCTCATCCATGCAATCGGGGCGGGTGCCGATTACCAACCCGATAATTTCAGGGTGGTTTAACGCTTCATCATAAATGGGCCTGAGCTTTTGAAGCGGTGCATAAGTATTGGAATAAGTCTGAAAATAGGCCAGGTATTTCATCGCCCGGCGATAGCGAACCTTGTGAAAGGCTATACCTTCATTGATTTGTTGTGTAACCGGTTTCGAGGGTTCACAATAGGAAGGATTGAATGCTTTGTTGTTGCAATAGGTACAACCACCATAGCCCACAGTTCCATCGCGGTTGGGGCAGATAAATCCCGCATCAATGGAAACCTTCTGAACCCGGCTCCCAAAGGTCCGTTTAAAATATTCATTGTAGGAATTGTATCGCTTCCCCGAAAATCTTTCCATAACTGCTACAGGCTGTTTTAATGATGAAAAAGGCTGCCATTTTACCCGGGCAGCCTTTTTTAGAAAGATTATTAAAAACTTATCTGGCAACGCGCTCCAACCATTTTAGCATGGAGAGCATCACAATCATGGAGAGGCTACATGCAACCGCAAATACCAGCCAGCAGGCCCAGAGTGGAACAAAGGTATAGAGTATGCCACCAATGAAGAGCAAACTGTTACCTACAGCAGTAGCAGCAAGCCATGCTCCCTGCATTATACCCTGAAGGTGCGGAGGTGCAACTTTCGACACAAATGACAATCCTAAAGGCGAAATAAACAGCTCGGCAACGGTTAGAATAAAGTACATACCTACCATAACCCAGGGAGTGAGTTTCATCATGGCAAGTTGATCGGATGACATGGTAGCCAATGCAGATTTATCGGGAAGAGCGATTGAAACAAGAAGAAAGAAAATATAAGCCAATGCGGCAATACCCATACCGATTCCAATCTTCTTAGGCGTAGAAGGTTCAATATCCCTCTTTTTAAGTGCACCGAAAATCCACATAATAATTGGAGTTAATAAAACCACAAAAAATGGGTTTATGGACTGAAATATCTCTGCACCCTTGATTGAAGTGAATCCCAGGTTTATATCTATTACGTCAAGGTTTATGTAATCTCTTGCAAAATAGGTTAAGGAGTAGCCATTTTGATGGAAGGAAAACCAGAAGAAAATTACTACGCCAAACACAGCGAACAGCGCATAAATACGCTGTCTGATTTCTGATGCAGCCATGGTTATCTCTTCGCGGGTTACTTTCTCTCCTTTTTTAAGTTTAACATCGGATGTTCCAGGATCAGGGAATTTACTTTGATTCACTAAATAAATTACCAATGAAATACCCAGGGCAATAATGGTGGCAAAAAAGGCATATTGAAAGCCCCGGTTGAAAACATTCAGATACTCATTACTGAATTGCGTTAAATCTGTTACCGCGGAACCGTCCAGCATTACCTGCGAAGAATAAATCTCAAGATTATTCATTTGTTCAACACTCATTGCAGAAGCGTTCCCTAAGTATTGATGAGCCAGTTCCGGAAGTTGTGCATTGTAATCGAATCCATTGAATTTTAGCCACCAGTTTCTAACAGCAATAGCAATAAAAGGAGCAAAGAAACCGCCAATGTTAATGAACATATAGAACAACTGGAACCCGGTATCTCTCATATCAAGGACCTGTCCTTTCTTATCCACACCATATTCCTGGCGTATCCGCTCTTTATATTCTTTCTTATCATACATCTGCCCAACCAAGGCCTGCAGGTTACCCTTGAAAAGGCCGTTTCCAAAGGCAATCACCAAAAGTCCGAAACAGGTAAGTGTAAGATAAAGTGCGAAATGTGGCACTGGTGTAGGTGTTGGGAAAGCAATGATAAAATAACCAACCGCCATAAGTACAAGCCCCCACATAATGGTGCGTTTGTAATTCTGAGTCTTATCAGCGATTAGACCTCCAATTAATGCAAGAACGTAAATTGAAGCATAAAATACTGAGTAGATGTACCCTGTTGTTATTTCAGACAAGCCAAACTTTGACGAGATAAACAACGTGAGAATAGCCATCATGATGTAGAAGCCGAAGCGTTCGCCCATATTGGTCAACGCTGCCGACAGTAGTCCTTTCGGATGTTTTTTGAACATAGTTTAAAAGTTAAATTATTAGTGTATTCTTGTGTAATGTGCGTTTCGGGAAGCAAAAATAACCAAAAATTTCAGCTATACAAATAATTAACTGATTGACAACAACAATAAATGCATCTTTAGAATTTCAACCGCAATTGCACTTTAACTTCTGACTTGCGATTTCCTTCAATAAGGTCAAGGCCTGAACCAATGGTTTGCTGATTGGTATAGTGAGTAACGGCATACCTGAGCCATACATCTACATTTCGACCCAGGTCCAGGCGTGCCATAAGGTAGAAGCGGTTGCCCTTGTAATAATAGGAAGGAATTGAAAATGCATATAATACATCACTCTCATAGGCATACATACGCTCGTTATAGGTATCGGTGTCAAACAGGGCATAACGCATGTTCAGCAGCCAGGGTTTATTTTCAGGGCTCCAGATTATATCCTGATAAATGAGGAATCCGCGGCGGGTATCAAAGCCTGGCATGGACCACCACAAGGTTTCAATGCGACTTTTCAGCGTAATATTGGCCTGGGTTTTTATGCTGAAGTGCAGACGCAGGTTTTGCCGGGTTTCGGGCTCGGGATAATCGGTATAAGCCAGATTATCCGAAGGATTCAGTTGTTTCTGCTTATAACGATACCGCAATTGAATGAGGGTATAGCGCGACGGATTATAATTGAGCTGCCCCAGGTATTCCACTCCGGTTGATGGTGCATCTACCCGGAAGCGCAGCCAGTCAAATCTAAAATAATCTGCATAAGCTGATAAGCTGAGCTTGCGATGTAATTGGGCAAACATACCGAGATACAATCCCTTTTCGTTGGCATTTGAACTGCCTTCTGCAAATGCATTGCTAAAAAAGCTCTGGTAATCGCGGCCATAATTGCGATATACTACCGAAATGGCCAGATGGGGATCGGGCGTAGCGGTTGCTCCTGCAAGCAGTGCCTTACCTCCATTGCTGCTAAAGGCAGCTTCACTGAAGAAGGTAAATTTCCGAAGTATAGCCACCACATCCAATCCGTAATTATCCAATGCCTTTCCCTGAAAATTAAACGTCTGATAAAGTGAGCCGGCCGGTTTTATCTCTGTGTCAAAGGCAGTATGCATAGCCGTGGCTCCTATCCTGAACATTTTAACCCGCGATTGCACATTGGCGCCATACACCGTTTGCTGGATGCTGTTTTTTGAGGCCAGTTCACCCGGAGTACGGTGATAGCCTGACTCCTGCAAGGAACTGATGTAAACTTCCTCGGCACTCAGACTATCGTTGCCCTTTACGCTGGCATCTACTTTTTTATCAGAATAAAATAAGGTAACATCCACTTGTTTCAGTGGAGAGAGGGTCGTTGCCGCTCCCCGCATAAACAGGTTTTCATTGGCCCCGGTATTGGGTTTAACGGGTTGCACTATGCGCCGGTTAGTGATGGCTTCGGCCGATTTTCCAAAGGCAAGGCTGCTATACATGGTCAATCCCTGTCCAAAAGCCAGATGATAATCACCCAAAGCCAGGTGTTTTACGAACTTATTTCCCCGGTAGTAGAAATGGGCACTGTAAAAATCGAAACCTTTTTTAAGGGTATCGTTGGCCGGCCAGAGTGTTTCACCAGCATCCTTTTCCATGGTAACACCAAAGCGTACCCGGTTATAGAAATTATAACCATAACGTACATACAATTTATCGGGACTGCCGAGGTAACGGGCATTGGGTTTTACCTGTAACAATGAATCTGAAGCAAAGGAGTAACCCAACTGCGGTTCAACAATGCGCTGGTATCGCGTCAACACCTGGTGACGGCCCCGGCTGATAAGGTTTTTGACCGTTATTTTTGCCCCAGGCGGCTCCAGTTGAAAGGTAATGAATGGAGAAATTGCGGAAACAAGTGTGCTGTCAAAGCCTTCTACAAGGTTGAGTTCATAAATACTGGTAAGCTCGCCATATTGCTGTATATAGTTGCTCAGATTGTACATCTGAAGATCATTCAGTTGCAACTGCCTGAGTTCACGTTCAGAGGCTTTATTCAGGTTAATCGGATGCTGTATATACTGAAGCAGCTCATCCACCAGCTCCGAATAATCAAGCTCAGCATCGGTTTGAGCGGAGAGCTGCTCAATTTTATCTTCGAGTTGTGGGATTTTGCCGGCCTGGTTCACTTCAGGATCAACCTGAGCGAGGGCAAAGGGCAGACTCGCAAGGAAAAATACAAGCATGAACCAGGGCTTCTTTGTTCTCATTGATCAGAATTTATATAATAGTGAAGCCTGTGGCGAAAATCCAAGTATATGGTGATAGGAAGCACTCACATCGATAACAAAATCACCGGTAAAAATGCCCACTCCAAATGAATTGGTGCCTGGATTGGTGGAAATACCTGCCCTTAAATGAATAAGCGGTATAAGCCGGTATTCGATACCGGCGCGGATATTGGCCTTAAGGTTAACATCTTTTTCGACCTCGGAAGTTATCAATATATCAGGGGTAAGTTGATAGGCTGCCCCCAGGCGGAAAATAACCGGTGCCCGCTCATCATTATATTCAGAGAGCTTTGCACTGATGGGATTATAAATATGCGCGCCCAGCACCAGATCTTTGGTAATATTGGCTTGCATCCCCGCTTCGAAGGTGATAAAGTTGCGGTTGCCATAGCTTTCGGCCAGGCGAGCCATCTGATAATCAAGCTGAAGCCCGAAAGAGAGATACTTTCCAAAACCTTTGGCATAAGCAAGGCCGATTTTACTTTCATTATAGGCTGTATAGCCAAAATGATTGAAGCTTAGAGCAAGAATACCCATTTTGCCGGGATAAACCACGGCTCCGGCTTTATAGCCAAGCTCTTTAAGCATATAGCGGGTTTCATAATAGGCCCCCGCCGAAAAGTTTTCCACGCGGGCCAGCCCCGCCTGATTGTTGAAGGCAGACCACAGATCGCCAAGTGCTACCGAAGCATGACCCATGGCGGCAGAACGCGCACCGGTGGGACGGTTATCCCCTCCGGCCATAAGCCACATCGGAATAAAAAACAGCAGACAACAACTCAATAAATTTCTTTTCATCCGCAACTTTTATAAGATAATGATGTTGTAAAATTAAACCGGATTTTTCAATCGTTAAATATAAAACTTTAACTCAAATGAATGGTCAGGCTGGTTAAATATTTCTCACAAATCTCTATTTTTTCATGAATTTCGTTATAGACTATCTGAAAGCGCTTCAACAAAACAATAACCGGGAATGGTTTCAGGCCAATAAAGCAAGCTATGATCAGGCCAGGGTAAGCTTTGAACTGTTTCTGACCCGGGTAATTGCCGGAATTACCACCTTTGATACCTCCATAGGAGTACCGGTACCTAAAGAGTGTATATTCAGAATTTACCGGGATGTAAGATTTTCGCCTAACAAACTTCCCTACAAAAATCATTTTGGCGCCTATATCGCCCAGGGCGGCAGAAAAAGTATGTTGCCCGGATATTATATACATCTTGAGCCGGGAGCCTCTTTTGCCGGTGGGGGAATGTACCAGCCCGATCCGGTGATGCTCAAGAAGATCAGACAGGAAATTTATTTTAATGCTGATGAAATGCTGACTATAGTTAACGATGCCGGCTTTAAAAAAACATTTGGCGCACTGTCCGCAGAAGATGCACTGAAGCGGCCTCCGCGGGATTTTCCAAAGGATTTTCCTCACATTAATTTACTGATGTACCGCAGTTATATTGGCAGCCATCACCTCAGCGATGAGTCTTTGCTTTCGCCGGATCTTAGTAATAAGGTATCAGCCATCTTCCAAACATTGTCCCCTTTAAACCGTTTCTTAAGGAGAGCAATTGAACAATAAGCCTGCTTTCTAAAATAATATGAATAAAACTGCCAGATCCTTACGAAAGAAAACAGAACCTCAGGACAAACCGGCGCAACCCGTATTGAAGTTGGTGGAAAAGCCTGCAGCTATAAAATCTAAGTTCAATGTAAAACGCTGGCTGCTCATTACCGCAGGGAGTATATCTTTGATAATTGGTGCCATTGGTGTAGTTGTACCCTTGCTGCCAACCACCCCTTTCCTGCTAATAACCTCATGGTGTTTTGTGCGCTCATCGCCCAGGCTGAATGCCCGCCTGAATAAAAATAAAGTATTTGGCCGGTATTTGAGGAATTACCGGGAAAAGAAAGGCATTGACCCGCGCCACCGCATGGTTGCGCTTTCCGTTTTATGGATAACCTTAGCCACTTCGGCCTGGTTTGCGCCGCACAAATGGTATGTCTGGATGGTTTTACTAACAGTAGGCATTGGCGTGACCATTCACCTGATGAAATTAAAAACCATCAAAGATTAAAAAAAGCTAAGGCATCCCCCGCAGCTTCTTAATGGTATTATAGGCCTGATTAAGCTGTTGAAATTTTTCCTTGGCGGCCTTCTGTACATCTTCGCCCAGGTGGGATACCTTATCGGGATGATATTTAAGGGCCATTTTGCGATAGGCTTTTTTCACATCATCATCAGTGGCAGCGGGATCAATTTCAAGCACGCGATAATCACTGCCGGTATTTTTGATGAACATGGCCTGTATGGAATCAAAATCATTGGGCCTGATACCCATATGCAGGCACATACGTTTGAGTACGGCAGCTTCTGCTTCATGGGAAATGCCATCGGCTGTTGCAATTCCAAAAAGGAAATGCACCAGTTGAAGCCTCGAAGGATATTCCATATTTTCCTGAATCTGCTCACAGATCTCATCCACATCAAGGTCCTGTCGAAGTATCTCCCTAAGCAGCAAGAGCAGCCTTTCAGCCTCAGATTCTCCAAACTGCACGCGCAGAAACTGTTTTACAAAGCTGAGTTCCGATTTGAGGATATGACCGTCGGCTTTCATGATGGCCGCAATCATAACCACCAGGCTAACTTTAAAATCACCCTGTTGAGTCGGGGTAAACCCTTTTTGCTCTAATTCTCCGCTCTGCATACTGTCGAACATTGAGCCGAAAATAAAACCAAGAATTCCACCAATGGGGCCACCCAAAGCCCAGCCTAAACCGCCTCCAATCCATTTCCCAAACGATGTAAGTGCCATATCCGCTACTCTTTACAATATTATAGTGGTGCAAAGGTACACATTGCCATCAAAGAATAACAATGTGCCTTAAAAATCAGAAAAACCAAATTTACCCGATATTTTCGGATTCAGGCAGACCAAATTCCTCTGTCATACAGATATTCAGCTTTTCCAGCTCATCAAGCACGGGATTATAAATAGCGGGAATAACGGGACGAAACACCCCCGTTTTGCGGATGTTACCGGATAAAATCATCTCTACAGCCAGTGCTGCAGGCAGGGCAACGGTTCTGGCAATCGAGGTATCGGTTGCCGGACTACCGAAATCCATCATACGCGAACGGACGACTTCACACTGACCATCAGCATGGACAACCAGAAAAGTATGCTGCATGATAACCATATCCCTTTCGGTATGTCCCAATCCCATCTTGCTGATCATCAGATCGCTGCTTACTTCAAAAGGAGTATCCACTCCCCTGCCAATGGGTTCATCGCTGAAAAATCCCAGCCAGGCCAGGGCATCCAATCCTTTAGAATCGGGGGTAATGTCGAATTTTTCAGCAATCTGAGCCCGAAGTCCGGGTGTATTATTGATACCGGTCGTATGAGCCAGTAAGTAAGCATAGGTCATGCCTTTCATGTCAATGGTTTGACTGGTAATTAGCCCCAATCTTTTCATCAAATCCATACTTTCGCACCAGCCTTCATAGCGGAATGTTCCACGCATCATGGTTTTGGCTTCCGGAATGCCATAAATATCAATGTAAGAGACCGAATCGCGGTTGGGATATACTTCCAGTTTACCAATATTATCAAAGTCAATTATTATTGGATTTTTAAACAGGTCAGCGGTGGGTATTTCCAACAGTTTTCCCTGCCGGAGATACCGTGCATCATTGTTGCCGGCCATAATTACCCCTTTGGGGCTCCATGAAAATTTGTATTTAAACGGATTATCTGCAGCTTCCGGAGCTGGCAGTGCACCACAGAAAGAATAAAACTCTTCAATTTTCCCGCCCTGCTCATGAATCTTATCAATAATACGCATGGCCGACATGTGATCAATGCCGGGATCAAGACCCATCTCATTCAAAATGATGATTCCTGCCGCTTTAGCCTGTGCATCCAGCGCCTGCATCTCAGGACTAATGTATGAGGTAGTAACCATCGGTTTGAGTTTCTCAATACACACCTTTGCCACCTCAACATGGAGAGAGAAAGGCAACAAGCTGACGGTTATGTCATGATCAGCCACCATGTTTTCGAGACCTTCCTGATCATCAATAGTCCAATATACTGCCCTTCCATTGGTGAAACCTTGAATCAATTGCTCTGCCCGTTCTACATCGGGATTGGCCACTGTAACAAAGTGGTTTTTGGTTAACAGATGGTTTACAATTGGATGGGCCACCATACCTGCGCCAAGAATTAAAATTCGTTTCATAATATTTTTAATTTCGGATTTCAACCGCGAATTATTTTTTTAACCGCGAATTGTTTTTTAACCGCGAATTGTTTTTTAACCGCGAATTACCCCGAAAAAACGGGGTAAACGCTAATTATTTTTTTTGATCAACACTAGAACCCAGAATCCAAAGACTAAAGACCAAAGACTAAAGACTAAAGACCAAGCACCAAAGACCAAAGACCAAAGACCAAAGACCAAAGCACCCATCACTGATCACCGTTAACAACACCCCAACACCTCAACAAATCAACAAATCAACAAATCAACAAATCTACAAATTAACAAATCAACAAATCTACAAATCTACAAATCAACAAATTATTACCTACCCCAAAAGACCTATCAGGTTAGAAGAAAACCTGTTAGGACAATCTCCCCAATAACTGATTACCGATTACAGATCACTGATCACTCAACAAATCAACAAATCAACAAATCAACAAATTATTACCTACCCCAAAGACCTATCAGGTTAGAAGAAAACCTAATAGGTCAACTTGCTCAACAAATCAACAAATCAACAAATTATTACCTACCCCAAAGACCTATCAGGTTAGAAGAAAACCTAATAGGTCAACTTGCTCAACAAATCTACAAATCAACAAATTATTACCTACCCCAAAGACCTAACAGGTTAGAAGAAAACCTGTTAGGACAATCTCCCCAATAACTGATTACCGATTACAGATCACTGATCACTCAACAAATCAACAAATCTACAAATCAACAAATCCGCACATCCGCACATCCGCACATCCACACATCAGCACATCAACAAATCAACAAATCCACACATCAGCACATCAGCACATCAGCACATCAAAAAATCAACAAACCCGCACATCCACACATCCGCACATCAGCACATCAGCACATCAGCACATCAGCAAATCAGCACATCAGCACATCAGCACATCAACAAATCCGCACATCCACACATCCCCACATCATCACATCAAAAACTCCTCCATATACTTATAATCATGCGTAAGCTTCCCATGATGCAAGATCATTGCTTTCTTCAGCGGGCGGGGCAGGTTGAGTTCGGCGAAAGACCTGGAGAAGTCACAGTTTGCCAGGGGTTTTATTAAGGTGAACAAGGCCTCTGAAAATTCGCGGGAAGCATCGCGCGGCAATTCGGTGGGCAATATATCTACCGCCATTACCAAAATCCCTTCTCCCTCAAAACCCATGGTTGGACTATCCGTCTTGGGATTGTACACAAAAACCGGATCATCAATATCGGTGCCTTTGTGGGTGATTTCTATGCTGCCATTCACATCGCAGGAAATGTCACCAATTATCTGAAGTTTGGGTGTACTGGCTGCAAAGGCTTCACGCAGATATTTTTTGGTGACCAGTCGCGGGAAACGCGCATCCCAATAAATCCCATTGATGAGCATGGTAAGCTTTGGCAGGTGATTTTCGAAAATTCCGGTGTAGTTTTCCGGGTGTGCCTTATAATCTTCGTCGGTAAAAGGCGAACCATCCCGGTGAACGGCAAGGTGTCGCTTGTGAAATACTACCTTATAAATGAGGTTGTTGGCCAGATACCTCCGCTTGTCGAGGCAATGAAGGTTCTCAGGTGTAATCTCTTTTACGGGAAGAAGGTTTAGTATTTCCTGAACTCCTGCCGACACATGTCCGGAACCCGTGATGCCAATGGTGAGCGGATGAATTTCAGCAGGTAAACCATTTTCAGCAATATCATGGCCCACTTCCGAAATCGCCTCAGCAGCTTCTTCCAGAGAATGATAATGCACCGCCTGCTTCAGTTTGCTGAAAGGATTTTCTATTCCCTTCTCCTTCAGGCGCATACCAAGCGACCACAAACTATCAATCATGCCCGCCAAACCGGCATAATGGCCAAAGAAAACCGTCCGCTGATCACGGTCATTCACAATTTGTTCATAATCAATGAGATTACACTTTAGCTCCATCAACCGCCTGAGCATTGGCATGTTGTAAGGCTGCCCTTTTATGGTGTGTGAAAAGAACACATAGGATTTCTCAGGTTTAAAATGGTGCATGGGAATTTCTTTCACTCCCATAATAACATTACAGGCTGAAGTGTCTTTTACCACTTTGGCTCCGGCAGCTTCATATTCAGCATCGGTAAAAATGCGCTTGTCAGAAGTCTGGACCGAAATATCGATTTTTTTATTTTGAAGAAGGAGTTTAACATGCTCAGGCACAATGGGTGAACGCCGTTCGTGTGGGTATTTATCCTCATGTCGGATACATATTTGATTCATAGGCCATTGGTATTAATTATCATCGCTATATGGTGGTTGTTTGCCTATCAACAAATAATAACCCGGAATTCCCTAAAGCCCGGATAATATTTTGAAGTTATTGGTGATCAGCCCGATTTTGCTTAGGTTTGCATCCGAATTTTAAATCAAGATGAGCACTAAATCCCGGTCCCTTTTCCGTAAATTATTTAAATGGATTCGGTATGCCGTCTTTTTCTTTTTCTTTTCTACCGTACTGGTTACCATCATTTATCGCTTCGTTCCGCCCCCGTTTACACCATTGCAGCTCATTCGTATGGTAGAACAGATCAGGAGTGGTGAAAAAATAAAATCCAGCCGCGACTGGGTCCCGCTTGAAGACATTTCGCCCAATATGGTGAGGGCTGTGGTGGCTTCGGAAGACAACAACTTTATAAAACATTATGGTGTTGATTTTGAAGCCATTAAAAAAGCGCGCAAACTCAACAAAAAGGGGAAACTGATGCGCGGCGCCAGCACCATCAGCCAGCAAACGGCAAAAAACGTTTTTTTGTGGCCCGACCGTTCGTGGTTACGAAAGGGCTTGGAGGTCTATTTTACCGGTCTTATCGAAATCTTCTGGGGCAAACAACGCATTATGGAAGTCTATCTGAACGTGATTGAAATGGGAGATGGTATTTATGGTGTTGAAGAGGCTTCCCGGCTCTATTTTCACAAACCTGCCTTAGACCTCAGCCGGAGTGAAGCGGCACTTATTGCCGCCGTACTGCCCAATCCAAGACGCTGGAACCCAGCCGCCCCAACGTCCTACATTCAGCGCAGGCAGCAAAGCATTCTCCGGGTAATGGGACAGGTTGGGAAGCTGGAGTTTTAAAAAAATATCAAAATTCACGCAAAGACGCGCCTTCACTTTTTTACGTCGGGCAGGGGTGAATACGCAAAGAAATGCTTGGTTTTTTTTCTAATTTTAGAGGATACCTGGTCGAATGTAGTCGGGACCATCCGTAGTAGGATTGCAGATTATTTATTACCCAACAATTCTACATTTTACTGATTGGCAAATTGAACATCTTCAGTCAACCCCTCCCGCCTGAGGCGGACAGGCAACAAATCAACGAATCAACAAATCAACCCTTCCCCCATAGCTCCTTGCTTTTCATCCCATTTCACACTGCCCCATATTCCAAAATTTCAATACGAAATATTTCGTACCTTTGCACCCTTGTTTCAGCAAGCATATTTTGCATGAAATTATAACGAAATATTTATTCATTAAATTATAAAACCTTATCAAAATGGGAAAAGACAAGACCAGAAAAACGGTTTATACCTTCGGGGATAAAAAAGCCGAAGGCGATGCCGGTATGAAGAACCTGTTAGGCGGTAAAGGGGCAAACCTTGCCGAAATGAACCGCATTGGCGTGCCTGTACCTCCGGGATTTACCATCACCACCGAAGTTTCAACCGATTACAATACCCTGGGCAGGGAAAAAGCGATTGAAATGATTCGCCCCGAAGTCGAAGCTGCTGTAAAATATGTGGAAGATATCATGGGGGTTAAATTTGGCGACCACAATGATCCCTTGCTGCTGTCTGTACGTTCAGGCTCCCGCGCTTCAATGCCGGGCATGATGGACACCGTTTTGAACCTGGGTTTGAATGATGATGCCGTTGCAGGAATTGCAAAGAAAACCGGAAACGAACGGTTTGCCTGGGATTCATACCGCCGTTTCGTTCAAATGTTTGGTGACGTAGTTTTAGGCATGAAACCTGCCTCCAAAGAAGACATTGATCCGTTTGAAGAAATTATGGATCACATGAAAGAGGAAAAAGGCATTGAACTGGATACCGATTTCAGCGTGGATGACCTGAAAGAGATGGTAAAACGCTTTAAGAAAGCGGTTAAAAAAGTTACCGGTCACGACTTTCCTACTGATCCCTGGGAGCAGTTATGGGGCTCAATTATGGCCGTATTTGACAGTTGGATGAACGAGCGCGCGGTTTATTATCGCATGCTGAACAATATCCCCCACGAATGGGGCACTGCCGTTAACGTGCAGGCAATGGTATTTGGTAACATGGGCCTGAATTCGGGAACCGGCGTAGCCTTTACCCGCGATGCCGCCACCGGCGAGAACCTTTTTAATGGTGAATACCTAATCAATGCGCAGGGTGAAGATGTGGTTGCCGGTATTCGTACGCCACAGCAAATCACCAAAGAAGGCTCAAAACGCTGGGCTAAACTGGCCAATGTATCCGAAAAAGACCGGGCATCAAAATTCCCTTCCCTGGAAGAAGCCATGCCGGCCATCTACAAAGAACTACTTGAAACTGAGCAAAAACTGGAAGACCACTACCGCGATATGCAGGACCTGGAGTTTACGATTCAGGATGGCAAATTGTGGATGCTGCAAACCCGTAATGGCAAACGTACCGGAGCTGCCATGGTAAAAATTGCCATGGACATGCTTAAACAAGGCATCATCACTGAAGAAGAAGCATTGTTGCGTTGCGAACCCAATAAGCTGGATGAATTATTACATCCTGTTTTTGATGCTGATGCTGTAAAGAAAGCCAAAGTTGTGGCCAAAGGGCTTCCCGCCTCACCGGGTGCCGCTTCCGGGCAAATTGTTTTCTTTGCCGACCATGCAGAAGAGTGGGTAGCCAAAGGACATCAGGTGATACTGGTGCGCATTGAAACCTCTCCCGAAGACCTTAAGGGCATGAATCTGGCCAAGGGTATTCTTACTGCCCGTGGTGGGATGACCTCCCACGCTGCCGTAGTAGCGCGCGGTATGGGCAAATGCTGTGTTTCAGGCGCCGGATCACTGAAGATAGATTACAAAGCACGTAAACTTGTTGTTGATGGTGTTACCCTGAATGAAGGAGACTGGATTTCACTTAATGGATCAACCGGTGAAGTTTACGAAGGCAAAACCAGCACCCGCGAAGCAGAACTCAGCGGCGATTTTGGTGAACTGATGAAGCTGGCCGACAAACACACAACCATGCATGTGCGTACCAATGCAGATACGCCCCGTGATGCGCAGGTTGCCCGTAAATTCGGAGCAATAGGAATTGGCCTTTGCCGCACCGAACATATGTTCTTTGAAGGAGACCGCATCCGCGCCATGCGCGAGATGATTCTGGCCGGCGATGAAACAGGACGACGCAAAGCACTCGAAAAACTGCTGCCAATCCAGCGTGAAGACTTTGAAGGTATCTTCGAAGCCATGCATGATTTGCCGGTAACTGTTCGTCTGCTCGATCCGCCATTGCACGAATTTGTACCTCATGAAGAAGCCAACCAGATTGAACTGGCTGAAGATTTGGGTATTTCCGTTGAAGAAGTTAGGCAAAAAATATCCGATCTTGAAGAAGTAAACCCCATGCTTGGCCACCGTGGTTGCCGTTTGGGAAACACCTACCCCGAAATTACCGAAATGCAGGCCCGCGCCATCATTGAGGCTGCCCTGAACCTGAAAAAGAAAGGCATTAAGACCTTCCCTGAAATCATGGTTCCACTTACAGGTACACTCGAAGAGATGCAACTGCAGGAAAAAATCGTACGCGACACCATCAAAACTGTGTTTGAAGAACGCAAGGACAAAATCGACTTTTTGGTGGGTACCATGCTTGAGATTCCACGTGCAGCCCTTGTTGCCGATGAAATCGCAAAATCAGCCGAATTCTTCTCCTTTGGCACCAACGACCTTACCCAAATGACCTTTGGCTATTCAAGGGACGATGCCGGAAAGTTCCTGCCGGTTTATCTTGAAAAGGGAATCCTGAAACACGATCCATTCCAGGTACTTGACCAGGAAGGCGTTGGACAGTTGGTACGCATGGGAATTAAGCGCGGCCGCTCTACCAACCCCAAACTCAAGGTAGGTATTTGCGGTGAACACGGAGGAGAACCATCATCTGTTGAGTTTTGTTATCGCGTTGGAATGAACTACGTAAGTTGTTCACCCTACCGCGTACCCATCGCAAGACTTGCTTCTGCCCAGGCTTCGGTTAAAGAAGCCACCATGGCTAAAAAAGGCGGTAAAACCACCAAAAAGGCTGAAAAAAAGGCTAACAAAAAAGCAGATAAGAAAGCCAGGAAGGCAGCCAAAAAATAACCTTTCACACATTTATTTTTCAAAAACAGCCATCCTTTTTGATGGCTGTTTTGTTATGTTAATAGATGTATATTTACACCTGACAGAATAAAATTGTTACAATCGGTAGTGTCCGGCTAAAATATTTACTCAGGAATGAGATTTTTCCCCGACAACAATGATTTGAAACATATAAATATTGTTTATTTTTGCAATTACCTGAAACAAATGTGATAGTTACATGTTTCAGAAAAATAAACCTTTATGTCTGTAAACCATTAATTTCAGCCCTTATGGAAAATGAAAAAAAAAGTGTTTTTACCACTAATGGAAAAACCATTGACCTTTCACAATATGGAATTGAAAATGTAAAAGAGCTATTTTATAATCCTTCTTTTAATATACTGTTCGAGCATGAAATGGATCCCTCCCTTGAGGGATTTGAAAAGGGCATACTCACTGACACAGGGGCTGTTTCAGTAGATACGGGGGTATTTACCGGTCGTTCGCCCAAAGATAAATACATAGTTCTTGATGAAGTAAGTAAGGATACCATCTGGTGGTCAACCATTGGTAAAAATGACAATAAGCCACTGGATCCGGCCATCTGGGATCATCTCAAAGGACTGGTTGCCAGCGAATTGTCTGGCAAGAGATTATATATTCTGGATGCTTTTGCCGGAGCCAACCCTGACTCAAGGCTAAGCATTCGGTTTATAGTAGAAGTTGCCTGGCAGGCACATTTCATTAAGAATATGTTCATCCGTCCTACGGAAGATGAACTGGAGAATTTCAAGCCTGATTTTGTAATGTTGAATGGTTCAAAAGCAACCAATCCCAAGTGGAAAGAACAGGGCATGAATTCCGAAAATTTCGTGGTTTTTAACCTGAAAGAGCGCATGCAGGTTATTGGTGGTACCTGGTATGGAGGAGAAATTAAAAAAGGAATTTTTACCATGATGAATTACTACCTTCCGCTCAAAGGCATTGCAGCCATGCACTGCTCTGCCAATATGGGCAAGGAGGGAGATGTTGCCATATTCTTTGGCCTTTCGGGAACAGGCAAAACCACCCTTTCTGCCGATCCAAAACGCGCCCTTATCGGGGACGATGAACATGGATGGGACGATGACGGCGTATTTAACTTTGAAGGAGGATGCTACGCAAAGTGTATTAACCTGAGCGAAGAGAATGAACCGGACATTTACCATGCTATCCGTCGCGATGCCCTGCTCGAAAACCTTGTGGTAAGACCCGATGGAAGCATTGATTTTGCAGATGCCTCCAAGACGGAAAATACCAGGGTATCTTATCCCATTTATCACATTGAAAACATTGTAAAACCAGTATCGAGGGGCGGGCATGCCTCAAAAGTTATTTTCCTTACTGCCGATGCTTTTGGAGTGCTGCCTCCGGTTTCAAAACTTACCGCTGATCAGACAGCCTACCATTTCCTTTCGGGATTTACGGCTAAACTAGCAGGCACAGAGCGTGGAGTTACCTCGCCTCAACCTACTTTCTCAGCCTGTTTTGGGAATGCTTTCCTGGCACTACATCCCACAAAATATGCCATTGAACTGTTGAAACGCAAGAATAATGCCGGTGCCAAAGCTTATCTGGTAAATACCGGATGGAATGGAACCGGAAAACGCATCTCTATTAAAGACACCCGCGCCATTATTGATGCCATTTTGGATGGCTCCATTGATGAGGCACCTACCAAAATGATTCCTTATTTCAACCTTGAAGTGCCCACCGCGCTCAAAGGAGTAAATCCTGCTGTTCTCGATCCGCGCGATACCTACGCCAATGCTGAGGAATGGAACGAAAAAGCCAAAGACCTGGCCAAACGTTTCATTGACAACTTCGAAAAGTATACCGACAGCGATGAAGGTAAACGGCTAGTAGCGGCAGGGCCTAAGCTGTAAGGATTGAGGATTGAGGATTGCGGATTGCGGATGTGATGATGTGGAGATGTGCGGATATGAAGATTTTTAACAACACCTCCCGCTCCGCCTTAGGCGGACGGACACGCGACAAATCAACGAATCAACAAATCACAGATTACAGATCCTGATCACTGATTTCGGATTGCAGATTGCGGATTGCGGATTGCGGATTTGCAGATTTCGAAAAATAGACAAGGGGACAAGGAGAAGAAAACTGGGACAGCTTGTCTCGTGAGAACGAAGTGATAACGAGAAGGGTCGATTAATTCTGCTCGAAAGTCCTGCTTTTTAATGGATGACCAGGGGACCAGCCCGCCTCTCAATGCTCGCCACTCAACGACTCAACGACTCAACAAATCAACAAATCAACTCATCACCGATCACCGATCACCGATCACAGATCACCGATCACCGATCACAGATCACAGATCACTGATTGCGGATTGCAGATTGCGGATTGCGGATTTGACTCCCTAATTACTGATTACAGATTACCGATCACTGATCACTGATTTCGGATTTCGGATTTTTAACAACAAATCATCAAATCAGCAAATCATCAAATCAGCAAATCAACACATCAACAAATCAACACATCAACTCATCAACTCATCACCGATCACCGATCACCGATCACCGATCACAGATCACTGATTGCGGATTGCAGATTGCGGATTGCGGATTTGACTCCCTAATTACTGATTACAGATTACCGATCACTGATCACTGATTTCGGATTTCGGATTTCGGATTTTTAACAACAAATCATCAAATCAGCAAATCAACACATCAACAAATCAACACATCAACAAATCAACACATCAAAAATGATTTGCCGTCCACACTGCGCTGCATGCTGCATTTTCCCCTCCATCAGTTCTCCCATTCCGGGAATGCCTGAAGGGAAGCCGGCTATGGTTGCCTGCATCCAACTGGACAGCGAGATGAACTGCAAATTATTCGGGAAACCCGAAAGGCCAAAAGTTTGTGGAGGATTTCAGCCTGAAGAAATAATTTGTGGTCAGGATGCTGCTGAAGCAAGGAAAAACTTTATGTGGTTGCTTGACAAAGAGGAAGAGGCGTAACACTATATCTTAACATCGGTTTTACTGGTTTGGTGAATTAACAGAATCACGCAGCTTGTCTCCCACCCTTTCGGAAAAGAAAAATCCCTAACTTTGCCGTTACCATCATTCCAATAGCCTTACTTTATGGCCGACATCATCAGCAGCCTTCATAATCCAGGTATCAAAAACTTGCTGGCGCTTCAGCAGAAATCGCGCGAACGACGCAAGCAGCACCTGGTGGTGGTGGAAGGCCTGCGGGAAATTGGCATTGCTGTTTCAAACGGGTTTAAGCTAACCCGGCTTTTTGTTTATCCAGAAATTGCTGATCCTGCTTCATACATATCCCTTGCTCACAGTGACAGCACCACTTTTATTAGTCAAGCAGTGTTTGAGAAGCTGGCCTACCGCGAAGGTTCCGATGGATGTATAGCAGTAATTGAACCCAAAGACGTTTCCCTCAATAACTTAAAACTCAGAGAAACGCCCCTGTTGCTCGTTCTTGAGGCTATTGAGAAGCCGGGAAATCTCGGCGCCATTCTGCGTACGGCTGATGCCGTTCAGGCCGATGCGGTGGTAGTTTGCGATCCGCTTACCGACCTTTACAATCCCAATGTTATCCGTTCAAGCATAGGTTGTATTTTTTCGCGGCAGGTGGTGGCCTGTACCTCAGATGAAGCTATGTCATGGCTCAAAGAGCATAAATTCGCCACTTACGCAGCGGAACTCACTGCCTCCCAACCTTATCATCAGTTCGACTACACCTCCCCTACTGCTTTTGTAATGGGAACAGAAGCCGAGGGTCTCACACAACAATGGATTGACTTCTGCGATCACCGAATAATCATTCCCATGTCTGGCAGCATAGATTCACTGAATGTTTCCGTTTCCACGGCAGTGCTGGCATTTGAAGCGATGCGGCAGCGGGATTTCAGGATAAAATAAAGTAAACGAAAGCTTTGCCGGCTTTCGGTAAAGAACGGAAAACTTCCCTGGGTTTGCAAAATGCCGGAAAAGAAATGTTGATACAGCCTCCTGTGTTACTCTGAGGACTGAGCAATAAGTTTAAACTCCTTACTGTCAGGATGGTATTCATAAATGCTACCCGTAGGAATCATATAATGCCAGCCAAACAGTTTAATGGTGCCCGCTTTAAGCCGTTCTTTTATATAGGGATAGGTTTTCAGGTGGCAAAGCTGCTGAGCCACATTCATTTGCTCAGTAAGCCATTCACGGGCCTCCGGATTCTGTCCGATAAGCGCCTTCTCCACCCTTTTCTTAATGGGTTTGGCCAGTTCCAGCCAGCGGCTGGTATGCGGAATTTTATCCAGATTTTCGGGTGTTTCCCACAATGCAGCGCATCCTCCACAATTGGAATGACCACAAACAATGATGTTCTCCACATTCAGCATCAGTACCGCGTATTCAATGGCAGAGGTGGTTGCCAAAAACTCGCCCGATTCCCGGTACATAGGAACCAAATTGGCGATATTGCGGACGATAAACAATTCACCGGGTATTGTTTGGGTAATCAGTGAGGGTACCACCCGTGAATCGGAACACCCTATAAACAGGGTATGTGGTTTTTGCTCACGCTCCAAAGTTTTAAAATGCTGCCGGTTGGCTTCAAAGTCATGCTGCCGGAAACGTATGGTACCTTCGTGAAGATCGGGCATAAGTTTTGGTTTTGGGATTATAAACAGATTCCGCCTGTAAATGTTGAAAAGCACTTAACCGCGAATTTCCTCACAGGTATTTGTGAATTTCATTTGCCTGCAATTGCATTATAGGGGGATAATAAAAAATAATTTTTGAATGCTTGCAGAATTGATAAATCTGCTTATCTTTGCGCTCTCATTTATGAGATAGTTCTTCTGAATATTGGTCCGGTAGTTCAGTTGGTTAGAATACGTGCCTGTCACGCACGGGGTCGCGGGTTCGAGTCCCGTCCGGACCGCTTAAAGCTCCTCAAAAGGGAGCTTTTTT
>Ga0265295_1003785_pt1 | contig 21322 bp, 19 predicted proteins | sample Munlansysbiofilm_FD_192503 | JGI IMG/M metagenome (GOLD analysis project Ga0265295, IMG submission 192503) | Leachate microbial communities from a municipal landfill in Southern Ontario, Canada - Methane capture system biofilm | ecosystem: Engineered > Solid waste > Landfill > Unclassified ...
AGAAAAAAACTTTTGAATTTCATAAAATATTTAAAAAAGAGAGGTACAGCGAATGTCAAATAACCCATCAAGCAACCCATCTACCCATAACCCCATCCACCCATCAACAAGTAAAGTGTGTGTAGTTGGTCTAGGCTACATCGGCCTGCCGACTGCAGCACTATTGGCTAACAGAAGTTACCATGTCCATGGTGTAGATGTGGTGCAGAGTACAGTAGACACGATCAACCGCGGAGAGATCCATATCGTTGAACCGGAGCTTGATACTTTCGTCCGTTCTGCGGTCAACTCCGGGAAACTGATCGCCGATACCAAACCTGTTGAAGCAGATATCTTCATCATCGCCGTACCGACACCGTTCCATGAAGGGTATGTACCGAATATCGATTATGTCGTCTCTGCAACCAAGTCGATAGCACCTTATATAAAAGAAGGGGATATTGTCATATTGGAGTCAACATCACCTGTGGGCACAACAGACAAAGTCGAAGAGGTTCTTGCCGAAATGCGCCCCGAACTTTTCCCGTCACTTAACACTCAGCGCTTAACGCTTAACACTCAAAAATCAAAGATTTTTGTAGCCCATTGTCCCGAGCGCGTCCTTCCCGGCCACATCATGCGTGAACTGGTAGAGAATGACCGTATCGTAGGAGGAACGACGCCTGAAGCGACTGAAGTAACGGTAGCGTTTTATAAAACGTTTGTAGAGGGTGAAGTACTGGCAACCGATGCCAAAACAGCAGAGATGGCGAAGCTGACTGAAAACAGTTTCAGAGATACGAACATTGCCTTTGCCAATGAGCTTTCGATCCTTTGTGACAAGTTCGGCATCGATGTCTGGGAGCTCATAAGACTTGCCAACAGACACCCAAGAGTGAACATTTTGCAACCGGGTGCCGGAGTAGGTGGACACTGTATCGCGGTCGATCCTTGGTTCATTGTCCATGCCGGCGGTGAAGACGCGAAGATGATCCGAACAGCCAGAGAGGTCAACACCTATAAAACAGAGTGGGCGATAGAGAAGATCAAAAATGCAGTAAGTGAATGGAAATTATCTCGTCATCCTGAACTTGATTCAGGATCTAAAAGGGAACCGAAGGTTGCCGTTATGGGGCTGGCATTTAAACCGGATATTGATGACCTGCGCGAATCCCCGGCACTCTATATCGCCAAACGCCTGACCGCTGAGCTGGAAAATGTCGTCTGTGTAGAGCCGAACATCCCGCTGGACTATTTCACCAATCACGAATCACCAGTTACGAATCACCCGAAGCTCGTAGAGCTTGAGGAAGCCCTCCAGGCTGACGTTATCACGTTCCTTGTCGCGCATAAAGAGTTTAAAAACTTGGATATAGAAACGGATTTAGATTTTTGCGGGGTTTTGAATGGATGATACTGGTATATCGTTAGGAGTATCTGTATGACCAACATCATACTATGCGGAGGAAGCGGTACAAGGCTCTGGCCTATCAGCCGTACGCTGATGCCAAAACAGTTTGTCAAACTCTTTGATAATAGATCACTTTTCCAGCTGACGGTTGAACGCAATGCCAAACTGTGTGATGCACAGTTCATTGTTTCCAATGCCGAGCAGTATTTCCTGGCTTTAGACCAACTCGAAGAACTCCCACACAACGATACAGAGTATCTCCTGGAACCTGTAGGAAGAAACACCGCTCCTGCAATCGCCCTGGCATGTATGGCGCTGGATCCCGAAGAGATCGTACTCGTCACCCCTTCAGACCACCTGATCAAAGATAGCGAAGCCTACAGCAAAGTGGTAGGAGAAGCCCAGAAGCTGGCTTTTGAGGGCCATCTGGTCACTTTCGGTATCACGCCGAAGTATGCCGAGACAGGGTTTGGGTATATTGAGGCTTCGCCTGTAAGTGGTAATTCGTCATTGGTTACTGGAATGGATGTGATCAATTTTCATGAGAAGCCGGATCCAGATACAGCAAATGCCTATCTGGAACAAAATGCCCAATATACAAATAACCAATCAACCAATTACTATATGTGGAACTCCGGGATGTTCTGCTTCAAAGCGGGGGTATTCCTTGAAGAGCTGAAAAAACACGCACTCAAGATACATGAAGCCTCAAAAGCAGCCTTTGAAAATGCGGCAAAAGAGACTATGCTCCGTATCAGGCATGATGATATGATGGCGATCCTTGAAGAGAGTATCGACTATGCGGTGATGGAGAAGAGTGACAAAGTGAAAGTGGTTCCATCAGATATTGGCTGGTCAGACCTTGGAAGTTTCGATGCGCTTTATGAAGAAATGGACAAAGATGAAGCGGGTAATACGCTCAACCCCAACCATATCTCTATCGGCAGCAAAAACAACCTTATCTACGGCAATGAGAGAAAGATCGCTACGGTGGATATCGAAGATATGATCGTTGTCGATACCGGAGATGCCCTGCTGATCTCCAAAAAAGGATCTTCCCAGAAGGTCAAAGAGGTGGTGGCTGAGGTCAGAAAGAACACAGAACTGCACCATATCCACCTCACCGGACACAGACCCTGGGGGACCTATACGGTACTTGAAGAGAGTGACGGCTACAAGATCAAGCGCATCGAGGTCAAACCGGGCAAACGCCTCTCCCTGCAAAAACACTACCACCGCAACGAACACTGGATCGTACTCAGCGGAAGTGCGATGGTGACTGTCAATGATCAAGAGTTTATCGTCAACCCCAATGAATCTACCTACATCAAAGCAGGGGATATCCACAGGCTGGAGAACAAAGGGAAGCTGCCTTTGGTGATCATCGAGGTGCAGGTGGGTGAATACACGGGTGAAGATGATATCGTGCGGTTTGAAGATGATTTTAAAAGAGATTAGATTATGGGTACAAACCAGGATGAGCAAGAGTGATAACAAGAATAAAAACTAAATTTCAGTCAGAAGATAAAAAAAGACTATTATCAAATTTTTTTTCATTATCAGTTCTTCAAGGGGCAAATTACATTCTCCCACTTATCACTCTTCCATATTTGGTAAGAGTTTTGGGAGTGGAGTATTTTGGTCTTTTGGCATTTGCTACAGCTACAGTGGCATATTTTAATATTCTTACAGATTATGGCTTTGACTTAACAGCCACAAGAGCGCTAAGCATTCATAGAGAAGATAAAGCAAAAGTGATAGAGATATTTTCATCTGTTATGACTATAAAACTTATATTGATGTTCTTGTCATTTTTGCTACTTGCTATTTTGGTATTTAGCTTTGAGAAATTTTCTCAAGATGCACGTATATATTTTTTATCGTTTGGTGCGGTTATAGGGCAAGTTCTTTTTCCTGTTTGGTTTTTTCAAGGAATGGAGCGGATGAAATATATTACCTATATAAACATTGGTTCAAGATTACTTTTCACCATAGCGATATTTATATTTATGCAAGAAAAGACTGATTTTTATATGGTGCCAATCCTTAGTGCTTTGGGTACTATTATAGGTGGGGTTTATGCTCTTTATTTCATAAGAACAAATTTTGATATAAAGTTTTCTTTTCAAAAAATAAATACTCTAAAACATTACCTAAGCGAAGCTCATCATATTTTTATTTCAAAATTGGCAATAAGTTTTTATACTATTTCAACTACTTTTATCCTTGGTATTTTTACAAACAATACAATAGTCGGATATTTTGCAGCAGCGGATAAAATCATACAAGCTTTTAAAGGTTTGATGGGCCCTGTTTCTCAAGCGATTTATCCATATATATCTAAAAAAACTCATCAATCTAAAGAGAAGGGATTAAAATTTATACGAAAAGTTGCATTTTATATAGCTATTTTTACAAGTATCGTGTCTTTGTTTATTTTTGTATTTGCAGAATTTTTAGTAAATTTGATACTTGGAGTAGAATATAAAAATTCTATCATTGTCATACAAATATTGGCTCTTATGCCTTTGATGATAGGGCTTAGCAATATCTTTGGTATCCAAACAATGTTGAATTTTGGTAGAAAAAAACCATTTAGTAAGATACTTATAGCAGGAAGTATTATAAATCTTGTACTTTCATTTATACTTGTACCTCTTTATCAACATATAGGTTCCGCAATATCTGTACTTATAGTAGAGAGTTTTATAACAATAACAATGTTTATATATTTACAGAGAAATGGATTAAAAATAATAGGAGAAAATAAATAATGATAGATTATATAATAGTGGGTTCAGGATTAGCAGGTGTAGTTATGGCGGAGCGAATCGCAACACAACTTAATAAAAAAGTACTTATAATAGAAAAAAGAAATCATATAGGTGGGAACTGCTTTGACTTAAAGGATGAAAACAATATCTTAATCCATCAATATGGACCACACCTTTTTCATACAAATAATAATAATGTAATAGACTATCTGTCAGAATTTACCAAATGGGATATATATAACCATGAAGTATTAGCTTATATAGATGGAGCTAAAGTTCCTATTCCTTTTAACTTTAATACTTTGTATGATGTTTTCCCCGTGTCTAAGGCAAAAGTATTAGAAGAAAAACTTTTAAAACAGTATGACTACAACTCCAAGGTTCCTATTTTAGAACTCAAAAAGTCAACTGATAAAGATTTGCAGTTTTTAGCTGATTTTGTCTATGAAAAAATATTTGTAAACTACACAGCAAAACAGTGGGGAATGAAACCTGAAGATATGGATGGAGCAGTAACAGCTAGAGTCCCAGTATTTATTGGAAGAGATAACAGATATTTTAATGATAGCTATCAAATGCTTCCAAAAAATGGTTATACAAATATGATAAATAATATGTTAAATAATAAAAATATAAAAATCATGCTAAAGACAGATTTTAAAGAAGTTTGTGAACTAAAAGAAAAAGATTTTTATCTGTTTGGTTCTAAATTTGAAGGAAAAGTTATCTATACAGGACAAATAGATGAATTGTTTGATTATAAATTTGGTGACTTGCCATATAGAAGTGTTGATATGAAATTTGAAACAGTTGAAAAAGAATATTTTCAAGAAAAAGCGACAATAAATTATCCCAATGATTATGATTTTACAAGAATCACAGAATTTAAACATATTCATCCAATAAATTCATCTAAAACTACTATTTTAAAAGAATATCCTGAGGAGTATATAAAAAATCAAAATACACCATACTATCCAATCTTTACAGATGAAAACCAAGAAAAGTATAATAAATACCTAGTATACTCAAAAAAGTTTGAAAATCTTGTGATGTTAGGAAGACTAGCTGAATATAAATACTATGATATGGATGATATGGTTGAAAGAGCATTGGAAATTTTTGAAAAGGAAGTGAAATAATGGAAAATAAAGAAACAGTTTGCGCGATAGTTGTAACTTTTAATCGTAAAGATTTACTTATAGAGTGTTTGGATGCATTATGTAAGCAAACCAGACCTATAGATGCTTTGTACATTATTGATAACTTTTCAAATGATGGTACAGCAGAGCTTCTTTTTGAAAATGGATATTTAAAAAAACTACCACCTGAAAATTTAACAGAACCATTTGAAACGGAGATAGATTTTGATAATAGCGAGTTTCTTGGTACTTTTGATGACGAAATCGCAACAGCAGAAAATAGGTTTAAGATATATTATGTACGAATGAACGAAAATACAGGTGGTGCAGGCGGATTTCATGAAGGCGTAAAAAGAGGCTATGAAAAAGGTTATGATTGGTTATGGTTGATGGACGATGATGGCGTTCCAGAAAAAAAATGCTTGGAATTACTAATTGGAAATACTAGTAAATCACTTCAATATATTGCCCCTAATTTGATTGATGGTGATGGCAAAAGTCATTTTGAGTATAAATTTTCTAATAGTAAAACGGATATAGTAAATGATATTGGTGGACCTTTTAATGGGATACTGATTAGTAATACTATAGTTAAAGAGATTGGTTTTCCAATGAAAAATTATTTTTTGTGGGGAGATGAGCATGAATACACCAACAGAATTCAAGAAGCCGGATTTCCTGTTGCTACTGCAAAAAAAGCAATACATTTTCACAAAAGAACATCAATAGATTACAAAAATGCTCCGCGTTTATTTTTTTTAGTTCGAAATTCTATTTATAACTATAGATTATTTAAAGGTATTTATAGATCCAGAATATGTTATTTATTTGGAGTCATCTATTTAATTTCAATTGCTTTTATAAAGTCAGCTATTAATTTAAAATTTAGACAAGTTAGAGATGTATTATTTGGGATATTTAGAGGTATATCAGACCCACTTAGAAAATATCAAATTGAATCATGTTGGTGGGGAATGAAAGATAATTAATGAAAGATAATTGTGAAATAGTTATTTTTTATAGTATATCAAAATGGTATTTTTGTAAGTGAGAAGTTTTATTCTAACCTGGTTTATTGAATTGTCTTTTTATTAAAAATAATTGGTTTTAGAATAATCGTATAAATAAATATATTAGGTTTTATAATGAGTGGATTTTTTTTACTGTTGGCAATGCTATTTTATTTTTTATCCATATGGATATTAGTCAAGAATAGACATAAATCCAGCCCATTAAGTATGGTTTTTTTAGGATTTATTTTATTTCATTTTGGATTAGCCTATTTATATTTGGCATTTGTAGAACATTTTCAAATTATTGAGATGTATCCAACTATTAAAATGATGAACTTTCTAGACGAAGGATATTTCGCAATAAGCATTCTTTCCGCTTCTTTGTTATTGTTTGTTCTTTTATGGAAAAAATTTGAAAATAGATCTAAATATTTGTATTCAATTAAAATAAGAAAATTTAATATTAAAGATATTTCACTCATTTTTTTGTTTGGGATTACTTACTATCTTGCCCTTAAATTTTCCACACTTGCTGTTGGACTTAAGGTTACTACAATACTGCCTTTTAGATTAAACGGTTTGATAGAAACTATATGTTTATTTGTTATACCATTTTATATTGGATTAAGAAGTACTGATCGGTTCTGGAAAGGTTTGTCCATTGTTTCAATCTATGGACTAATGAATCTTGTGTATGTTGGGTCAAAATTTGCAGCTTTATATCCAGTAGTTGTTTTTTATTCAGCCAGTATGATTATCAGTATTTATACAAAAGGAAAAATCAATTTAAAACAATTCATTATTCCTATGGTTATATTACTAATTCCTTACACCATGATAAATCCATATTATTTTCGTGATTTAATGGCAAGAGGAATGGAGGTTAACCTTTTTGATGCTTTGCAGGCTAGTGCAGAGACAGCATCTTTGGCAGGTGTTGGTTTTGCAGATCAGATATTGCTCGGTATCAGAAATATTTCTGACAGACTAGTTGGTATTACGCCAATGCACTGGGCAATGGATATTGCAAGCTTAGATAAAGGGATAACTTTTTCTGTTACAAAGTTTTTAAATAATAACTATTTGCATACACTGATCGGAAGTTATGCTCCGGGTCACTTTGGTTTTTTTATTATTTTCTTTGGAAGTACTTTTGGGGGTATTTTATTTGCCTTAATGGTGTACCTTCTTCTTCTTATTGCTTTTATTAGGCTTGGGAAGGTAACATTTTCAAAAAATATTCTATTGCAACAATTAATGGGTATGACGATATTTCTCTCTGCTTTACCATTTTTTATAGATGGAAACTATGACAACATATCCATATATATAAAAATACTTTTTAATGTGATAGTTGTATATGTTCTTACAAAATATTTTATAAAATGGAAAAGCTTATGAAAACTTTTATATTTGACCCAGTAAACACAAGTTATTCTCATGCTTCATTTAATGCTACAATGATTGAAGCTATTGGTAAATCTAAGTATTCGAATCAGTTGACGATTTGTTTGGAAGAAAATCAAATAAAGCTTCCAGTAATCCAAGATGCTGTCAATAGGCTTTCTCTCAATTTGAAAGTCAATGGATGGAAAAGTATAAATACTAAAAATAGTTTTCAGAAATTTATGAGTACTTTTCAGCATTATTATAAAATTTTTCAGACCATAAAAAAAGAAAAGCCTGATAATATTTTTTTCCTTGCAGCAGACAACCTGTTTTCTCCATTGCTGGTATTTATACTAAAAATGCAAAGAAAAAAAGCTTTTAATATATTTATCATTTTACATAATAATATTGAGAATATTCAGGACTCTACGATTAAACGAAAACTATGGAGCTTAGCATTTGAAAAAAATACTGTTGGATTAGTGTTGGCTGACTTTGTAAAGGAAAAAGCAGTTTTAAAGTTTCCTAATGCAAAAATCTTAACTCTTGAACACCCAATATACAAACATTTAAGTATGAGCCAATTTGATCAAGACACAAAAGAGTATAAAACGGATTTTTTAATTTTAGGTAGGCATTCAAATGCTTTTATAAATAATGAACTATCTGCTAAGTTCTTTTCCGCTTGTTCAGAGCTTTCACGTTCAAAAAAAATAACAGTAGCGATTAAAAAAGATGCTGTTCCTAATGAAAAATATTCTAATGTAGAGATTGTAAGTTATGGTTTTCCTTTAAAAGATGAAGAGTATTGGGAATTACTGCATACATCAAAATTTTTAGTCATTCCACCTGAATCAGGAAAAAGAGTGACAGCAAGCGGTGTTCTTGCAGACGCACTTACAGCTGACTTGTTAATTATTGCTCCAAATAGAGGAGCTTTTTCCGAATTTATTCCATCTTCATATCATGACCTTTTATATAATGAAAATGAAATGGAAAGAGCTATCAGTTATGCATTGTCTCTTACTGATAATGCGTACAAAAAGAAATGTCATGATGTCCAAAAAAAAGCAGACGAGTATTCATTAGAAAAAACAATAAAAAAACTGAACGATATACTTAAATAAGGAAAATTATGAAAAGAGTATTAATTTTACAAAATAAAATTTTACATTATCGTAAGTCACTCTATAATGAACTTTCGAAGTACTATGATATAACTGTTCTTCATTCAGGAAGTGTGTCTGTGAGTAATGATGATCTATATCATGAAATTGTCACTAAATCAAAAAAAATTGGACCATTTATTTTGCAATCAAATGTATTAAAGGAAGTAAAATCCGATAAATACGATATTGTTATCTCTATGTTTGATCTCAGATGGATCAATAATATTTTGGCAATGTATATGCATAACAAAAATATAAAGTTTATATGGTGGGGGGCTTGGTTTACAAATAATTTTATAGCAAACAAAATTAGACTATATCTTGCTAGTAAAAAGTATGCTTGTATTTTTTATACCGCTGATACAAGAGATAGTTTTATAAAGAAAGGAATTAGTAAACATCAACTGTTTGTTGCTAATAACACTTTTAATGTTGATAGCAGAGTAAAATCTTATAAAAATGAAATAAAAACTAGTATCTTGTTTGTTGGAAGTCTGGACAAAAGAAAACAGAATGATATTCTAATTAATGCTTTTGCAAATATTAAAGATACTATCCCGAATGAAGTTAACTTAGTTATTGTTGGTGATGGTATAGAAAAAAATAATTTGTATGATTTGGTAAAAAAACTACAGTTAGAAGATAGGGTGTTTTTTGAAGGAAAAATTACAGATACAAATATACTAGTTAACTATTATAAAGAAGCCGTTGTGTCTGTATCTTTTGGACAGGCAGGGCTTTCTGTATTGCAAAGTTTAGGGTACGGTGTGCCATTCTTGACAAAAAGTAATGCCATAAGTGGTGGAGAAAAAACAAATATTAAACATGGCATTAATGGCTTGTTTTGTGATGATGACGTTAAGTCACTTGAAAAGCATTTAGTAGAGGTATGTGCGAATATTGAATATGCGAGAAAACTTGGTAAAAATGCATATGATTACTACAGTGAATTTTGCACGATAGAAAATATGGCTCAAGGCTTTAGAGATGCTATAGAAAACACAAGATTAGCAAAACTTGATAGTAAAGATCTTATATGAAGCTTATTATCAACACATCAAACCTCTACGTCGGTGGAGGATTACAAGTCGCCTTGTCGTTTCTCAATGAATTGAAACAGATGGGCACAGAGCATGAGTATCACGTGTTTCTCTCTCAAGCCGTCGCCGGGCAGATCTATGAGCATGAGTTTCCCGGAAATTTCAAATTTTATCTCATAGAAAAATCCCCGTCTTCACTGAAAAGCCGATGGCGTATCGTTTCGAGATTGGATGCTTTGGAAGAGCAAATAAAGCCGGATATTGTATTTTCCGTATTTGGGCCAACATATTGGCGACCTAAAACAATACATATAGTAGGTTTCGCATTGGGATGGCTGACCAATCCGAAAAGTGAAGCATACAAAGCACTTGGTATTAGACAAAAAATTAAGCGGAATTTGGATTCTTTATACAAAAAATTCTACGTTAAACGAGATGCCGATTTTTATATTGTCGAGACTGACGATGTTAGAGAAAAAATGAATAGGGTGTTGAACATACCTAAGCAAAATATTTTTGTAGTGGGAAATACATATAGTGAATATTTTGACCGGGATGATTCTCCCACATTTGAGTTGGCAGAAAAAAGAAGCGATGAATTTCGACTTATTACCATAGCACATAACTATCCACACAAAAATATACTTGTTATTAAGGAAGTTCTGCCGTATTTGAAAAGTGAAAAGTTTCATTATAAATTTTTTGTGACAATTGATGAGAAAAGTTATCAAGAACACTTTGAAGGGATGAACGAACAAGTAATCAATCTTGGACCGGTGCCATCCAAATATTGTCCTTCATTGTATCAACAGTGTGATGCACTATTTCTGCCAACATTGTTGGAAAGTTTCACAGCTTCCTACCCGGAAGCAATGAAAATGCAAAAGCCTATTTTGACATCTGATCTTTCGTTTGCTCATAGCATTTGTGGGGATGCTGCGGTATATTTTGATCCGCTTGATCCAAAAGATATTGCCGAAAAAATAATTAGACTCTCAGAAGATAAGGTCTTACAAAATGAGTTGATTGACAAAGGTCTTGAAAGATTGGAAAGTTTTGAAACGGCGAAGTCCAGAGCTCAAAAATATATAGAGATATGTGAAAATGTATTTTCGAAAAATAAATTAAATCAGTAAGGAGAATAGACAATGGAAAATTTCAGAGCGGGCGTACAATATGGGGATTTAAAAGGCGGTATTGCCATCGATGAGGCCGATTTAAACGGTTTTCGTGATTTTGCAAAAGACAACGGAATAGATACCAGCAGATTTTTTCCGGTCGGCATGAGTTTTTATCTAGGTGAAAATGGACTTGTCAGTATGACTTTGATCGCAATAGATACGGTTGGAAATCGCATTCCGGGAGATTATGAGAATATCAAAGATTTTATAGATCAAAATGATCCTGTGCCGGTAGTGAAGTTCGATATCCATAAAGACATCAATGAATTTTTTAAATACACAAAAAGAGTGAGTATCGCTTTTGAACGACGAGATCTTGGATTGTATGGGAAAGATATCGTTAATCAAGAAGTATAGTTTATGACAACTGAAGAGTGGAAATTTATCAATACTTTTGCCCCTTGGTTTTCAGCCATAGGAACACTTTTGGCTGTCATCGTTTCGCTGTATCTGGCACATACCAGCCGTAGGCAAAAGCTGAAAGTCAGTGCCTCGATCATGCAGATGCTTACAGTTGGGCAAAAAGAAGATGTTTATCCAGAATATGTATGGCTTAGGGCGACAAATATTGGACATTCAAAAGTAAAAATTACGAATCTTGGATGGCATGTGGGATTTTTTAAGAAGAGGACATTTTTGCAAACAAACCCAAAAATGATTATTCTTCAGATGTGCCAATTACAATTGACGAAGGTGAAGAGGCAACGTGGTTGATAGATATCAATGACAATCAATGGATGAAAGATTTTTATGAAAAGACTTTGGAAAAGAATTTGTGGAATCTTTGGAGTTTGAGATTTGTCATTTATACATCGAAAGGGAACTCTTTTGCTTGCAAAGTTGATAAAAGCTTTGGAGATGAAATAAAAAAGATTGCTGATTCTTTGCAGGATAAAAAATGAATAAAGTCAAACGCCAACACTATGTGCCACAATTTTATCTTAGAAGATGGACAAATGAAAAGTCAGACAATCAGATCTATGTTTATGACAAAGAAAGAAAGAAATCATTTCCTGCAAATATACAAGGAATAGCATCATCAAATTATTTCTATGATTTTCCTGACGTAACAAAAGAGCAGATGGATGAGATAGTATCAAAGATTGAGCTAGAGATAAAAGATGAAAGTGAAAAGTCCAAGGCATTAGAATATCTCCAAACTCAACTCATCGAAAAGACATTTTCACAACTAGAAGCTATCAATAGCGGAGTGATAGAAGGTATTATCAAAAGAGTTGAAGGTGTGAGTACTTTGCCACAAGAGTACTTTGTAAAACATAAGTTTATAAAAGTAGAAGATATAGTAGAGTTGTCACTTTTTATTGCACTTCAGTATACTAGAACTACTGAGACCAGAATAGTATTTGAGCAATTCACTGAACAGTTTGCCAAGCATATAGCAGACATGATGATCGACAATGTTGATAACATAGAAAAAGATAAAGAGCTCAAAGAAAAGCTAGGCGAAGAAAGTTTTGATGACTATATAGAAAGCATAAAGAGTGGAAAGTTTACAAAAGATTCATTTACAATAAGTGTAGATGAACAATATACAAAAGTAAATCATCTAAAACTAATATTTGATAGTGCTGAAGAGATAGAAAATATCATCAAATATTACAAATGGATATTATGTATCAATAAGAGTGAAATACCATTTTTTACTTGTGATAATCCCGTAGCAAAAAAAGCAAATTTAAATCATCCATTTTATTCAAACGGGTTTAATAGTAAAGGGATAGAGATATACTATCCTATAAGTCCCAAATATGCTATATGTATCATCGAGCCATCATATTTAAAAGAAAAAGCACCAGATTTGCTAGATAGAACAGTTTGGAAGTTTTCAAAAGAGAATGTGATACATTATAATGACTTGATAGTAAAAAATGCTACTTCTCAAATATATTCAAATCTAAATGATTTTAGTTGGGTAGAAAAAAGATTAAGGGATACTCCAATTGTGGGGGATAATAGAAGAAAAAGAATTAGTTTCGGAGGTTTTGGTGAGACATGATGAATAAACAAGAACTCATAGATAAACTCAACGATATCGAGTGGGAAGACTTCGAGGTGAAGCTGGCCCGTGGTGGTGTGCCTAAAAGTGTGTGGGAGAGTGTCAGTGCTTTTTCCAATACTGCCGGAGGTTGGATCGTCTTTGGGGTAGAAGAAAACAGTACCGGCTTCACCATTGTAGGCGTGGACAACCCATCAAAATTGGAACATGAATTTCTAAACACTCTCAATGGTGAGAAGTTTAATGTTAAAATACGTGCCAAAGCCCAAAAATACAGCTTCGACGGGAATGCAGTTTTGGCTTTTTATATCCCGCTATCGAAACAAAAACCAGTCTACTATAACAGCTTGGCCAATAGTTTTGTGCGCAGTGGGAGCGGTGACAGGAGAGCTACAAAAGAAGAGATCGACACCATGTATCGTGACCAGTCGTTTGGCACCAAAAGCTCTGAGGCGATCGACGGGTATAGCATAGCAGATCTTTCGGAGAGATCTCTCAACCAATACAAAGAGTACCTTCACACGGTTAACCCTACATCGCACTACAATAAACTGGGACTCGAAGAGTTTTTGCATAAAGTTTCTGTGCTTGTCGATGGGAGGCCCACCTATGCAGGATTGCTGTTTTTTGGCAAACGGGAGAGCATAGAACGGTATGTTGTAGACTTCAGGATAGACCTGTTTGAAATCCCCGGCAGCAGTATCTCGAATGCTAAAGTGCGATATACCTACAGACTGCCCGAGCAAGAGAACCTGTGGGACTACTACTTCATACTGTTTGAAAGAGTAACGATGCGCATCGACAAGCCTTTTAAGCTTGACACCATGGGGTTTGCGAAAGAGGATTACCCGTATATAGAAGCACTTAGAGAAGCACTTGTCAACATGTTGATGCATGCGGATTATTTTTCACCGATCAAATCACGCATCAGGATCTTTAGCGACAAAATAGAGTTCTTCAATGCCGGAAGCTACCCGAAACCTATAGAGTATTTTCTAAGCAGTGATACTTCTATGCCAAGAAACCCCATACTGGCCAAGCTGTTTCGTGCAGTGAAATTGGCTGAAAATGCCGGCTATGGCTTCGATAAGATGATAGAGGGATGGAAAACATATACCGGTGTACCGATAAAATTTGAAACCGATCCGGACACAAGCCTGACGACTTTTTATTTAGAAGCAAGTAGTGACCAGATTGCAGCTACCGAGCAAGCTACCGAGCAAGCTACCGAGCAAGCTACCGAGCAAGCTACCGAGCAAGCTATTTTGGCGTTTTGCAAAGAACCTAAAAACAGTAGTGAAATTATGGAACACATAGGGCTTAAGCACAGGGAGCATTTTAGGTCAGCTATACTCAAACCAATGATAGAGCGTGGATTATTGGAATTAACAATTCCAGACAAACCCAGAAGCCCAAAACAGAAATATAAAACTAAAAAGGAATAATAAAATGAAACAAAAAGCACTTTGTGCGGTGAATGGTGAATGGTGATTAGTGATTAGTGATTAGTGGGTGGTGAATAGTAATTGGTGGATAGTAATTCGTGATTAGTTGATAGAAGAGAGGAGAAAAAGATATGAAGCAATTGATACAATCGTTTAAAGCGGGAGAACTGGGACTTTTTCAAGGAAACTTTTTTGCTAAAGCAAAAACCGCATTTGCTAGTTTTGATGTGCCGGTACCGATCTGTCAGGAGAACGGTGTCAATGTCAGGGATAGAGCCTTTAGATGAAAAATATAGACCATAATCAATTTAAAAACTTTTTAACAGATATCAAGCAGAAGATATATAGCGCCAAATCAAAAGCGATACTTTCTGCAAACAGGTTGATGATAGAGCTTTATTTTGAGATAGGGAAAGAGATAGTAGCTAAGCAAGACACTCTTGGCTGGGGTAAATCTGTAGTAGAACAGATGTCAAAAGATCTTATAGATGAATTTGGTGAAAAAAGTGGATATTCAAGTTCAAATCTTTGGAGGATGAGAAATTTTTATTTGTCATACAAGGACAATCAAAAACTCGCACAGTCCGTGCGAGAAATATCTTGGGGACAAAATATACTCATTTTTGAAAAGTGTAAAAGTGATGATGAAAAAGAATATTATATAAAAAATACTATTGAAAATAGTTGGAACCGTAATGTACTGATGCATCACATAAAAACTGATCTTTTTAGTAGAGATAAATTAGAACAAAAGTCCAATAATTTTGAAGTAGTATTACCAACAGAGTTATCTGAATTGGCTCAAGATATAGTCAAGAGCGAATACAACTTAGAGTTTTTGGAAGTAGCCAAAAGTGCTCATGAAAGACAAGTAGAAAATAAGCTTGTAAAAAATATCAAAAAGTTTCTATTGGAGCTGGGGTATGGATTTAGTTTTATCGATAGTCAGTATAAGTTGACTCTTGGGGAAAATGAATACTACATTGACCTCTTGTTTTTTCACAGAAAATTAAATGCTTTGGTAGCTATAGAGCTAAAAGTAGGAAAATTCAAACCTGAGTATGCAGGAAAAATGAACTTTTACCTCAATCTTTTAAACGACAAAGTAAAAATGCCCCATGAAAATCCATCTATAGGAATAATACTTTGTACAGATAAAGATGGATTGGAAGTAGAGTATGCTTTGCAAAGTGTGGTGCAACCTATGGGTGTATCAACCTATACCGTCAAAGAAATATTACCATCTGAATTAGAAAATGCTCTGCCTTCCAAAGAAGAATTAGAATCAAAAATCAATGAAATAAAAACCAAAAAGGAATCAGAAAAATGAAACAACTTATACAAAGCTTTAAAACGGGAGAACTGGGACTTTTTGATGTGCCGGCACCGATCTGTCAGGAGAATGGTGCATTGGTACAGACAACAGTCAGTCTGGTAAGTGCAGGTACGGAGAAGATGCTGGTGGACTTCGCGAAGAAGTCGATGTTGGCGAAGGCAAAAGACAGACCGGACCTTGTCAAGCAGGTGGTTGACAAGATGAAAAAAGAGGGGGTTCGCAATACCTTGGAGAAAGTATTTACGAAACTCGATACCCCGATCCCTCTGGGGTATTCGCTTGCCGGTCGCGTCATCGAAGTCGGTGCCAATATGAGCGGTGTCAACATCGGTGACAGAGTCGCTTGCGGCGGTGCAGGGTATGCGAACCATGCGGAGATCAACTATGTGCCTAAGAACCTGATGGTGAAAATCCCCGATGGTGTGGATGATGTGGATGCATCGTTTGTGACCGTGGGGGCTATCGCCCTGCAGGGAGTGCGACAGACGGAGCCGAAACTGGGGGAGAGAGTCGCGGTGATGGGGCTTGGATTGCTCGGACAATTGACGGTGCAGCTCCTTAAAGCCAACGGCTGTAAAGTCATCGGCTCTGATGTCGACCCTGACAAGATCGAACTGGCTAAAAAGTTGGGCGCCGATGAGGCTTGCCATGCGGGTGAGCTGATCTCCAAGGCGGCGGAATTCAGTAACGGGCATGGTGTCGATGCCGTGATCATCGCCGCTTCGACGGCGAGCAACCAGCCGGTGATCGATGCGGCCGAGATCAGCCGTATGCGCGGGCGTGTGGTATTTGTCGGGATGGTGGGGATGGACATTCCCCGTAACGACTACTACAAAAAAGAGATCGACCTGCGTCTCTCCATGGCCTACGGACCGGGACGTTATGATCCGGAGTATGAAGAGAAGGGCAATGACTACCCGTATGACCTCGTACGCTGGACAGAACAGCGCAACTTCGAAGCATTTTTGGGGCTGATCGAGGAGGGGAAGATCACACCGAAGGAGCTCATCACCCACACCTATGACTTCGATGACGCCATGACCGCCTATGACCTGCTGGAAGGGAAGATCAAAGAGAAGTACCTCGGGATCGTCCTCAACTACAAAGAAGAGATCAACCTGGCAGAGCATAAGATCGTACAGCGCAGCGACAAAGCCGTCACCAGCGACAAGATCAACGTCGGGCTGATAGGGGCAGGGAACTTCACCAAGTCCGTGATCCTGCCGAACATGCAGAAGGTCGGCGGCTATGAACTGGTCGGACTCTGTACCGCAACGGGAGTGAGTGCCGAAGGAACAGGCAAGAAGTATGACTTCAAATACATCACCACCGACAGCGATGAGGTCTTCAAAAACAGCGAGATCAACTCCGTCTTTGTGACCACACAGCACAACGACCACGCGGGCAAAGTGATCAAAGCGATGGAACATGGCAAACACTGCTTTGTGGAAAAACCGCTCTGTATCTACGAAGAGGAGCTCGAAGCGATCAAAACCGCGTATGATGGCAAGTCCATTTTACAGGTCGGGTTTAACAGACGTTTCTCTCCGATGATCGAAAAGATGAAAGCCAAACTGAACGGACAGGTCTCCATCAACTACCGTGTCAATGCCGGAGTCATCCCCAAAGAGGTCTGGATACAGGACAGAACGATCGGGGGAGGGCGTATCATCGGAGAAGTATGCCACTTCATCGATACCTGCAGCTACATGACAGGCAGTAAGATCGTGAGCGTCTATGCGTCAACCGTACAGAAAAATGACCAGTCGATCCCCGATGAGGACAATGTCAACATCACTCTCAACTATGCCAACGGTTCGACAGCGACCATCGCCTACTATGCGTATGGCGGAAGCGCGATGCCAAAAGAGTATATCGAAGCGTTTGGCAACGGGGTGAGTATGCAGATGACCGACTTTAGGGAACTGATAGTCTATCAGGGCTCTAAAACCGATAAAAGTAAGAGTGCGAATCAGGACAAAGGCTTTGTCAATGAATTTAAGGCATTTAAAACTTCCGTAGAGAACGGAACACCGGCAATCAGCTTTGAAAGTATCTACAATACCACCAAGACAACGTTCAAGATCCTGGATTCGATCAGAAGCGGTAAGGTAGAGCAACTCTAGTATGCAAAAATACGTTCGTCTGTTTCATACTGTCAAGTACCTGAAACCGATACAGGTTTACTATCGGCTCTACTACTTTGCCAGAGTACGATGGAGAAAGCTGTCCGGGGTTAGATACCCTTTGGCACTCTCATCACATTCCAAGCTCTTGACACTTCAGCCATCCATTGCAAGTGATCTCTCCAGAGAAGAAGAGAGATTCACCTTTCTGAACCTCTCCCATACCTTTGAGAAGGGTATCGACTGGAACTACAGTCACTATGGCAAGCTATGGACCTATAACCTGACCTACTTTGACTTTCTCCATCAGCCCGGGATGAACAGAGAAGAGGGTGTGGCGCTGATCTATGACTTTATAGAGAAGACCGATAGCATCAAAGACGGGCTGGAACCGTTCCCGATCTCGCTCAGAGGAATCAACTGGATCAAGTTTCTTACGCTTCATAAAATACGTGACCAGAAGATCGATGACAGCCTCTATGCCCACTATGCGATATTGATGGATAATCTTGAGTACCACCTGCTGGGGAACCACCTTTTGGAAAATGGTTTTTCGCTGCTTTTTGGTGCGTACTATTTTCAGGATGAGAAACTCTATGCAAAAGCCAAAGAGATACTGACAGCAGAGCTGGAAGAGCAGATACTGGAGGATGGCGCGCATTTTGAGCTCAGTCCGATGTATCATCAGATTATGCTATATAGGGTGCTGGATTGTCTGAACCTTGTTCAGAACAATCCGTGGATGAGTGAACGGGAAGATGGGTTGACAGGAATACTTCAAGAGAAAGCGACGGTGATGCTCGGATGGCTGAACGCCATAAGCTATGAAGATGGAACGATTCCGCTCCTCAACGACAGTGCCAACGGCATCGCCCCGACGACAGGGCAGCTCAACGACTACGCTGCACGTTTACAACTTAACCACATTAGTCATCCTGAACCTGATTCAGGATCTATGGAAGCAAATAGATTCCGGATGCCCGTAGGAAATGCCCCTGGGTGCAAGTCCGGAATGACGATATTGAAGGAGAGCGGCTATCGTAAGATCACAAAACCCCGCTACGAATGCATCATCGACATCGGCAACATCGGCCCCGACTACATCCCAGGCCACGCCCACGCCGACACCTTCAACTTTGAACTTAGAATTGATGGTAAGCCTTTCATCGTCGATACGGGACTGAGTACCTATGAGACCAATGCAAGACGAATGACAGAGCGGGGAACAGCCGCGCACAATACCGTTGAGGTCTCAGCGACTGACAGCAGTGAAGTATGGGGCGGCTTCAGGGTAGCCAATCGCGCCTACGTGACTCATCTGGAAGAGGGCGATAAGCGTATTGTGGCAAGTCATGACGGATATCGTAAAAAGTTTGGTATTACACACAGGAGAGCGTGGCATTTCGCAGAGGATAAGATCACTATTGAAGATAGCCTGAGCAAAGAGTGCAGCGCCGTCGCCCGCCTCCACTTCCACCCCGACGTCACCGAAGCAATGATAAAAAAACACATCACCATCCACAAATCACAAATTACGATGCAATCCCGCAGGAACGAGGACAATCACGAATGCCCCGTCAGGAAATGCCCTTGGGGTGCACGAATTACGAATTACGACTACGCCCCCGAGTTCAACAAAATCCAAAAGGCGCTCGTCATGGAGATACCTTTTGAAAATCAACTAAACGTGGAGATCAAAATTTGAAGATACTGTTTATCACCGACAACTTCCCTCCGGAGGTCAATGCCCCTGCCACCAGGACATTTGAACACTGCAAACGCTGGATGGAGAGCGAAGATGTGGAGATCACTGTGATCACCTGTGCCCCGAACTTCCCGCATGGTAAGGTCTATGAAGGGTACAAGAACAAGCTCTACCAAAAAGAGAATGTTGATGGCATTGAAGTGATAAGGGTGTGGAGCTATATCACCGCCAACAGCGGGTTTGTCAAACGGGTTTTGGACTATGTAAGCTTTGCCGCCTCTGCATTTTTTGTGGGCTTGTTCCAAAAGCACGACGTGATCATCGCGACCTCTCCGCAGTTCTTTACGACCTGGACAGGCTGGGCACTCTCCAAAGTACGCCGCAAACCGTGGATCTTTGAACTGCGCGATCTCTGGCCCGAGTCGATCAAAACGGTCGGTGCGATGGAGCAGGGGCGTATCATCGACACGCTGGAGAAGATAGAGCTGGGACTCTACAGGGATGCCGACAAGGTCGTGGCGGTGACCGATGCCTTCAAGGCAAACCTCATAAGCAGAGGGATAGAGGCAGAGAAGATCGAGGTGGTGACCAACGGTTCCAATATGGAGCTCTTTTCCCCTCGCGTGAAAGATGAAAAACTTCTGGAAGAACTTCAACTGGAAGGAAAATTTGTCATCGGGTATATCGGTACGCATGGGATGGCGCACAGCCTTGACTTTATCGTGCGTTCGATCGTAAAGATAGAGGACCCTCAGATCCATTTCCTTTTTATCGGTGACGGTGCGATGAAGGCAAATATCGTTACCCTGGCTGAAGCGTCGCAGCTGAAAAACATCACTTTCCTCGACCCGGTCTCCAAAGAGGAAGTGCCGCGGTATCTCTCGATCTGCGACGTCTCACTGGCACCGCTCAAAAAAGAGGATAACTTCAAAACGGTCATCCCTTCCAAGATCTTTGAAGCCTCGGCAATGCAGAAGCCTACACTGCTGGGAGTGGAGGGGCAGGCGCAGGAGATCATAGAAACCTATGATGCAGGGTTGTGCTTCGAGCCTGAAAACGAGCAGGATTTTCTGGAGAAGTTGGAACAGATCCGTGATGAGAAACGCTATAAAGCCTTACAGGAAGGATGTGTCAAACTTGCCAAAGTGTACGACAGAAAGCGATTAGCGGATAAGATGCTGGAAATCGTTAGGGATGTTGTCCGGGATCGGTGAGAATTGAGCGTTGAGCGTTGAGCGTTTAGTGCTAAGTGTTACGAGTTACGTGAGGAGATAAGGGTCAGGAGATAAGGGTCAGGTGAACGTAATCGTACACTAATCATCAGTACGTTATACTCCTAGTAAGAAGGGGGATACCGTATGCCTAGAAAACCACGTATAGAAATAGCAGGTTACTACCACATCGTCAACAGAGGTGTAGAACAGCGTACTGTATTTGAAGCGCCTGCTGATTATGAATACTTTGAAGAGCTGATGTGCTTTTATGCAAAAAGTTATGGCATAACACTGCATAACTACTGCCTTATGAGTAACCATTACCATTTACTGATAGAGATAACCCAAGAAAATCTTTCCAAATTTATGCGACAGCTCAAT
>Ga0265295_1003786_pt1 | contig 21316 bp, 17 predicted proteins | sample Munlansysbiofilm_FD_192503 | JGI IMG/M metagenome (GOLD analysis project Ga0265295, IMG submission 192503) | Leachate microbial communities from a municipal landfill in Southern Ontario, Canada - Methane capture system biofilm | ecosystem: Engineered > Solid waste > Landfill > Unclassified ...
ATATCGGGGTATCTTGAAACCCTGACCATGAACCAGGTCAACGCCTGCTACAGCAGTGAAGGAGAATAACCCATGGCTGAAGATTTGAAAAAAATGTACAAGACGGTGATGGACGATCACTTTACCCCTGGCATGGAGATCAGCTTTGTGGACGGGGGAAAACGCCAGACCCTGGTCTATGAAAAGGTGTCCTGGACCATTGACGGGATTCAAAAGGGGCTGAGGTACGGTGAGAATCCGGGCCAGGAGGCGGCCCTTTACCGCCTTGTCAACGGGAACCTCGTTCTGGGGGATGTGGAGACCATAAAGCCCGGCCGCTACCTTGTGTCGGACCTCGAACTTCTCCAGTCTGGAAAGCACCCGGGCAAGACAAACCTCACGGATGCCGACAATGCCTTGAATATCCTGCGCTATTTTTCAGACATGCCCTGCGCCGTAATTGTAAAGCATAACAACCCCTGCGGTGTTGCCAGGGCAGAAACCCTGGAGCAGGCCTATGACAAGGCTTACATGGCGGACAGAGTAGCGGCCTTTGGCGGATGCATCGCCCTTAACCGGGCCGTGGACAAAGGTACGGCAGAGGCAATTGCCAACCAGTATGCAGAGGTGGTTGTGGCCCCGGATTTTGAAGAGGGGACCCTTGAAATCCTTGGACAGAGAAAAAATCTGAGGCTGATCCGCATCAATGCCATGGATAAGCTTGCCACCTATATTGGTGACCGGGTGATTGACTTTAAAAGTCTCATGGACGGCGGGCTTGTTGCCCAGTGGTCGTTTGCCCCAACTTCCCTCACAGAGCAGGACCTTACCCTTGCCGCCACGGTTTACAAGGACAAGACCTACACGGTGAACCGTAAACCCACGGAACAGGAGTACAAAGACATGCTCTTTGGGTGGCTCGTGGAGTCGGGCATCACCTCAAATTCGGTGATCTACGTCAAGGACAACGTCACGGTCGGGATAGGAACCGGCGAGCAGGACAGGGTAGGGGTTGCCGAGATAGCCGTTGACAAGGCTTATAGAAAGCTCATGGACCGCTACAGCTTTGAGCGGTACAACACCCCCTTTAACATCCTGAAGGAGAAGGAGAGGAGGGCCGAGATAGAGGAGGCCGTAAAGGCAGTCAAGGGAGGCCTGATCGGGTCGACCATGGTGAGCGACGCTTTCTTCCCGTTCAGGGACGGCATTGACGTGGGGCTTGCCCAGGGGGTCAAGAGCGTTATTCAGCCGGGCGGTTCCATGAATGACTACGAGTCTATAGAGGCGTGCAACGAGAACGGCGCCACAATGGTTTACACCGGCCAGAGAAGCTTTAAACATTAGTAAGATATGAGCCAGCAGAGTCAAACATCAAGAAAAGAAGTGCCCGTCATTCTCACGGCCTTTGGCACCACGGCCAGGGCATTTTCAACCTATGAAAAAATGGACGCCGTGTTCAAGGAGGAGCTGTCCGGGCATAGGATAATCTGGTCCTACTCTTCCCGCCTGGTAAAGGATGCCTTGAAAAAAGAGAAAAATATGGACTTGAAAAATCCGGGGCAGGTGCTTGAAAGCCTTGACCGAGAGGGCCATCCCTGGGCGGTTCTCCAATCCTTGCACCTCATCGGCGGACATGAGCTTCACAGGCTTGCGGCCCAGCGGAACAGTGTAAAGATGCGAACCTCCCTGGGCCTTCCTCTTTTGTCCTCTTTCCAGGATTTTAAGGATGTTGCCAGGGCATTAAAACCCGTTATCCCGCAACATCCAGACCTTGCAGTTCTGGTGCTGGGCCACGGCACGGATCACCCCTCGTGGACATCCTATTACGCCCTTGAGGCCATCATGGGACAGGAGTACGGCCCCCGGGTGTTTTCAGGAGTGGTGGAAGGCTTTCCTGAAATGGGCGAAACCATCGACAGAATCTTAAAAAAAAGGTTTAAAAAAGTCCTGATAGTTCCCCTGCTGCTGGTGGCAGGGGTTCATTTCATGAAAGAGATCACAGGCGGTGAAGATTCATGGCAAAGAGAGCTGGAGCATCACAACATCGAGGTGAGTCTTATCTCCCACGGGGTGGGGCATCTTGACGGCATCACCCGGATCTTTTCAAGGCACATCAAAGAGGCCCTGGATGTGATCCCCCTGTGATACTGATGAATTCTTCTTTCCTGGAAAAGTCCATGGGCCAGCCCTGTTTTTCAATCAGGCCTGATATGTTCGGACATCTCCGACAGATTGATTTCGTGCTGGCCTTGTTTTTCAATTTTCAGGGCCCTGTTCCGAAAGTCTTTCTCATCAATTTTCCCTTTTACCCACTCGTGCCAGACAGCTTTTTGGGAGGAGACTACAGCATCGAATTTTTGTGAAGGATCAAACTTTCCAATTGCGTTATCGGCAATCCAGACACAGTAGTTGCATTTTTTTTCACCATCCTTGAGAACTTTAAAAAAATAACGGAACGTCTTGCTTCCGGGCTTTAACCCTTCTTCAATCTCATAGTTTTTATATGTCCATTTTTCCTGCATTTTATCCTCCCGGGTTAGTTTCTCATTGGTCGAAACGATGATCAGGGCTAAACTATCATTGTTGTGATAATCAATTATATGCATGGGATTGTATTTGGCAACGGTAAAGTGGCCGACACCATCGGTTAGTCCATGAATTGCTCCTGGAAATCTCCAGTCAATTCTCCCAGCCGCTCTGCTATTGAAAATTAGAGTCGCTGCTGGAGGTTTAAATCCCTGGAAAAAATAATAACAATGAAATATAGTGCCGGTTGTTTTGTCATTATTTACTTTTTTAACCCACAGGAGAGTGCGTTCATGAATCCTGGTAATCTTATTCCTACCCCCGACGCCATCCCCGTACCCTGGGGCTGGCTCTACGCATTGCTGATGCTGACATTCCTGCTGCACATCCTGGTGATGAATGCCATGCTCGGCGGCGGTATCATCACCCTCATAAGCACCCTGCGCTCCGGCAGACAGGATAGCCTTGTCGCAAGGGAGTTCAGCTACAAATGGCCTTACACCATAGCATTTGCGGTCAATATGGGGGTTGCGCCACTGCTCTTTGTTCAGGTCCTTTACGGGCAGTTTTTTTACACAAGCTCCATTCTCATGGCTCTCTTCTGGTTTTCAATTTTCGGACTCCTGATTCTTGCCTACTATGCTGCCTATGTGTACGATTTCAAGTTTGACCTGCTGGATACGTGGCGGATCTTTGTGGTCTCCTTTGCGGTTCTGATCATGCTGATCATAGCCTTTTTCTTTGTTAACAACATGACGCTGATGCTTCAGCCTGCCGAGTGGGGCGCCTATTTTAAGGCGGCTGGGGGAACCCTTCTCAACCTTGGTGACCCCATCCTAGTGCCCCGTTATCTGCATTTTGTGGTGGGGTCCGTTGCCGTGGCCGGACTTTATCTTGCCTTGATCGGTCATTTTGGGTACACAAAGAGCAAGGTTGACCCCAAGGCCCTGGTGGAAAAGGGATTGCGCTATTTCACCCTTGCCACGGGCATTCAGGTTGTTTTTGGGATCTGGTTTCTTCTCTCATTGCCAAGGGAAGTAATGATGCTTTTCATGGGGGGCAGCGCTTACGGCACCGGCCTTCTTACGGCGGGTCTGCTCCTGGCCGGGGTGGCGCTTTATTGCGGTGTCCGGCGTCGTCCGATTGGTGCTTCTGCAACCGCCCTTGTTCTTATTGTTGTGATGGTTTTCATGCGGGATCTCGTTCGGATTGCCTACCTTAAACCCTGGTTTGAACTCTCCCATCTTGAAGTTCGGCCGGAGTATTCGCCGCTGATATTTTTCCTTGTGATCTTTGCCGTGGGGCTCGGGATGATCGGCTACATGCTCAAACTTCTCTTCAGGTCTCCTGGGGAGGTGTCTGAATGAATTATCCTGTCTGGGAACTGACTACCTTTGGGGGCGGTTTTCTGATTGCCCTTGTTGCGGTTGTTCATGTTCTGGTTGCCCATTTTGCAGTCGGCGGCGGACTTTTCCTTGTGACGCTGGAAAAAAAGGCCTACCGGGAAGAAAATCTTAAAATCCTCGCCTATGTCAAAAAGCACAGCAAGTTTTTTCTGCTGCTGACCATGGTGTTTGGAGGTTTGACCGGGGTGGGCATCTGGTGGACCATTGCCCTTTTGAACCCGGCAGCAACTTCCAGCCTTATTCATATTTTTGTGTTTGGCTGGGCCGCCGAATGGGTATTCTTTCTGGTGGAAATTATCGCCCTGTTTATCTACTTCTACACCTTTGGCAGGATGAACAGGAAGGATCATGTCCGCATCGGCTGGATCTATTTTATTGCAGCCTGGTTGTCTCTTTTTCTCATCAACGGCATCATAGGCTTCATGCTGACTCCTGGGGAGTGGATTGAAAACCGCAATTTCTGGTGGGGTTTTTTCAACCCCACCTTCTGGCCATCCCTGGTGTTTCGTACCGGTCTCTCCCTTGTTCTGTGCGGCGTGTTCGGCTTTGTAACGGCCGCATTTCTAAAGGATGATGATCTGCGGCAAAACATCATGGGTACCTGTGCAAGGTGGGTTGCGGTTCCCTTTGTGCTGATGCTCCTTGGCGGCCTATGGTACATGAATGCCCTTCCTGCTGAACCAAGGGCAATGATCATGGGCAAATCCCCTGAAATGGGATTCTATCTCAATACATTGATCTGGGTTATTCCCATTTTGTTCCTTGCCTCCATGGTCATGACCCTGAGACTGCCGCAAAATTTTCAGAAGGTGTTCTGTTTTGTTGTGGTGGCCCTATCCCTTGTATATTTTGGTGCCTTTGAGTTTTTACGGGAAGGGTCCCGGCGACCTTACATTCTTTATGATTACATGTACTCAAACCAGGTCTATGTGGATGATGCGGCTAAATTAGGTGAGGCAGGTTTCCTGGCCACGGCCAAATGGACACAGCAGTCCGAGATAACCGACAACAACCTCATGGAGGCGGGGCACGATCTTTTTAAATTTCAGTGCAGCGCCTGTCATTCTGTGGGGGGAGCGCTCAACGATATAAAACCGCTGGTTGCCAAGTATGACAGTGTCTTTGGCATGGATGCAAAGCTCAACGGGTTGAACAGGTTTAACGACTATATGCCCCACTTCATGGGCACCCGAAACGAGAGGTGGGCCCTTGCCAACTATATAGTTCTCGGACCCGATCTGCGTTCAGAGTAAAAGTTGTATAGCATGCTGACGGATAAAGAAAATGCTAAGGTATAAAAAAATACTGACCCTGTTCACTGGAGTATGAATCGATGAAAAGAACATCAAGCAAAACCTTGCGCCTCGTTGTAATAATCTGTGCCGTGGGAGCTGCTGCATTAATGGGATCTGTCATGGCAGAAAGAACCGTGGCCCAGGATAAGGCCAGGGATAAGGGGCAGGCGGCCGTAAGCCTTGGTGAGATGGACGGTCTTAACATGGGAAACCCTGTGGTTGAACAGAAAAACCTTCCTGTTACCATCCCCCCCTTTGACAAGGATAATGATGAATACGTCCTTCTTGCGTGGAACAATCTCGGGATGCACTGTCTTTCCGACAGTGATCCCTATTGGATACTGCTGCCCCCTGCCAACGACCTTTATGCCCAGCTTGTAAGACGTGGAGATCCGCCTGAACTTATCACCGACGGTGTTGAAATCAGCTACAATGTTCAGGATGGGTTTGAAAACCCCCATAACCAGGTCAGGTTTTGGGAATTTGCCGATAAACTCCTCAATGCCGATCTCGCACCTGCCGTGGGTGTCAGCGGACGCAAGGTCAACGGAACAATGGATTTGGAAGAAAAACACCGGGCCTATACGGCAGCTTTTATCCCGGTGGTCCCTTATTCCGAGGATGGAGCCTATAATCCCTATCCGATTTTTACCATCACAGCCCGGGAGAAAGATACTGGTAAGGTGCTTGCCACAACTAAAACTGTGGCACCCACCGCAACGGAAATGGGGTGTAAAAACTGCCATGGCGGCGGCTGGCGGGTGGACGGGGTGGCGGGATTTACCGATGCAACCAGCCGTGATGTACTGGCGGCCCATGACAAGAACAGCGGAACAAATCTTCTGGAACTGGCTGAAAAAGGTGACCCCAGGCTCTGTCAATCCTGCCATTCAGACCCGATCCTGGGAACCGAAGGAAACCCTGAACTGCTTAATTTCCCCGCTGCCATCCATGGCTGGCATGCAAGTTTTTTGACCGACCGAAAAGGTATGCAGGCCTGTGTGGCCTGTCACCCCGCACGACCGGACGGCCCTAGCCAGTGTTTTCGCAGTCACCATTCCGAGTTCATGGATTGCACCAACTGCCATGGGACCATGGAGGACCACGCCTTGAGCCTGCTTAAAAAAGAGCACCAGGCCGGTAAAAAAGGTGCGGCTCGATTGATGGAGCCCTTAAAGGCAAGGTTTGTTGCTTCCGTTGATGAAATTAATCCCAGAACGCCATGGGTGCAGCAGCCGGACTGCCTCACATGCCATGAGGATTTTGAGGCGGGTTTTAGTGACAATGCCTTCAATGTCTGGACAAGCGGCCCAGACGACCTCTATCGCAACCGCCACGACGATATGGATGCAATGATGTGCGCAGCCTGCCACGGAAGTCCCCATGCGGTTTATCCGGCCAATCTCAACAAGCTCGGCACCAAGAGGGACAGTATCCAGCCGCTGCAGTACCAGAAAAATGATCGGCCGATTGGCAATGACTGCACCGTCTGCCATACTGTGCAGCCGGATTTTGAAGCGCATCATCCAAACTCCCTGCGCATGTGATAAGGGCTTTCTTTTTCGGGGATTTGAAATTTTGGCAGCCCAGGTATGGGCTTGGTCCTAACTTCGCCCACTTGTCATAATTGATGGTTCGACGGGGTCAGGCTTGTGTTATTGTGCTTTTGACAACAGGCTGTAATAACAAAGAAATTCAGCAAAAACGTCAATAACGCAAGCCTGACCCCTCCTGGGTAAATTTCTCATTGGTCGAAACGATGATCAAGCCCCCAGGTATTGCTTTAAAGCATGGAGTTTTTTGTTTTTTAAAGGAGGGTTTTAAGTGGAACGTGAAGATAATAACCAGATCAGCGGTCACTCGATCATTGAAACGGAAAAATTACCAATAAAGCTGTGGCTCAAAGAAGATCAAATGGAAGAGGGGGCGCTGGCCCAGGCACGAAATCTGGCGAATCTCCCCTTTGCATTCAGTCATATCGCCATCATGCCCGACACCCATCTGGGTTACGGCATGCCCATCGGAGCGATACTTGCTACCAGGGGGGTCGTCCTCCCCAACGCCGTTGGCGTGGATATCGGCTGCGGCATGTGTTCTTTGCGCACCAATCTTACAGATGTAGAAACAGAGGACTTGAAAAAGATCATGGGCATTATCCGGAAGGCCGTTCCCGTTGGTTTCAAGCACCACAAAAATCAGCAGGACGAAACCTGGATGCCCCAGAGAAAAGGGGACCTGCCTGTAGTGAACCAGGAGTATGCAAGCGCTCTTCGCCAGATCGGCACCCTGGGTGGAGGCAACCATTTTATCGAGATCCAAAAAGGATCGGATGGATATATCTGGATCATGATCCATTCAGGGTCGCGCAATATCGGTTTCACGGTGGCCAACCACTACAACAAGGTGGCAAAAAGATGAACGTTAAATCCGGCGAAGACGTGTCTCAGGACTTGGCATATATTCCGGAATCGTCCGCATATTTTGAGTTGTACTGGAATGAAATGAACTACTGCCTCGAATTTGCGCTGGCCAACAGAAAACTGATGATGGAGCGGGTAAAGGCGGCATTCATGGATGTTCTGCCCGAGGTAGAGTTTGCGGACTTTATCAACAAGCCCCATAACTTCGCCGCCCTGGAGGAGCATTTCGGCGAAACGGTTATCGTGCATCGAAAGGGGGCAACCCGAGCCCGCAAAGGAGAATGGGGGATGATCCCTGGTTCCCAGGGGACGCGTTCTTTTCTGGTAAAGGGGAAGGGAGAGGCGCACTCCTTTGAGTCGTGTTCCCACGGCGCCGGAAGAGTCATGAGCCGGACCCGGGCACGCAAAACCCTGGACTTGAAGGAGGTGGTAAAATCCCTCGATGAAAGCGGAATTTTGCACTCCATCCGCCGGCGCTCGGATCTGGATGAGGCACCGGAATCCTACAAAGATATAGATGAGGTGATGCAAAACCAGACCGACCTGGTTGAGGTGCAAATAGAGTTGCAGCCCTTGGCTGTTATCAAGGGGTAATCCCGTGCATTTGCCGGTCCAGCAAGTTTTCTGGAAGATCTCTAACTACCTCGACGGAACTCCCATCCCCAATCTTGATACCGGAACTCCGGGCAAGATTGGGGCGAACACGAAAACGAAGAGTTTATTGAACAAACCAAATCGTTGCAAGACAGCCAATAGTTGAAACAGCCAAAAGAATAACGGGTAGACACCCGGTATTTGTTTTGTCCTTGTCAACCTCTTTTTGAGCTTCTTCAAATAAGATGTAGTCTAAAGCATCATCTTCGTCGAAAACATTGTCATTTTTTTCAAAAAAATCATCATCCATGAAGATTCGTCTCCTGAAACACCATCAAATAGTTATAATCGCCAATATGATCGGTTTTAACTTTTTTAAAACCATGTGCTGTAAGCATTCTTTCAACTTCATCCTCCGATAACCGTATTTTAATGGGTGGTCCTGGAGGGGGATTCTCAGTTTTTTTTATTGTGTCCTGTTAGTTTTATCCCTCAACTTCCCAGCAAATTGAAACGTCACAACTCTTGTTTTTATTAACATGTTGAAAACATAGGCTGATTTGGTGTATCTTCAGTCATTGAATAGAAGTTGTCAAGGACAAGTGTCAACAATTCCTAAGCTATAAACCGTTCACTATTCAACTATGCAATACCACAGGAGAAACAACACAAAATTTAACACTGGGAGTGGATGCAGGATATGTCGATATTGGAATCTTGTTAAAACGTTTCTCCAAGGAGCTTTTTTTAAAGGTTTGACCCCATCTGTACCCCAGTTCGAACCAGTTTGAAACGGGCTTGACACGATTGCCTATGCGGATTACTTATAACTATAAATATATAGCTATAAATATACACATATGGGAGGTGCAATATGAGAACTATTCAAATGACCCTTGATGACGATCTTGTTAAGGCGGTCGATCATGTTTCCAAACTTCTAAAAACAAACCGTTCCGCTTTTACACGAAAGGCCCTTCGAGAGGCGCTATCCAGGTATAATCTTGTTCAAATGGAACATAAACATCGAGAAGGCTATGAACGGACTCCGGTTACTGGTGATGAGTTTTCGGTTTGGGATGCTGAGCAGGATTGGGGTGAATAATGAAGCATGGTCAAGTACGCTGGTACAAATTTTCAAATCCCGACAAAAAAAGACCGGTTCTCATCCTTACAAGAGATTCCATAATAGAGTATCTTGGTGAAATAACGGTTGCCCCAGTAACAAGCACGGTGAGAGATATACCATCTGAAGTGTTTCTTTCCAAAGCTGATGGCATGCCACGGGATTGTGCTATCAATTGTGATCATTTACAAACTGTTGCAAAGGGAAAAATAGGGTCACTTATCACATCATTGCCTTTAGCCCAAATGGTTGATGTTGGGCGGGCAATCCGCTTTGCACTTGATCTATAAGTTCATCGGCCAATCAGTTACTGGTCGGGACGGCGTGGACCATGCCGTCCGCAAAGACCCTTTGGTTCCACGTCCAGCCCCTGGCAGCAATGCAAAGTCCATGGAGATGTTTTGAAAAAAATGAACCCATAGCCGTACTACTTTTTAGAGAGGATGTTAATCGCTATAAAAGGGGGTATGGTTATGGAAACCTTGTATGTGGTGGAGCAGGGGGCCTATCTTAAAAAAGATGGTGATTCCCTTAAAATCGTAAAGCAAAACGTCATTATTGACACCATTCCTGCCCAGGGCCTTCAAAAACTTTTGCTGTCTGGTTATGTCTCTTTGACCGGATCGGTGATGAATTTCCTTATCAAAAATAGGATTGAGACAGTTTTTGTAACACCGACCGGGAGATTCAGAGCAAGGCTGATGATAGATGAGCATAAGCATGTGGCTCTGCGAAAAGCTCAGTATCTCATGCTTGCCAACGAGCAGTTCTGCCTTGATACCATGAAGATCATCGTCAGGGGAAAACTTGAAACCATGGTTGCTTTTCTTTTGAAGCGGGCAAAAAACTATGGTGATGAACCCATGAGAATCGCCGCGGCTGGCCTGAAATCCCTTTGCAAAAATCTCGATTCTAAACTTTCAAAAGATGCCATCCGGGGTATTGAGGGTGCAGGGGCAAGGATTTATTTTTCCATGTTTAACCGACTCATTCGAAATGATCTGTTTCAGTTTAATGGCAGAAACAGGCGGCCGCCCAAGGATCCTGTCAATGCGCTTCTTTCCTTTGTTTATACCCTGCTTACCAATGAAGTGATTTCGGCTATTAAAATTTCCGGTCTGGATCCTTACATGGGGTCACTCCATGAGATCAGTTATGGCAGACCATCCCTTGCCTGCGATCTTGTGGAAGAGTATCGATGCGATCTTGGAGACCGGCTTGTCTTGAGTCTGATTAACAGGAAAATGGTGGGGCCGGATGATTTTGTTTACAAAAAAGGGAGCAACTTGAACTTTATTGATGAAAAAGAGATGAAGGATTCAAGGCCTGTGGAGATGAAGCCCTATCTCTTAAAGGCGTTTATTGCCTCGTATGAGGGAATGATGACCGGGTCAAATGATTACCGGACACTTATTCGAAATCAGGTTCGTGGATTTGCCGATTACCTGAAAGAGCCTGTAGAAAAAAGTTACCGGCCCAGTCAGTTTTAACTACCTCACCGGAACTCCCACCCCATAATTTGATTTCAAAGGGAATAGAATTTTATGGAACTTATTGCATATTTATTTGCTTGAAAATAGTATTTAAAAAAGATAGGGTCATCTTTAAATTCAGCACGTGAAGACCATCACTATATGTAAGGTAAGGCCTACCTGCAAATACAGTAAGTGGTATTGAAATCTTGGATTCGTAAGTCAGAACGACCGCCCCGATTAGAGGGGATTAAGACCTCCTGGCAATGGCCCAGGCTATGCGTTGTTCTTTTGTGCGTCAGAACGACTGCCCCGATAGGGAAAAATAGCCAGGTATTGCAAAAAATTATTATTCGCAGCTTTATTTTTTGAAAAAAAAGAAACCATAGCCGTACTCTTCTTTAGAAAGGATGTTCAAGTTATTCATTACTCTAAGAGGAGACGATTATGGTTTCTTTAGGTTCAACAGCAAGGATTATCACCAAGGCGGCCCCGACTGCTGCAAAGGAAAAGAGCAGCGTATTGGATAAGAACGATTTTAATGATTCCTTTTTCACCTTTGAGGATCTAATTTCCCCTGAAAGCGGTGCCGGGCGACAGACACAAAAACGAATCACCAACGACATTGACGAACTTATGCGAAATTGTCACTGGGAGGATATTGTTTCCCTTTATCATCCTGTGGAAACAAAGGTGCCGGACCTTGTAGCTGCAAAACTTGATCTTCCCGTCCGGGAGAAGATCGCCTTTGCCATGGGGCAGCTAAAACAGTTTGATCCGGCTATAAAGGAACTTCTGGTTTGTGTGAAATCAGAGCCTGATAATTTTTATGTCCGATCTTCCCTTGCCTATACTGCTTACAATTCTCTGTATGCCGCCAAAAACAGAGAGGTTTTTCTGGCCGGTGAGGCCAGGAAAAAGCGCATCATGCTTGCCCATGAAAATTTTGAAAAAGCCAGGGAATTAAGGCCCGACACAGTTACCAACAATTATCGCCAGGGCATGCTGCTCAGTCAGATTGAAAATAAGCCGGACAAGGCCCAGCCCCTGTTTCAAAAGGCCTGCGATAACTGGGAAGGATTGACAGATGAAGATCAATCCCAACGCCATCAGGAAAAGAAAAATTACATTAAATCTCTGTATCGCCTTGCCAGTCTTCTGCTTCAAAATGGCGATGCCGGGAATGCTTTTAACCGGGTAAATCTCTGTCTCAGTCTGGACGAAAAAACCAACTATGTGGATCTCACCTTTAAGTATTTCGCCCTTGGCAAGGTGCAGTTTCACCTGGGAAATTATGATGATGCCAGAAATGCCTTGATGTTTGCAAACCAGAGCAGCACCAGAGGTCCCAGGGATTTTGTATCAGAACTTCTTGCAAGGAGCTATCTTGCCATGGGAAGAAGCGATAAGGCCCTTGGTGCCATTGCGACCATTCCCGAAGCAATTAGAAAGCCCTATGTTCGCTGGACCGAGGCTGACGCTTACTCCTCTACAAAAGATTTTAACAGGGCTGAACGTGTATTGAAAAGCTGCCTGGAACGTGACCGTCTTTCAAAGCATAAAACTCTTATGCGGCTGACTAAAATCGCCTATCTTAAAAAAGAATTTGAAGCGGCCATGACCCATGCAGGCCAGGCAGTGGCGTTTTTCCAGGAGAAATGGGGAAATCCATACTATGAAGGTCTTTTGTGGCAGGCAGTATCAGCCCTGCGGCTTGGAAAAGTAGGAATGGCAGAAGATCTTGCCTTGGAACTCAAGGCAAATTGCCGGAATTACCCCAAGCTTGACCAGGTTTTGTCCATGATCGAAGATGAAAAAAACAGGTAGTCTACGGCCCTAGAATAATCGGTTAAGAAGGGAGAGGGAAAAAGGAGGGGTATATGGCTCACCAGCTTGAAAGAAAAAAACAGGAAAATACCGGGACTGATTTTACCCTGCTGCTCAATCGACTTCAAAGGGCAGTACTCCACGATCAAGTGGCCGCATCCGAAATTGCTGCCTTGAACAACCAGAGCATCTGGCAGAATCTTGATTCGGAGCAAAAATTGAAATGGGCTTCCCTTGCAGAGATCGCAGGACAGGTGGACACTGCCCTTGGGGTGTACAAGGACCTTGTTAAAACTGCCCCTGAATTTCACCAGGGGTGGGTGGCGTTTCTTGAGTTGCTTTCAATTCTTGACAGGCCCAAGGCCCTTGCAGCCATTTTGGCAAGAGCTAGACACTTTCTTAGTCAGGATCTGGTCAATGAGTGGGAAAAAAAGATTCTGTCCATGCGGCCGCATTCCTCTGACAAGGATTTGTCCGGTACTTCTGTCCCTTTTGAGCAGATGGTCTTGAAGCGGGAACTGATGGGTCATTTCATGTCTCTTTTTTCCGGCAGAAAAGATGTGTTTGCCCGCCAATGGGTCGATAAAAAGGAGAAAAAAAGCGGTTATGTGCCCGTGCGCCAGGCAATGACTCTGGAAAATATTGACGAACATGTTCAGGGTCGAATGACCTATGGCTTTTATCTTTTACAGGCAGATTCCAAGGTCAGGTGCGGTGTGATCGATGCTGACATTATTGCGCGGCTCAGATCCGGTAAACTTGCCGCTCAAGATAAAATTACTCTGAAAAGGGAACGCACATACATGATCTCAAGAATTCGGGAAAGATCCGCCGAGATTGGTTTAGAGCCTGTGATTGAGTTCAGCGGATACAAGGGGTTTCACTTTTGGTATTTTTTCAGCAAACCAGTGGACGCATCTGTCGTACGTTCGGTCTTGAACGATATTGCCCAGCCAGTTGACGCAGATATCTCCTCCTTTGATCTTGAAGTCTTTCCAAAGCAGGGAAAGTTGAACGCCAAGGGATTTGGTAATCTTGTGAAGCTGCCCCTGGGCGTTCATCGTTTTACAGGAAAACAATCCTTTTTCATGGCGTGTGCCAAAAGGGATCTTGACTCCCAGCTCGGTTTTTTAAAAACCATCACCCCCACTGATCCTGATATCCTGTCTACAGCCTCGGTCACAAAGGAAAAAAAATGTGTGGTGCTCCATCCAAGAATGGCTGGATTTGCAAAGGAATATCCTGAACTTTATGACCTTGAGCGCCTCTGTCCTCCCATTGGCCAACTCATTGCAACTCTTAGGAATCGTTCGGACCTTGCCCTGAGAGAGGAAAAGGTGCTGTACCAGACTGTGGGCTTCCTTTCCAGGCAAAAGACTCTTCTCCATTACCTCATGTCTTTTGGCGGTGATTACAATCCCCATATGGTGGATTTCAAGCTGAGCAAACTGAGAGGGACTCCTTTGGGATGCAAACGCATTCATTCCCTGCTTGGCTTTACAGGCGATTATTGTGACCTTGAACTGGGAACAGAGGCGTATCTTCATCCTCTTCTTCATTTAAAGCAGTGGACGGCGTGTTCGGAAAAAAAAACTGAAAGCACCAGGCTGAACTCCCTCCAAGATGCCCTGGAGAACATGAAAGTCGCCATTCTTCAGGTACAGCGGTTTATCCAGTAGTGTCCAGTAGGCATACCCTGCCTTGATTCTGTTGATGACGCCATGGTTGTCGCAATCTGTTTATCTCTTGTTGAAAAAGATCTTTTGAGTTATGCAGGATGGAAAAAGAATCAAGGTTAATTTGCTTGGAGTCGTTTTCTGTCCATTCCACATTCAGGAGGATACATGAGCATATATCTATGTTATGACGTAAAAGGCATCCAGTCCTACATCTTCAAAATTCCAAAACTCAAACATATTGTCGGGGGAAGTGCCCTTATTGATAAGTTTGATAAACAGACCATAAAAGGGGTGGCAATCTCTGGTACAAAACACATCTTTTCCGGAGGCGGTAAAGGGACGTTTTTGTGTGAGTCAGAACATGTCCTCAAAGCCTTAAAACGGGAAATCATCCACCAGTCCCACGCCATCGGCCTTGATATCCGGTTTGGCCAGGATGAAGATTTCAGCCAGGCGGCTCAGCACGCTGACGAGCTCTACTGCTATGTTCCTGAAATGCACAGCGGCTATCCCTGTCCTGAAAGCGGTCTCTATCCCATCAGGCCCGGTGAAAAGAGGCACTCTGTTGTTGCAAAGCGTCTGGAATCCTCCCGGCATTTTGAGGAGCTTCTGCTGCCCGAAGTTTTGATTCCGGGTAAGTCTAAGGGTGAGCTTGAGTTCTTTCGTAATGTAAACAGCGAAGATGTTGAAGGCAAAAGAGGTGCCTTTGCCCTTGGAAACCGAAATCGATGGGCAGTTATCAGCATGGATGGAAACGATATGGGCATGCAGTTCCGTGCCCAGGTGAAAAAAGGGCTTTCTGCCGATAAAATGCAGGAATGGATTCAGAATATGAGCCAGGCCCTTGATGAAATAACGATATCGGCAGCATCTGCCGGTATCCAGCGGGTTGTTTCAGAGTGGGCAGGTTCAGACAGGGGAAAAGAGGCCGTTGTGAAAGATGGAGTGGTAACCCTGCCAATCCGGCCCCTTGTTGCGGGAGGAGATGATATCGTTGTTCTTTGTCACAGCTCTTTTGCCGTTACCTTTGTCAAAGAGGTGGTTCGCACCTTTGAAAAAAGAAGTGTGGAAAAGGGGCATCTCTGGCCTGCCACAAATGGGAAGCTCACGATTACTGCAGGCATCTTGTACACATCAGTGACACTTCCCCTTCACACGGCAATTCCCTATTCAGAAGCCCTTCTTGGAAGCGCAAAGGGCCGGGGCAGAAAAGAGGGTGTAAAAGGAGAGGCGTCTCCTTCCTGCATCGACTGGGAGCAGATCACCGATACTGTGGTTGATACGCCTGCTGCAAAACGTCAGAGGGAGATGATCTTTTTTGACGAAGATATTCAGCGCATCGTTAAATTAACCAGGCGGCCTTATACAATGGCGGCGTTTTCCATCGTGGAAGAACTTGCTCAGCAATACGGCCAGGAACTTCCGCGCACCATTCGCCACGGGATTCTGCCTGCCCTGAAAAAAGGATATGCGCAACGGCTTGCCTTTTCTGCCCAGATAAAAAAGAATCACCCCGGCCTCTTTTCTGCCATAAATGAGTTTGATATCGCAAAGAGCGACTGGCACCTGTCTCAAAACAAAAACGGGCATAAAGACGAGCAGTCCATCAAACTCATTGACGCTTTGATGCTTCTTGAAGAGGACAGCCGCATGGAAAAGGAGACCGCATAATGGGTAAAATCAACTTTACCATCACCCTGACATCGGACGGAGAACCTGGAAGCGGATTTGGAACAGAACTCATCGACTCCCTAATTCCCCGGGATATCCATGGGCGGGTCATCCTTCCGGCGACACATCTCAAGGGGCTGATTCGTGAAAATCTTGAGAATCTGCCCGATGAAGTTGTTTCTGTCCAGAATATTGCCGAGCTTTTTGGCGCAGAGGGCGATACCGGGGCTCTGTTTCATATTGATAATGGGGTTGCATCCAAAGGTGCAGACATTATTGACATCACAAGGACAAAGTTAAACAAATTCGGCCTGGCTGACGAAGGATCGTTAAGAACCGGTGAAGCCGTTGCCTGCGGTACCTGCTTTCAGGGTGGGATAACAACGCATTGCCGTCTCTCAAAACCCTATGAAGACCTTTTAAAATTAGGGCTTTTATCCCTTTTTGCCGTTGGCGGCGGCAGAAACAGGGGGGCTGGGGCCTGTTTTGTCACCCTTGAAAATGAAAACAGAACTCCTGGAGAGCTTGTCAGAACCCTTGCGAAAATTGATTTTGATGACCTTCCTGCAACAACACCTTTAAAAGATCCTGGGATGGCTATTGTGGATGATCAGGTAACCCTCAAGCTTGTTTTTGAGGCTCAGAATCCTGTTTGTGTGCCTGAAATCCCCATCGTCAAAAATAATATGATCAGCTCCGGGTTCTCAATCCCGGCAAGTGCTGTTCAGGGTGCCATTCTCCATCGGATTAATGATATTTCAGAAAAGGCTGCCACAGCCTGCTTTAAGAGCCGGAACTTTCGTGCCTGGCCCCTTAATCCTTCAAACAGCGCTGATGCCCTTTCGCTTCGTGTTTCTTTTACCCATAAGATCAGCAAGCTCAAAGTTGAAAACACGGATAATTATCATTTTGAAGATGCAGCTGTGGAAGCGTATGACTGGGACAAGGTCCCAAGCAACTCGCCCCTCAAGGCAGCGGACGGAGTGTTGCTGGCAGAAGGAACATCTGTGAAGCTGTGGAAATCATCCGATATGGCACGGATTATCACGGCCCACGGGGTTCATAATGGCGATCGAGAAGGCAGAAAAGGTACACAAAAACGAAATCTTTTTACAGTGGAATCCCTTGCCCCGACTCTTTTTACCGGGATTGTTTCCATGCCGGAAAGTGCGGCTGATATTTTGTTGACGAGCCTTAAAGCCGACCCATTTGTTCAGCTTGGAAAATCCCGCTCTGTCCGGGGAGGAGGAAATCTCAGTGCCCAGAAGATTGATTTCGCAGATCTTCCCATCATGAAACAACGGGTCAAAAAGGTTTTTATCGTCCAGTCTCCTGTTCTTGTTCCCCAGTCCCTTGTTAAAAAACCGGTTGAAGAAATTATCTCAACCCTTGTTGAAGAAGCAGGATTTGGTGAGGTGGAAGAATCAAGCGGTTCGATTACAACCCATTTTGGATGGAACAGAACAGTTAACAATGGATTCCTCGGGGGAAAATCAGTCATCGCTCCAGGAGCTGTTTTTAAACTGAAAGCTTCTGTGGAAAATTTGACAGAAAAACTTATCTCCGGGATCGGGGAGGGCAGGGAAAATGGTCTGGGTGCAATCCTTCCCCATCCAGGCGTAGCACAACGGCTGTTTCCCGATGAACCAGAACCAATGGTGCTGCCAAAGACAGATGAAAATTATGGATTACAGGGGTTTGAACTCTGGCAGCAGGCAAAGGCCAGCGGGCTTTCGGCAAGCCAGGTTTCAAGGATTCGTGAACTTGCGGCCCTTGATGCCGACAAGGCCGTCAAATACCTTGATCGACAGCTTCAAGAGCGTTCTGAATCAATCTGGCAGCGCTGGCGGGATATCGGCAGCAAGGTTAGAGAAGGCATTCAAAGGGATGCTCAACATATGGCAAAGGTGCTGAAGGTGTGCCAGGATCTTCTTGTGGCAGACAAGGAGGAAAGATAATATGAATAACTCATATAAACTCACCGCAAAGGTGGTGTTCCCCGAGGGTGTGGCACCTGGTGCCGGAGGAAGTTCCAACAAACGGGTGGTTGCAAAAAACGGCAAAGGCCAGACCCTTATCCGTGGAACTGCCCTTGCTGGGGTTTTAAGAACAGCCTATGCCCGCAGAATAGGGGCTGAATCCCAGGATGGCGCAGTTGCCCAGTGGTTTGGTGAGGGGGCAGAATCTGATTTGGAGACAGGCTCCTTTGTGCAGGTCGCAGATGCAGTCATCCATTGCAGCTCCATCAATGAAAGAACCCATAATCTGATCAACCGCCATACAGGGGCCGTTGTCAAAGGGGGACTTTTTTCCCTTGAGGCTGTTCCCCCCATGGCTTTGGCAAGTCTTTCCATCACCCTGAAACCCGGGGCTTCTGACCCTGAAGAATGTGCGGCATTTGTTTGTGACATAATCGGGGTAATTGGCAATGATCCCATTGTCGGCGGCAACAGCAACCGGGGTATCGGGCGAATGAAAGTGGTGGATGGTGTGTATCTCCGCACCTTTGACCTTGACTCGGTTGACGGCGTGGCAGATTTCATGGATGCGGAATACAACGAAAGGGAAAAAGGCGTTGAGCTGGCAGGGGTTAAGCAGGAGATACCTGAAACAGAGGATAAACTGACACTGTCTGTTGAACTTGGCATTCCCCGGGGGGAGGATGTACTGGTGGGTGATGGCCAGGAAACTGACTATGCCCTGCAGCCGCAATCTGTGATGTTTGCCGACAAAACAGAACATTGGCGAATTCCCGGATCATCCCTAAGGGGGATTTTTCGTGCATGGATGACACGGCTTGCCGTTCGGGACGGGTATGGGGTCTGCGATTCTGTTGAACAGTGGTACGACCTGTATGGGGGAAAGGATTCAAACGAATATAAATCCGATTCTCCGGGCTGGGGGTTTGTTGAGAAGAAAGATCGCACCAGCTACCAGAAAAACCCAGGATTACTCAATGACCCCATTCTCGATCTTTTCGGCAGCATGTACAAAAAAGGCCGCATTCATATTGCCGATGCTTTTTCCACGTTGCCGGCAGAGGATGCGGATGTCCAGGGTCGCATGCATGTGGCTGTTGACCGTTTTTCAGGGGGTGCAAATGATGGGGCGCTTTTTAATAATCAGGTGCTTGCAGGGGAACATTTGAGATTTCCCGTCTCCATAAGCCTTACATCGCCGTCAGAAGATGAAATCAACTGGCTTGTTAAAACACTACGAGCCCTTCATCTGGGCATTCTTGCGGTGGGGTCAAGTAAAAGCGGTGGTCGTCTTGAAATTAAATCCATCTCGGCAAAGGGATGCGGAGCAGAATCAGTAACCACATTTGCACAGGAGTTGAAATAATATGGCTGGATATCGTGGACAAGGCTATGGCAAAGGACAAAACTCCCAGGAAAAGGGCAGCAACCGGAATGCGGCTTCGGCAACTATGATCGGAGAGTCCTTTCACAATCCCTACACCTTTATTCCCTTTCCAGGTAAAGTTCAACGAAAGCCGCCAACAACTTTGACAGCGGATGAGCATCCAGATAAATGTCATCGTTTAAGCGGTGTTCTGGATCTTGATATAAAAACCCTTTCCCCGCTCATGACCTGTAATCCTGTACCTGTTTCAGGGGACAAGGAGCAGCATAAGGTTTTTAAGGCGTTGACCATCGGCAATGATGTGGTTGTGCCTGCCACAGGGGTTCGGGGGGCTTTGCGGACCTTGATGACCGTTTTAAGCGGCGGCACCCTTGGGTATATGGATGAAGATCTGTGGCTTACCCAGGGTCGTGATGCCCATCTTGGACCGAGCGGTAAGATGCCCGGCGTTCCAGACCAGGCATTTCTTGCACAGGTCGTAACACCGGGCAGTGCAACGTCCTCCGGGGTTGTTCAACTGGGGGAGACAAAATTAGAAAGGGCGGATGTACTAAAAAAACAGATTTCTAATTTAGACCGGGAACGCCCTGATGCTGAAAAAAGACAAAGGTCACTTGTTTATCAAGATTCAAAAGGCGAGGAGTGGAAGGTAAAGTTGAGCGGCCGCCCCATTAACCCTAAAAATAAAAAAGAGGGACTGTTCAAGGCTAATGGCAAGCTGCTTGAGCTGTCTGAGTCTTTCTGGACAAGCTACCAGGGCCGCCATCGCCACTCAGCCATGCCTGAGCTTAGAAGGGGTGACCTTGTCTGGCTTGAACCCAGTAAAAAGGATTGTACCAGGATTGTTTGTGAGGCTGATGTTAAATCCATTCAGTGGGCACGCTGGGGCAGATCCGGGGTCTCACTTAAAAACATTATTAGTTCACAGGTACCACAGGTGCTTCCTGACAGCATGCGAATTGATGGCGGTGTAGACATGGTAACGGATCTTTTCGGTCAGATTCCCAAGAAAGAGGGGGCAGCAGGACCTTTTGCCGCTCGTATTCGTCCTGGAAATCTCATTTTTTTTGATGCAAAGGATAAAACTACGACCGAAACCCTTGCACCCCTTGCCGCACCCCATCCCGGTTGTATCGCCTTTTATCGGGATCAAGACGATCTTGATAAAATAGATAAGAATTCTTCCCTCAAAGGATACAAGGTGTATCGAAATACCGGGGAACGCGGGAATGATGCCCCGTGGAAATATTCGGTTCAAGGGGTGTATGAAGAACAGGGGCGTTTGAAAATGCCGGCCCAGCAAAAGCTGAACAAAACAGCAGAGCTTTTAAATGAAGGTCTCACAGGTAAGCTCAGGATCTCCTTTCGGGCCCTTGATCCAGGTGAGCTGGCATTGATTTATGCGGCCTGTTCCGTGGACTGGAAATTAGGTGGAGGCAAGCCCCTGGGCCTTGGTCACTGCCGGGTGACAGGCATTGAGTTGATCGATGAAGATGGAAATATCAGCAGGCCCATGGAGGACGCTGGAACGGGTAATAATCTTAAAATGTTCCAGGCAGATCAAAAACAGGTTGATCATCTTCAAAAGAGAATCGAACTTTACCGGACCTCCCAGGTGCCAGTTGAAAGACTTAGATATCCCCGGGCGGTTTCCCGGAACAACAATAAAAACGTTCGTGCAGGTCTTTCCTGGTTTGCCCGCCACGCTTCACCCAAAAAAAGTGGGCAAGGCCTTGAAACCATGTGGACAAAGGGTGAGTTGCGGCAAAAAGTCAACGCAAGTCAGATCAAAGCCCAGGCCCTTCCAAGGCTTGATGCGGCTGATCACAACGCCGACCTTTTGTATGGCTATGATATGGTTGATCTTGATGTTGATTCTTCTAATCGTAATCAGCGGCTGGTTGGGCGTATGGAGGCGTTTGCCCCCTCCATTCACGCTTCATCCGATGAAACGG
>Ga0265295_1003787_pt1 | contig 21313 bp, 16 predicted proteins | sample Munlansysbiofilm_FD_192503 | JGI IMG/M metagenome (GOLD analysis project Ga0265295, IMG submission 192503) | Leachate microbial communities from a municipal landfill in Southern Ontario, Canada - Methane capture system biofilm | ecosystem: Engineered > Solid waste > Landfill > Unclassified ...
TACGTGCTGCTTTACCATATTTATAACCATAGAATGAACCAAGTGGGATTAACGCATATAGAATAGCTAACATGTACTGAAAGACAACAATTGAAATCACAGTGGGTATCGCACCAGCAATAGCACCATTAATGCATAGAATAGACTTGCTGCAAGATGGTCTCCTGAGTGCTCTTGTTCTTCAATTTTTTCAGTAATCTCTTTATAAAAGTTCTTTGCACAATCATCGTGAAGTTTGACAGGAACACCTTTGATGATGCGATACGAATCCATGTCTTCTTTTCCACAAAAAGGACAATGATTCAGTGGTTTTAAACCAAGTGTCTTAAACATGCTTCCTAATTTTTCTAAATAGGATTGATGTTTATCTGAATTTTTAACGCCACGCTTAAATGGTACCAAAACCGCATTGGATTGCAGTGCAACAGAATCTACTCGAACCATTTGAATACCTGCAGTTTTTTGAATACTTTTCACATCATCTTTTGATAACCCTTTTTCAAAAACAAACACCATCATCGGTACCTTAACAAATAAATCAATCGGTACTAAACTAACATAATATGGAAAGCCTTGGATTGAACCATAAGGTACACCATGTTCCATCGAAAGACTTAATTTGTCTTTAATAACTTCTATTTTCACAGATTTCCCTCCTCGTGTGTATATGGCTTTATGATACCATTTTATGAGGTTTGTTTCAATCTCTTTTTGATGATTTCTGTGAAAACGTGATAACCTGTTTGATTGAGATGTATACCATCTTTTGTAAATGCTTCATTGAGCATACGCTGATGATTCATTAGTGATGTTGATACATCAATGAAGTGATCTTTAAACTCTTCATTGAGCATATTATTAATCATTAATATATCTTCGTTTTTTCTTCCAGCTATATAACTATGATTTGCTATTTCTACTTTGTCATTAACCGGTGTTAAAGATAAGATGAAAACTTCAGATAACTTGCTGATTTCCAAATGAATCTGTCTCATATTTTCCACAATCTTTTCTTTGTTTAAATTTGATAGAACCAAATCATTAGAACCCATACTGATGATCACTCTTTGAGGATTTTGTCTTTGAATCGCATCCAAACGATCGATTAAACCTTGTGTTGTATCACCTGCAATACCCATATTGCTCCAATCACTAAACCCATAATGATTTAAGTTGAAATACGCAATCATCGAGTCACCTGCAATGATATTTTTTTGTTTAACGGGTAATGAGCGAAAGGCTTTAACCTTCCGCTCATAGTCTGCTTTAATAATGGCTTTCATGATGGTTAAATCTTGAAACATATTTATTCATCTGCTTTCAATTCAAAAATTAAATCTCTAAGTTCTGCTGCTTTTTCAAAATCTAAATTCTTAGCAGCTTGTTTCATTTCGTTTTCAATTTCTCTAATCATCTTTTCACGATCTTTTTTCGTCATCTTTTGGTAATCCTGTGGCTCTTCAATAATATCTTCTCTGATACTAATCTTATCCCTGATTTCCTTTTGAATCGTGACTGGCATGACGTTGTTAGCAAGATTAAAGTTAAGTTGAAGTGTTCTTCTACGATTGGTCTCCTTAATGGCATAATCCATCGCATCTGAGATGGAATCTGCATACATGATGACTCTACCATTTAAGTTTCTTGCTGCACGACCTATGGTTTGAACTAAGCTTCGCTCACTTCTTAAGAAACCTTGTTTATCAGCATCAAGAATAGCAACTAACGATACTTCAGGTAAATCAAGACCTTCTCTCAGTAAGTTAATACCAATTAAACAATCATATTTTCCTAATCTTAAATCTCTTAAGATAGCAATACGCTCTAAAGCTTTAATCTCTGAATGTAGATACGCTACTTTGAGTCCTAACTGTTTAAAGTAAGCAGTTAAATCCTCAGACATGCGGATGGTTAGCGTTGTCACAAGCACTCTTTCTTTCGCTTCAATTCGTTTTTTAATCTCGAAGTATAAATCATCCATTTGACCTTTGGTTGATCTGATTTCAATTTCAGGGTCAAGTAAATATGTAGGTCTAATGATCTGTTCAACAACAGGAATCATTTTCTCTAGTTCATATGCACCGGGTGTTGCTGATAGATAAATGACCTTATCAAGTTTATCTTCAAACTCTTTAAACTGAAGCGGTCTATTATCAAGTGCGGAAGGTAATCTAAACCCGTAATTGACAAGTGTCATTTTACGTGATCTATCACCGTTATACATCCCTCTTACCTGAGGGATGGTGACGTGTGATTCATCAATAATCATTAAGAAATCACCACCAAAAAAATCAATGAGTGTTGCTGGTGTTTCTCCAGCTTCTCGAAGTGATAGATGTCTTGAATAATTTTCGATCCCACTACACATGCCGATTTCTTCGAGCATTTCCATATCGTATTTCGTACGTTGCTCAATACGTTGTGCTTCTAAAAGTAAGTTTTCACCTTTAAAATATGCGATTTGTTCTTGAAGTTCATTTTTAATGCGTCTTATCGATTCATGTAGTTTATCTTTATCTGTCATAAAGTGTGTCGCGGGGAAAATAGAAATATATGATAATGTTTCAATCGGTTGTCCCGTTAAAACATCAAAACGTTTGATTTCATCAATCTCATCACCGAAAAAAGAAATACGAATGCCCTGAGCTCTTTCATATGCTGGAATAACTTCAATCGAATCTCCTCTGACACGAAATGTTCCACGATGAAAATCGATGTCATTTCTTTGATAGGTTAATTCGACCAGTTTATTGATGAGTTTATCTCTTCCGTAAACATCACCTGTACGAATGAAAATCATGGCCTTTTTATAGTCATCAGGATCACCAATACCATAGATACATGACACAGAAGCTACGACAATGACATCATCATTATCGAGTAACGAAGCGGTTGCTGCATGTCTCATCTCATCAATTTCATCATTGATGGATGAATCTTTTTCAATATAGGTATCCGATGAAACAACATAGGCTTCAGGTTGATAATAATCATAATAAGAAATAAAGTATTCGACACGATTTTCAGGAAAAAAGGCTTTCAATTCGCCGTATAGTTGTCCTGCTAAAGTTTTGTTAGGTGCTAGGATTAATGTTTTCTTTTGTAACATTTGAATAATGTTAGCAATCGTATACGTTTTACCTGTACCTGTAGCTCCTAAAAGAACCTGCTCTTTAACACCTTCATCGATGTTATGCTTCAATTGTTCAATCGCTTTAATTTGGTCCCCTTTAGGTGTGTAAGGCGCTTTAAGTACAAACATGCATACAACTCCCCTTTGATGAAGTATTCAATCAACTTATTTTATCATTGATAGCATGAAATCACAAGGATGTATACTTCGCTTCATCTCATAGAAAAGATTATCTGAAAATAAAAAACTGAAGCTTGGGTAAGCGACAGTTTTATCGTTTTTTAAAATGATTTTTATACGTCTTTATCTAATTCATGAGGTTTAGGAACAATCACGCTTTGTGGAACATACATCGGTTCAATAACTGAACTGACAATATTCATTAAATGGTCACCGATACGTTCAAGGTTAGCTAAAATATCAGGATAGTTCGCAGCTTTGATAAATGTAATTTCAAGGTTTTTAAGTCTTTCGATATAACGATATCTGAATTTTTCTTCAAGTTCATCGATTAAGTCTTCTTGTTTGACCACTTTCTTAGCAAGTTCAACATCTTGATTTTTAAAGCTTTCTAAAGAATCGTTTAACATAATCTCTAGAGCTTCATATAGCTCGATTAAGTCTCGTGTTCCTTCATCTGATAAAAGTTGTGACTCAGAGTATCTTTCCTTGAAAAATTCTAGAACGTTCGTTAAGTGATCACCGATACGTTCAAAATCTTTAATCGTATCAAGATCTCTTGAAAGTTTTTGTGAATCACCTTTATCTAAACCCGCCATCGAAATTTTAATTAAATAGTCATGAAGTTTGATATCATAGGTATCTGTTATCATTTCTAAAGTATACCCTTCTTCGACAATCTTCTCATCTTCTTTAAAACTATACCGTTTGACGAGATCAAAATATTCTATAATAACAGCTCCCATGGATAGAATGCCTCGTTTAGCAACTTCAAGTGCTAAAGTAGGTGACTCACTGATAAGTTTTTCATCAAACATATCATCAGGAATATGTTTTTTCTCTTTGTCTTTGACGACAATCTTAGCTGCTTTAATCATCTTATTGATAAAGAAATACAAGATGAATGTCATCGTAATGTTTTGGAAAGCATGAGCAAACGCAACCGATAACATCGAAAATCTTTCTAAGAAAGTTTCTTCAAACCATATGATAAAGTGGCGATATGGATTTAAGAAAATTAAGAAGACAACGGCCATTAATACGTTAAATAAGACATGGACGAATGCTGCACGTTTTGATTCGGTATTACCACCTAATGAAGCTAAGAAAGCGGTAATGGTTGTTCCAATATTAGCACCTAATAAGATAGGTATAACCCCTGATAATGTAATGGTGTCAATACCTTCTGCGTTAAGTGCATAAAGTTTTTCTAAAACCCCAATAGCAGCTGATGATGATTGAACAACTGCAGTAAATATGGTGCCGAAGATCGTTCCTAAGAACCAGTTTTGAGAAAACACTGCAAACATTTGTTCTGCTTCAGGTGTATTAGCAAGTGGCTTTAAGCCAGAACCCATGACTTCAAGTCCTACGAAAAGCATCCCTAAGCCTGCAAGAACACCACCAAAATGATGGACTTTCTTTTTCCCAATAAATGTCATAATGACACCAATACCTAGAAAGATGTAACCAAACTTGGCGATAGGTAAACCGATAATAAATGCAGTAACTGTTGTACCGATGTTAGCACCCATTATGATACCAACTGATTGCGGTAAGGTCATAAGTCCTGCTCTTAAGAGCCCAATCGTCAACGCTGTCGTACCTGATGATGATTGAATCAATACGGTAAGTAAGATACCTACGATAATACCTTTCAGTGGTGTGTTTGTCGATTTTTCAATAATCGATTTTAATTTGCTACCTGCGGCAGCTTTGAGTGAATCACTCATTAAATTAATACCAAATAAGAATAATGCGAGTCCCCCGAAGACAAACATAATGTTTTGTCCAATTCCTGCAAGTGCGATCGTCATATGACCCTCCTATAACCTTCATTTTCATTTTACTTGAAATATGGTAAATCTTTACATTTTATTTCATAAAAAAAGCATCAACTCATGATGCTTTTATCATCATTCGTTAGTAGTTTATAAACTCAATATGATATTTACGAACCACAATGATCGTATCACCTTTAACTACGCCTAAACTTTTTAGTCTTCTTTCTAGTTCATCTTGACCGATGACAGGAAAGACCCCATAAAAAAGGGATAGGGAAGTTGCTTTATGATAAGAATCAACGACACCGATAATCGGTGCAATCGAACGATATTTAGATAGATTGTCAGTTGCTTTATAGCCATAAGCTATAATCGCTTTAACATGGTAATGAATAGCTGCTTGAACAGCAGCGAATGAAACAGCATCTAGAAGGTGATCACCTTCTGAAAGTGCGATTTCTGTAAACTTGCGATGATCGACATGTTTTTCAGCTTTTTCAGTAATTTTAGCCATAAAATCAACCGATTCAATGGGATAACTTCCTTGTGCCATTTCACCAGATAGCATGGTCGCATCCGTCCCATCATAGACAGCATTTGCAACATCGGATACTTCTGCTCTTGTCGGTCTAGGATTTTGTTGCATGGATTCTAGCATTTGTGTTGCTACAATGACAAGTTTTCCTTTTTGTTGACATTTGTGAACCATTGATTTTTGCATTTGAGGTAGGTCTTCAGCAAACACTTCAACACCTAAATCTCCTCTAGCTACCATCACACCATCTGCAGCATCTATAATGTCATCTAAGTTGTTAATGCCTTCTTGGTTTTCTATTTTTGCGATGATTTTAATGTAATCTTTACCTTCCGATTTTAAAATATCGCGGATAGCAAAAACATCTTCCTTACGTCTCGTGAAGGATGCAGCAATATAATCATAATCGTTTTCACATGCAAACTTGATATCATCGATATCTTTGTCAGATAAAAACGGCATATTTAATACGGTATTAGGTACATTGATGCCTCTGCGATTTTTAACAAGATGTGTATTTTTAGCAACTGTTAATAATGTTCTTTGTTCAACATCTTTTTCAATCACGAGTAATCCGAGATAGCCGTCATCAACAAGAAGTGTTGTTCCAATAGAAACATCATCAAAGAGTTGATTGTATGTTACAGAAAATTGAGTGTCATCACCTAAGATTTCGGTCATATGAACCGTTACGGTTTGGCCTTGTTTGATTAAAGCTTTGCCATCTTTAAAATGATGCGTTCTAATTTCTGGACCTTTGGTATCAAGCATTGTTCCAACATAAGTGCCTAATTCTTGATTGAGTTCATGAACTAATCTAAAACGTTTAATATGTTCCTCATGGTCACCATGAGAGTAATTATTTCTAACAACATTGACCCCAGATAAGATCAATTGTCGTAATGTATGTTTATCTTCTGATGCAGGACCACAGGTACCTACAATTTTTGTTTTTCTTGACATGGTTACTCCTTGAAAGTCATATGTCGACTTTTCCCGAGTGTATTATAACATAATACAAGATGTCAGCCTATATGGAGTAAAATGAAAACGTTTTTTAATGTAAAAAGGAACCAACCTACGGTTGATTCCCTTGTCATCATAAATCAAGATGCATAATCTTTTGAATAAGTGAATTCAATACCATGATTTCCTCATCCGTTAAGACGTTTTCAATTTTCTTTCGAACAGAATCGTTCACTTGTTTAATTTCTTTGATGATGGATAATCCTTGATGTTCGATATAATACTTATTCTTATAGGTTCTTTCTTGATCAATTTTTACCATGTGAAGTTCTACCAATTCCTTTAAAGCTCTTGACGCATGCCCTTTATCAAGAAATAGGGCATCAATCATTTCCTTTTGAGTCATGCCATCTACATGTTTTGATAAAACCAAAAGATAAGGTAAATGTGTCTTGTTTAAACCATTATGAACTAATACTTCTTGGTGTTGCTCCATCATTTTTTTATGTAACATCCCAAAAAGCATAGGAAGCATATCTAGATCATTTCTCATAGCATCACCCTATATCGTTTCAAACTGCGACTGATATAAATCAGCATAGAATCCTTTTTTATCAAGCAAATCTTGATGTGTTCCAGTTTCCACGATGTTTCCTTCATTTAGGACAAAGATCATATCAGCATTTTTAATCGTTGATAATCTATGTGCAATAACAAATGTAGTTCTACCTTTCATCAGGCGGTCCATAGCTTCTTGAATTAAGATTTCAGTTCTGACATCAACCGATGAAGTCGCTTCATCTAAAATAAGCATAGGCGCATCAGCAATCATCGCTCTTGCGATGGTTAACAATTGTTTTTGACCTTGCGAGATACTTGCATTTTCATCTAAAATCATATCATACCCGTTAGGTAAACTCTTAATGAAGTGGTGGATATTGGCAGCTTTTGCTGCTTCAATCATCTTTTCATCAGAAGCATCCTGATTACCATATTTAAGATTCTCACGAATCGTTCCTTTAAATAACCACGTATCTTGTAAGACCATACCAAAGAGTTCATGTACCTGATGACGCGTTAATTTCTTGGTTGATGTGCCATCAACAAGAATAGATCCGCTATTGATTTCATAAAATCTCATTAATAAATTAACCAAAGTCGTCTTTCCTGCCCCAGTAGGTCCTACAATGGCAATCTTTTGACCTGCTTTTATTTGTGCGCTGAAATCATGAATGATCACTTTATCTTCATGATATCCAAACTTCACATGATCAAAGACGATATCGCCTTTAATGGATTTTGTTTCTAATGTTTTTTCTTCAGATGCCATCTCAGATCCATTTAAAAATTCAAAAACACGCTCAGATGCTGCTAATGCTGTTTGTGTCATGGTTAAACTTTGTGCGATGTTCCCAAGAGGTTGTGATAAGTTTCTTGAGTACATAAGCATCGATTGAATATCACCAATCATTAGTTTATTCGATGCAGCTAGAATTCCACCAACAACAGCAATCGCACCATACGTAAGATTACCAACAAATGTTGTTAAAGGCATCATGAGACCAGAAATAAACTGTGACTTCCATGATGAATCATAAAGCTCATGATTATGTCCTTCAAATGTGTTTAACATCAGTTTTTCAGCATTATATGTTTTGATAATCTGTTGATTGGTATAATTTTCTTCAATGTGACCATTGAGCAAACCTAGAGTTGCTTGTTGTTTTCTAAAAAACCCACGTGCTCTTTTCATAATAAAACTCATTAAAAAAGCGGTTAATGGTAACATCACAACAGCAACTAAAGTTAGCCATAATGAAATGGATAACATCATGATCAACACACCAATCATCATCGTTAATGATGAGAAGAGTGTAGCAACCGATGAGTTGAGCGCTTGTCCAATGGTGTCAATATCATTGGTCATACGAGAGAGTGTATCACCGTGTGGATGCTCATCAAAATATTTAAGAGGTAAACGATCCATCTTTTCAAATAAATCGGTTCTTAACTGCTTTGTAATACGCTGTGTCATACCTGAAACGATAACACCTTGGATAATATTAAAGATAAGACTTAATACATAAAGTGCAATAAGAGCGTAGACAATGCGGAAGATGATTTCATAATCAATCGCTAAAGCGAAGGATCCTGAAATGGGATTAAATGAAATACCTTTTTGAATTTCAGTTGTAATATTTCCTAACCATTTAGGACCTACAATGGCTAAAGCTGTTGACAGCATAGCAAACATAATCATGAAAACGAATTGAACGCGATAGGGTTTGATGTATGTTAATAATTGTTTTAAAGCTTGTTTCATGGATTTAGGTTTTTCACCACCACCCATACGCCCCATAGGTCCGTGCATCGGTCCACCCTGTGGTCTTGTCTGTGGTTTAGATTGTGTATTTTGTTGATTAGACATAGCCAAGTTCCTCCTTTGACACTTGCGCAAAGGCAATTTCTTGGTAGGCTTGACATGTTTCTAGCAAGCTTTGATGCGTACCTATTCCAACGATTTCTCCTTGATCGAGAACAACAATTTGTTCAGCATCCATAATGGTACCGATACGTTGACCAATGATAATCGTTAAAGCGTTTTTAATGATAGGTTTTAATGCTTTTCTTAATGTCTGATCTGTCCTATAATCAAGTGCACTGAATGAATCATCAAAGAGATATATTTTAGGTTTCTTCACAACTGCACGTGCGATGGACAATCTTTGTTTTTGACCACCTGAAACATTAGCTCCACCTTGATCTATTGAACGATGCATACCTTCATCACTTTCTTCTGTGATGGATTTGATTTGAGCAACCTCTAAAGCTTTCATCATATCTTCTTCGGTAACACCTTGGTTACCCATGTAAAGATTCGATGCGATATCACCTCTAAATAAGGTTCCTTTTTGTGGTACATACCCCATGAGCTGATAGAGTTCATCAAGTGGGTATTTTTTAATGTTGATACCGTTGATTAAGATTTCACCAGAAGTGACATCATAAAAACGTAAAAGAAGTGAAATAATCGTTGATTTTCCAGAACCTGTAGAACCTATAAATGCTAATGTTTCACCTTTTTTAGCTGTAAAACTGATATTTTTTAAAACGTCTTCATCAGCTTTAGGATAACGAAATGACACGTTTTTAAATTCTACTTTCACATCAAACGTTGATGGGATCAACATCTTTTCAGATTCATCAATCGAATAAGGTGTATCCAAAACTTCATTAATACGTTTTGCAGATACCCATGCTCTTGGTAAAAAGATGAAAAGCATAATCAACATCATAAATCCGATTAAAATAATCATCGCATACGATGTAAATTGCACTTGAAGTGATAAACCCTCAATCGGATTAGCACCTAAGAGACCATCACCAATTAAAACAGCACCTAACGTAATCAATGCTAAATTGAGTCCGTTCATAATGAAATTCATCCCTGGATTCAAAATCGCAAAAGCACGGTTAACAAATAACTGTGTTTTTGTTAAGTTCACATTCACAACTTCAAACTTGTCTTTTTGAATACGTTCTGCGTGATGAGCACGCACAACACGTATACCTGTGAGTGTTTCTCTTGTTACCTGATTCACATCATCAACCTGTGTTTGAATTTTTGAGAATTTAGGAACAACCAACGTGAAAATAACAGCAATTAACGTCAGAATAGCAACCACACCACCCACAACAACTAAACTCATGGATAAGTTGATTGAAGTTACTTTTCTGATACCAGAAAATGCCATAATCGGTGCGGTGATTAAAAGACGTAGCATCATAATCACAGCCATCTGTACCTGTTGAATATCATTGGTACTACGTGTGATTAAGGATGGTGTTGAAAAATGTTGAATCTCTGCCGTTGAGAAACCTTGAATGTGTTTGAAAAGTTTGCTTCTTGTTTCAACAGCGAGTCGTGTACCTAACCTAGCAGCAATCAAACTGGCAATAATCGTTGCAGTAATCGAACCTATGGTTACCAGCAACATCATGGCTCCTTCTTTTAATATATCTGAAGTTGGAGAAATGCCTGTTTGAACGCCTTGTGAAATAAGGACAATAATATTTCCCATATATTCTGGGAGTGCTAAATCCATTTGTACTTGTCCATAGATTAAACCTATGATCACCAGGATAAGAAACCAGTGATACCATTTAAAGCTTTTCATTAAGCGTAACATGATGACCTCCTATATGTGTAGTCACTTGTTATCATACGCTTTTTTGTTGACTTATCAACAATTTTGCACTTTTCACATCTTTTCACAAAAAAACCCAACTCACTTGAGCTGGGTTAATTGACATGATAACTTATTTTCTTGGATTCTTAATGTTTGCGTGTGCAGCAGCCAATCTTGCGATAGGTACTCTGAATGGTGAACATGAAACATAAGATAAGCCAATGTTATGGCAGAACTCAACAGAGATAGGATCCCCACCGTGTTCACCACAAATACCTAATTTAATGTCAGGTCTTGTTTGTTTACCTAATGCAACAGCCATTTCCATTAATTTACCAACGCCAGTTTGGTCGATGTGTGCAAATGGATCATTTGCAAAAATCTTCTTATCGTAATAATCGCCTAAGAATTTACCTGCATCGTCTCTTGAGAAACCAAAGGTCATCTGTGTTAAGTCATTTGTACCAAAACTGAAGAATTCAGCTTCTTTTGCGATGATATCAGCTGTAATTGCAGCTCTTGGAATTTCAATCATCGTACCAACAAGATACTTAAGATCAACGTTAGCTTCTTTAATGATCTTATCCGCAGTTGCTACAACAACGTCTTTCACATATTGTAATTCTTTAATATCCCCAACAAGAGGAATCATAATTTCTGGAGTAATATCTAAACCTTCTTTTTTAACATGAATCGCAGCTTCAATAACCGCTCTTGTTTGCATTTCTGCAATTTCAGGATAAGTGACTGATAATCTGACACCACGGTGACCTAACATCGGGTTCGTTTCATGTAAATCATTGATTGTCTTCGATAATTCTTCGAAAGTAAGACCCATTTCCTTAGCTAAATCACGGATATCGGATTCATCTGTTGGAACGAATTCATGTAGTGGTGGATCTAAGTAACGAATGGTTACGGCGTAACCTTTCATTTCTTTATAAAGACCAATAAAGTCTTCTCTTTGCATAGGAAGTAACTTAGCTAATGCTTTTTCTCTTTCAGCCTTATTCTTAGCAACGATCATTTCACGAACTGCTGGAATACGGTCTGGTTCAAAGAACATATGTTCTGTACGGCATAATCCAATACCTTCAGCACCATAGTTATAAGCAACTTTAGCATCTCTTGGTGTATCAGCATTGGTTCTAACCTTGAGCGCTCTGAATTTGTCAGCCCACTTCATCAGTAATTCGAAATCACCAGATACAGTTGCATCTTGTGTTTCAACTTTTTCGCCATATACTTTACCTGTAGAACCATCTAATGAAATCCAGTCGCCTTCTTTAAAGACTTCACCTTTGATTTCAAATGTCTTGTTCTTTTCGTTAACGTGTACAGCACCTGCACCTGCAACACAACATGTACCCATGCCACGTGCTACAACGGCAGCATGTGATGTCATACCACCACGTGATGTTAAGATACCTGATGATACAATCATGCCATCGATATCTTCAGGTGATGTTTCTTGACGTACAAGAATGACAGGTAGTCCATCAGCCTTTTTCATTTCTTTAGCGCGTTCAGCAGTGAATGCAACACGACCTGTTGCTGCACCTGGTGAAGCGTTTAAGCCTGTTGTAATAACTCTAGCTTTCTTTAAAGCTTCTGGGTTAAATTGTGGATGTAATAAAGAATCAAGTTGTGCTGGTTCAACTTTTAAGACAGCTTCTTGTTCTGTTAATACGCCTTCTTTAACTAAGTCAATAGCAACCTTTAATGCTGCTTGTGCAGTACGTTTACCATTTCTTGTTTGTAACATGTAGAGCTTACCACGTTCAATGGTAAATTCCATATCTTGCATATCGCGATAATGTGCTTCAAGTTTCTTAGAAATCGTGAAGAATTCATCGTATAATGCAGGATTATCATTCTTTAATTCAGAAATAGGTTTTGGTGTACGAATACCAGCAACAACGTCTTCACCTTGTGCATTAAATAAGTATTCACCATAAAGTTCATTTTCACCAGTTGAAGGGTTTCTAGAGAATGCAACACCTGTACCGGAATCTTCACCCATGTTACCAAAGACCATGCCTTGAACGTTAACAGCTGTACCCCATTCGTAAGGAATGTGGTTTAATCTTCTGTACGTATTAGCTCTTGGGTTATCCCATGATCTGAAAACAGCAGTAATCGCTTCGATTAATTGTTGTTTTGGATCTTGAGGGAATGAATCACCTTTTAATTCTTCATACTTCTTTAAGAAGCGTCCTACTAAGACTTTTAAGTCATTAGCATCAAGTTCAGTATCTAATTCAACACCTTTTTCATGTTTCATTTCTTCTAACAGTTCTTCGAAGTTGCTCTTTTCAATTTCCATAACAACATCTGCAAACATTTGAATGAAACGACGATAGGAGTCATATGCGAAACGTGGATTGTTTGTAAGTTTTGCTAAACCTTCAACTGCAATGTCATTTAAACCAAGGTTTAAGATGGTATCCATCATACCTGGCATGGATGCTCTTGCACCTGAACGAACAGAAACTAAGAATGGATCATCTGGATCTCCAAATTTCTTACCTGCTTCTTTTTCAGTTTTTTCTAAAGCATCATTGATTTGATCGATGATGGTTTGAGAAATCACTTTTTTGTTACGATAGTAATCGTTACATGCTTCAGTTGTAACGGTAAAACCTTGTGGAACTGGCATGCCAAGCGATGTCATTTCCGCTAAGTTCGCACCTTTACCGCCAAGAAGGTTTTTCATTGAAGCATTACCTTCTTTAAATAAATAGACGTATTTTATCATAGTCATTTCCTTTCTTAAATTTTCATCATTTTTATTATATATGATTTTGTTTTTTTATGAAACCTTTTTAACCAGTTTATATAACTCATTCTTAGGTCTTGGAACGCCTACGACATTCGAAAACGGTAAATGAACCATACGAGAATCTCTAATACCGACACAAACACCATAAATATCATCATTTAAGAGTTCAACCGCATAGGTTCCCATGCGTGATCCTAAAATACGATCTTCTGGACAGGGTGAACCGCCTCTTTGAATATATCCTAATACGGTTGCCCTTGAGGCAAATCCAGATTCTTCAGTGATCTTTGTAGCAAAATCATGAACATCTAGGATATTTTCTGTGATAACAATGATAGCGTGTCTTCTGCCTTCTTTTTTATGTTTCTTTAGACGCGAAATGATTTCTTCACGATTCATCGGATTTTCTGGTGTAATAATAAATTCAGCGCCACCACAAATACCAGCGAATAATGCGAGATCACCACAATGTCTTCCCATCACTTCAACGATGGAACAACGTTGGTGTGATGTTGATGTATCTCTGAGTTTATCAATGGCATCCACAATCGTTTCAACTGCTGTATGAAAACCGATGGTAAAATCAGTACCTGCAATATCATTATCAATCGTTCCAGGTAGACCAATCGTCTTTAAACCCATCTTTGATAAATCCATAGCTCCTCTATATGTACCATCGCCACCGATAACAATTAAAGCTTCAATACCTCGTGCTTTTAAGTTTTCAATCGCTTTTTGTCTGACTTCTTCTTTTAAAAACTCTGGAGCTCTAGAAGTCCCTAAAAATGTACCTCCAAGGTTAAGCATCCCTGAAACGCTTTGATGATTTAATAAAATAAGGTTATCATCAATCATTCCTTGATATCCATCTTTAATTCCATATACTTCATGTCCATAGACTTGACCAGCTCTGACAACTGCACGAATGGCAGCATTCATTCCTGGTGAATCTCCACCTGATGTTAAGACACCAATTTTCATAGTTTCACTCCTTTAACAATAAAAAAGCGTTATGCCATAAGTATTATATCACAAGCGCGTATGCACGAGCGAATTCATTCTTCATTTTGGTAAATTATGAAAACGATTTATTGCATAGAATCCTTTGTTTATTGGTCTTTTGTGGTAAAATGTCATGTGGAAAACAAAAATATATAAAGAAATGGTGATAAAATGAAAATTTTAGTTGGAGCAGCGCTCCTTGGTCAATCAGGTGGACCAACAAGCGTTATTAACTCAAGTGCTGCCGGTGTTTTCATTGAAGCGTTAAAGCAAGAAAACATTACAGCCGTTTACGGAGCTGTTCATGGCATTAAAGGTGTTTTAAATGAAGATTTCTATGACATCGGTCAAGAAGATTTAGAAGAATTACTTCGTTTAAAGAATACACCATCATCTGCTATCGGTTCAGTCAGATTCAAATTAAAAGATCCTAAGAAAGATCCAAGTGAATATGAAAGATTACTTGAAGTCTTTAAGAAATACAACATTCGTTACTTCTTCTATAACGGTGGTAACGACTCAATGGACACATGTAATAAGATTTCTAAATTCTTTAAGAAGTCTGGTTATGACTGCAACGTCATGGGTGTTCCCAAGACGATTGATAACGACTTAAATGCAACTGACCACTCACCTGGTTATGGTTCAGCAGCTAAATATGTAGCAACCACATTTATGGAACTTTATCATGATGCAACTGTTTATGATACAAAACAAGTCACTATTGTTGAAGTCATGGGAAGAAATGCTGGTTGGTTAACAGCTGCAGCTGCCCTTGCACAATACAAAGGACAAGGTCCTGATCTTATTTATCTTCCTGAAGTCGCATTTGATATCGAACAATTCTTTGCAGCAGTTGAAGAGATTCTAGCTAAAAAAGGTAAAGTGATCGTTGCTGTATCTGAAGGTATCAAAACAAAGGAAGGCAAGTATATTCCTGAAATGTATCAAGAACTCAAAAGAGATGCTTTTGGTCATGCACAATTAGGTGGAACCGCACAAGTTTTAGCTGAACAAGTCGCTAACCGTATCGATGTTAAAGTAAGAGCTATTGAATTCTCACTTATTCAAAGATCTGCTGCACATCTCGCATCTAAAGTTGATGTTGAAGAAGCATTTAATGCAGGTAAAAAAGCAGTTCAAGCAGCAGTTAAAGGTACATCAGATAAGATGATTGGATTCAAGAGAGTCTCATCAAATCCTTATAAGATTAAGTATGTGAAGCTTCCCTTAAAGTTAGCTGCAAATACTGAACAAAAAGTTCCTGCAGAATGGATCTTACCAAATGGAAAAGGTTTAACACAAGATTATGTGGATTATGCACTTCCACTGATCCAAGGTGATTCTAAAGCTAAGCTTGTTGATGGTCTTCCACACTTTGCAAAGTTGAAGAAAATCAGAGTTGCTAAAAAATAAATAAACGGCTTATTTAAGCCGTTTTTTGTTATTTTATAATAAAGCTTGTGATGTATTCAAAGGCATTGGGAACATCACATACAACTTCTTTTATCTCATACGATTTATTCAAATAAATAAGCCCCATTTCAAAATGAAAAAGTGCAATTCCCAGATCGAGTGCTTGAATCACAAATGGTCTATTGGTATTATAATTTGGTGTTCTATGTAAGAAGAAATGTACCCTATTTTCTTTGATAATAATTCGCCATGGTTGCTTATTCGATGCTGATGGTGCAAGCTTAACAAACTGAAGTGCATCGAACAGTGGATAGCTTGGATCTTCTTTAATGGGATGATTAACATCATCTTCATAAAACATATCCGTAAATGAATTTCTTCGATTAGCCTTAATCGCAAAACGAATTGCTCGTTCACGAAGTGACATGGTATCTTCAGGATATCCAACAGGTGTAATCGCTGGAATAATTTCTCCTTCAACAAAAGTTTCTTTAAAAGCATTTCTATTAAAAGTTCCTGCTAACCAACATGTCCCAAAACCTGCCTTGGTTAACTGAAGAATAATTGATTCAAATAGATATCCATAATCAACAATCGCGTTAAAATCATTTTTGATTACACCACCAATAAAACTTGGTGCATTTTTAATAAAACCATACGTACCAATACGTTTAGCTTCGTCGTCTATTTGTTTATCCTGATGATCAACAAAATAGCGTATCTGATGACCAAAAGGTCCTACATGATTTTTAGACATAGAGACGATCTCTTCAACTTTTTGTCTCTCATTTGGTGTTAATGGTTTCTTTTCATACGTTCTAATCGATATACGATCATAAATGGCATCTCTCAACATGATCACCCCTTCAATCACACTATATCATTATTTTTAGTACTAAGACAATGATTTCTAAGATATAATAGGGTTAATTCATAATAAAGAGGTGGGTTTATGGCGTTTCTAACATCTTGGTGGGTTTATCTTACCATTGGTATCATTTTTCTTTATGTTATGGTTCAATCGATTGTTACACTCATCAAAGCAAGGAAAAGAGCATTTGAACTCGGTTTTTCAAAAGAACAGATCAATCAAACCATCACATCTTCGATGGTTTTCTCGCTTGCTCCTTCGTTAGCTATTTTGATTGGACTTGTTGCATTAACCAAAGTTTTTGGTTCAATGATTGCAGGGATTAGACTTGCTACACTCGGTGCTGTAACCTATGAACTTCCTGCAGCAATCAATGTGATCAACGGCGTTTTCGGTAGAAACATTGGCGATGTACTGACACCAGAAATGGTGATCACTGCGGTATGGGTAATGACCTTAGGATGTATTCCACCACTCATCATCATTCCTTTCTTCTTCAAGAAGATGAGCTTAGGGATGAAAAGTTTACGAGAAAAAGATCAAACGTGGAATCAGATTATGATGGATGCTTTATTTTTAGGGATGATTTCTGCTTTTGTAGGCTATATTTTAGCTCCTAAAACGCCTGAAGGTGAAGATCCTTATATTTCCATTTTAGGTATCTTAGTCTTGGTTACTTCTGCTGCACTTATTATGCTTTTAGGGTTTTTAATGAAGAAATTTAAATGGGAATGGTTAAAAAATTATGCATTACCCGTTTCGATGATTCTTGCGATGGCATTAGCCATTGTTTATGCAGGATTGGGGGTACGCTAAAATGAAAAGAACATATCAAGATCAAATGCATTTTGAAGGTCGTTTTTGGATGATTGGGGCACTATTGCTTTTTATGAGTCTTCCCTTGATTTTAAGTTTAGGAACAGGGGTATGGCCTACTTTACAACATTTTATCCCAGGTTTCTTAGCAACAGCTATTATCTTTTGGCCTGTAACTACGATTGAAGTCTTTACATTTTCACCTATGCTTGGTGTTGGTTCAACGTATTTAGCCTTTGTAACAGGTAATTTGACCAGTTTAAAGGTTCCTGCAGCGTTAAACGCTCAAGATGCTTTAGGTGTTGAAAAAGGGACGGATGAAGGCGATGTTATATCAACCATTGCAGTCGCATCCTCTTCAATCATAACGACGTTTATTATTCTAGTTGGCGCATTACTCATTATTCCGTTAACACCTTTCTTAGAATCTGCAGCATTAAAACCTGCATTTGATAATATCATCCCCGCGCTTTTTGGTGCTTTAGGAATTGTCTATATATCAAAACGTGTAAAGATTGCGATCATACCACTGATTGTTATGATGATCTTCTTCCCACTTGTACCAGGTAGTGGTGGTTTAGTTGGCATTATGGTTCCTGTTGGTGTTGTCATTTCGATTATTGTAGCGCGTATTTTATATAAGAAAGGGATGATTTCATAAATGTGGTACTATGGATTACTTATCATACCCATTATTTTAATCATCGTCATCATAAGAACTTTAACATTTAAACCTAAAGACTTTCCTGAAATGAAAAAATGGCATGAGATCGATGAAAAACATGCTGTTGAATCACTGTCAAAAATGATTCAATTTAAAACAGTATCCTATCGAGATAGTGATAAAGAAGATTCAGATGAATTTATAAAGTTCCGCGCTTTTATTCAATCTCGATATCCAAAGATTATGGAAGTCGCAACCTACGAAGAAATCGAAAGAGGGATGCTTTTTAAGATTCCTGGCACGTCAAGTGAAAAACCTGTTGTTTTGATGTCACACTATGATGTGGTACCCGTTCAAGAGGGATGGCAAGACGATGGTTTTTCGGGTAAAATCAGTGAGACACATATCTATGGACGAGGTACACTAGATACCAAATCAACACTCAATGCTGTAATGGAATCAGTTGAATATGTCTTAACAAAGGGAAAGGTGTTTAAACAAGACCTTTACCTTGCTTTCTCAGGTGATGAAGAAATTAATGGTCCTTCTGCGAATGCAATTGCTCATACTTTAAATAATAGAGGCATTATTCCATATCTTGTTTTAGATGAAGGTGGAGCGATTGTTTCTAATATGTTTCCTGGTGTTAAAGAAAAAGCTGCAGTCATTGGGATTGCAGAAAAAGGTTATTATAATCTCAAACTAACGGTATTTTCAAGAGGTGGACACGCATCAACACCACCTAAAGAGACACCTGTAACCATCTTAGCCAAAGCAGTAACTAAAATAAATCGTAGTCGACGTTTTCATTTGAAAATGACACCTCCTGTTAAATCTTTATTTAACGCACTTGCTCCTCATTCACATTCATTTGGCATTAAGATGTTGTTTGCTAATACATGGTTATTCATGCCAGTCATTAAGCTGATCGCAAAACTTTCTGGTGGTGAGTTTCTTGCAATGTTTAAAACGACATTAGCATTCACCACGGCTAGTGGTAGTGATGCGATTAATGTTTTACCCAATGAAGCAAGTATTGGTATTAATATTAGAATACGACCTGGTGAAAAAATACAAGATGTTGAGATGAAAATTACTAAAATCATTAAAAGCTCTCCAGTCCTGAGAAAAGCTTCGATACAGCTAAATATCATGGATCTTTCAGGACCAACAGCGATAAGTAAAACAGATGAGGCATACCAACTTGTTAAGCGTGCCATCAATGTCACATGGCCTGATATCGTAGTTGCTCCTTACTTAATGGTTGCGACTACTGATTCAAGACACTATCATCTACCTTATCAGATGTTTTGTGAGCATGTTTATAAGTTTTCTCCGATGGATGTAACAAAAGCTGATTTAGCAAAAATCCATGGTTTTGATGAAGACATATCCATCGAAAATGTGGTCTCAGGTGTTCAGTTCTACATCAATTTGCTTGAATCATTATAATCACAATAAGAGGAGTTCTTCTCCTCTTTTTTGTTCAACTTGGTGAAGAAATGCTATAATGAATATAAGGAAAGAGGGTGAGGATCATAAAAAAAATGACGTTATGGCTTATTGTTGTCATCTTATTTTTTTGTTATTGCAGTCATTGGATTTATGGTGACACTCCATCTTTCATTCATTGATGCACTTTATATGACTGTTATTACAATCTCAACTGTTGGTTATGAATCGATTGGTGAGATGGGAACAGCAGGAAAAATTTTCTCAATCTTTGTGATTGTAGTTTCAGTGGGTATTATTGGTTACTTGTTAAGTGAAATCTTCCGCTTCTTAAGTGAAGGAAACATCAATGAATCTTGGAGGTTTAAAAAGATGAATAAAGAAATTGAAAAACTAGAAAATCATATCATTGTTTGTGGCGCTGGTGAGTCTGGATCTCATGTCATCAAAGAACTCATTAAGAAGAATGCTAACTTTGTTGTTATTGAAAACGACCCTGATGTCATTTATGAATTAAAGGAACAAAATTGTCTATATATCGAAGATGATGCGACTAATGAGGAAGCTTTAATTCAGGCTAAGATTCATGATGCACGTGGTTTAATCACAACACTTCCAACAGATGCAGACAATGTTTTTGTCGTTTTGACAGCACGCGTCCTCAATCCAAAATTACATATCATTTCAAGAAGTCATGAGGTGTCTTCTCGAAACAAGCTGATTAGAACGGGTGCTAACAATGTTGTCAGTCCTGATGAGATCGGCGGTAAAAAAATGGCTAACTTAATGTTGAGTCCTCATAATCAATTCTTTGTCGATAATATTATTGATACTAAAAATGTTTCAATCGATATGGAGGAAGTTGTCATTCACCCTGAATCAGAATTGATTAATAAAAAACTTAGAAATTCAGGTATCGCAGATAAAGCAGGTTTAATTGTACTTGCCATTAGAAGAGGTGAAGATGAGTTCATCTTTAATCCAAAAGCTGATGAGATCTTGAATGTTGATGATAAGATGATTGTTGTAGGTTCTAAAGAGCAAATTAAAAAATTGGAAGGTATGGCTTCCAAACATTAAAAAAGACTATCACTAGTCTTTTTTTTCTACTCTATATTATTCAAACCGATAGTTTGTGCGCCATGAGAACCCATAAGAATCACTCATGCAAATCTCAACGATATCACCAATAAAGTATTCTTCTGTCGTTGTAATAATGTTGCTATTTGGATAATGAGTTTCTATCTTGAATATGCCATAAAGTGTATCTTCATGTGCTTGGAAACTACCAAGTGATAAATAATCTGTTAAAAGTGTTTCTTTGATAAATATATGGTCTTTATCATACTCATAGAGTGTTAGATTACTGAATGAATAATCAAATTTAATGTGGACCTTGTAGGTAACATGAATGCTTCTAAACTCATTTACAAGACTACCTTCAAGTTCGTATTCACCTTGGTATGTATAAGTTTTTTGGATGTTTAAATCGATATCATCAACATATGCAATGCCATCTGAT
>Ga0265295_1003788_pt1 | contig 21311 bp, 17 predicted proteins | sample Munlansysbiofilm_FD_192503 | JGI IMG/M metagenome (GOLD analysis project Ga0265295, IMG submission 192503) | Leachate microbial communities from a municipal landfill in Southern Ontario, Canada - Methane capture system biofilm | ecosystem: Engineered > Solid waste > Landfill > Unclassified ...
AGAAGCTTCCACATGAGAGATGGCACCGGTTCTATCGGTTTTCTTTTGTACGCCATAACCTATAACTACCACAGTTTCCAGTTGAGCCAGATCCTCCCTTAACATAACATCGAGCGTCTGTGCCTGAGTTATTATGAATTCCTTACTTGAATAACCGATATAAGAAAAAATGAGCGTACTTCCTGAAGGAACATCCAGGGCGTAGCTGCCGTTAATATCCGTTACGGTACCTGTAACAGTGCCCTGAACAAGGATGTTTACCCCTATTAGTGTTTCTCCGGTGTTGGCATCTTTAACCACACCTTTAACAGGTAACGTAGCCTGAGCCGAGGCATTGGCTGTGAATGCTATCATCAAAAAGAGCATCAACAGATTCCTGATCACATTGAATTTCTGTTCCATGGATTAAATTTGAGTGTGAAATATTTATTTTGGTTGGTTTTTGGATTTTATCAATAAACCGCAAAAAAAAATTAATAGTTTTTCAAAAATAAATAAAACTACTATAAATCGGCGTAATGTTTCTCTTGCTTTTTGTTGTTAGACCGTACAATGTTAGCAAATTATCAAACACCAAATACCTTTTTACGCTAAATATATCAAAGAAATCCGTTATTTTTTTATGCAATCGTTTGCGGTTTCGATTGCATTATCAAATATTTTTTAATAATTTTATGAAATTCCAATTATTTTAAAGCTGATTTGATGAAAAACACCTATATTTAGACCTATTATATTTACTTTTAACACGTGTTTAACCCATTTCTTAAGCATGAAGTCTAGCCTGATCTCCATAAATGACATTGCCCGGGCCCTTGGAATTTCGCCAAGTACGGTTTCCCGCGCTTTGAAAGATCATCCCGATATAAGCATTGAAACCAAGAAGGTGGTTAAAGCCTATGCCGAACAGGTGAACTACCGCCCCAACGCCCTGGCACTTAGCCTTAAACAGCAACGCAGCCATACGCTTGGACTGATTATTCCTGAAATCGTACATCACTTCTTTTCCTCTATTATTAGTGGTATCGAAGAATTTGCCTATGACCGGGGATACCGGCTTATTATATGCCAATCTAATGAAGATTATAAGCGTGAGGTAATGAATACGCAGGTTTTGTTTGATAACCGGGTGGATGGTATGCTTATTTCCATGAGCAAAACTACCCACAATCACGGTCATTTTAAAGATCTTATCGACTATGGAATACCTTTGGTATTTATTGATCGGGTTAGCCATGAAGTAGAAACAGATCGGGTGGTAACTGCAGATTATGACGGTGCACTCCTGGCTACCACACATCTTTTAGAGCAGGGCCGTAGAAGAATACTTCATCTCGCCTCCCCTGAGCACCTGATTGTAGGAGAATTGCGTAAAAAAGGCTACCATCAGGCTTTGGCAAACTTTAATATTCCTCCCGATGAAGCGCTCATCCTTCCCTGCGACACCCGACAGGAGGTGCTCAACCTGAAAGACAGAATTAAAAGCCTGGCGCCTCACATTGATGGACTGTTTGCCGTAAATGATTTCACCGCCATTGCTGCCATGCAGGTTTTGCAGGAAGCAGGTTATAAAATACCGGATAACATTGCCGTAGTGGGCTTTGGTAATGATCCCATCGCCAGCATTGCCTGCCCTGCACTTACCACCATTGAACAGAATGGATTTGAAATGGGAAGCCACGCCGTGGAAATCCTCATCAGAAGAATAGAAAACCCGGGCACTTTTATAGATTTCCAGACCAGGGTAGTGCCTGTCTTTCTTAAAAAAAGAGCATCAGGTTAAACCAGTGCCTACCTTTTCAAATATCCCGATATTTGTGCTTAAAGATAAGCAACTGCATTTACCAACAACACCAGAAAGCATCAAGAATGCTCTTATACCGGGCAGAAATCAGCATATTCAAAATGCGGATTCCCCCAAAACACCTGGCGTTTGATAAGTCAATCGGGGCGAATGATAATTCCCTCTTTTTCCCAACCTGATAATATATGATATTTGCACCATAAACCTGTTCTCATTTTTGAGCAACATTTTGGCATCCCGGCTATGTTGAAGGTTTATTCCCACCTTTATAAATTGTGTCGTATAAAAACCTGCATATCCCGGCAGGTTTTTTTTATTAAAAAAAGCGGCATCCGAATAAATGCCGCTTTTTGATTTGTACGATATATTTTAGGATTCTTTATTGGGAATATCCAGGCCATACCCTTGTTTACGGTCAACTCTTTTAAGTACCACGCTAAGAATAATAGCCAAAACACCAAATGCGGCAAAAATAAGCTCGGGCACAAGATAGTTGTACTTTACAGCTTCTCCGGCAGCAATTTTCGCTGATACCCCGGGGTTTGATGCAGAAAGAGCCCATCCAATCAGAATTGGTACCAATAACAATCCTATGTTTTGAATATAAAATATTAATCCATAAGCTGACCCTAAGAATCTGTTTTCAACAATTTTAGGAACTGATGGCCACATGGAGGCAGGAACAAGAGAAAAGGCAACGCCCAAAATTACGATTGTTGCTATAGCCACCACAGGAGTGAATGATGCTTCTGGAACCAATGCAAAAATTAGATGCGAAATAGTCAATAATATTGCTCCATACAGCATCATGGTAGCGCCCTTCCCTTTAAAGTCTAAGAATGCCCCGATAAATGGAGTAAGAACCATGGCTCCGATAGGGAAGTATGAAACGTATTTTGATGCAATTGCGGGATCAACGCTTAACTTTGAAGCAAGCATATCCGTTGCAAATTTCTGGAAAGGGAAGATTGCAGAATAGAACAAAACGCATAGTCCTGCAATAGCTAAAAATCCGGGATTGGTTAGAATTTTTTTAATATCTGAGATTCTGAACTGATCTTCAGGATCTACATTTAAACCTTCTCCGGTTTGCTTGTCAAGAGCTTTATCCATAAAGGTATAGATAAAGAAGGTGATAAAACCAATTAAAAGGAATAAAACTCCAAAGAACAGAGAGTTTGAAACTCCACCACTTTTTGCAAATATGGGTGAAAGCTGGAAAACTGCAAAAACGCCTAATCTGGCAAGTGCCATTTCAAGACCCATTGCAAGGGCCAATTCTTTTCCTCTAAACCATTTTACAATAGTTTTAGAAACAGTGATACCCGCCATTTCAACACCTACGCCAAATATTGCAAACCCGAAGAAAGCCAGTTTAGCAGAAGCAGGAATGCCAATAATAAAGGAACTTAAAAAGTTTTCAATACCTGTGCCAATAAAGCCCGGAGTTAAAGCAAACCATTTTAGGGTACCACCTATAAGCATGAGAGCACCTGATAATATCAGCGTAAATCTGATGCCCATTTTATCAAGAATAATTCCGGATAAAATCAGAAATCCTGCGAATACATTTAGGAAGAATTCAGATCCTCCGAGCATACCAAATGTCTCGTTAGACCATAAATAGGGTGCTTGTTCCAATTGAGTTTTTAATGGGGCAACTACATCCACAAAGAAGTAGGCAAAAAACATGGTTGACGAGATCAATAACAAGGCGATCCATCTTGCTGTTTTTGACTCACTAAGCAAAGTCACAACTTTTTCTTTCATACAAGGTTTAATTAAAAGTTTAAGAAATAATTCAGTTAGTTCTATTTATTATGCACTATTGACCATGTTTAATTGCCCTATTAAAAGGCGGTCAAATGTAATTAATTTTTTTAAAGAGCAACTTATTGTTAATATTTTATTTCAATGAACAAGGCGATTATAGCGTAACACTCATGCTTTTCCAACTGTACTTATGTATATTTTGTATTTTTGCAGTCGAAAAACACCCAGGGTAACCGTTTATCCTCCAATAAAAAAACTAAAATGAGAAAAATCATAGTTCTTATTACTATAATGTTGTTGGGTACTCTTTCAACAGAGGCTCAACACCAAACAACTGATAAAATAGCAACTCCAGGCAAGCTGCCAAAAAATATTATCCTTATGATTGGAGATGGTATGGGTTTGTCAGAAGTTTATGCGGCCTATACTGCCAGTAATCAGCAACTGAATATTACGCAGTGTGATCATGTTGCGCTGGTTACTACCTTTTCTGACGACAACTACATCACCGATTCAGGTGCATCAGGAACCGCCCTTGCCTGTGGACAAAAAACAACCAACGGCAGTATTGGCATGTTACCCAACGGAGAACCTACGATAAGTATTCTGAAACTGGCCGAAAATAAAGGTCTATCTACAGGTATGGTTACCTCCTGCGACATTACCCATGCTACCCCGGCTGCTTTTATGGCCTCAGTTAAAAGCCGGAAACAACGCTATGACATTGCTCAGCAGTTTCTGGAAACGGATATTGATGTTTTTATTGGGGGTGGGCTCGATAATTTCAACAAAAGACCTGACAGTCTGAACCTTGTCGACAGTCTGTATGCCCGCGGATACGAGCTAATTACCAGCCTCAATGACCTTAAAACCACTCAAAGCCGGAAAATTGCCGGATTGTTGTATCCCGCACATCCACCCAAAATGTCAGAAGGCCGGGGGGAAATGTTGCCGCTTTCCGTGGAAAAGGCAATAAATGTGCTGGCTGATAATAAAGAAGGATTCTTCATGATGGTGGAAGGGTCACAAATAGACTGGGGAGGACATGACAATGACATTGACTATATCCTTGCTGAAACCCTTGATTTTGACAAAGCCGTAAAAATTGCCCTTGATTTTGCCCGGACCAATGGCGAAACGCTGGTGGTAATTACTGCCGACCACGAAACAGGTGGCCTGTCGAACCTGGAAGGAAATTTTGAAGAAGGCACTGCCGGTGGTAAATTTACCACGACTGATCATTCAGCCGTTCCCGTTCCATTGTTTGCAACCGGACCGGGAGCCGCTGAATTTCGTGGGTTCATTGACAATACCGACGTTTTTAAAATCATGAAAAGACTACTTGAACTTTAACAGACCAAATACGATGATAATAGTAACCGGAGCAGCAGGATTTATAGGAAGTGTGTTGATTTCAACACTTATTGGTAAAGGGTTCGATCGCATAGTGGCGGTAGATGATTTCGGCAAAAAAGAGAAAGCAGGGAACTACGCGAATAAACGAATTACCACTTTCGTGGAAAGAACTGATTTCTTCAACTGGTTTAAAGAAAATCATAAGAATGTTGATTTTGTTTTTCACATAGGTGCCCGCACCGATACCACTGAATTCAACAAGCAGGTATTTGATGAGCTCAATGTGAATTACTCCAAACAGGTTTGGCAACTTTGCAGCACCCATAAAATACCCCTGGTATATGCTTCATCGGCTGCAACATACGGGTTGGGCGAACAGGGTTACACCGATGATCATCGCATTGTGGATCAGCTTGAGCCACTCAATCCTTATGGTCGTTCAAAAAATGATTTTGACCGCTGGGCTTTAGCTCAAACCACCACTCCGCCCTTTTGGGCAGGGATGAAGTTTTTTAACGTGTATGGCCCGAACGAATACCACAAAGGCCGGATGGCTTCTGTGATTTTTCATGCTTACCATCAAATGAAAAACAATGGGGAGGTAAAATTATTCCGGTCACATCATCCCGATTTTAAGGATGGCATGCAGCTCAGGGACTTTGTGTATGTTAAAGATGTAGCTGATGTTCTGATTTTTATGATGGAAAAACGGCCGGAACCGGGATTGTATAATCTGGGTACCGGTAAGGCACGCAGCTTTCTACATCTGGCCAAAGCCACTTTCAAGGCGGCGTATATTCCCGAAAAAATAGTGTTTGTAGATACACCGGCAGATATCCGGGACAAGTATCAGTACTTTACAGAAGCCAATATGGAAAAGCTCCGGAAGGCTGGATATCTTAATCCATTTACTTCACTGGAAGATGGAGTGAGTGATTATGTAAAAAACTATCTTACAAACCACAACTACCTGTAAATCACAATTCCTCTTTTAGAGAAAGCAGGAACGTACGCAGATTTTCAAGAGTCTTGATAATTTCAAAATCAGGATTGGCTTCCGTAATTTTCTTTTCGCTCAAATAATCGCGGGCACCCTGCAAGGTGAAGCCCCTTTCTTTTACCAGATGATAAATCAGGTTAAAATTATCTACGTCTTTGGGCGTGAAAAAGCGGGTTCCTTTTTTGTTACGATAGGGTTTAATGATGCTGAATTCCTTTTCCCAGTATCGGATAAGGGAAATATTCACCTCAAACATTGCGGCAACCTCACCTATCCGGTAATAGACTTTTTGGACTTCCTTTTTACTGCCGGGCATTATAACAAATGCTAATCCAGTGTTTGGGAAGGACGCTGCGAATTCTCAATCATAAGTGCATATTCTTCAGGAGACAGATCGTTGAAGAAAAAGTTGATCGGGTCAATGGGCTTCCTGTTTTTATGAACTTCATAATGCAAATGAGGTGCAGTGGACTTGCCGGTATTGCCAACATGACCGATAACCTGGCCACGTTTTACGCGATCCCCCCTCTTAACATCCATTTTCGACATGTGAGCGTACAGGGTGGTATATCCAAAACCGTGCTCAATTTCGATACAATTGCCATAACCGGTGGTAGATCGCTCCACTTTAACTACTACACCGTCACCGGTAGAATAAATATCAGTACCTACGGTAGCGGTAAAATCAATGCCTTCATGAAATTTCATTACTTTGTAAAAGGGGTCAGTACGGTAACCGAAATGTGAACCAATACGTTTGAGATCTTTATTGGATACAGGCTGAATAGCGGGTATAGAAGCCACCATCTCCTCCTTGCGCCTGGCCAGTTCATATACTTCGTCAAATGACTTCGACTGAACATACAACTGACTGGTAATCAAATCCAGTTTTTGCGCAGCGTTTTTAATAATTTCACTGTTTTTATATCCTTCGAGTTTCGAATATTTGTCCACACCACCGAAACCTGCCTTACGAACCGCTGAAGGAATAGGTTCCGACTCGAAAATTATGCGATAAATGTTATCATCCCGATCCTGCAGATCATTCACCACCGCCTGCACCTGTCCCAATCGATCATTGAGAATAGAATATTGAAGCTGGTATTGCTCAATCTCGCGTTTAAGCATGCGCTCTTTTGGCGATTCCATGAAATTATAGGCTGCAAGCAAAACAACAGCAGAAAATACCATACCGGTAGCCATTACCGAAAAGAATCTCCATACTCTTTGTTTGAAGGAGATTTTGACTTTCTCAATTTTCAACGAATTGGTGTTGAAATGATACCTGACTTTTGCCATGAAATACAAATATTATTTGCGGCCGGAAGGCCTCTTTTTTTTCCCGTGGTGGCAAAATTAATATTTTGAATTAGATTTGCAAGCCTTTAGCACATTAAATTTTCACAATTTTTTTTCAAAAACCGGACTAACCCTTTTAATATGAACGCTCAGCAGGTAAGACAAACCTTTTTAAACTTCTTCCAATCTAAACAGCATCACGTGGTAGCATCGGCTCCAATGGTGATTAAGAATGATCCGACGCTGATGTTTACCAACGCCGGCATGAATCAGTTTAAAGATATTTTCCTGGGAAATTCTCCTGTAAAATATCCGCGTATTGCCAATTCACAAAAGTGTTTGAGGGTTTCGGGCAAGCACAACGATCTGGAAGAAGTGGGTCACGACACTTATCACCACACCATGTTTGAAATGCTGGGCAACTGGTCGTTTGGCGATTATTTCAAAAAGGAGGCTATAGCCTGGGGCTGGGAATTGCTCACAGAAGTCTATAAAATTGAAAAAGACCGGTTATACGTCACCGTTTTTGGCGGAGATGCCGAAGACGGGCTGGCCCCGGATACTGACGCCTATAATTTCTGGAAATCGTGGGTAAATGAAGAGTGCATACTGCAGGGTGATAAAAAAGACAACTTCTGGGAAATGGGCGATACCGGTCCGTGTGGTCCCTGCTCCGAAATACATATTGACCTGCGCGATGAAGCTGACCGAAAATTGATTCCGGGTTCAGCGCTTGTGAATGCAGGCCATCCGCTGGTAATTGAAGTCTGGAACCTGGTATTCATGGAATTTAACCGCCTGGCCAATGGTAAACTGCAACCCTTGCCTGCCCGGCATGTGGATACCGGTATGGGATTCGAACGTTTATGCATGGCGCTTCAACACAAAAAATCGAACTACGATACCGATGTTTTTCAACCCATCATCAAAACAATTGCCAATATAAGCAACATCAGCTATGGGGCTTCCACCGAGGGTGATGTAGCCATGCGGGTAATTGCGGATCACCTTAGGGCCATCGCATTTGCAATAGCTGACGGGCAATTGCCCTCAAACAACAAGGCGGGTTATGTAATCCGCCGCATCTTACGTAGGGCGGTCCGCTATGGATATACCTTCCTCCACCTTAATGAACCTTTTATACATAAGCTTGTGCCTGTGCTGGTGGATGAAATGGGTGATTACTTCACTGAGTTGAAAGCCCAACAGTCACTCATCGAAAAAGTAATTGCCGAAGAAGAGTCCGGCTTCCTGCGCACACTGGCAAACGGTATACATAAATTTAATCAATACCTTGAGAACCATCCTGATGCAACAGAAATTGAAGGCAACTTCGCTTTTGAGTTGTACGATACCTATGGCTTTCCTATTGATTTAACTGCTTTGATGGCCCGCGAACATCAAAAAACGGTGAATATGACCGGCTTTAATCAGGGACTGGAAGCTCAGAAAGCCCGCTCGCGCAAAGACGCTACCATAGAACTGGACGACTGGGTGGTGGTAATTGCCGGTATGCCGGAGAAGTTTGTGGGTTATGACACCCTCAACACTAAAACGTCCATCACCCGGTACAGGCAGGTGAACAGCAAAGGCAAAACTCTGTATCAGATCGTTCTGTCCGAAACGCCCTTTTATGCTGAATCGGGAGGACAGGTTGGAGACAAAGGAATGTTAAAATCCGAAGGTGAAGCCATTGAAGTACTGGATACCCTAAAAGAAAACAACCTCATCATACACCTGACTGCTAAGCTGCCCGCCAATCTGAATGCTGATGTACAGGCAGAAGTTTCTGCTGCATCGCGGCAACGCACCGCCAACAACCACTCTGCCACCCATCTGCTACATCATGCACTGAGGCAAACATTGGGTAATCATGTGGAACAGAAAGGGTCCTATGTTCATCCCGATTATCTCCGATTCGATTTTTCTCATTTTCAGAAACTTAGCGAGGAAGAACTTTCACAGATTGAAAATCAGGTAAATGTCCTCATCCGGGAAAACAACCTTCTGGATGAACATCGTGAAACACCTGTGGATGAAGCCCTGAAACAGGGAGCCCTCGCTCTTTTCGGCGAAAAATATGGCGATTCGGTAAGGACCATCCGCTTTGGACCGTCCATCGAACTGTGTGGAGGTACCCATGTGCAAGCCACCGGACAGATTGGTTGCTTTAAAATCGTATCGGAATCTGCCATAGCTGCCGGAGTCAGGCGCATTGAAGCCATCACCGCCGACCGGGCCGAGCAATACTTTAACGATCAGTTGAATGTGCTTGGGCAGATAAAAGAGATGGTTAAGAATCCTGCAGACGTGTTGAGGGGAGTCAAAAATATTCTTGAAGAAAATCAAAAGCTTAAACAACAAACAGAACAACTGCTCAATGAAAAAATAGAAAATGTATCACAGCAACTGATGCAGGAAGCCATTCAAAAAGAAGGCTACCGACTGGTGGCTTCCCTGGTACATATGGAACCTGATGCAGCAAAAAATCTTGCTTTTAAGATTAAAAATGCAGGCATCGATTTTTTAATCGTACTGGCCTCATTACATGAAGGAAAACCGGGTATTGTGGTTGCCCTTTCTGACGAATTGGCTCAAAAAGGGAAATACAATGCAGCCGTTTTAATTAAAACGCTGGCGCGTGAAATCAAAGGCGGAGGCGGTGGTCAGCCCCACATTGCCACTGCAGGCGGAAGTTTTGTTGAAGGTTTGGAGCAGGTAATTCAAATAGCGAAAAATGGTACCTTTTAATCAAATTGCCTTAGCACATTCATATTAAGATAAATATCATTTATAATCACAATCATTTAAATGGAGGCAAAAACATTTTGCCTCCATTACTGTTTATCGGTAAACAGTACAACACTAAACAAGAAAATGCATACCGCCACGTCTCAACCCATGGTTAAATACTCTATCAAAGATTTGGAGAAGTTAACGGGAATTAAAGCCCACACCATACGTATCTGGGAAAAACGTTACGGACTGATATCTCCCGAACGCACTACAACCAATATAAGATTCTACTCCGACCACGACCTCAGAAAGTTGTTGAACGTATCTATCCTCAATAGAAATGGACTTAAAATATCCAATATTGTTACTATGGATACGGATGAAATTCATGAACGCATCATTGACATTTCAGAAGCTGCCTACGATAGCAGCAATCAGATTGAACACCTCATTCTGGCCATGATCGATTTTGATGAATTGCGCTTTGAAAAAATACTGGCATCTACCATTATTAAAATGGGATTCGATGAAACGGTCACCAAAGTGTTGTACCCATTTTTTGATAAAGTTGGCGTCCTCTGGCAGATTGGAACTATTTATCCTGCCCAGGAACATTTTGTTTCCTACCTCATCAGACAAAAACTAAGCATAGCCATTGACGGACAATCTCTACAGACCAAAAACGAAGCAAAAACTTTTCTCATGTGGCTTCCCTCCAATGAATGGCATGAACTGGGACTCCTATTCTATAATTACATTATTCGAAAAAACGGATTTAAGGTTATCTATCTTGGCCAATCTGTTCCTTTTGAAGATATTCATGCCGTAATCCAAAAACAGAGCATAGATTGCTTCTTTACTTCCGTTACTACTCCCCTGCCTCAAAAGAAATATGAGGAATTTGTGGAACAAATTGCACATTCATTCCCCAATAAGACGATATTTATTTCAGGTTATCAGGTTTTGGAGAGCGAAATGGATTATCCGGCCAATGTTTCTGTGATTAAAAAACTTGATGATTTCTTACCCATTATAGATAAACTTAAACAAAGCTTATAAACATAATTATTTGATATTCAAGAACTAAAAAATGCTTATTAAAATATTTAAATAAGGCATGCGTTCTTTCTGATATTATTTTGTACCAAAATGGTTCACTTTTTGTTTCTGCAAATTAGATTAATGTTGATATAATTCATTAATTATTAACCTGTTGAAAATTAAACATAAGATAAAAAGGCAAATTTTCCCAATTTAGGACAGTGATTGTCCCAATTTGGGAACATTGGCAGTAAACTTTTTGTTTAACAATTAAGGTTGGTTTTTTTAACAAAATTTAAGTTTATCCATTTGAGCTATATCAAATTAATTATCAATACTTTAAATCATATTTTCTCGGTTCCTGATTTCATTTCTTGATAAATTATATTTTTTCTTATGCAAATGTTTAATTTTGCATTGTTTTTGTTAAACACTTTAGAACAATTACAAATTATTAAAGCCTGTAACCATGACCGCAATAGAATTCAGCCACAAGCTCATTAGTCTTCATGACAATCTTTCCTATTTTGCCAACACCTTAACCAATAACCGGGAGGAGGCCAAGGACCTGATTCAGGACACTTATCTGAAAGCCTTAACCCACAAGGATAAATTTGCGGAGGACACCAATCTTAAAGCCTGGACCTACACGATAATGAAAAATACTTTTATCAACAATTATCGCCGCAACCAGAAGGCAAACACCATTGTAGATAACACTGAAGACCTATATTACCTTAATATTCCAAGAAAATCAGATTTCGTTTCCCCTGAATCAGCCATAAATACCAAAGAGATTAGAGCAGGTATTGCCAGGCTGGAGGTTGACCAGCGTACCCCCTTCGAAATGCATACTGAAGGTTTTAAGTACAAGGAAATTGCTGAGCACCTCAACCTTTCCATTGGTACGGTTAAAAGCAGAATTTTCTTTACACGTAAAAAATTAATGGAATCACTTAAAGATTTCCAGAGCTAAATCTGAGTTTTTTATTTTATAAAAAGTCTATTCCTATCCGAATGGACTTTTTTTTTATGACTCTAAGGATTCATGGGGTATTGTGAAAAAGAAGGTAGAGCCCTTTCCCGGAATAGACTCTGCCCACATCTCTCCACCCATAAATTCTATAAATTTTTTAGACAGGGTAAGACCGAGTCCAACGCCACCATATTGCCGGGTCTGGCTTTCATCGTGTTGCCTGAAGCGTTGAAACAATATATCGAGTTTTTCCTGAGGGAAGCCAATACCACTATCGCGAACGAAGAATCGGAGCTTCTGGTCCTTAAAATCATAGCCCGTTTCTATGCTTCCCTCGTTGGTATATTTTAGTGCATTTTCAATCAGATTGGTCAGGGTTTGTCTGAGTTTACGTTCATCAGTAATCAATGTAAACTGCCTGTCTTTATTGGCAAGATTCAGACGGATGGCAATATGCTCTTTATTTAATGTACCTTTTTCCATATTGAAAAAAGTGACCAGACCGGTCAGCAGCTCATTCACCTGCACCGGCTCTTTCTGCAGACTGACCATTCCCGATTCTAATTGAGCGATGTCAAATATTTCGTCTATCAGATCGAGTAACCGATTGCTATTGGTATGAATGATATCATAAAACTCCTGTTTATCGGTTTCACTGATAGAATCGTCCTGCAGAAGAGATGAAAAGCCCATAATGGCATTCAGCGGTGTCCGTATTTCATGGGACATGTTGGCCAGAAAAGCCGTTTTTAAACGATCTGATTCTTCAGCCTGATCTCTTGCCAGTTTTAGTTCATCTTTGGTTATATGAAGAGAAACATTTTCGTTCATTAATCTTATGGTCTTAGCGCCCAAAAACTGTATCTGCCTGCGGTACTGCCAAAATTTCATAATCAGGATGATTATGAACAAAAGGCCCAGACATAAAAAAATAATTTGCAGATTATTCATAGGGTAATGACCTAAAAAGGAGCTAAACTTTAAGTCAGTCAAAAATAGTTCATTTTAGGCTATTTTCATCAAGAAGCTAAATATATTTTAGGGTTTCAATGTATGAATACCTATCGGCCAGGCTTGCATTATGAGTTGTTCCAGACGTTCAAAATGCTGCGGAAAAGCAACAAAATCTATCTCATTGGCATCAACTATAAGAATTCGCATATCGCTTTGCTGACGGATATATTCAAAATAGCCCTGCTGAATTTTTTCAAGATACCGAGCTTCAATATCCTGTTCATAAGGACGACCGCGAAGCTTAATATTATTTTTTAATCGATCAATATTCAGATAGAGATAAACCAGAAGATCGGGTTTAGGCAATGACAGATTTATAATACTAAACAACCTGGAATATAGGGCATACTCATCATCAGCCAGCGTTTTGCGGGCAAAAATCAACGACTTATTGATAAAGTAATCTGAGATGGTAACCGGTTTAAACAAATCGCTTAAGGCCATTTCGCTTTTCATTTGTTGAAAGCGGCTGGCCAGAAAGGAAAGTTCGAGTGGAAATGCATATTTCTCAGGGTTGCGGTAAAACTTAGGCAAAAAGTCATTGTCCTCAAACTGTTCCAGAATCAGGCGGGTTTGATGTCGGGCAGCCAGCCTGGTGGCCAGGGAAGTTTTCCCGGCTCCTATGGTTCCTTCAATGGCTATAAAATTGTAGTTCATGCTTACAGAATAAGTCCAGGTATTTAAATCAGAATTATGCCATTAGAGAAAGTTTAGCAGTATCAGATTGACTTGCTGCATTATACGCTGCCATTCTTTTTACGTTAAGATGATCATCACACACTTGTAAAAGAGTAGTAATGCTCTGGTTAAAACCGGGATGCACGAAGCCGGAAGCAATTTCATTCAGCGGTTCAAGCACAAATCGTCTTAACTGCATGCGGGGATGCGGAAGTATCAGTGATGATGTATCCAGGATAATATGATTAAAGAAAATAATATCGATATCAATAGTACGTGCCGCATATTGTTCGTCGCCCCGATGTCTTCCAAGGCATCTTTCAATTTTCAGGGTTTGTCTGATGAGTGTGGCGGGTGAATGGGTTGTTGACAACAAAACCGCCTGATTGAGATACAATGGCTCATCAGCGGCATTTCCCCAGGCTTCAGTTTCAAAAACGCCCGAAGCCTGAACGATATCGCCCGCCATATGTGACAATGCTTCCCTTGCCAGGTATAAATACTCCTGACGATTGCCAAGATTGCTGCCCAACAATAAATAGACTTCATTTTTCATTACCGGCAAAAATAGCAAGCTTTAGTCAGAAAAAGATCAATTTTCACGAGGAAGCCAAATTCTTTTTCATAAGCTTTATAAAAATTATATCTAAAAAATCCTATCTTTGAAACCCATTCCGCCAGGAAAACGGAATTGGTTTAAAGTATGTACATCTAAATCAGCACCTATGAAACAATTTTTTAAATTCATGCTTGCCTCTATGGCTGGGTTTATTCTCACCATTATCATCATTTCATTTATAGGATTTGTGATGATTGCTTCCCTTGTGGCGGTTACCAAAAGTGAGGAAGTGAGTATAAAACCCAATACGGTATTGATGGTTAATTTTGCGGATGCAGTTCCTGAACGGACCCCTACCGGACTATTTTCTTTCAGCAGTACCGGTATGCTAAAAGCCGCCAATACCCCGGGATTACTGGAAACCATTGATTTATTGGAACGCGCCTCTACTGACGAAAACATTAGCGGCATTTACATGGACATGAGTAATGTAAACTCAGGTATGGCCACCCTGGAAGAAATAAGAGAAGCTTTACTAAAATTTAAGGAATCAGGAAAGTTCATCATAGCGTATGGCGAAGTTTTTTCTCAAAAAGCCTATTACCTGGCTTCAGTCGCCGACCAGATTGTGGTCAACCCGCAGGGAACCATTGATTTCAGAGGTATTAACGGTGAGGTGATGTTTCTTAAAGGTCTCATCGACAAGCTGGACATCAACGCTCAGGTTATTCGACACGGGAAATTTAAGAGTGCCATCGAACCCTTAATCAGTGACCGGATGAGCGAAGCCAATAAGGAACAAACGCTCACTTACATTCAGAGCATTTGGGACCACATGGTCAATGGTATTGCATTGCAGCGAAAAATCGACAATTCATCCCTACAACTATTTGCTGACTCATTGTATATTCAAAATGCAAATGATGCCGTAAGATATGGGCTGGCCGATACCGCTTTATTTAAAGATCAGTTGATTGATATGATGCGCACAAAACTGGGGCTGGAAGACAAAAAGGAGGTTGAGGTGTTAAAACTCAACCGATATAAGGAAGCTGCCTCAAAAAAATACAAACGCACGGGTGAGAAAGTGGCCATAATTTATGCCACCGGAGAAATAAACGGAGGTGAGGGCGATGAGATGAGCATCGGATCAGAGCGAATTTCAAGAGCCATAAGAAAGGCAAGAAATGACAGTACCATTAAGGCCATTGTCTTCCGGATAAATTCTCCGGGGGGGAGTGCACTTGCCTCAGATGTGATACTGCGTGAAATTGAGCTTGCGCACCGGGTAAAACCGGTTGTGGTGTCAATGGGTGATTATGCTGCTTCCGGTGGATATTATATTGCCTGCGCCGCAGACACCATTCTTGCCAATCCAACCACACTGACCGGTTCTATTGGTGTGTTTGGTGTAATACCCGATATGAGTAAGTTTTTTGACCAAAAACTCGGCATTACCTTTGACCGCGTAAAAACCAATGAACATGCTGATTATATGACCGTTACCCGGCCACTTACCGACTATGAGAAAATGGTTATCACCCGGGATGTGGAACGCATCTACGATACCTTCATCACCCATGTTTCCCTTGGACGTAATATATCCAAAGCAAGGGTTGACAGTATCGGACAAGGCAGAGTCTGGAGTGGTACCGATGGGATTGGAATAGGACTGGTTGACGAACTTGGTGGATTGAAAAAGGCCATAGCCATTGCTGCCGGCAAAGCGCAAATTTCAGATTACCGTGTGATTTCACTTCCCGAACAGCTTGACCCCTTTACCCAGATAATAAATGAACTACAGGGTAAACCGGGAGCTGATAAGCTAAAGAAGGAACTTGGAATACTCTATCCCTATCTGATGCAACTTCAATCCTTTGCGAAGATGGAAGGCGTTCAGGCCAGGCTACCTTTTATGATGAATATCAACTAAGAGCGGAAACAAACCGACTTACAGCAAGAGACCTGAGGTTTTAAAACGGCCTCAGGTTTTTTCGTCTAAGGTCGAATAGTGCCGAGTCAGACTGACCTCCATTATACCCATAAAGAGCCAGCTCCCAGTCTCCGTACATGGCATTGGGAAGCACGATAAAACGGGTGCCAAAATCATCTTTATTGTCATCTACAGCCAGTAACCTTTTCTCTGCAGATTTCCCTTCAAAGGTTTCGGCAAAATCGTTCAGGTTATCTCCGAAATACAAAGAAATGTGGTACTTTTTCAGCAGATCAAGTCGCCGGCTTTCCTTGCTGGCTTCAGCCGTGCGCATTATCACATGCTCCCCGTCAGCGAGTGGGAAACCTGTTTCCTTAAGATTTTTGATTGTAACCTCTTTCAAAGCTTCTTTGCGGTTGGTAACATAATAAATACTTACTCCGTTTTTACGGGCATAGTTCAAAAAATCTATAGCCCCGGGGAGTGGTTCTGCCTTTGCAAGCTCACACCACTCATTCCAGTATTTAGGATAGGATGTACTTTCGAGAATGGATTTAGCCTGAAATGGACTATTGTCAAGCACAGTTTCATCAATGTCAAGCACGATGATACGATGTTTTTCAATACCAGCATTGGCAAGGTCCTTATCAAGCATTAGCCTGCCAATGTTAAACGCCTGATAACACAAGGCACGATATTCAGCGGCCGTCTGATGGTATAGGGTGGCCAGCACCATATGTTCATTACGCAACTTCTGTTGCAAAAGTGTATCGGTTACAAAAATGGTATCCCGGTTAGTGAGAATGGTATTTTCTTCTGTTTGTCTTTTACAGGCTGAAGTTGAAAGCAGCATCAATCCTATGAGGCAAAGCGTATATTTTTTCATGCCATTAAAATAAAAAAAGCCGGGAAAAATTTCCCGGCTCAAAATTAACCATTCGCAGTGAGATAAATAAATTATTTGATTGAAAAATCCATATCCTGCATTCTGCGATAGCTGTAATACCTCCATTTGGCATTTTCCTCCGCTGCATCAAACAATACTTTAGCTTCGGCGGGGAAGGCTTTTTTCAATGAAGTGTAGCGCACTTCGCTTCCAAGGAATGTCTGGAATTTAGCAAAGTCAGGCTCTTTGGAGTCTAGTTGGAATGGGTTTTTCCCTTCGGCTTCAAGCAGCGGATTAAACCGGAACAATGACCAGTAGCCGGCAGCCACTGCATCGGCCTGTTGTTGCTGGGCAAATCCCATCCCTGCCCTGATACCGTGATTGATACAGGGTGAATAGGCAATGATAAGTGAAGGTCCGGGATAGGCTTCGGCTTCGCGCAAAGCTTTGAGATACTGGGTTTGGTTGGCACCCATAGCTACCTGGGCTACATATACGTAACCATAAGACATGGCCATCATACCCAGGTCTTTTTTCCGGATTTTCTTTCCTGAAGCAGCAAATTTAGCTACTGCCCCAATCGGGGTTGCTTTAGAAGCCTGTCCACCGGTGTTTGAATACACCTCAGTATCAAGCACTAAGATATTCACATCTTCACCTGAAGCAATCACATGGTCAAGTCCGCCATAGCCGATGTCATATGCCCAGCCGTCGCCACCAAACATCCAGATAGATTTTTTAACGAAATATTGTTTCAAACCCAACAGTTCTTCCGTAATTTCGGTCTTCTCATTTTCGAGCAAGGGAAGTACCCGGTTGGTTGCTTCAATGGAACCGGCGGCATTATCTTTCTGATCAATCCATTGCTGACAAGCCGCTTTCAAGCCATCGGAATATCCATTGGCCATTATCAATTGCATACGTTCAGCTATACGACTACGCAATTTTGACACCGCAGTAGCCATTCCAAAACCATATTCGGCATTGTCTTCGAACAGTGAATTGGCCCAGGCCGGACCTTTACCTTCGGCATCCGTGGTGTATGGAGTGGATGGTGCTGATCCTCCATAAATGGAAGAACAGCCGGTAGCATTGGCCACCATCATGCGGTCACCATAAAGTTGGGTAACAAGCTTAATGTAAGGCGTTTCACCACATCCCGCGCAAGCGCCAGAAAATTCAAACAGCGGTTGTGCAAACTGACTGTTTTTTACGTTTTGTTCTTTGGGCGCAAGGGTATCTTTATAGGTAACATTCTTCGAAATAATGTCCCATAAATTATCCTGTTCCATTTGCGATTCCAATGATTCCATGACAAGTGACTTGATTTTGGAAGGGCAAACATCTACACAATTGTTACAACCTGTACAATCGAGCGGGCTGAGTTGTATCCTGTACTGCAGGCCTGCAAAGGTTTTTGGAATGGCTTTGAGCGTAGGGGTCCCTTCGGGAAGCACCTGCATTTCTTCCTCACTTATCAGGAAAGGACGAATACAAGCGTGAGGGCAAACATAGGCACATTGATTACACTGAATGCAGTTCTCAGGAATCCATTCCGGAACATTCACTGCGATGCCGCGCTTTTCATAAGCGGTAGTACCGGCAGGAAAAGTCCCGTCTTCGCGGCCTGCAAAAGCACTTACCGGCAGCAGATCGCCTTTCATGGAATTGATGGGTTCCATAATGTTACGGATGAATTCCGGCACATCACTTTCATCTTTTTGTTCAACCAATTTAATCTTCTTCCAGGCTTCAGGGATGCTCACTTTTTGCACCTCCTGTCCCTTGTCAATGGCCGCATGATTCATACGCACCACTTCCTCACCCTTACGTCCAAAGTCTTTAATAATGGCCTTCTTCATGTAATCAATGGCCATTTGATTGGGTATGATTTCAGCAATATAGAAGAATGCGGCCTGCATTATGGTGTTTGTACGACCACCGAGGCCGATCTCCTCAGCAATTTTGGTCGCATTTATGATATAAAAATTAATCTCATTTTCTGCCAGAAATTTTTTCATATGGTCGGGCAGACGCTGCCTGGTTTCTTCCTCATCCCAAATGCTGTTCAACAGGAAGGTACCTCCTTTTTTAAGACCCCGGAGCATATCATACTTTTCAAGATAAGCCGACACGTGACAAGCAACAAAATCAGGCGTATTTACCAGATAAGGTGAACGAATGGGCTGATCGCCGAAACGCAGGTGAGAGGTGGTTACCCCGCCTGATTTCTTAGAGTCGTAGGCAAAGTAAGCCTGACAATACTTATCGGTGGTTTCTCCAATGATCTTAATGGAGTTTTTATTGGCACCAACTGTTCCATCGGCACCAATGCCAAAAAACTTACCCTGGAAAACGCCTTTGGGAGAGAGGTTTATTTCGGGAAGCAAGGGCAATGAGGTAAAGGTAACATCATCAACTATGCCGAGGGTAAACCGGTTTTTGGGTTCGCCACTGCTTAGATTATTGAAAACAGAGATAATCATGGCAGGCGTAGTGTCTTTTGAACTGAGCCCGTATCTTCCGCCAATAATCAAGGGGCGGTTTTCAATGTCGTAGAAAGCTTCACGAATATCCAGGTATAAGGGGTCACCGTTTGCTCCCGGTTCTTTGGTGCGGTCGAGCACACAGATGCGTTTCACACTCTTTGGCATCACCCTGAATAAATATTTGGTTGAAAATGGACGATACAGGTGTACTGATATCAATCCGGTTTTTTGCCCCTGAGCATTGAGATGATCAACTACTTCTTTAATGGTATCGGTAATGGATCCCATGGCAACCAATACATTTTCCGCTTTCGGGTCTCCGTAATAGGTAAAAGGATGGTATTCCCGTCCGGTAAGCGTATTCATCTGCTGCATATACTCTTCCACAATGTCGGGAAGGGCATTATAGAACGGATTGGCGGCTTCACGCGACTGGAAATAAATATCTGGATTCTGAGCAGTACCGCGGGTTACCGGGTGGTCCGGGCTTAAAGCGCGATCCCGGAATCCTTTAAGTGCCACCTGATCAACAAATTGAGCCAGTTGATCCGTAGTGGGCGCTTCCGCTTTTTGAATTTCATGTGAAGTGCGGAAACCATCAAAGAAATGCAGGAAAGGTACGCGCGACTTGATGGCAGCCAGGTGAGCTACCGCGGCAATATCGAATATTTCCTGCACACTGCCGGTAGCAAGCATGGCGAAACCAGTTTGCCGGGTGGCATATATATCCGAATGGTCTCCAAATATAGACAATGCCTGAGCGGCAATACTACGGGCGGAAACATGAAAAACGGCTGGCAACAGTTCACCGGCTATTTTGTACATATTGGGAATCATCAACAGCAAGCCCTGAGAGGCAGTATAGGTGGTAGTGAGTGCCCCGGCCTGCAAGGAACCATGCACCGCTCCCGCGGCTCCGGCTTCTGATTGCATTTCAGTAACCTTTACCGTTTCACCAAAAATATTTTTTCTGCCGTGGGCGGCCCATTCATCAACATATTCGGCCATAGTTGAGGAGGGGGTTATGGGGTAAATGGCAGCTACCTCGCTAAACATGTACGCGACGTGCGCAGCAGCATAATTCCCATCGCAGGTAATGAAATTTTTCTTTTTTGTCATGTCAGTTTTAGTTTAATGCACTCAATTACAATAGCTCCAGGCATCAGCCAAAAGCAATGCAAATTTATGATTTTAAAGCATGGGAAAGCCAAAAATCCCCGGCATTTGACCCTATGAGGCCTAATTTATAATGAGTATAATTAAGGAAAACGGTCAAAGTGCTTGTTATATGAGGGTCAGATAATTAAAAGCTCACAAAAATTGTATAAAATTTGGGAATAAAATGATCACCTCATCCCCCCGGCCCTTCTCCTGCCTTCGGCTACGCTCAGGCGCCAATGGAGAAGGGAGCTAAATTGTTATATTTTCGTAGCTTTATATTCAAAAAAGGATTTAAATGGCTCACAAATCACCTCATCCCCCCGCCCTTCTCCTTAAGTAGAAGGGAGCTAAATTGTTGTATTTTAGTAGCTTTGTATTCAAAAAAGGATTTAAATGGCTCACAAATCACCTCATCCCCCCGCCCTTCTCCTTAAGAAGAAGGGAGCTAAATCGTTGTATTTTAGTAGCTTTGTATTCAAAAAAGGATTTATATGGCTCAAAATAGCTCAAAAACCGCTATCTTCACCCTCTCCCTGAGGAGAGGGCAGGGTGAGGTGCGGTTTGTCCATTCGTACCGTTACTACAATTTCAACAGGCTTACTTACG
>Ga0265295_1003789_pt1 | contig 21305 bp, 15 predicted proteins | sample Munlansysbiofilm_FD_192503 | JGI IMG/M metagenome (GOLD analysis project Ga0265295, IMG submission 192503) | Leachate microbial communities from a municipal landfill in Southern Ontario, Canada - Methane capture system biofilm | ecosystem: Engineered > Solid waste > Landfill > Unclassified ...
CCATACGCTTTTGGTTGAATTCGATAATAGTCAAAAAAAGAAATACGACATACGTCCATTATTAAATAAGGAAATGTTTTCTTTACTTAAGAACCAGGCTTTTTTCAAAGCTGTTCAGGTGGATGCAGGTGGTTATGCAGTTGTTTGGAATAGCGATATTGATATCAGTGAACATGAGTTATGGACTCATGGAGAAGATCTGTAAACTAATCGATGCATTCGTCAGTTAGGCCATCAATGGTGATGCTATCCAAAACACAGGAGTGAATATGGGGCTTGCCCTCTATGACCAGTGGCTGAGGATTCTCGATCATTTCAATATCGGAGTGGTCCTGGTGGACACCAATCGGAAGATCAGGCAGAGCAATACCAGCGCCAGAACTCTTCTGGGGCTTGAACAGGATGAGGTTCTTGGGGGCGACTGCCAGGAGATCTTCTGCGGGCTACCCTGTTTTTCCACCTGTCCCTTCCATGATCCAACCGGTAGCGAAGTCAGAGACATGGACGTGGAGTTTCTGGACGAGGCCGATGAGAAACACCGGGTAACAAGGGTTGGGGCTCCCCTTCTCGATGCTGAAGGAAGGGTGCAGGGGTGCATCACCGTGCTCCAGGACCATTCGCCGTTCAGTGAGCTTGTAAACCGCATCCACTATGAGGAACAGAGTCTCAAGATCATCCTGGACAGCTTGAATATGGGGATTTTTACCGTTAATCGGGGCGGGCTAATCACCTTTTTCAACCGGGCCGCTGAAAAAGTATCGGGTTTCAACCGCATGAATCTTCTGGGTAAGGAGTGTACTGCCCTTTTCCCCGGGGATGGGGAAAAAAGCTGCACTGTAATTCGTCAGGTACTTAAAGAGATGGTCCCGGCAACGGCCGTGCGGGGGGAGCTGATCAGCTTCCAGGGTGAAAATATTCCCGTGAGCGCAGATTATATTCCGCTGCTCAACGACCATGGCGGCATTGTTGGTGCCCTTGCAGCCTTCCAGGATATGACGCTGGTGCACCAGCTTGACCAGGCGATCAAGGGACGATACAGGTTTCACCACATGATAGGAAAAGACCCTGCCATGCAGCGGATTTTTGACATGGTCAGGGTGGTGGCGAAAACTGAATCCACTTTGCTCATCGAAGGATCAACAGGAACCGGCAAGGATCTCCTGGCCAAAATCATTCATTCGGAGAGTAAAAGAAGCGAACGACCATTTGTAAAGGTCAACTGCGCCGCCATTCCGGACAACCTGCTTGAGTCTGAAATTTTCGGCTATGTCAGGGGGGCCTTTACCGGGGCCGACAGGGACAAGCCCGGAAGGTTCTGCGAGGCCGACACCGGCACTATATTTCTTGACGAGATAGGGGATCTGCCCCTCTCCCTCCAGGCAAAGCTCCTGCGGGTGCTGGAGGATCGTGAGTTTTACCCCCTTGGCAGCATAAAGACCCAGCACGTGGATGTCAGGATCATCTCGGCAACCAATCGAAAGCTTGAATCCCTGGTTGCTGAAAAACTTTTCCGGGAGGACCTCTTTTATCGACTCAACGTGCTGAGGATAGAACTGCCCCCATTAAAGGATCGACAGGGGGATCTTCCCCTTTTGATTCGCCACCTCATGCGAAAGCAGGCCGGGATCATGAAAAAACCTTCACCGGACATCTGCGCAACAGCCATGGAGATCCTCCTGAACTACAGCTATCCTGGAAATATCCGGGAGCTTGAGAATATCATCGAACACGCCATTATTTTATGCCAGGAAGAGGTGATCCGGTCCTGCCATCTGCCGGTCTACATCCTTGAGCGTTCGGCGGTAAAGGCGAGTGGGAATCTTGATGGGGGATCAACAACAAAAAGGATGTCTGGAACAGAGCGGGAACGCAGGCAGATTCTTGATGTGCTTGAGGCCAATGGTTGGCACAGGGAAAGAACCGCAAATCTCCTGGGTATTGACCGGACCACCCTGTGGCGCAAGATGAAAAAACTTAAAATCTCATCTTAAATCCTGTCTCCTTTGAATCCAGCTCTCCTTGACTTGGGTGTTGCAGGTGTGTTTCATCTTGTTGCGCAACAAGTTTTTCCCAGCAGGTAGGTATCTGGCAGGTTTGTTTTTTTTTCTGTGTTGCAAAAATGTTTCAATATCTCCTGATTCAGATTCATTTCGTGATCCGTTTTCAAAGCACCCATGACCCGAGACAGGCTTATAACAAGGTGCTTCAGTTGGTTTATCGCCAATTGCACAGTTCTGGCATGCATCCTGCTGTTATACTTTTTTAAAAGGAGACAATGCCATGGCATGTTCCATTCTTATTGTGGACCAGGAACCGGAAACCAGGGCCTTTTTACGCACACTTTTGACCAACCGCGGGTTTGTGGTTCACTGTGCAGAAGGTGTGGAAGAGGGCAGAAGCAAGCGTGAGGCTTGCTGTCCGGATCTGATGATCGTGGATGCCCTTTTGCCCGACGAGGGTGCGCTCTCCTTTTGCGGCTGCGATCCCAAGTTGCCGATAATATTTATCTCACCGGTTCCCCTGGGCTCTCTTTTTTTTCGCAACAGACTCATCCATGCCCACAATGGACTCAAACAAGCCGCAGGGCTCCCCTTTATAGAAAAACCCCTTCAGGAGGACGAGCTTCTTCAAAGGATCAATGTCCTGGTCGGCAATCGGGCACAGACAAAGGGCCCTGGAAATGGTACCTTAGACACAATGGAGATGGGAGGATAACATGGCCGTTAAAACCGGTTTTTACGTGTGTCACTGCGGAATCAACATTGCCGGGATGGTGCGGGTAGAGGAGGTTGCCGAGTATGCCCGTTCAATCAAGAATGTGGTGGTGTCAAGGGACTATAAGTTCATGTGCTCGGACCCGGGCCAGGAGCTCATCGAGCAGGATATCAAAGAGTATGGGCTCAACAGGGTGGTCGTTGCATCCTGCTCGCCAAGGCTCCATGAACGAACCTTCCAGAGCGCCTGCCAGAGGGCCGGTTTAAATCCCTACAACTTTCAGATGGCGTCTGTAAGAGAGCAGGTCTCCTGGGTGACCGACGACAGGGACAGCGCAACCCTCAAGGCAAAGACCCTGAGCGCCGCAGCCCTTAACCGTGTCAACTTCCATGAGAGCCTTGATTCAAGAACCGTTACCATCAATCCCAACGTGCTCATCGTGGGGGGCGGCATCGCAGGAATGCAGGCGGCCATCGACATCGGAAACGCCGGACTTACGGCCTATCTCGTGGAAAAAGACACGACCATAGGCGGCCACATGCTTCAGTTTGACAAGACCTTTCCCACCCTTGACTGTGCGGCCTGCATTGGAACGCCCAAGATGGTCGAAACAGCCCAGAATTCCAACGTTGTGCTCATGACGCTTAGTGAGGTTGAAGAGGTGGCAGGCTATATCGGCAACTACACGGTGAAGATCAGAAAACGGGCAAGGTATGTGAACCACAAATGTACAGGCTGTTCCGAATGCTCATCGGTCTGCCCTGTGGAAATGGATAGTCCCTGGGACGTTGGGCTCCTCAAACGAAAGGCCATCTATCGATCGTTTCCCCAGGCTGTTCCCATCACCTTTGCCATTGATAAGTATGCTACACCCCCGTGCAGGATCGCCTGTCCTGCCGGCACCAATGTTCAGGGGTATGTGCAGATGGTCAAGACCGGTAATTATCAGCAGGCCCTTAACATCATCATGGAGCGTCTGCCCTTACCAGGGGTGCTTGGCCGTGTATGTCCCCATCCCTGTGAAAATGAGTGCAGAAGGGCACTTATAGATACGCCTATCAGCATCCGGGATCTAAAAAGAATCGCGGCCGATCTTGGAGATCTTGACAAGGTTCCATTTTTAATCGAAGAGGAGCGAGATCAGAAGATCGCCGTGGTAGGCTCCGGGCCTGCCGGGCTCACAGTTGCATACTATCTCAGGCAAAAAGGCTTTAAGGTGACCATTTTTGAAGCCCTTGAACGACCCGGCGGCATGTTGAGGTGGGGAATTCCAGACTATCGTCTGCCCCCGTCTATCCTTGACCAGGAGATCGACCATATCCTTAAAACGGGTGTAGAACTTAAAACCAATGCCGCCCTTGGACGGGATTATACCCTGAAAAGCTTGAACGAGGACGGGTTTGACGCAGTGTTCCTCGGCCTTGGGACGCACGGACCGGTGGGCCTCGGCATTGCCAATGAAGATGCTCTGGGTGTGGTGGATGCGGTTCGATTTCTAAGGGCCGTCAACCAGGGCGAAGATACGGCCATCGGTCGACAGGTGGTGGTGGTTGGCGGCGGAAACGTGGCCATGGATGCCGCCAGGGTGGCGGTTCGCATGGGTGCGCAAAAGGTGACGGTTCTCTATCGAAGATCCGAGATGGAGATGCCGGCGGACGAGGATGAGGTCCAGGGGGCAAAGGAAGAGGGTGTTGAGTTTGTTGTCCTTGCAGGGCCTGTGGGCGTGATAGCAGAGGATGGTGGTATAACCGGGGTCGAGTGCATAAAAAACGAACTTGGACCTCCGGATAAGAGCGGACGAAGGCGGCCGATTCCCGTTGAAAACAGCCTTTTTACCCTGAATTGCGATACCCTGATTCCGGCCATTGGCCAGCGTCTTGAGCTTGACGCCATTGACGAGGGGTTTGAACTCACTTCCTGGGGAACGATCCTGGTGGACCCTTCGACCATGGAGACCGCTGTTCCCGGGGTGTTTGCAGCAGGAGACGCCGTTACCGGACCTGCCACCGTTATCGAGGCGGTTGCCGCAGGCCACCGGGTGGTCGCCGCCATGACCCGTTACCTTGACCGGGAGCGAACCTTGGTTGTTGAGTCGGAAAAGGGTAAATCCCCAAGGGGCGAAGGGGCCGGGGAGGGTGTAAAAGTCGGGAGAGACTTGAATGGGGGGAACGCTGGGAGCAAAGCAACCCGCGAAAAAGACGGGACATCCCTGGAAGAGCGGGCAAAGGATTATGCGCCTATGCCGAAAAACCCCGCCCCTCTTCCAAGGCAGACGCCCCTTTTCCTTGACCCTGAAACAAGGAAAAACAACTTTGACGAGGTTGACCCGGGATTTACAAGGGAGGCCGCGACTATGGAGGCCCAGCGCTGTATCAACTGCGGCGGGTGCTGTGAGTGTAAACTCTGCGTTGATGCCTGTGAGCCAAAGGCCGTTGACCATGGAATGGAAGACGAAATCGTCGAGGTCAAGGTGGGGAGCATCATCACGGCAACGGGTTTTGACCCCCAGGACCCCACCCCCATGAAGCAGTACGGCTACGGTCGGTATCCCAACGTGTTTACAAGCATTGAGTTTGAGCGCCTCAGCAATGCAACAGGTCCCACTGGGGGCGAGATTTTTATCCGGGACGCAGGCGGTAAACTGACCAGAAAACCCAGGAGCGTCGCCATTGTACACTGCGTCGGCAGCAGGGATGTGAACTTTCACGAATACTGCTCAAGGGTGTGCTGCATGTATGCCTTGAAATATGGCCATCTTGTCCATGAAAAGGTCGGTGCCGACGCCCTTGTTTACAATTTCTACATTGATATGCGCTGCTTTGGAAAGGGATATGAGGAGTTTTACACCAAGTGCCAGAGTGAGGGTACCATATTTATAAGGGGTAAGGTTGCCGAAATCACGGACAGGGCAGAAAGGCCGGGGGAACAGGGAAAGCTCGTGATCATCAGCGAAGATACGCTCCTGGGTGAAAAAATAAGGATTCCCGTGGACATGGTGGTCTTGTGCACGGCCATGGAGGCAAGAAAGGACGCAAGGGATATCGGAAGAATTCTTGGCATCAATCAGGGAGCGGACGGATTTTTCCTCGAGGAGCATCCAAAGCTTGGACCCCTGAATACTGCTACGGACGGGGTGTTCATCGCAGGGACCTGCCAGGGGCCAAAGGATATTCCAGATACCGTGGCCCAGGCCTCAGGTGCTGCGGGGAAGGCGTTGATGCTTGCCTCCCGGGGGGAGGTCATTGTTCCCTCCACCGTGTCGTTCATCGATCCTGATATCTGTGCCGGGTGCAAGACCTGTATTGGGCTTTGCCCCTACACTGCCATCTCCTTTGATGAGCTACGGGGAGTTTCCGTGGTCAATGAGGCGCTTTGCAAGGGATGCGGATCATGCTCAGGTTTCTGCCCGAGCGGGGCTGCCCAGGTTAGGCATTTTAATGAAAAACAGCTTTTTGCGGAGCTTTCGGGGGTTATGGACAGTATAGCAGTAGTGAGTAGGGAGTAGGGAGTAGGGCGGCCACAACGAATGTTGAAACTACGCTAATTGTGATGCTTCGGAGTGAGTTTAATATAAAAAAAGAAGGAGAAAAGGGATGGCAGACATTGAACCCATTACCATTGCAGCCGATCATAAATCAGGGAGTATACCAGCAGATTTTGAACCAACGATAATAGCCTTTGTCTGCAACTGGTGTACCTATACGGCGGCGGATCTTGCCGGGACAAGCCGGCAGAAATACCCGCCCAATGTGAGGCTCATAAAGGTGATGTGCACGGGCATGGTGGACCCTAAATATGTGCTTAAGGCCTTTCTCTCCGGGGCTGATGCGGTTCTTGTGAGCGGATGCCATCCCGGAGACTGCCATTACATCAACGGCAACTACAAGGCGAGACGCAGGATTCATTTAGTCCACGGCATCCTGGAGCGTTTCGGCATTAGCCGTGAGAGGCTGAGGCTCACCTGGATCGGGGCAAGCGACGGTATTCAGTTTGCCAGAACTATTAAATCCATGGTGGCCGAGTTAAAGAAGATGGGGCCGGCCATTACCGACATGAAACAGGTTATTTAGGGGGAAAATGAATGGAAGAGACCTATGAAATTAAAGGAGCCGACCGCCTGGAAGCCCTCAGGAACTTTTTGGGTTCTCTGTTTGAAACGGACAATATAGGTTCAATTCTGGTTCCGGTTCAGAACGAAACCACCCATACCATTATGCCGACCCTGGTTTCAGATCCAGCCGTCCTTGCCATGGCCGATCCCTTTGCCCCTTGTTTCCCCCTTAACGGGGCAAAGCTTGTCTCAAATCTTACCAAACGCCCGGGTGATAAGACCATGGCCGTGGTGTTACGGCCCTGTGAACTAAGGGCCCTGGTAGAGCTTGTCAAGATCAAGCAGGCCAGGATGGACCATTTGATTACCATCTCGTTTGACTGCCCAGGGGCCTATTCAAATAAAGTTTTCAACCGCCTGCCTGACAGGCAGGAGGGCCACACCCTGGGTTTTCTGAAAAAACGGCTTGAATCGGGATTTCAATATCACGATCAAGATCAGGACAAAAATGAAATATCCCTGACAACCGCATGTTCGATCTGCACTTCACCCTTTCCCGAAAACGCCGACATCTGCATCACCCTTGTTGATCAGCCGGCCGACACCCTGGGGCTTTTCGCCACAACCGACAGGGGAAGGGAACTCCTCATGGGCCGGACCTCTTCTGTAAAATCCCTTCCCGAAACCCGGGATGAGAGCATCAAAGCGGTGCTTGACCAAAGGAAGGATGCGGGAAAAAAGGTGTTTGAGGTTCTGAAATCCAAAACCGCAACCCTGGAAAAGCTCGGATCCTACCTTTCGGTCTGCGTGAACTGTTACAACTGCCGGGTGGCCTGTCCCGTCTGTTTCTGCCGGGAATGTGTGTTCAACACGGATGTGTTTGATTACGAGCCCTTTCAATACGCCACCTGGGCAAAGAACAAGGGGTCTCTCCGCATGCCCATGGACACGGTGTTTTTCCATGTGACGAGAATGATACACATGGGGCTCTCCTGTGTGGGGTGCGGCCAGTGTTCGAATGCCTGCCCCAACGACATCCCCCTTGCAGAACTCTTTGTATCGGTTGGGAAAGAGGCACAGAAGGGGTTTGAATATGGAGCAGGGAAAGACCTTGACGAGCCCTTTCCCCTGTCAATATTTTTTGAAAATGAATTCCAGGATGTAACCGGCATATGATTTTTCACATAGCTGTTAGCCGTTAACTAAAAGCTAAAAGCTTTGTTTCATATAAAAAATAAGGTGATGTTATGAATAAAAAACAGGGTCAGGCATTGGTTGTGGGCGCAGGTATCAGCGGAATCAGGTCCGCCCTGGACCTTGCCGAGGCAGGATGCAGGGTGACCTTGATCGATTCAGCCCCCCACATGGGAGGCGTCCTTGGTAAGCTTGAGCACCAGTTTCCCACCGACGGCTGCGGCATGTGCAGGATGCTGCCCAATTCGAACCGGGACAGCGCCTTCCAGGGATGCCTGAGAAAAGGACTGATCCATGAGAACGTTGAGGTTAAACTCGCAACCCGCCTTTTAAAGGTTGAGGGTGAACCCGGCAATTTGCGGGCAACCCTTGAAACCCAGGCTCCAATTGTCGATCCAGATCTCTGTACAGGATGCAACCTCTGTTTTGAGGTGTGCCCGGTCACAATTGCCGATCCTTTCAACCTTGGGTTGTCCCAGACACGGGCCATTCATCTGCCGGTTCCCCACGCAGTTCCAAACATCTACACCATCGATATGGACCATTGCACCCTTTGCGGCGAATGCGAACGGGCCTGCCCCTTTGACGCTATTACCCTTCCTCTGGATAAGAAGAATTCGTTCTACGTTCTTGTGGTGGACGATGAGCTTATTTTAAGGGAAAGTCTCAAGGACTGGCTGGAGTTTGAAGGATTCAAGGTCGAAACCGCAGCCTCCGGTAAAGAGGCCCTTGAACGCCTGGATGCCACTTCTTTTTCCATGATGCTGCTGGATATTAAAATGCCGGACATGGACGGAACAGAGGTGCTTTCAAGGGCAAAAGAGCTGTTCCCGGAACTTCCTGTAGTAATGATGACTGCCTATGCCACGGTTGAAACGGCAGTCGGGACAATGCAGACCGGAGCCCTTGACTATGTGGTCAAACCTTTTGATCCTGAAAAGATCATCTCCCTTGTAACTGAAGCCTACCTTGACGGGCTCCCGGATCACCGCAGATTTCCCGAAGTGGAGGTTGGTGCCGTGATCCTTGCCACGGGTGTTGACTACTATGACCCCACAACCGGGAACAACACCTTTGGGTATAAGATCTTTAAAGATGTGGTGACCAATCTGGAGCTTGAACGGATATTGAGCCAGACCGGCCCCTTTGGAGGCGAGTTGAAGAGGCCCTCCGACGGCAGGGTTCCCCGTCGCATGGCCTGGATCCAGTGCGTGGGCTCAAGGCAGAGGGATTTTCCGGTCTGTTCGTCTATCTGCTGCATGATCGCCCTGAAAGAGGCCGTGCTTGTGCGGAAGCTTTCCAGGGGCGCCATTGAGACTGTGGTTTATTTCATGGACATGCGCTGCTCCGGCAAGGAGTTTGAGGAGTACCGGAACCTGGCTGAAAAAGAGCATGGGGTTGTTCTGAAAAGGGCCCGGCCCCATTCGGTTTACCCTGTTGGAGAGCCAGGTTCAGAGTCAGGTCCAGTTCGTCTAAAGCTCACCGTGTCCGAGGATTCCGGCAAAACAGCGGATGAACTCTTTGACATGGTGGTCCTTTCCGTTGGTCAGCGCCCCTCAAAGGCCACCGCAGATCTTGTCGCTGCAACTAAACTTCCCCTGAATCCGTGGGGCTTTTTATCCCCAGAAGTTCTTGAACAATCCCTGGACCATGGCAATAAAACAGGTGTGTTTATAGCGGGTTCCGCATCCGGGTTAAAGGAGATCGGTGAATCTGTAATTTACTCCTCTTGGGCGGCCAACCTTGCCCTTGGCGTCATCCGGTCCGCAAGTCCAATCGTGTCAAGCGCCGGGCCAAAGGATGGGGCTGAAAATGCCCCCGTTGTTTTCCGGGACGTATCAAGGGAACTTCCGGACATAGGTGTTGTCGTCTGCCTATGCCCTAATCAGCAGGACGTTGAACCACAGATTTCAGCCCTTGTTGAGGGGGATGTTCATGTGTCCCAGGTGATAAAAAAGGAGAGAATCTGCACCAGGGCAGGGTGGGACGATCTGGTCCACACACTTGAAGGGTCAAGATTCAACCGGTTGATTGTCGTTGTGTGCAATCCAATGTTCTTTATCAAGAAGAAGTGGGAAATTGCAGAAGCCCTGGCCCTTGATCCGGTCTATATCGAGTTTGTCGGGATAGAGGGTGACCAGCCCGTGGTTGCAAGTGTGGGGATGGGCCTTGCAAGGCTCCGCCACCTTGCAAGGCTCAACATCCGAACATCAAACATGGTGCCGCGGGTGCTCGTGGTGGGTGGAGGAATAGGGGGAATGACTGCGGCCCTTGGGGTTGCCAGGGCCGGTTTTGAGGCTGTTCTGGTGGAGAGATCCTCCAAACTAGGCGGCAATCTTGCCTGGCTTGACAGGAACATCGATGGTGACGATTTCCAGGAGTTGCTGAACATTACCCTGGACCGTATAGAAAAGACCCCGGCTATAACCGTTCTGACCAATGCAGTTGTGGACAACACAAGGGGCGGCGCTGGTCGATATTCCACTGTGGTCAGAATACGTCCGACTCAATTAAATTCTAAAGAATCAAATCAGGATCAAGCTGAATCAGATGGTTCAAAAAAGGACAGCAAAGCTCCGGACGAGTTAAGGGAAATTCTCCACGGGGCAGTCATCCTTGCCACGGGCGGAGAGGAGGTCAGAACCATGGCCTATGGATATAGCACAAACCCGGCAGTCATGACCAACCGGGAGGTTGAAGCGGCCCTTAAACAAGGTACGCTTGATGCTGGCACCATGAACGCTGTGGTCATGATCCAGTGCGTGGATTCAAGGGAGACAGGGGTCGGTGCAAGACCCTATTGCAGCAGGATCTGCTGCGCCTCTTCCCTCAAGCACGCCCTTGAGTTAAAACGGCTCAACCCCGAACTCGACATCTATGTCCTCTACCGGGAGATGATGACCCAGGGCTTTACCGAAGTCTATTACAAGGAGGCAAGGGATCTCGGGGTGATCTTTATCCGGTACTCCCTTGATGGAAAGCCAGAGGTGGCATTTGAGTTTGATCATGCCGTTGTAAAGGTCCTTGATCCCATCCTCGATCGGTTTCTGGAGATCCGGGCCGACCTTGTCGTCCTTGCCACGGGCCTTGTCCCCCGGCAACTGGAGCCCCTTGCAGAATTCTTTAACGCCGGGGTCGACCAATACAGCTTTTTTGACGAGGCAGACTCCAAGTGGCGGCCGGTGGATTCCTTGACAGGCGGGGTGTTTGCCTGCGGTCTCGCCCTCGGACCAAGGAACGTGGAGGAGAGTATTGCTTCGGCCGGGGCTGCGGCAATGGGGGCGGTTCGCCTTGTCTCAACCTGTCAGGCTGGGGTTTCCGCCGTGACTGCGGCAATAAAGCTGAGCCTTTGCAGCGTTTGTGAGCAATGCATTCAGGCCTGCGTTTTTGGCGCAAGAACCCTTGATCCCGACACCAATAGAATCAGGATAGATCCTGTTCTGTGCCAGGGTTGCGGGGCCTGCGCTTCGGTCTGTCCCAATAGCGCTTCCTTTGTTAACAACTTTCTGGATCAGCAGATGTTTGAAATCATCGATGCTGCCGTTTAAGGGGATTTTATGGACGAGATGATCGAGTTGAAAAAAGCCCTTGGTACCTGCATTCAATGCGGCACCTGCACGGGGTCATGCCCCAATGCCGATGAGATGGACCTTGTGCCGAGAAAACTGTGGCGCATGGTACTGATGGACAGAACCGACGGCATCCTTGAAAGCCGGACCTTTACCCTCTGCTCCTCCTGCTATCTCTGTACCCTTCGATGTCCCAGGGGACTTCCCCTGACCGACGCAATGGCCGCCCTCAAGGCGGTTGCCCTGAAACTAGACATCAAGAAACACAGGCAGAGCACTCGATTTTATGCAAGTTTCATGGAGAGTGTCCGCCGCCACGGCAGGGTAAGGGAGGGTGAGTTCATGGGGCTTTATTTCCTGTCCATGAAAAATCCCCTGCTGCCCTTTCGCTTTGCATCCCTCGGTCTCAAGCTCATGGGGAAAAACAAGGTGGCCTTTGAACTGCCGGCAAAGGCAGGTCCCGGCAATCTAACGGCGCTCTTTAAGGCGGTTGCCAAAATCGAGGAGGAGCAAGCATGAACTACACCTACTATCCTGGCTGTTCCCTGTCTGCCTCTGCAATGGAATATGATGTATCCACCCGCACCCTTATGGCCTTTCTCGGCGCATCCCTCACAGATATCGATGACTGGAACTGCTGCGGAGCCACTGCTGCTCCGGCAACGAGCGCCCTTTTAAGCCTTGCTCTTGGTGCAAGAAATCTTGCCCTTGCAGAAAAAATGGCCCCGGGTTCGGATATTCTCGTGCCGTGCAGTGCCTGCTATCTCAACCTTAAGAAAGCGGCCGCGGACAGGAACAAAGACGCTGAAATCGCCAGAAAGATAGACTCCATTCTTGCCGAGGAGAGCCTTACCATTACCAAACCGCCCGAAGTTCGTCATCTGCTGGATATCCTTGTCAACGATGTAACTGCACCGGCTATCGAGGCAAAAACAACCAGGCCCTTAAAAGGGCTCAAGATCGCACCCTACTATGGATGTCAGTGCCTGAGACCCTATCGCGTGTTTGACGACCCAGAAGATCCGGTCTCCATGGAGGGGCTGGTGGAGGCCTGTGGTGCAACGGTATTTGACTGGGATATGGGGGCAAGCTGCTGCGGAGCTTCAAACATGAGCACAAAACCCGATTCCGCCCGAAAGCTTGTTCAGAAGATTTTAATGCAGGCAAGGGGGGCCGATGCTATTGTCACGGTCTGTCCCATGTGTCAGCTTAACCTTGAAGGCTTCCAGCGACAGGTTTCCCAGGACGCAGGCAGCGATCTCTCCATCTCCATACTCTATCTGCCTCAGGTTATCGGCCTCGCCCTGGGACTTACGGAGTCCGATGTAAAGCTTGATAAAAACCTCGCCGTGACCAGAAAGTTTAAAGAGAAGCTGTTATTAGCTGTTAGCTAAGGGCTAAAAGCTAACACCAACAATTGCCGTATGCATTGATCCTGGGGAGCGGCAGTGTCGATGATGATTTTTCTGATATTCTCATCGCTGGTTATGGGTTGATACTCTTTTCGAAACGGTTCAAAAAGGTCGATCCTGGCATCTGAAATTGACAAAGAGTGCTCCCGGTCCACCAGTCGTTGCCGCATGATTTCATCGGTTGTCCGGCACTCGATGAAGACAGGTGTTATTCCTCTTTCTTCTGCAAGGGCGATAATATTCGCCCGAAGATGTTTCTTGCTGAAGGTTGCGTCGAGGATTACGGATGAGCCAGCCTCTATCTCTTGCCTGGCAAGCTCAATGAGTCGTTCATAGGTCTGGTCGGTTGCCGCTGACGAATAAATTTTTTCCTTGAATTTTTTGCCGCCGACGCCGTGGGGTGAAATGTTGAAGATTTTTTTTCGCACAAGATCCGACCGGATCGGTTCAAGGCCAAGGGCCTGGCCAAGGGCCTTGGCCATTGTGCTCTTGCCCGTGGCCGGAAGTCCGTGGATCACAAAGATTTTCGGTCGTGAGAACCTTATGGCGTAGTTGTGGGCCATATCAAGATATCTGAGGGCTTCTTTTTTCTTTTTCTCCCTTTCAAGAGGGGCACCGGTGGTTGATGCAAGGAAAATGGAATTGACCTTGCACCGCACAAAGGCCCGGTAGCACTTATAAAAGTCGAGGAGTTTAAAAGCCGAAAGGTCCCCTGTAAGTTCGAGATATTGGTTCAGGATAAGATCCCCAAGGCGTTGCTGACCCTGAAAGTCAAGATCCATGAGTAAAAAAGCAAGATCGTTGACAACGTCGATGCAGCGAAGTTTATCGTTGAATTCAATGCAGTCAATGATCTGAATCCCCTCGGGTGTGAAGTAAATGTGCTCGCACCTCAGATCTCCGTGGCAATTTTTTATCTTGCCGGACTCAATTCTCTCTTGGAAAATGGACTTGCGGACGTTCAAAAAGAAAAGGGTTTCATTTTTGATGACCGACCAGATCTTTTTGTCCAGCATGTCCCGGGTGAACTCTCGGGTCTGATCGAAGTTTTCCCTGCAGGCCTGTAAAATGTTCGCCCAGACGTTGCGGGTTTTATTCCCTTTATCTGTCTGGTTGTTTTGATCTACTATATTATTTTGATCCAAAGGATTTCCAAGATAGAACTGCGCAAGTTTTTCGCCGAGTTTGTTCAGGTTGGACCTGGGAATCGCCTGTTCTCCATCACCCTGGTTCTGGATCATCCATTGAAGGGACCAGGAATCGGCAAGCTGCCGCATTTTAACGGCATATTCCTTTACCTCGCCTTTATTGCCTGTTTGACCAAGGTGATACCCGCCATGATGGTCAAGAATGATGGGAACAACACCAAGATAAATATCATGGGTCAACCTGCGGTTGAGGCTCACCTCCTGTTTGCAGAAGAAACGTCGTTTTTCAAGGGTTGAAAAATCAAGAAATCCAAGATCCAGCGGTTTTTTTATCTTGTAGACGAAATCACCGGTTAAAAACACTTTGGAGATATGAGTCTCCTTCACCTGGACATGATCTGTTTCGTGGGGGTAAAATCCCGGACACTCCATGGCTTTGAATATTTGTAGTTGATCTTTTGTCTTCATTTGAACCTCCTTGAAATTAAGGAACGCAGATTAAATAAGATGAATCACAGTTTGTCGCTGTTTTTGTTAATCTTATTTAATCTCTAACCCTAGAGGGGCCAGACCATGGGAATAAAGATGGACGAAAGGATAATTACCAGAAGGTTTAGCGGCATGCCAAGTTTGAGATAGTCGGAAAACCGATACCCCCCGGGTCCATACACCAGAAGATTGGTCTGATAACCTATGGGTGTGGCAAAGCAGGCGCTGGCCCCGAAACAGATGCCGATGATGAATGGTTTGGGGTTTACGCCAAGGGTGAGGGCCGTTGATACGGCAATGGGAACAAGGAGAACGGCCGTGGCATTGTTGCTTAGAATATGGGTGCAGATGCTTGAAAAAATTATGATGCCGACGAGCACGGTGTGGGGCCCCATTCCCTTGAACAGCCCGAGAAAGAGATCCGCATAAATCTTTGTCGCCCCTGTTTTTTCCATGGCAAGGCCAAGGGCAAGTGTTCCTACGATCAAAAGTAGCACCTCTGCATCAAGCGCTCTGTAAGCGTCCTTTAAGCTGAAACAGCGGGTGAGTGCCATCAAAAACACACCCGTCAGGGCGGATACCATGATGTCTGCCAGCCCAAAGGTTGCGCTTAGTACAACGCCTGCGAAAATGGCGATGGCTATTCTGGCCTTTTCCCGGTCGATCATGGCATGGTGGATCTCTTCGATCATGATGAAATCCTGGCTGTTTCGAAGCACCGGAACCTTGTTCCTGGGACAACGGACCAGGAGAATATCCCCCACCCTGAGCTTTACCTTTTGCATCTTCTGGTCGAAATAGTGGCTGCGGCGGCTTCTAATGGCAATAACTTGAATGTCCGGATCATTTTGCAGCTCGGTGGATATAAGGCGTTCCCTCAGAAGGGGTGACTTTGGGGGAACGACAAGCTCCAGGATCAAATCCTCTTTGAGTTCGCCGCTGAAGGTGATGTTTTCTACACCATGGGCGAGCTTTAAAGTTTGTTTTGTAAGGCACGACAACAGGTCTTCAGCCGAGGCTTTTACCAGAAGAATATCCCCTTTCTGGATTGATACGGCCGTTCTTGCCGGGTCAATGATACGGCCGTTTCGAAACAGTTCGATCACCCTCAATCCTAGGGCTTCTTCGGCATGGTTCACTATGGCAATGTTCCCGATCAATTCGCTTTTTTCCGGCACCATGAGTTCTGTCAGGTATCTTTTTTCTTCGCCCTGGCTGAGTTCGCACACCGGGGCGGTTCGACCGGGCAGAAATTTTGAGGAGGCAAACATCAGATAAATTAACCCCAGGATGGCAATGGGCAGGCCAATTGTTCCAAGTTCAAACATGGTCAGGGGGTCAAATCCCCGGGTCTCTGAAAGATCGCTCACAATGATATTTGTGGAGGTCCCTATCAGGGTGCAGGTCCCTGCAAGGATTGACACGTAGGAGAGGGGAATGAGAAGCTTTGACGGGGAAAATTCATACTCGCAGCTCAGCCCCATGACAATGGGGATAAAAAGCACAACAACCGGAGTGTTGTTGATAAAGGCAGATGCAACGCCAACAGTTGCAAGGATCAGGAATTGGGCATAGTTTTTGTTACCCCCTGAAAACCTCAGAACCAATCGGGTTACAAACCCGATCGCTCCTGTTCGAATAAGTCCCCGGCTCAAGAGAAACATGGCACCCACGGTTACCACGGCGGGGTTTGCAAGACCTGCCACGCTTTCCCTGGGTGTCAAAATTCCTGTCAGGGCCAGAGCTACAATGATGCCGACAGCGGTCTTGTCAACGGATAGGCCTTCAGATATCAAAAGGCCCAAAGTAACTATAAGGATAAACGAGACCAGAATTATTTCCATATTGGCATCTGCCCTGGTGGCTGTTTTTATTTAGTTTCGGGTCCCTTATGTTCGTATATATGAACGTCCCGCTGGGGGTAGGGAATTGAAATGCCATTTGCATCAAAGGCCTTTTTAAAAGCCTCTAGAAGGTCGCATCGGACATTCCAGTAGTCTGATGATTTTACCCAGGGTCTAACCATGAAATTTACGCTGCTGTCGGCAAGTTCCATCAGGGCTATTCTGGGGGCGGGTTCAGCTAAAATTCTCTCATCAGCAGCCACAGCGTCGGCCATGATCTGTTTGGCCTTGTCAATATCGTCATCATATCCGATTCCCATGACAAGATCGATCCTGCGGGTTCCCCTGATTGTCCAGTTTACAATATTACCTTCGGTGAGTTTTGCGTTGGGAACGATAACCGTTTTATTATCAGGGGTTGCAAGGACCGTGGTGAATATGCTGATCTCCTGAACCGTTCCGGCAACGCCGCCGCCCTCAATAAAATCACCAATGGTAAACGGTCGAAAGATGATCATCAGAAAACCTGCCGCAAAATTTGACAGGGAGCCCTGGAGGGCAAGGCCGATCGCAAGGCCTGCGGCACCGATTACGGCGATGAACGAGGTCGTCTGGATACCTAATTGACCCAGGACGGCAATGATGACAAAGGCCATCAGGGCAATATAGGTGAGGCTACCTGTAAAATTGATGATGGTTGGATCTATCTTGCCTCGACCCATTATGCGCTTAATAACGTTTGTAAGTACCTTTGCAATGATCCGGCCAAAGAAGAGTATCAACAGCGCTATGATGGCCTTGATTCCATAGAGGGTTGCAAGGACCCACACTTTTTGTAAAATTTCTTCCATGAAAAATTCCTTTTGTTAGCTGTTGTTAGCTGTTAGCTGTTAGTTAATTAAAATGGATTCTATCAGTCTTGGGATTAAAAAATCAACCCTTATACTTGAGTCTCAAGTTTTTAGTTGATTCAAGAAACCCATGGTTTTTCATTTTTTAATTTCAGAGATGGTGTGAGCTGAATTTTGTCTATTCGTACATTCAACAGGGCGACTGTAAGGGATCGCCCCTACGTTAAATATGGTCGAACGTTAACCCAAATCTAGGAATTATGCATCATTACTGTAGGGGCTCCCCTTGCGGGTGCCCTTGTGGATAACCGACCCGGTTATTCATGAATTGCCCCTGCAATGTCGGTCGCATTCCCGTCGCCCTTGTTGACCACATGGATCGACAGGTGTAATATCAAAAATAGAATTGCTGAATTTGTTGATCCTGTGTTATCTAAAAGTTGGCTTATTAATTATCAGGAGACAATTTCCATGAGTTTGAATAAAAAAAATAGCTCCTATGCAAATGTTGCACAGGCAGTCAGGCTCCAGCAGGAGCGCGAGAACACCTATCGAGAGCGGGCACTGAAGCTGTTTCCCTGGGTCTGCGGCCATTGCGGCCGGGATTTTGAGGGAAAGCGACTCCGGGAGCTGACCGTTCACCACAAGGACCACAACCACGACAACAACCCTCCAGACGGAAGCAACTGGGAGCTTTTGTGCATCTACTGCCACGACAACGAGCACTCAAGGGACCAGGTGGCCGACGCCTATGATACTCTGCCTGCCGGTGACAGTTCAGATACGGACAATGATTTTGTCGATAACCCCTTTGCCGCACTTGCCAACCGTTTAAAGGAGCGATAAATGAAGGTGATAATTGATCTTTGTGTGGTACCCCTGGGAGTTGGTGTTTCTGTTTCAAAGTATGTTGCCGCCTGCCAGGAAATCATCAACCGGGCAGGACTTCGATCGGAACTCCACGCCTATGGCACCAATATCGAGGGAGAATGGGATCAGGTGTTTAAGGCGGTAAAAGAGTGCCATGAACGAATCCATGCCATGGGCGCTCCCAGAATAACAACCACCATCAAGGCCGGCACCCGTACAGACCGGGACCAGACCATGGCCGACAAGGTCGCAAGCGTGCGGGCTAAGGTGTAGTTGGAGACCCTCGTATTTGCCGCAGGTTTTGCCATTGTTGCGGTGGCCTCCAAGCAGATTGGGCAAAACCTGGTTAAAACCGGGCTTCCCATGATCAGCGGATTTTTATTCACCGGAATTATAGCAGGCCCCCATATTCTGGGTCTCATTTCTAAAGAGGCTTGTCTCAATCTGCAGTTTGTGGATGAGTTTTCCCTCGGGTATATCGCCTTTGCCGCAGGAGGTGAGCTTTATTTAAAAGAGCTTAGAAACAGGCTGAAAGCCATTGCATGGGTAACTGTCTGCCTCGTTGGAACGACCTTTACCTTAACCAGTATTACCATGTTTTTACTTGCAGGCTTTATTCCATTCATGCAGTCCATGCCTGTGGCCGCAAGGGTCGGCGTCTCAATTCTAGCCGGAACTATCATGGCTACCCGTTCTCCATCGTCGGCCATTGCCGTTGTTAATGAGTTAAGGGCAAAGGGATCGTTTACCCAGACAGTCCTCGGGGTGACCATCATCATGGATGTGGTGGTTATCGTTTTTTTTGCCGTAAATACCTCGATTGCAGATGCTCTTTTTTTCGGACTTGGCTTCAGATTTAACGTTGTATTTCTACTGGTGCTGGAGATAGCTGCATCCATTGTTTTTGGATACCTTATCTTTAAGCTGCTTGTTCTCATTTTACGCTTGCCATTCAGGAGGTCTGTAAAGGCAGCCCTCATTTTGACCACTGGTTATCTGGTCTTTTTTACGACACTTGCAATCCGCAGAATAGCCCATGATAATTTTGGCGTTGAAATCTTTTTTAAACCCCTGCTCATCTGCATGATTGCGGGATTTCTTGTTTCGAACCGATCAAGTCTTAAAACCGAATTTTCAAAAATTCTCCTTGACGTTGGACCGCTCATCTATGTAGCATTTTTCACCCTTACCGGTGCATCCCTGTCCCTTGATGTTTTTATGCTGACCTGGCCCATTGCCCTTGTTTTGTTTTTTACAAGGGGGGGTGCCGTTTTTGCAGGGTCTTTTCTGGGCGGTACCCTGGCAAAGAATCCCATGAAGAACAACCTCATCAGCGGCATGGCCTTTATCACCCAGGCAGGAGTTGGGCTTGGGCTTGCAAAGGCCGTTGTTGTGGAGTTTCCCGAGTGGGGAAATTCCTTTGCCACCATCATAATTTCAGTTATCATACTTAACGAGGTGGTTGGCCCCATTGCCTTTAAATCGGCCATAAAGTTGATGAAGGAGGATCGTCCAAGGGGTGTTGGAAAGGTGTTTCAAGGCATAAGAAAGGCTGTTGTTTTTGGAACCGATAATCAGGCGGTCGCCCTTGTCCTGTCACTTGCCTCCAAGGGGTGGCTGGTAAAAATTCTCGTTCCCGCAGCAGCTGGTGCAAGGATTAACACCTCCCTTGATCAAAATCCCGGGGTTGAAGTGTGTGAGTTTTCACACCTCACCGTTGCCGAGCTTGAGCAAAACAACTGCCAGGATGCAAGTACCATCGTGGCCATGCTGTCCGACGGAGAAAATTACAACGTGTGTGAAATAGCCTACGAACATTTCGGCACCCAGACCCTTATTGCAAGGTTGAGTGACCGGAACAGCTTTGAGCGTTTCAAGCTCCTGGACGTATTGATTGTGGATCCGTCAACGGCCATTGTAACCCTCCTTGACCACTTTGTACAATCGCCCGGAACAGCATCCCTTTTCATGGGCACAGACACCGATCTGAAAATTGTGGATCTGATTTTTCGAAATCCTGATCTTTCGGGTCTGGCCCTCCGGGATTTTCGCCTTCCCTTTGACGCCATCATCATGTCGGTTCGAAGAAGGGGGGTTTTGTTCATTCCCCACGGTTACACAAGGCTTGAATCAGGAGACCTTGTGACCGTGGTCGGGTCGGTAAAATCCATCGAAGAAGTTGGTCTGCGTTTTGATGTCAACCAGAAGCAAGCCCTGGTTAAAATGGTGGAAAGAACGGCACCAAGTCTGTTGACCCGTAATCCTGTCAAAGCTGAAATAAAAAAGATCATGGCACAGGAACCCTCTTCCCAGCGGGACAGGTTTGATCTCGCCGTGGAAAAGAGCCTGGTGCTGGACATTAAAGAACCCATGGACAGGGATGGTTTTTTTGAAGAAGCTGCCGGGGTCATGTCTCCTATTTTGGATATTCCCGCCGGAAGGCTCAAGCAGATGCTGATCGATAGAGAGGAAGAAATGACAACCGTTCTTGCTCCGGGCCTTGCAGTTCCCCATATTATCATCGAGGGCCGGGATAGGTTTTCTATCCTGATTGCCAGGTCGAGACGAGGGATCGAATTCTCAAAAGACCAGACCCTTGTCAATGCGGTGTTTGTCCTCGTGGGATCAAAGGATCAAAGGGACTTTCACCTTAGAGCCCTGTCGGCATTCGCCCAGATTGTTATGGACCCAAGATTTGAGAGAAAATGGATGCGGGCAAAAAACAGGAAAGCCTTAAAAAAGGTTATCATGAACGCAGATCGAAAACGTGAGGGAAGGCAGCTAAATGCCGGAAAGGATCAATCAGGTTAGACCGTGTATCCGGGCATAGGTTTCATTGATGACGTTCAGTCCGTTTTTAATGTTCTGTTCAAGGTACATACTCACACCATCGGCATCATTTGCCTTTAGTGCGGCAAGAATGGCTCTATGTTCGGTGTTGACTTTTTTGCATATTTCTTTGTCCCATCGAAAGACTGTGAGTACACTTTCAACGGATAGAGACAATGTCTGGGCGATACCAACCAGGTGGGGGAGGTTGGATGCCTTGTAAAGTTGGTTGTGAAATTCATGGTCATAGATATAGTGGTCCTCGGGCAGGTTTTCCATGATTTTAAGCAGGTTATCAAGGTTTTTAAACTCAGCCTTCCCTAAGTTTTTCAT
>Ga0265295_1003790_pt1 | contig 21303 bp, 16 predicted proteins | sample Munlansysbiofilm_FD_192503 | JGI IMG/M metagenome (GOLD analysis project Ga0265295, IMG submission 192503) | Leachate microbial communities from a municipal landfill in Southern Ontario, Canada - Methane capture system biofilm | ecosystem: Engineered > Solid waste > Landfill > Unclassified ...
AGATTTTAATTTAAAAACCCTTTGAATTTATTGATATTCAAAGGGTTTTTTGTATTTATCAAAAAATTAAATATTTTTTGGCTGAAAACTAGATTTGTTTGCTCAGTTAAAGGAGATAAAAAAAATTAACCTTAAGTATAAATTCAATAAATTTGTATAATAAATTATAAATCCCTTTCTTTATAAGAAAACAAAAATAAAATTTTATTTAACTAACTTTTTTTCTTGACTTTAAAAATTACACTTGGTTATTATCTAAAAGTTTGAATAATCAAACTATTAAAAAAATATTTTATGGAGGCATAATAATGAAGGTTTTTTTTGGGTTTTCTCCAGGTAAAAAATGTTTAAAAAAAATTACAACTGTAATTTGTCTAGGTTTTTTAATCAGCTCCGCAGAAAATGCTTTTGCACAACCAAATACCCAATGTCCAAAAATTGTAGTTACAGCAACACGAACAGAAAAGGATCTTCAAAAAGTTCCAGCTTCAGTCGCTGTTGTTGAAGAAGAGGAAATTCGGCGGAAGGGTTATACAAGCGTTGCTGATATTCTCCAGGATGTTCCAGGAATTGAAATTTATGACCAGAGTCTTGCAGGTTCGAAAAGGATTAATATAAGGGGCGAATCAGGATCAAGAATATTGATCCTCATAGACGGTCAGAAAATTTCTGAACAAAAATCAATGGATGGAGCACCTTTGCTTATAGATCCTGCAATTATTGAACGAATTGAAGTTATAAAAGGCCCTGCCTCTGTTCTTTACGGGGCTGAGGCAATCGGGGGTGTAGTAAATATTATTACCAAAAAAGGCGGAGACAGAATAATTCAAGGAAGTGCGGATATTATTTATGATTCTTCCAATGACGGTTTCACAGAATCTATTTCCCTTTTTGGAGGCATAAACAATTTCCATTACAGGGTTACGGGATCAAAATCAGATCTAGGAGACAGAGAAACACCTGATAAAACATTGGATGGCTCAGATTCTGAGCGTAAATCAGGCTCTTTTTTTCTAGGTTATGACAAGGATAAATTTTCAGCCGGAATATCTTTTGAAGCCTTTGATAGTGAGGTTGATTCTCCAGCTACATCAGTGAATCAAATTCCCTTTGATCTAAATCTCCCTGAATGGTCAAGAAAAAAAGGCGGCCTGTTTATTGACTTTAAGGACTTTAATAATTTTATTAAAAAAATTCATCTTGATGCCTTTGCCCAGGAAACAAAAAAAGATTTTGAGCAAAGAATGACATTAAAAATGGGGCCAAGGACTGTTGTCCAAAGCCTTGATACCTACAATGAACAAAAAACATATGGTTCAAATGTACAAATCGATTTGGCACCCGGTGTCAACCATAATTTAATTTTGGGCCATTCATACACAAAAGATACCCTGGATTCAGACTCATTAACAAATTTTACTCCTGCTATGGTTCCTGGCTATCCTTCAGAAAAATTTCATGAAGCGTCAATTGATACAAACGCAGTTTTTCTTCAAGATGAGTGGATGCTTGGAAATGATTTTATTCTTACTTTAGGGGGGCGTCAGACATGGGTTAATTCAGAACTTGAAGATACAGATGATCCAAATTCTACAAAAGGGGATGTATCTGACAGCCATGCAGTTTTTGCAGCAGGAATTACATGGAGCGGAATACAAAATTTTACTTTAAGGGGCCTTGCATCACAGGGATACAGATTCCCAGATCTTAACAAACTCTTTACTGGTACAGCACACGGAGGCTCAACTACTCTTTCGAACCAGGATCTTGATCCTGAAACCTCAGATAACTTTGAAATAGGTGCAAGATTTAATAATGGAGCGTGGGATATTGATCTTACAGCATTTATGAGCTTAGCAAAGGACTATATCACAACAGAAGAAATAGGCGGAAATATTTACAAGTTTTCAAATGTCGATGAAGCAAAAACTCACGGTCTTGAAGCTCATTTAGGATATACTCTTGAATCTATTAATCTTACTCCATATGTCACAGGAACCTGGATGCAAAGAAAATATGAAAAGCCCGGGTTTTCAACCTGGGATACAAATACTCCTGATTTTACAGGCAGGTTAGGTGTTCGCTGGGAAAAAAATATTACAAACCATGAGTCAGTTTTCTGGGCTGATGCATGGATGCGTTGTGCAACTGATGCAGATGACAAGAGTTCTGATGGAACAATTACAACAGTTGATTCATGGCAGACATTTAACTTGGGTCTAGGATGTGAATTTGGCGAAAAAAGGAAATTTCAGTTTTCTTTAAACCTAAACAATATTTTGGATGAATCATATAGAACTGCAAAAAATTCGCTTGATGAAGCTGGTTTTCATGGGGTTGCACGGGTTGGTGTAAGTTTCTGATATTTAGATAAAGTTTTGGCTCATTTTTTCTTGACTTCAATTTTTTGGATGGATATGATCGCAAAAAGTTGGAGTCTTCAAACTTTAATCTTAACCTTTTGCCTTTTAAGGAAAAAATATTATGACACTACTAAATGAATCTTTTTCAAAAACCGAACATGACTGGCGAATTGAAGATTTTTTTGCTGATGAATCAGGTGATCCTTTGACTAATGCTTTCCATAAACCTATTGATGCACACCCTGGGAGCAGTGCAAAATCTGTGGCAAAGAATGAGATAGATAAAATTTTTAAAGAAATTCATCAACGTGAAAGAAAAGTTAAAACCTGTGCTTATGTCCATGTACCTTTTTGTGAAAGTCATTGTCTTTATTGTGGTTTTTATCGCAAACGCTATGATGATGCAGAGCAGAGCCGCCAATATGCTGATGCTTTAATAACTGATCTTAACATATTTGGAAATACGCCATGCCAGACCAAAGGGCCTGTTCACGCAGTTTATATAGGCGGAGGCACACCAACTGCATTAGAAGCTTCAGATCTCAAACGAATACTTTTGGCTCTGTGCAAAAATCTCCCTCTTGCTAATGACTGCGAAATTACAGTCGAAGGAAGGATTCGAAATTTTGGTCCAAAAAAAATGGAAGCCTGTCTAGAGGGTGGAGCTAACCGTTTTTCCATTGGTGTCCAGACCTTTGATACAAACTTGCGTCAGTCCATGGGAAGACTTTGTGCCAAGGATGAAGTTATTAAAGGGCTGATTCAGCTTTCATCTTATGATGAGGCTGCCGTTATAATAGACCTTATTTATGGTTTTCCAGGACAAACAATGGAGATGTGGGAGTCTGATATAAAAACCCTTATGTCTCTTGAACTTGACGGTGCAGATCTATATCAGTTGAAAATATTGCCTGAAACACCTTTGGCTAAAGCCATTGAAAAAGGTAAAATGCCAGGGCCAAGTGATAGGCCTCAAAGGGCAAGAATGTATGCAAGAGGTGTTGAAATGATGGATAATGCAATGTTCAGACGTCTTACAGTAAATCATTGGGGCAGAACTTCGCGTGAACGCAATATATATAATCATATGGTAAAAGGCCCTTCTGATTGTTTGGCATTTGGTCCAGGTGCAGGCGGAAATCTTGGAGGGCACTTTTTTTTTATTGAATCAGATTACGATAAATGGAGAAAAGCTGTTGTTGAAGAAGGCAGAAAACCAGTTGCCATGATGAATGTATTGTCTGAATATAATACTGTGGAAAGAACCATAACTTCTGAACTAGAATTATGCAGGATAAAGCCTGAATTGATAGGCAAACGCTTTGGCCTTCCGCTTGCTGCTACACTAGCACCTCTTTTTCAACAGTGGACCCGTGCAGGATTGATGGGAAATATAGGTGACTGGAACGTATTGACAACTGCCGGACAATTTTGGCAGGTGAATATTGCACAGCTTACCATCAATTACCTTCATCATACTTTGTTTAAAGAAAACTACGGAGAATATAATGAAAAACAAGCCCTATTGGGAAATGCGTGAACTAGTAGTTATAGGAGTTTTTGCAGCTGTAACAAAAGTATCTACCATTCTTGTGGCTCTAGTTGGCGGTGGAATGAACCCTTTAACCCTTATACTAAAAAATCTGCTGTTTACAACTCTTACTATTGTAATGTTGTACAAGGTGAGAAAATTCGGTGCACTTACCTTGTTTTTGCTGGTCAATACCATTGTGTCCATGCTGCTAATGGGCGGAGGTGTTTTTTTGATTCCCCCAATGCTTTTGGCAGGCTTGTTTGCTGAAGGCCTGATTATGATTTTGGGAGGATACTCTAAAAACCTTAATCTGATGATCGGTGTGGCTTTATACGATATTCTTTTCAAGGCTGGTGCTGTAGCTATTTCGTTTCTATATATGCGTGAGCAGCAGGAAATGGTCATTATGTCTGCAATTATAGTTGGCATTGGGTATATAGGTGCTCTTTTAGGTCTTATTACTGGTTCACTTTTTGTAAAGGAGCTTCGTCATGCTTGCATTATCAGATCCTGAAGCCAATGCAAAAAGCCTTGTTTACCGTCTGGATGTCAGGACTAAAATAATAATATGTCTTGGCATGTCAGTTGCTGTGGTATTTTTAAATGATTCCTGTGCACTTGGTTTTTTAAATATTATGACCCTTTTTTAAGCCTTTCAAAATACAAGACTATTGGATTGTGCTACGCAGTAATTTTTATTATGTGGCTTTTATCCATAGGAATAATGCGTCTGATGCATGCTGCAGTTCCCATGGTTCCTGTAACTGAACCTTTAAAAATGCTGGTCCCTTTTCTTCGGACTCTTGTAATGGTGAATGTTATACTAGCACTGGCTTTATCTTCAAGGGTTCAGACTCTTCTGACTGCACTTAAAAGTTTCCGGCTTCCTGTGTGGCTGTATTTGCCTTCAGCAGTAATGATTCGTTTTATTCCCTCATTTATAAAAGATGTCCGCCAGATTCATGACACCATGCTTATAAGGGGGTACAGCCTTAACCCTGTGTTTATTTTAAGACACCCTTTGATAGGGGTTCGTCTTATGGCTGCACCCCTTATTTTTAGGGCATTACGCAGTTCTGATGAGCTTGGAATTGCAGCTGAACTAAAAGGAGTCGGTTACGGAGTACCCATGAAAAATTTTCGGCCTTCAGTATTCACATGCGTTGATGGTCTGGCTATGATTTGTACTCTTGCTGTAATTTTTGCAGCATGTTTAATTCAGATCCAATTGGGAGTCGAAATATTAGGAGACCACATATGATTGAACTTAATAATGTGACCTATTCTTACCCTTTTCAAAGTCAAGCAGCTGTCTGTGGGATAAGCCTTAAAGTAGAGGCAGGAGAGGCAGTCCTTATAACAGGTGAAAGCGGATGCGGCAAATCTACTTTAGTCCGTTTGATTAACGGTCTTTGCCCAAATTTTTTTCAAGGGAAACTCAATGGAGAAATTTTTTACAATGGCCAGCCTGGCAAATCAAAAAGCCTTAGAGAAATTTCATCCATGGTAGGTACAGTTTTCCAAGATCCTGAACTTCAGTTCTTTGCACTGAATGTAGCTGATGAGCTTGCTTTTGCCCATGAATGGCAGGACAAATCCTGCCATGAGATCAATAAGATTGTTGAGCAAACAGCATTAAGATTTGGGATTACAGATATTTTATCCTCTTCCATTCATGATTTATCTGAAGGTCAAAAGCAAAAAGTAGCCCTTGGTACAGTGCTTTCTATGAAACCTGGGATTGTTGTTCTTGATGAACCTTCTGCAAATCTTGATCCTGAAAGTACTGAAGAACTTGCAGATATTATTCAGACATTGAAAAAAAAAGGAATAGCAGTAGTTATTGCTGATCATCGCCTATACTGGCTTAAAAACACGGTCAACAAAGTCATTGTTATGGATCAGGGTAAGATTGCAGTTAAAGGAGATTTTTCAATATTATCAGATCAAAAGATGCTTGATAAATACGGTCTTAGAAGGCACAAAATTGAAGACCTGCGTCATAGTTTGGCCTGTGTGCCTGAAAATGGGGCAATTAAAGTAAAGGATTTGACCTTTATGTATAAAAAAGGGCCTGTTCTTTTTGATAAAATAAGTTTTTGCCTGCCAAACGGGGTCACAGGGATAATAGGAAATAATGGTACAGGAAAAACTACTCTTGCAAGGCTTTTAACCGGATTAAACCGGATGAAGGAAGGCAGCATTAGCGTAAACGGCAAAACAGTTTCTCCAAAGCAAATGCTTAAACGGTCTGGTTTGGTTTTGCAAAACACAGATCATCAGCTTCATATGAACTCAGTGATTCAGGAACTTGCAGCAGCTGCTGGTGAATTGTCCCCCAAAAATCCATGCAGCAAAAATCTGATGAATATTTTAGACCAATTCGGACTCAAAGATCTGGCAGACCGTCATCCTCAGAGTTTGTCCGGAGGAGAAAAGCAAAGACTTGTTATTGCCTGCGGTCTTGCCAAAAATCCTGATGTCCTCATTCTTGATGAACCAACATCAGGTCTTGACGGACGAAATATGAAAAGAATAGCCAATATGATTCGTCAGGCGGCAAAAAATGGAGTCAGTGTTATTGTTATTACACACGATCTTGAGCTTTTGGCAGAAGCCTGCGATTTTGCACTTCGTTTGCCGGTTTTGAATACAAGTGACAACTGGATAATTGAAAAGGAAAAAATAAAAAATGCTTCGTAAATCATTACCCATGTTTGACGTTTATGGCAGCCATTGGAAAAAACAATTAAATTTGCTTGTAAATCCAGGACTTTAAAATTTTAGAAAAATTTAAAAAGGAAAAAGATAATGAAATCAATGATTGTGTATTCATCTCGTACAGGAAATACTAAAGCTGTTGCTGATGCAATCCGCGAAGTTTTTCCTTCTGACTGCAGCTTTAAACCTGTAGAGGAAGCTGTTGACCCTTCTGATTACGATTTTATAGCTATTGGATACTGGGTAGACAAGGGTGAACCTGATAAAAAGGCTGCAGCTTTTATGGAAAAGGTTAAAGGAAAAAAAGTAGGGCTTTTTGGGACATTGGGTGCCTATCCTGATTCTGACCACGCCAATGACTGCCGTGCCAGAGCAGAAAAACTTATGCAAGGAAATGAAGTACTTGGGCAATTTTTATGTCAGGGTAAAATAGACCCTAAGGTTTTGGAAATGATGTCAAAAATGGCATCAGATCACCATCCCATGACAGAAGAGCGGAAAGCCAGAATAGAAGAAGCAAAAAAGCATCCAAACGGAAATGATTTTAAAGCTGCTAAACAGGCTTTTACAGAAATTTTAAAAAATTTATATTAGGATGAGTCTTGGTCATTGCTTAAGTCAGGTGTTGGGTAAATGGCGTGGGTTTTGGGAAATTTGTAATTTGTGGGCCAGTTTTCCAAATCAAGTCCTGAGTCTTTTAAAAAAAGTAGAAAACGGCCTAGCTGTAAAACAGCATCATCACTGACTGCATGCTCGACGCGGCAGGCTGTTTCTTTTGCCTCTGGTTCGGATAGGTGAAGAATTTTTCCAAAAAACTCGTTAAGGATAAAATTCCTGTGTGCAATACGTTTGCCAAGCTCCCTGCCTTGAGAAGTTAATGAGATGGGACAGTAAGGTTTGTAAATGATCAGGCCCCTGGCTGACAAAGACCTTAATGCTGTTGTAACTGTTGAACGTGTTACATTAAGTTCATCTGCTATAGCATTTGACCTTGCCTCTCCGTTTGGGCCAGCAAGACGGAAAATAGCTGCTAGGTAATCTTCAAGGGTTGCCGTAAGTGAGGGATACTGATTTTTCATAAAGCTTCTCTTTTTGATCGTTTTTTAAGTATTAAAGGTTAAAATGATGGAAAGTATTTATTATAAAGTTTTAAAAGGCAAGGAAAAGTTTATCTTCCCACAATGGCTAATTCCTTTATGGAAGTTTACTAAAGGATATAGGAAAATTGCATTTTTTGGCGTAATTGCAAGTATTGTGGCACGAGTATTTGATCTTTTGCCCATGGTGCTTGTAGGAATAGCCGTTAATATTCTTGCATCAGGAGCTGCAACATCTTTTCATATGATAATATACGGTTTTGCAGTGCTTATGAGTTTTATTGGACTGGCTGTGTTTCAGAGCTCAAGTGATTATCTTTTGACTTCAGTGGCTCAGAGCGTACGCCATCATATAAGAATCTGTCTTTTCTCTCATATTCTTTCCATTGATACTGCAGATCTTGAATCGCGGCCCAAGGGAGATTTGCTTTCAGTGGTAACAAATGATGTTGGTGTACTAAATGCTTTTTTCAGTGAAACTCTTGCCAATACAGTCAGAGTAATTATCTCATTTGCAGGTACTTACGGTTATTTGTTGTGGCTGGACTGTCGTCTTGCACTTATTCTTATTATTCCTTTACCTCTTGCATTTTTAGCCATGGCTTTGTTTTCAAAAAAGGTACAGCCTCGCTATCTTCAGTCTAGACAGGCCGTTGGGCAGTTTTCTGGGATGCTTGAAAACAGCCTTCAGGGAATTGATGTGCTTCAGGCTTATTGTGCAGAACACTCAGAGATTAATCGTCTAAAAAAGGAATCAGAAAGATACAAGAATTTTACAATGGATGCTGCAAGGGTGAGGCGAAATTTTCTTCTTTTTATCTACGGTATTGCAGGACTTGCTTTTGGTCTTTTGTTAGGATGGGGAGGATGGCTCACTCTTAAACAGGGCGGACCATCAATTGGAGACTACACTTGTGCAGTTCTTATGGGCATGCGTCTGATAGTGCCAATATTTACTCTTAATTTTTTGATTAACCAGCTTCAGCAGACTAAAGCTGCATCAAAACGTATTATGGAAATTATGGAAATTTCTCCAAAACTTGGAGATAGCCCTAAGGCAAAGTCACTTGACACTATACCTGAAGTTATACATTTTGAAGATATCAGGTTTAATTACCCCCATGGTCCGCAATTGTTTTCTAATCTTAATTTGACTATAAACAAAGGTGAATTTATAGGAATAGCAGGACCGACAGGTGCAGGTAAAAGCAGTCTTCTCAAACTTATTTTGAAATTTTACGGCCCCTCTTCCGGCAGAGTAAATATTAATGGTGAAGAGCTAGGCAACCTGAAAGTAAAAAGTGTTCGCCGCTATGTAGGATATGTGTCCCAGCAGCCTTTTCTTTTTCGTGGAACTCTTATGGAAAATATATGTCTTGGCCATCCAGGGGCAAGTTATGAAAATGTAGTTGCAGCCCTTGTCAAAGCAGGTGCTATGGATATTGTAAATGCTCTGCCGCAAGGTCTTGAAACAATTATCGGGGATATGGGGAATACATTGTCAGGCGGTCAGAAACAGAGGATTTCACTTGCAAGGGCTTTGGTGCATGATCCTGGAGTACTGATTTTAGATGAAGCAACATCTTCTGTTGATCCTATGACTGAGGCAGTTATTCAAAAAAATATTCTTGCTATTAGAAGAGATAAAATTATAATTGCGGTTGCTCACCGCCTGACTACACTTACAGCCTGCGATAAAATTTTTGTTATGGATAAAGGGCATTTAGTCCAGCAGGGCAGGCATCAGGAACTTGTTAATTGCAAAGGGGTTTATCAGAACTTGTGGTTGGCCTTGCAGACTGGAAACCTTGAAAATTTATTAATTTAAAAATATGAAACGCTCAATTCTGGTAAATAGTGATTGGCCGAAAACGAGAATTTTGTTTCAGTTCAAGGAAGATGAAAAATTTAACCTTAAAAATTTTTAAAGATATCCAAGCATTGTAAGCTCCTGGATTACCTGCTGAGCACATTCTTCAGGTGAAAAAAGGGTTGTATCTATTGTAACTTCTGGATTTAACGGGATTTCATATGGGTCATCAATTCCTGTAAAATCTTTAATAAGTCCTTTTTTGGCTTTTTCATACATCCCTTTTCTGTCTCTTTTTTCGCATACATCAAGTGGGGTTGAAACAAAGACTTCTATAAATCCTCCATTTGGTTCAATAAGTTCTCTGATTTTTTCCCTTGTCTGTGCATAAGGTGCAATTGGGGCACATATTGCAATTCCTCTGTTTTTTGTAATTTCATTTGCAACAAATCCAATTCTTTCAACATTTATATTTCTGTGTTCTTTGGAAAAGTTTAGTTCTTTAGAAAGATTTCTTCTTACTATGTCTCCGTCAAGAAGTGTTACAGGCCTTTTCCCAATTTCAAGGAATTTGGAATACAATACCTTTGCAATGGTAGATTTACCTGCACTTGGAAGACCTGTACAAAAAACAGTGAATCCCTGTCTTGAAGGCGGAGGGTAGTTTTTTTCTATTTCTTCAATAACTTCAGGGAAACTTGCCCATGAAGGAATTTTTTTACCAAGTTTTATCCTTTTGCGTATTTCTTCACCTGAAATAGAAAGAGACTGGATTGAATCTTCAATCTGATCTAAAAACTTATACTCTTCCTCAAAATAAACATACCTCATTTCAGATACAGGAATAATATTTATGTCTATTTCACCAGAAAATTCTAAAGTTCTTTTTTTGATGAGTTCACTATTGTAAAAATAGTCTGATTTTTCTTTATTCACCGGGTTTGAATGTCCATGTCCTACTATAAAATCAGAACAGCCGTAGTTCTTTGAAATTATGGAATGCAACAGAGCATCCTTATAGCCTGCAAACCTTAAATATAAAGGAATAATATTTAATTTTGTACTGTTAGTAGGAAATTTATCAAGAATTTTTTGTGTTGCTCTTATTCTGGTAAATCTGTCAAAATCTTCTGGCTCTGTTTCCCCTGCTGTCTGGCTTATGAGAAGCTTTTTTTTATGCTCTTTGATTATGTCAAGGCAGAGCTCAAACTGAAGTCTGTGGAGCGGATGTCTTGTCTGAAATGCGGCAATGTTTTGCCAGCCTGATTTTGTGAAATTTTCTCTTAGTTCCTTTGGGGTAAATCTGAAAGTTTTGAAATCATAGTTTACAGGGAGCTCAATTATCTCAAGATTTCCCCCAAGATAGTAGTCCTTTGTTTTGTTTTTTAGATATTTTACTCCTGGATGGCTGCTTTTATCAGTTCCAAAAATTTTAAGAGCTTCCTTTGCTTTGTCAGGTTTCCATAGATCTTGAATTTGAATTACAGCAAGCTGGAAGCCTTCCTGATCTGTTAATGCTGCCTGCTGATGGTTTTTAAGCGTTTCAAATGTTTTTTCATCAATATCAAGGCAGACTGGAACAGGCCAGAAAATATTATCAGATGTTTCCATTTTTTCAAGAACCATTTCATAATCTTTCTGGTTCATGAATCTGCCAAGGGGTGAAAGACCTCCATTTGCAATGAGCTCAAAATCAAGAAGAGATCGGTCAGACAATGCTACCTGAACAAGTCCTCCAGCTGTTTTTTTTAGTTTTGCCCTGGTTTTTTCATCAGGAAGAAGATCTAATAGTTTGCCTTTGTATGGAGATGTAATATTATTTGTCATTTTTTTCCTGTGCTGATTTATTCAACTATAAAATATGGGTTTGAAAGATCTTTTTTATTATATAAAAGTTCTTCTCCGGAAAACATATTTTTTACCAAAAGGCCTGCTCTTTTACAGATTGCATGTCCTGCCGCAGTGTCCCATTCCATTGTTCTTCCGGTTCTTGGATAAATATGTGCAAGACCTTCAGCCATTTTACAAAATTTAAGAGAACTTCCTGCAGAAATAAAATCAATTTTACCGTAGATTTTTTTTTTTTCTTCTACAAATTTTTTTAATTCTTCGTTTTGATGTGATCTGCTTCCAATTATTGTATAATCTTTGGGTTTTGAGTTTGAATTTAATTTAATAGAATCTTTAATAAAATCATTTAAATTTTTTTTGGTTTCTAGATTATGTGAAATATTTTCAATTTTAAATGAAGCTTTATTATCTGCAAAATAAAGTGTTTTTAAAACAGGGAGATAAACAACTCCTGCAAAAGTTTTCATTTGCTTGATAATTGCAATATTTATTGTAAATTCTCCGTTTTTTTTCAAAAATTCCTTAGTTCCGTCCAAAGGATCAACTAGAAAATAAAAATCCCAGTTTTTTCTTTTTTCATAAATTATATGTTTTCCTTCTTCACTCAAAACAGGTATTTTTAGCTTATCAAGTTTTTGGATTATTATTTCATGTGCTTTTTTGTCTGCAATTGTTACTGGAGAATTATCATTTTTTTTTTCTGTTTTGAAATCTGCTTTTGGGTCATTGTAAATCTCCATTATTTTTTTGCCTGCCTCAAGAGACGCAATTATTGATTCATAAAGGTAATATTCAATGTCCAAAGTATCTCCTTTTGGATAAATTTCTTTTTTTTGGTTTGAATGTCTGATATTTTTAATTAGTTATTGGCCAAAAACTAGATTTTTTTTGTTCAGCAACTATAAGTTTGAAACTTATAGTTTTTTTTTGAGTGTGTAAAGCTCAAACCAAGGCCTTTAAAAGGTGAAATTGACTTTTATTTTTGAAGAGGTTGTGATGTCAAAAATTATAGCTGCAGGAGGAGGCAAGGGCGGAGTTGGAAAATCTTTTTTTTCTGCCAATTCAGGCGGCCTTTTTTCAATGCTTGGTAAAAAAACTCTTCTTATTGACCTTGATACCGGAGGTTCAAATTTACACACTTTTGTTGGGATTACAAATCCCAAAACCGGCCTTAACGATTTTTTATCTCAAAAGTTATCACTTGAAGAGTGTATAATCAAAACAAAGTTTGAACGACTTTATATTTTAAATTCAAAAAACTGTTCAAGCGACCTGGGCAATATTCCTTTTACAATGAGAAACCTATTGCAAAAAGAAATTAAAAAACTTAGCTATGATTATATAATTATTGACCTTGGTGCTGGAACAAATAAGTATTTAATTGAATTTTTTCTTATGGCAGATATGCCTGTTGTCCTTTTTACAACAGACCCTCTTTCCCTTGAAAATTCATTCAGGTTTGTACATAAGGTTTTTATTCATAAAATTATGGAGTCTGTGCCTTATAAAAAATTATCAGCCTTTTTGCCAGAGGGTTCAAGTGTAAGGCCAATTGAAATTTTAGATAAACTGAAATCTGATAAAAGCCTGTATTACGAAAAGTTAAAATTGAATTTTAAAGATTTTAAATTGTATCTTGCAGCGTCTCAAACTGAAAATTCATCGGAAACAATAAAAAACATAGTAAGCTTTTATCAAAAATTTTTTGGTGATAATATTATTTTTACCGGATCAATACCATTTAACTCTGAAGTTAAGACGTTTATTTCCCAAAGAAAACTTTTTGTTTCGGGCCCAAAAAATAACAATACAATTAAAGGTCTTATGAATATTGTAAAATATTTTATTTAACTGTTATTGCAATGCAATAACAAATTGCTAAATTCCTTTTAATGACATATAAATTATTTTGTGAACTTATTGATTTTGAACATATTTTTTTAATTTCCACCAAATAAACCTAAGGAGTTTTAAATGCTGGAAAATATGACAGAAAAATTGGCAAAGCTTTCTGATTTTCACGAATATCTTATTGATTCAGTTCAAAGATCAATTCTTTATTCAGATATAATCAGGAAAAGAGGAAATATATATCTTGAACACCTTGAAAAGGGGCAGCCTCCGGTTTTGGTTTTTGACTATGAACTTGTAGTAGACGGAAGAACTTTAGAAAAACCAGTTAATTACTGCCTTGTGAGAATAACAGACAGAAGGAAAAAAAGAGGAAATCAAGCACAGGAAAAAAGAGTTGAAAAAAGAAAAGACAGGCACCCTAAAAGGCCGATTATTATAATTGACCCAAGGGCAGGCCATGGTCCTGGAATAGGGGGATCTAAAGAAGATTCAGAAATCGGTCTTGCACTGGATTATGGCCACCCTGTTTACTTTATAATGTTTTTTACAAAACCTGTTTTGGGCCAGACAATTGCCGATGTTCAAAAAGCAGAAATTGTTTTTGTTGAAAAGGTAGCAGAGCTTCATGAAGATGCAGACAAACCTGCTATAATTGGAAATTGCCAGGCAGGCTGGGCTGCTGCACTTGTGGCTGCAGATAAGCCTGATATTTGCGGGCCTTTAGTGTTAAATGGTTCGCCTCTATCTTACTGGGGCGGGGTTGAAGGTTCTAACCCAATGAGATACAAGGGCGGCCTTTTGGGAGGTGTATGGGTAAATTCATTTTTAAGCGATCTTGGAAATGGTCTTTTTGACGGTGCAAACCTTGTAATGAATATGGAAAACCTGAATCCTGCCAATACTTTATGGACAAAGTATTACCATGTTTATGAAAATGTGGACACAGAAGAAGAAAGATTTTTGGAATTTGAAAGATGGTGGGGCGGTTTTTTTATGATGACAAAGGACGAAATCCATTTTATTGTGGACAGCCTTTTTGTTGGAAACCGTCTTGAAAGGGGAAAATTAAGACTTGATGATAAAGAAAATGAAGTTGATATAAAAAATATAACTGATCCAATAATAGTATTTGCCTCAGGAGGAGACAATATTACTCCGCCTCAGCAGGCCTTGAACTGGATTGTTAAAGTTTATAAAAATACAGATGAAATAAAAAAGAATAATCAGGTTATTATTTATCTTGTACATGAAGATATCGGTCATCTTGGTATTTTTGTATCTACTAAAGTTGCAAATAAGGAACACAAGGAAATTCTTGGAACGGTTGATATGATTTCATATCTATCTCCTGGTCTTTATGAAATGGTAATAGAAGAAAATGATGCGACTTCAGAAAACTGGGAGGATCATTTTAAGGTAGGGTTCAGGTCAAGGGAGATTTCAGATATTCTTGCTCTTGACGACGGTTTTGAAGATGAGGCAAGTTTTTTGCCTGTTTCAACTATTTCAACATCTTTGGATAAATTTTACAATGCCTATTTAAGTCCTTTTGTTTCAATGTTTTCAAATGATTTTACAGCAGAAATTTTAAAACAGACACATCCTTTAAGAACTCAGAGATATCTTTTTTCAGATTTAAACCCATTTATTATTCCTGTAAAAACCATTTCAAAATATGTAAAAAAGCACAGAAAACAGGCTTCAAAGGATAATTTTTACAGAAAAATGGAAAAAAATGTTTCAAATTCAATAGTTCATTTTTTTGATTTATGCCGTGATACAAGGGATTTGACAGATGAGATTTTCTTTAAAAATATGTATGGAAATCCTTTAGTCCAGTATTTTTACAGGGATTATTTTGAAGAAAATATATGGAAAGATGCTGAAGAAATAGTTGAAAAAGGCCCTGATGCTGTTGATTCACGCCTTAGGGCAAAAATGGACAAGGGTGGTTTTGCAGAGGGTGTTATAAGAATTATGATAGCCATTGCAAGTGCAGATGAAATTATTGATAAGTCTGAATTTATAACAGTTCAGTCAATTGTGAGAAGTCATCCCAAATTAAGCAGATTAAAACCTGTCCAGCTGCGTCAGATCGCAATTGAACAGTCAAGGCTTCTTCACCTTGACAGGGAAAAAGCTCTTAAAACTCTTCCAAAACTCATACATTACAAAAAAGATAGAAAAGAAGCCTTGGAAATTGCTGAAAAAATTGCACTTTCCGATTCTGTTATTGATGAGAAAGAACAAAAAATCATTAAAAGAATTGAAAGCATAATGAACATTTAAAAATATTTTTTCAGGGCATCTATTTATTAGGTGTCCTGATAATTAGTTCTGAACGAAAACGGCCTTTTTTGTCCATTCTTAAGCCAGATTCAAAATTTAATCATCAAAATACTCAATGTATCCTAAAGGTTAAATTTTTCATCTTCCTTGAATGAAGCAAAATTCTCGTTTTCGGCCAATCACTGATTAAAAATAATTTTTTTATTTTTTAAAAATGTACTTAGCGGCTAGCCGAAAAATTGGAACAAAAGTGATCGTTTTATATTTTTAAATTAATAAATTGCAATAAATTAAACATATTATATTTAAGATATAAAACCCTGTGAGTTTTTAAATTTGCATCTATACATTAAATTGCATCACGCATAACACAGTTATAGCCTGATTTAATTTAAAGTTATATTATGCAAAATTGAAAAGCACTCGATAATGTTTGAGTTCAACTAAAAAATAAACCTTGCACATATCACATATTACCTGTCTATAATTTGGTGCTATTGCAAAGATTAAATTAAATCAATTAGTTCAGGCAGGCAATTACAAAAAAGGAACAGATATGAAAACTCTTTTTGTTTCTTTAATTTTTTTATTCTGTTTTTTAAATATTGCTTATGCGTCTTCTAAAGACATAAGTATCTTTGTTGTTCACAGTTACCAAAAAGGCCAGGGCTGCGGAGCTGTTTCGGAAAAAGAAATGGTTTATTATCTAAATAAAAAATTTGGATCAAAAATAACTATATTTATCACTACATGGATTCCCTTGGGAAAGATTTGAGTAATGAATATTGCGAAGAACAAAAACTTTTGGTTTTAAGAAATTTAAATGAATTTGACCCAGATATTGTAATTCTTTTTGATGATTTGTCCTGCAAATTAATGATTCCTCTTCTTGTAAACACTAAATATAAGGTAGTATTTGGGGGTATGAATCTTCCACCTGAAAATTATGATGAAAAATTTAAATTTATGAATTCAAGACAAAAACCAGGCTTTAATATTACAGGGGTTACAGAAGAAGTTGACTATACAAAGGCATTAATGGTTTTAAAGGAAATTATACCTGATAAAAAAAATATGGTTATCGTGAGTTCTTCAGGCATGGATTTTATATCTGATGTTCTTGAAAATTTTAAGAATAAAATGAAAAATGAAAATCAAAAATTTCCATTTAAGCTGATTGATACAATTTATGTGAATAATTTTAATGAGTTTAAAGATCAGATTATTAGATTACAAAAAGATGACAATGTTGATGTGATTTTTGTATTTACTTTAATGGCTCTTAAAGATGAATCAGGCAAAGTAGTTTCGGTAAAAGACGGAATTAAATGGGTAGTCAAAAATCAGTTAAAACCAGGGCTTTCATGGCTTAACTCTTGGATTGAGCTTGGACATTTATGTGGAGCATGCGTAGATTTGCAGGAGTGCGGAGTTCAAATGGGCAAAATTGTTGAAAGAGTTTTAAACGGAGAAAATCCTGGCGATATTTCTATTGAAAATCCTGATAACCATTTTATAGCTCTTAACCTTGAAAGAGCTAGAATTTTAAATTTAAAAATTCCATTTCACGTTTTTGAAGGAGCTCAGATTGTATATGAAAAGGCTGGGGCTTTGTATTAAAAAATATCTGTATTTTTTTAAATTATTATTATAATTGCTATCATAATAATGATAATTACTGCACATGATGAATATTTATAAAAAATTATAAGAATTTTTTTATTATTATGTAATTGCTTTCTTTAATTTGGGTTAAACGGCTGCTGCATTCTTTTTGAGCCTTATTTTTGTTTAAGCTTTGATGCAGAAGATAAAAATTTTAACCTTTAGGATACTTGAGTATTTTATGGCTTAAATTTTTGTGTATGATGCAAAAAATAGTCAAAACTAGTTTTTGTTCAGCAATTACCTAATACTTCATTTTTTTGTTTTTAATTTTTCAATTTGATTTTTATGAAGTCAGTTTGTAAATTAGAAGAAAAGTTTCGATTTAACAGTTTTTAGGATTTTTTAATGAAAAAAAGGCTTTTTTATACATTCAGGTCAAAACTTTTTATATATACACTTATTATTTTCATGATACCGGTTTTTATTGCAACCTTTACTTCTGTAACTCTTTTTAAAAAGCAAATAAAAACTCTTATAGAAAATGAATTAAAATCTGATCTTGAAAGAGTATCACTAAATTTTGATAATTGGAAAAATCGTCTTTATTATCAGATTAAATCAATTACTTTAGACAATACCTGCAAAACAACTCTTAAACTTGAAATAAACGAACAATTAAATGATTTTATGGAAAGGCACAGAAAAGAGTATAAGCTTGATTATCTAGCAGCCTTTAACTTGCGTGGAGAACTAGTTTCTTATTCCGGGTTTCAACTAAAATTTAAAAAAAATGCCCTTCAATGGATTGAATCAACAGATACATATTCATATCCAACTAACAAGCCTTTTTATGAATATTTGTTTTCTTTCGATAATCCTTTAGAACATGTTTTTATAGAATCTGTTCAACCAGTTTTTGTAAGAGATGAAAAAGTCGGTTATGTTGCCGGAGGCTATAATCTTTCTTCAAAGGATTCTTTTTTTCAGGATATTTATAGAAATTTTAAAAATAATATTTTTGCAGTATTAATTAAAAATAAAGTAGTTTGTTTTGTTTCTAATGATAATGATTTAGAAGGTTTTTACCCAAAATATCTTGAATTGAATGACAAGGATTCTTCAAATTATTTAACCATTAACGGGCATAAGTTCAGTCTTGTTTTTGTAGATTTGAAAGATAAAAATGAAAATTCGGTTTGCAAGGTTATTATCGCCTCTTCTCTGAAACGAATGGAGGTTATGATGGCTGAAACAAGAAATAGAATTGCACTTTTTTCTTGTTTAGGAATTTTGGTTGCACTCTTTTTTACAGCACGACTATCTAGAAAAATATCCCTCCCAGTAAGAAATGTAGTCAAGGGCATGACTTTTGCCTCAAGAGGCAATTTTGAATACAGGGTCGAAGACTTGAATTCAAACGATGAACTTTCCAAGCTTGCCAGAGGCTTTAACTCAATGGCTGAAACTCTTTACAGAAGAGAAAAGGAAATTCAGATAGAAAAGGAAAGGGCTCTTCAATCCAGCAGGCTTAAAACAGAATTCCTTGCAAATATGAGTCATGAAATAAGAACTCCCATGAACGGTATTATTGGCATGTCAAGCCTTCTTCTTGACACTAATATAACTGAAGAACAAAGAGAATATGCTGAAACAATAAAAAGCAGTGCAGATTCTTTACTTGCAATAATTAACGATGTACTAGATTTTTCAAAGATTGAAGCGAAAAAATTAGAATTTGAAATTATTGATTTTAATTTACGTTCAATTATTGAGGAAGTGAGCGATCTTCTTGCATTCAAAGCAGAAGAAAAAAGTCTTGAGTTTGTATGCATGTGTGAACCTGATGTTCCAATGATTTTACAGGGAGATCCAGGGAGATTAAGACAGGTAATTATTAATCTTGTAGGAAATGCTGTAAAATTTACAGACAGTGGTGAAGTAACCTTAGGAGTTTACAAAGTTTATCAGCAAAACAATAAGGTAAAGCTTAAATTTGTAATAAAAGATACAGGCAGAGGAATTGCTGATTCTAGAAAAAAAGAACTTTTCAATCCTTTTGTTCAGGGTGATGGCTCAACAACAAGAAAATATGGCGGGACAGGGCTTGGACTTGCAATTTCAAAACAGCTGGCTGAAATGATGAGTGGTGAAATTGGTTTTGAAAGTAAGGAAGGGCAGGGCACTACTTTTTGGTTTACTTCAGTTTTTGGAATTGATGAGAATAAAAATTTTTCAGCTCCTTTAAAAATTTCAGAGTCATGTGCTTCTGATGTCAAAATTCTTATTGTTGATGATCATGAAATAAATAGAAGGCATCTTGAAATTATACTTGAAAGCTGGGGGTTTGATTATGAATCTGCTGAAAACAGCAATCAGGGAATTATAAAACTTCTTGAAGCTTATAAGGCTAAAAAATCATTTAATATAGGCATTATTGATTATAGAATGCCAAAAATGAGCGGTGAAAGATTTGCTTCAATTTTACGAGCAGATGATAGATTTAATGATTTTAAAATGATTTTCATGTCTTTTATGAAAGATAGAAGATATTTTTTTGATTCAAATAAAAAATTTGACTGTTTTCTTCCAAAACCAGTGAAACCTTCTCAGCTTTACAATCTTATTGTGAATCTTTTGGATGGTAAAAGATCTGGCTGCAATTTTAGGCAGCAGGGTACTAATTTGAATGATTATTTTTTTGCTGATGGCGATAAATACAGGATTTTAGTAGTTGAAGACAATATTACAAATCAAAAGGTTGCTCTTAGAATTTTAGAAAAATTGGGCCTTAAGGCAGAAGCTGCTGCAAATGGAATTGAGGCATTGAATGCAGTTGAAAACAGACCTTTTGACTTAATCCTTATGGATGTGCAGATGCCTGAAATGGATGGCCTTGAAGCGTCAAGGATGATAAGAGCAAAAGAGGCAAGCTGTAATTTTCAATCAAAAAAATTCAGGGTACCGATAATTGCTATGACTGCTGATGCTCTTAAGGGTGATAATGAAAAATGCTTTTCATCAGGAATGGACGATTATCTTGCAAAACCTGTTAATCCTTCTGATCTTGCAGAAAAAATTTCAAAATGGCTTAAAATATCCCATTCAAAAGTTTTGGAGTGCAGCAGCCAGAAAGACTTAACAAAAAATTATTTTTTTGATTTTGAAAAGCTTTTATCCAGGGTGATGGGAGATGAAAAGGATGCAAGAGAACTAATTATAATTTTTACTGAAAATTTAAAAAGACTTTTAAAAGAATTTCAAAAAGGAATTAATGATTTTGATTTTGCTCAAATTGATGAAGTTGCTCATTCTGTCAAAGGAGCTGCGGCAAATATGTGTGCAGATAATCTTTCAAAAAAAGCTGCTTATATTCAAGAGAAAACAAAATTATTAGATATTGATATTATTAACTGTGAGTTTGAAGATTTAAAACAGATTTCAGTACAAACAGAAAATGAAATGCTTAAGGCTTTAAAATCAAATTAGCTAAAAACTAAAAAAAATTTATTGGTTTAATTGATGAAATGTAAGCAGCCTTTAGTGTATAGATTTTTTTAGAATTCAACAGTTTGGAATTGTCACAGAAAAGGATATAAAATACATATTATTTTTAAAATTAAATAGTTATTGATCGAAAGCTGGACTTTTTTGTTCCTTTACGGAATGAAAAATTTAATCTTTAGTATACATTGTGTATTCAGTGAATTAAATTTTAAATCTGACTTTAGAATATGTAAAAAAGGACTTTTAGATAAAACTATTTAAAGACATAATCTGTTAATCTTCAATACTGATACTTTCAGCTTTGGTCAGGCCATAACTTATTTTTCTGCCTTCTGAGTTTTTTCTTGTTTTTCTGCCATGACAAATTGTTTGATAAATTTTTAGATTCAGGAAAAATATCTTCTATACTTATTTGGAAAGTTCCGCCTGGGTTGAATTTTTTTTCGTCAACAGCTTTTTTAGTTTTAATTTTTAAAGCAGTTTTTTCAAGAGAAGGTCCCTTAAACATTTGTGGCTCAAGATAGCTTGTCAAAAAAATATTATCTGTGAATTTTTCAAATTCAATTCCTTTTGACAGAGCAATTTTTGTGCTGACAAACAAAAGAACAGGGTTTTGGTCTATTCTTTTACCTTTTATAATTGCAGATTCCTTATTTGAAAAAAGAATAATTT
>Ga0265295_1003792_pt1 | contig 21302 bp, 18 predicted proteins | sample Munlansysbiofilm_FD_192503 | JGI IMG/M metagenome (GOLD analysis project Ga0265295, IMG submission 192503) | Leachate microbial communities from a municipal landfill in Southern Ontario, Canada - Methane capture system biofilm | ecosystem: Engineered > Solid waste > Landfill > Unclassified ...
TCGGTGCTGAAGGTACGCGTGTTAACGCCGTATCAGCAGGCCCAATCCGCACTTTAGCGGCATCAGGCATTAAGAACTTCCGTAAAATGCTCGCGGCCAACGAAAAACAAACACCTTTACGTCGCAATGTGACCATTGATGAAGTGGGTAACGCTGGTGCATTCTTATGCTCAGACTTAGCTTCAGGTATCAGCGGTGAAATCATGTACGTTGACGGTGGTTTCAACACCACAGCAATGGGCAATATCGAAGAAGATTAAGTCTTCACTCGATACAAAAAAACCCGCTGATCAGCGGGTTTTTTTGTATCGATCTAACGACTAGAAACGTTGGATTTTCGCATCCAATTCAAGCTGTTGCATCAGTGCATTAAAATCAACTTGTCCTGCACGTGAAGCCAGAATCTGCTGGTACTGAGCAAGCTCATCAGCATTTAAAGGCGTTGCCGGATCACTGACACCGGTTAACTGCAACACGACATAACTGCCGTCATTTAAGCTTAAACCGGCAAACTTAGCTGAATCAACTTCAGGCTTAGGCATTTTAAACAGTGTTTGCAAGACCTGAGGATCAACACCCTCTTGGTCGCGCATTGTTGCTTCAACCATTTGCCACTCTTGTGTTTCTTGCGCTTGGGTCACTGGAGTCTGACTTTCCTGCAAGCTAGCTAACAGCGCTGTACCGGTTGTCTGTGCTTGCTCAATCGCCTGCTCATTAACCAATTGCTGCTCAATCTGCTGACGTACTTCAGCCAGTTCAATTTGCTGAGGACGTAAGTGCTCTTTAACACGCAAGACAATGATGGTTTCAGGATCAAGCTCAATCGCCATACTATTAGCACCTTCTTCCAGCACCTCAGTGCTAAAGGCTGCTGCTAAGACTTGGCGGTTGGCAAATAAACCTTCTGCTCCATCACGACCAAAGGCCTCACTGACTTGAATATCTAAGCTCAACTCAGACGCTGGCTGCTGTAAGTCAGCTGACTCATACGCCAAGCCTTCAAGGTCTTTAACAGTTTCAACAAAGCGCTGCTCAACTTCTTGAGCTTTTAAACTCTGCGCTAATTTACCTTTTAAACTGTCAAAGCTTGGAATATCAGCTTCTTCAACATCCAGCAACTGAATCACATGCCAGCCGTAGTCAGTGCGCACTGGCTCTGAAACCTCATCTTGCTTGAGTGCATATAAAGCCTCTTCAAACTCTGGCTCATACACTCCTTGCGTTGCAAAACCAAGATCACCACCTTGCTGTGCTGAACCCACATCATCAGATAACTCTGTGGCAACCGCAGCAAAAGTTTCACCGGCATTGATGCGAGCAATCGCTTCGTCAGCCTTTGCACGAGCTTGCTCATCGCTCACATCATCACTGATTTCAATCAGAATATGTGCCGCACGACGCTGCTCTGCAAGATTAGCAATTTCTGCCTGATACAGCTCTTGCAGTTGCTCATCATCCACTGCGACCTGATCAAAGAGTGTTGATTTTTTCAACTCGATGTATTCAACAATCACTTGCTCATCGGTCATAAAATCAGTGGTGTGATCGTTGTAATAGGCTTCAATTTGCTCAGCTGAAACCGTTACATTGTCAAAGTCAGGCTGAATGCTCAACATGGCAAAATCACGCGTTTGACGCTCTAAGCGTGCAAAAGCATTGGCTTCTTGCTCAGTCACAAATGCACTGGCAGCAATGCCAGCACGCAATTGGCCGGTGCGCATTTCTTCTTCAATCATTTTTCTAAACTGCAAACGGCCGTAACCCATTTGACGAATAACTTGATCAAAGCGGTCGGCACTGAACTGGCCGTTGTCTTGGAACTCAGGAGCCAATAGGATGAACTGATCGATCGCTGCACTGGAATAAGCAAAGTCAGACTGATCTGCTGCTTGCACCAATAACGCACGTGTAATCAGCCCTTTAAGTGCTGCTTCGGAAAGCAACGACTCATCAATAAGATTGGTATCAAAATCTTGACCAAATTGCTGGATCAACTGTCTACGTTGGTTGTTTTTTGCCTCAGCCAATGCATCGAGGGTAATTTCTTCGCCATTCACTTTAGCAGCATTATTACTATTGCTGGTTGAGCCTAAAATCGCATCAAAACCCGTAAAAGCAAAAAGCACTACAATCAAACCAATGATTGATTTAGAGATCCACCCCGTAGAGTTATCTCGAATATTCTGCAGCATGCATCCCCCGATGTAACCATTTATATGGCTGTGCATTATGGGTCGGTCTAACAAAATAAAGGCGCACCGAACGATGCGCCTCTGCATTGACTGATACGTATACAAAGTCTGCGACTTTAGATCAGCAAGAACTTTTAACACGTATCAAGTGCATCAGCCCGCAGACTGATGCATTTACAAACGCTTAGTTATTAACGGCGTCTTTCAGTGCTTTACCTGCTTTAAAGCCAGGAATTTTAGCTGCTGCAATCTCAATTGGATTACCAGTCTGTGGATTGCGGCCAATACGTGCAGCGCGGTCTTTAACAGCGAATGTACCAAAGCCAACCAATACGACTGAATCACCTTCTTGCAACGCACCTGTGATGCTTGCAATCACAGCGTCTAATGCACGTCCAGCAACTGCTTTAGGAATATCTGCCGAAGCAGCAACTTTATCAATTAACTCTGACTTGTTCACTCGTAAGTCCCCTTAGGTTTTCAAAAAATGATGCTTGCATCATATATGCAAACAAAAACAACTCTGTTATGCAATTCAATGACACAGACACCTTACTGAAAGCAAGGTGCCAAAAACATGTCTATCATAACTGCATTAGTGTGTTCTGAGGCTATCACTGCCCTCAGTTTCACGCGACTCATCCTTTATTAATACGTCAGATTCGACATCAGATAAAGGCTCAGGCATGTATTGCAACGCAATTTGCAGCACTTCGTCAATCCATTTCACTGGTTTGATGTCTAAATCGGCCTTTATATTATCTGGAATTTCCTTCAAGTCACGCACATTCTCTTCAGGAATGATAACGGTTTTGATTCCACCACGGTGGGCGGCCAGTAATTTCTCTTTCAGACCACCAATGGCGAGCACTTGACCACGCAAGGTGATTTCACCCGTCATAGCCACATCGGCACGCACAGGTATCTTAGTCAAGGCTGACACCAAGGCCGTACACATGCCTATGCCTGCGCTAGGGCCATCTTTAGGGGTCGCCCCCTCTGGCATATGCAAATGCACGTCACTCTCCTCATAGAAGTCTGGAGCGATGCCTAGACGCTGTGCACGGCTGCGCACCACGGTTAAAGCAGCGGTCATCGACTCAACCATCACATCGCCCAGTGAACCGGTTTTAATTAACTGACCTTTACCTGGAATCACTGCAGATTCAATGGTCAATAATACGCCGCCGACTTGTGTCCAGGCTAAACCTGTCACTTGGCCAATTTGGTCAGCTTCTTCAGCTAAACCATAAGTGTACTTCTGCACACCTAAGTAATGCTCTACATCATCCGCTTTAACAATGACGGCAATGGATTTTTTCGTCGTCTGTTCTCTAACGACTTTACGGCACACTTTAGCAATTTGACGCTCTAAACCACGCACACCCGCTTCACTGGTATACAAACGCACAATATTCAATAGTGCATCAGGCTCAAATTCAAGCTCATCTTTTTTCAAGCCATTGGCTTTAAGCTGCTTACTGACTAAGTATTTCTGCGCAATATTCAGCTTTTCATCTTCGGTGTAGCCTGGCAAACGAATCACTTCCATACGGTCCAGTAGCGGCGCAGGAATATTCATTGAGTTGGCAGTACACACAAACATGACATCGGATAAGTCGTAATCAACTTCCAAATAATGGTCGTTAAAGCTGTGATTTTGCTCAGGATCGAGCACTTCTAGCAATGCAGAGGCTGGATCACCGCGCATATCGGTACCCATTTTGTCGATTTCATCGAGCAAAAATAGTGGGTTACGTACGCCGACTTTACTCAGACGCTGAATAATACGACCTGGCATCGCACCAATATAGGTGCGGCGATGACCACGAATTTCAGCTTCATCACGTACGCCACCCAGTGCCATACGGATATATTTACGATTCACTGAACGTGCAATCGACTCAGCCAATGAGGTTTTACCCACACCCGGCGGCCCCACTAGACACAAAATGGGGCCTTTAAGCTTGCGCACGCGCTTTTGTACCGCAAGGTATTCAAGGATGCGCTCTTTGATTTCTTCTAAACCAAAGTGATCCGCTTCAAGAATTTCTTCAGCACGCTTTAAGTCTGAGCGAACTTTACTTTTAGCTTTCCAAGGCGTGTTCAGCAACCAATCAATATAGGTGCGCACAACACTGGCTTCAGCCGACATCGGTGACATTTGCTGTAGCTTTTTCAACTCGGCATGCGCTTTGGCCAAAGCCTCTTCTGGCATACCGGCTTCATCAATACGTTTTTTCAGTGCGTCAACTTCGTTGTTGCCGTCCTCGTCGTCACCCAGCTCTTTTTGAATAGCTTTCATTTGCTCATTCAAATAGTAATCACGCTGACTGCGCTCCATTTGTTTCTTAACGCGGCCACGAATACGCTTTTCAACGGTAAGCAATTCAAGCTCGGTATCTAAAATACCTTGCAACAACTCCACACGCTCAGCGATCGGCCAACTACTGAGCACAGTCTGCTTCTGCTCAAGCTTGAGCGTCATCTGCGCGGCAATCGAGTCAACCAAACGACCCACGTCCTCAATCTCACCTAAGGTGGCTAAGACTTCAGCAGGGACTTTTTTGCTTTGCTGAACAAAGCTTTCAAATTGCTCAAACAATGCATGGCACAGCACTTCATTCTCAGTCGCACTGGTGTCTTCAAGCTGATGCAGCTGAACCTCTGCACTTAAATACTCTGCATCCTCTGCAGAGACTTGCTTAATGATTTCAGCACGCTGTTCGCCTTCAGCCAATACTTTGACCGTACCATCAGGCAGCTTCAGCAATTGTAAAATAGTTGCAACAGTACCGATTGGGTGCAGTTCACTTAGCTCTGGATCATCATCAGCAGGACTGTGTTGTGCAACCAAAAGGACTTTTTTGTCACCTTGCATTGCAGCTTCAAGTGCCGCAATGGATTTCTCACGCCCTACAAACAGGGGAATAACCATATGCGGATACACAACAACATCTCGCAATGGTAATAACGGCAATTCGATGATTGTCTTCATTATTCTCTCTCACATGCGGCACGCAGGCCGTAAAAAAATTGGCTAAGCCTGTGATCAAAGATGGGGATGCATTACAACGATTACAAGGTGGGCAGCATAAAATACAAAAGGGCCCGTAGGCCCTTCTGTTAAAACACTAAGCAAAATTAAGCATCAGGTGCCGTTTTTGCTGCCGTGTTTGGTTTAGCGTCTGGCGTTGCGTAAATCAATAACGGCTTCGATTTACCTTCAATCACACTCTCGTCAATCACGACTTTACTCACATCAGTTTCTGATGGGATGTCATACATAGTGTCGAGTAGAATGCCTTCAAGGATCGAACGCAAGCCACGTGCACCGGTTTTACGCAGCAATGCACGCTTAGCAATCGCTTGCAGTGCATCAGGACGAAACTCCAGCTCAACCCCTTCCATATCGAATAACTTGCCGTACTGTTTAGTCAGCGCGTTTTTCGGTTCAGTCAGAATTTCTACCAGAGCAGCTTCATCCAGCTCTTCCAATGTTGCGATCACAGGCAAACGACCGACAAACTCAGGAATCAAGCCAAACTTAACCAGATCATCCGGCTCAACGTCACGTAACGCTTCACCAATTTTCTTCTCTTGCTCTTTGCTGTGCACTTCTGCGCCAAAACCAATTCCGCCTTTGACTGAACGGTTTTGGATGACTTTTTCTAAGCCAGAGAACGCACCACCACAAATAAACAGGATGTTTTTAGTGTCCACCTGCAAAAACTCTTGCTGCGGATGCTTACGTCCACCCTGAGGAGGAATCGAAGCCACGGTACCTTCAATCAGCTTCAATAAAGCTTGTTGAACACCTTCACCTGACACATCACGAGTGATCGAAGGGTTGTCAGATTTACGGGTAATCTTATCGATTTCATCGATATAGACGATGCCCATTTCTGCTTTTTCAACATCGTAATCACATTTCTGCAATAACTTCTGCAAAATGTTTTCAACATCCTCACCCACATAACCGGCTTCAGTCAGAGTGGTTGCATCTGCGATGGTGAAAGGTACGTTCAATAAGCGTGCTAATGTTTCGGCCAGCAATGTTTTACCTGAACCGGTTGGACCGATCAGCAAAATATTACTTTTACCTAATTCAATCTCGTCTTTCTTATCACGATTATTTAAGCGTTTGTAGTGGTTATATACCGCCACTGCTAACACTTTTTTAGCGCGTTCTTGGCCAATCACGTACTGGTCAAGAATGGCGCTGATTTCCTTAGGAGAAGGCAGTTTATGTGTCGCGCTGTCGGACTCAAGTTCCTCAACTTCCTCACGGATAATCTCGTTACATAGGTCGACGCACTCATCACAAATAAAAACAGAGGGGCCAGCAATCAGCTTGCGCACTTCATGTTGGCTTTTGCCACAGAAGGAGCAATACAACAACTTGCCTTTGTCCTCGCCACTACGCGTATCAGTCATTCGTTCGTTCCAGTGTTGGTAGGCTATGAGTAGTAGATGAAGCCTTCAATTGACTTTTTCAACCCATGCGCCCACATAAAACATATACAGCATCACTTAGAATTGATTAAACAGGCATTTGTCGCTTGGTTGCCACATGATCAATCAAGCCGTATTTAACTGCTTCTTCACCGCTCATAAAGTTATCGCGGTCGGTATCTTTAGCAATCACATCCATCGGTTGACCGGTGTGGTCAGCCAGGATTTGATTGAGGCGATCACGAATGGTTAAAATTTCGCGCGCATGGATTTCAAAATCCGATGCTTGACCCTGAAAACCGCCCAATGGCTGGTGAATCATCATACGTGAATGCGGTAAGCAGTAACGTTTACCGGCCGCGCCACCCGCAAGCAACAACGCACCCATACTGGCCGCTTGGCCAATACACATGGTCGACACATCAGGCTTAATAAATTGCATGGTGTCGTAAATCGACATACCTGCAGTTACAGAACCACCTGGCGAATTGATATACAAATGAATATCTTTATCAGGGTTTTCTGCTTCTAAAAATAATAGCTGCGCCACTACAAGGTTCGCTGAATAGTCTTCAACGGGCCCCACCAAGAAAATAATGCGCTCTTTTAACAGGCGCGAATAAATATCATAGGCGCGCTCACCGCGTGATGATTGCTCAACGACCATGGGTACTAAACCACCAGCGGCCTGAATATCGTGCGGATTTTGCATAAATGTATTGTGTGACATATCTGCCGTAGCTCCAAGATTAATGCTAATCGTCATAAAGACACAAGCCAGCACTAAGGCTGGCTTGTTGGCTAACAGACCTTACAGGCCTGCTAGCACTTGGGTGTCAGCAGAGTAAAATCACTCAGCGCTGGTTTCTTCTTCAGCTTGAGGTGCTGCTGCTGGCTTAACTGCGTCTTCGTAGGCAACAGTAACATCAGTTACTTTTGCTTTCGCTAAAACAGTATCTACAACTTGCTCTTCAAGCACAACTGCACGGACATCTTCCAGTTGCTGCTCGTTTTTATAGTACCACTCAACCACTTGCTCTGGCTCTTGGTAAGCAGCAGCCATTTCTTCGATGGTGCTACGTACCAGTTTGTCGTCTGCTTTGATTTCAAACTGCTTAACCATTTGTGCAACGATTAAACCCAATGCAACGCGACGCTTCGCTTGTTCAGTGAACAGCTCAGCAGGCAGTTGGTCAGGTTTAACATTACCACCAAACTGTTGTACGGCTTGTACACGCAAACGATCGACTTCGTTAGAAATCAGTGCGCTTGGTACTTCAATTTCATTGGCGGCTAATAAACCATCCATCACTTGGCTTTTTACTTTGCCTTTGATGGCTTGGTTTAGCTCGCGATCCATGTTTTTTCTAACTTCAGCACGGAAACCGTCTAAACCGCCTTCAGTGTTACCGAACATGGCGAAGAATTCTTCGTTCAGTTCTGGTAGCTCTGGACCTTCAACCTTGTTCACGATTACAGTGAACTCAGCAGTTTTACCGGCTAAGTCAAGGTTTTGGTAATCTTCTGGGAAGGTTGGCGTGATCACTTTAGTGTCGCCAGCTTTGCAGCCTACTAATGCTTCTTCAAAGCCAGGAATCATACGACCTGAACCCAATACCAAAGGTACGTTGTCAGCAGTACCGCCAGCGAATGCTTCGCCGTCGATGCTACCTACAAAGCTGATAGTCACTTGGTCATCGTTTGCAGCTGCACGCTCTACATCAGCAAAGCGGGTGTTTTGCTTGCGCAAGATATCGAGCATATTGTCGACATCAGACTCAGCCACTTCGGCGCTCTGACGTTCAACTTCAATCGCTTCTAATCCTTGTACTTCAAATTCTGGAAACACTTCAAATGTTGCAATGTACTCAAGACCTTTGTCTTTTTCGAACATTTGCGGCTCAATCGATGGTTGACCCACTGGATTAAGCTTCTCGGCAACAACTGCCTCATAAAACGTTGCTTGAATCACATCACCGAGCACGTCTTGACGTGCATCAGCTTCGTAACGCTGACGAATAATGCTCATTGGTACTTTACCTGGACGGAAGCCAGATACTTTAGCGCGCTTAGCAGTTTGCTGAAGGCGTTTAGTAACTTCACTTTCAATACGCTCAGCTGGAACGCTAATATTTAATTTGCGCTCAAGGGCGGAAGTGCTTTCTACGGAAACTTGCATGGTTATTCCTCGTTGAATAGACGTGGCCAGACGTACCGACCCTAGAATCAAGGGCATGCATTCTAGAGGGCTCGAACAGAAATATCCATCCAATCCGGCAGAGATTTTACAGTATTACAATAATCCTTCAATTGGCAGCCATGAAAACAGGCGAACAGTCATTCGACGCCAGACACTGCTATTAGGTTCAGAAGTATAGGTTTTCACACCCCAATCTTGCTGCTCAGCCCAGTAAATACGGCCTGTAGAGGTCAGTTTAACATGGTAAGCATGCGCAGGAATTTCATCATAAAAAGCTTGATTAATACGTCGCGCCAGCTGTGGACTGTCAATTACAAAACCCAGCTCAGTATTTAAGTTTGCCGAGCGCGGATCGAAATTAAAAGAGCCAATAAACACATGCTTTCGGTCAACTGAGAAGGTTTTTGCGTGCAAACTAGAGCCAGAACTGCCTAAAAAGCGCTTTTTACGCTTCATTTTCTTCACTTGTGTGGGGTGTCGTTGCATCTCGTAGAGGGTCACACCAGACTGCAATAAGGCTTTACGGCGTTTAGCATAACCGGCATGCACTGCAGACACATCGGTTGCTGATAATGAGTTTGTCAGTACTTTAACTTCGACGCCTTGGCGCACCAGCCAAGCAAAGGCTTCGACACCCGCTTCAGTCGGTACAAAGTACGGTGAAACCAGTTCCACATCAACGGTGGGGTTACCGATAATGTCTTGAAACTGCTGAATCAACAGCGATTCTTTTTCGGCCAAACCCAAGCCTTTACGTGGGTCATCACTGACCATACGCACTTTGAGCCATTCAAAATCAATATTATGCTGCTCTAACTGAGCAATAAAGGGTGACTCTCGCAACGACTGGACATACTGCTGCGCTCCGGCACTGGCCGCGACTGCCTTTGCTTCTTTGCGCAAGTCGTCCAGCGATACACTTTGCTTGTTAAGCACGACACGATCCAGCGGATAGGATGAGGCGCTGTGCCAGTATTTATCAAAATCATTGGACACATCCTGTACTGCAGCGCCAGCAGTCAGCACATCTAAGTCAGCAAATAACACATCATCAGTCGCACCAAAGTATTCATCACCGATATTGCGCCCGCCAATAATGGTCAGAGCGTTATCAGCAGTAAAAGACTTATTGTGCATACGACGATTGAGGCGAGAAAAGTCTGTCACAAACCCCGGCCAGCGCGGCTTACGCAGCATAAAGGGATTAAATAAACGCACTTCAAGATTCGGATGACCATGCAGAGCCTGCAAGATAGGTTCAGAGCCATTGGTATTATTATCATCCAATAACAAGCGCACGCGTACACCACGGTCAGCTGCCGCGTGCAGGGCTTCAAACAGCATAGTGCCAGTCATGTCATGCCGCCAAATATAATACTGAACATCCAAACTGCGCTGCGCATATTTGGCCAACATCATACGTGCAGCAAAGGCTTCATCGGCTTCAATCAGCGGGAAAATACCACTTTTTTGGCTACCATTGCTGCGCTCAATCGGCGCTAGCGCTTTAGCAAAATAGGTATCCGCCACCTGCTCTTTAGAATACGCCTGTGACTGAGTGCGCCCTTCTAAACTGGGCAAATTTTGGCAGCCGACCAGCGTGACGCTTAAAGCAATTAGCCAGCCCAGCAGCCCCCATCGGATCATTTCACTCTTCATGTTTTATCTATTATGTTGCTTATCGTTATATTACTGGAATAAAAAGTTGCGCTAAATCAACATCTTGCCGGTCTTTTTACGCAAACCCGCACGCTTGCTGTAGTCTAACGCCATTCAATAATGATCAGCAAAGCTGTTCTTCTAATTCGTCTAAAATAGGGGTCTGGCCAATGGAGCATATGCCGAGCTTTAATAGAGCACTTGTGGAAAAATATGACCGTCCGGGTCCACGTTACACCTCCTACCCAACCGCCCCACAATTTCACACGGCCTTTGCCGAGGATCATTACCGTCAGGCGGCAACGCAGAGTAATCAGCAGCCTGTTGCCAAGCCCTTATCGATTTATATCCATATCCCGTTTTGTGAAAGCCTGTGCTATTACTGCGCGTGTAATAAAATTATTACGCAAAAAACCAGCCGCGCTGTGGAATACCTTGAGTACTTAAAACAAGAAATTCGTTTACAGGCGAGTTTATTTGATCAAAAACGCAAGGTCACTCAACTCCACCTCGGCGGCGGTACGCCAACCTACCTGACCCAAGAACAACTCACTGATTTAATGAACTGTCTGCGTGAGGCGTTTAACTTCGACGAGAGCTCACAGCGTCAATTCTCTTTGGAAGTTGATCCGCGCACCATTACCCCAGAGCAAGTTCAGCAACTGCGCGACTTAGGTTTTAACCGTGTCAGTTTTGGTATCCAAGACTTTGATCCAAAAGTGCAGCAAGCAGTCAACCGCGTGCAAAGTGACGAGCAAGTTCAAGCGTTGATGGATGCAGCGCGTACCGCAGAGTTTCGCTCGATCAGTGTGGATTTAATTTACGGTTTACCTCTGCAAACAGTGGAAAGCTTTAATACCACGCTGGATAAAATCATCGCCCTGCGCCCTGACCGTATTGCCGCGTACAGCTATGCACACTTACCAAAAATGGTCCGTGCGCAACGTATGATTCGTCCTGAAGATATGCCGCCACCCGAGCGTAAACTGGAACTGCTAGAGCTGACTATTCGCCGCTTATGCAATGCAGGTTATATCTATATTGGTATGGATCACTTTGCTTTACCCGAAGATGAACTGGCGCAAGCACGCATTAACGATACGCTGCAACGCAACTTCCAAGGTTACTCAACCCATGCTGATTGTGATCTGATTGGTTTAGGCGTGTCATCGATTGGTAAAGTGGGCGATACCTACAGTCAAAACGTTAAAGAATTATCGCAATACTACGCCTACTTAAACAAAGGCGAATTACCCCTGCACCGTGGCTACAAACTTAATGCCGACGACCAACTGCGCCGTGACGTGATCAGTATGCTGATGTGTCATAACCGCATCGATATTGCCGCTATTGAACAGCAGCATGGCATTGTTTTTAATGAGTACTTTGCTGATGCACTGCTGATGCTGCAAGAACAGGTTGCAGACGGCTTAGTCACCATCAGTGACGAGGCTATTGTCTTGCTCGATAAAGGCAACTTAATGATGCGCAGTGTCGCCATGGCCTTTGATGCCTATCTTGGCGTACAGCAACGTGGCGAGTTCTCACGTACGGTTTAATCAAGCTTAGCTCTGCGGTAGATCAGCCCAGTCTGACCTGCCGCAGTACCTATATCACAACTGAGCGTTACGGCTGTAACACCAGGCGCTATAAAACGCGCTGCGCGACCTGCTAGAAAGACACTCTCCCAATACAGAACACAACTCACCCAGCAGATATTTAATAAGAGCTGTCACTTTATTTTATTGATGCTACAAACATGACTTATCGGTCACATTAAAAACACTACGCTAAACTGCTCATTTACCATCAAAAGACTTATAGCCCGCAATTCCCCTTCACCTAGAAGTTCTCTACACTGAGAATCGCCACGACTTCTCTCTTAATTATATTTAAGAAGCAGTCGCATAAAAAACTATTAAAAGGTGCCAATTTTATGAGCAAAACAACTCAACGTATTAGCAAACTCTTTGCTGCTATCGCTTTAGCGGGTGCTGCTAGTTATTCACTAGCCGCTGCGCCGATTAAAATTGCCCTAGCTGGCCCTGTCACCGGTCCTGTTGCCCAATATGGCGATATGCAATCTATGGGCGCACTGATGGCTATTGAGCAAATCAATAAAGCCGGCGGCGTCAATGGCAGCATGCTTGAAGCTACAACCTACGATGATGCTTGCGACCCTAAGCAAGCCGTCGCGGTAGCAAACAAAATCGTCAATGACGGTATTCAATTTGTCGTGGGTCATCTGTGCTCAGGTTCAACTCAGCCTGCAGCGGATATCTACGAGGAAGAAGGCATTCTAATGATCACCGCCGCTTCCACGGCACCTGAACTGACAGAGAAAGGCCATACCCTGATTTTCCGCACCATTGGTCTCGATACCATGCAAGGCCCAACTGCGGGTAACTATGTGGTTGAGAAACTCAAGCCAAAACGTGCGGCCATTTTGCATGATAAGCAGCAGTACGGTGAAGGTATTGCCACTGCAGTGAAGAAAGCGCTGGATGATGCAAAAATCCCAGTGGCTTTATTTGAAGGTGTTACTGCGGGTGATAAAGACTTCTCAGCACTGATTGCTAAGCTGAAAAAAGAGAACGTTGATTTTGTTTACTTTGGTGGCTACCACCCAGAAATGGGCATGCTGCTGCGTCAATCCGCTGAAAACAAACTCACTGCCCGCTTTATGGGTCCAGAAGGCGTGGGTAACAGCGATATCTCGGCCATTGCCGGTGAAGCATCAGAAGGCATGTTAGTGACCTTGCCAAAAGCTTTTGATGAAGATCCTAAAAACGCTCACTTAGTTGAAGCCTTTAAAGCCAAGAAACAAGATCCACGTGGCGCGTTTGTCTTCCCAGCCTACGCTGCAGTGCAAGTGATGGCTGATGCCATGACCATCAGCAAATCACAGGATCCAGTCAAAGTTGCTGAGGCTCTGCGCAACAACAGCTTTGATACACCGACAGGTGTGCTTGAGTTTGATGATAAAGGTGACTTGAAAAACTTCAGCTTTGTTGTCTACGAGTGGCACGCAGATGGCAGCAAAACCGCTCTAAGCGAGTAACTTAAAACTGTCTAAAGCCTCGCCGTTCTGTTTAATGAGCGCGCGAGGCTATTTTGTTTGCTGGATACTCTTATGAACGAAGCCTTTTTTTATTTTCTACAGCAACTACTCAATGGTCTGACCGTGGGCAGCACCTATGCGCTGATTGCCATTGGTTACACCATGGTTTACGGCATTATCGGCATGATCAACTTCGCCCATGGCGAGGTGTATATGATCGGCAGTTATATGACCTTTATCGCATTAACAGGCTTAGCCATGCTGGGTCTGGAAAGTTTACCTTTACTTATTTTAGGCGCTTTCGTCCTCAGTATTATTGTCACCAGTGCCTACGGTTACAGTATTGAGCGCGTAGCGTATCGGCCATTACGTGGCAGCAACCGCTTAATTCCGTTGATTTCTGCGATTGGTATGTCGATTTTACTGCAAAACTTTGTGCGCATCGCCCAAGGTGCACGTGATGTGGCGATGCCGCGTTTAGTCACAGGCGGCGTGACCATTGGTGATGAAGCCAGCTTTCATGCCAGTCTGTCTTATATGCAGATGATTATTTTTGCGACCACACTTGTTGCGATGATTGCGCTGAGTATTTTTATTTCTCGCTCACGCACCGGTCGCGCCTGCCGTGCCTGCTCTGAAGATATTAAAATGACTGGCCTGCTGGGCATTAACAGCAACGCCATTATTGGTATCACCTTTGTGATTGGTGCCATGCTGGCAGCGGTTGCCGGTGTGTTATTGAGTTTGTATTACGGTGTAGTCAATCCTTATATTGGCTTTATGGCCGGCCTGAAAGCTTTTACTGCAGCAGTACTGGGCGGTATTGGTAGCATTCCTGGCGCGGTACTGGGTGGTTTAGTGCTGGGTGTTACAGAAGCGATGACTTCAGGTTATTTCAGCAGCCAATATAAAGATGCAGTGGCCTTTGCACTGTTAATCCTAATTCTGTTATTTCGTCCGACCGGTATTTTGGGACGTCCAGAAGTGGAGAAAGTGTGATGCGTTTGTATATTAAATCCGCCGTATTCTCCGCTATTGTCGTGTTGATTTTAAGCGGGATTTTACTGGGCGTGCGCCTGACGCAAGTTGGCACAGAACTCACCTTAGTTGGCGCTGATCAGGATGTTCTATGGAAGATTTTTGCCGCCAGTGCGTTAATCTTCTTCTATAACTTATTTCGCGATTCGATTGAGCATGTATTGGGTTTAATTCCCAAGCCTGCCCTATCGCCCGGCTTACGTGAGCTGAGCCAACGCCAATTTGTGCAGCGTCTCTTGTGGTGTTTTATCATTGCTGCAGCGCTGATTTTCCCATTCTTGGGTTCTCGCAGCCAAATTGACTTAGCCACCTTGGTTTTAATCTATGTGATGTTGGGCTTAGGCCTGAATATTGTCGTGGGTTTAGCTGGCCTTTTAGATTTGGGTTATGTCGGTTTCTATGCAGTCGGTGCTTACACCTATGCCATGTTGGCGCAGTATTTTGGTATCGGCTTTTGGACCGGTTTAGTCGCTGCAGGAATTATGGCGGCATTCTTTGGCTTTATTCTGGGCTTCCCAGTGCTGCGGCTACGCGGTGACTATTTGGCCATTGTCACCTTAGGCTTTGGTGAAATTATTCGTATTTTACTGAATAACCTCACCGACCTAACCGGCGGACCCCGTGGAATTGGCAGCATCCCTAAGCCAACTTTTTTTAACCTAGAGTTCAGTCGCCGAGCCAGTGAAGGCTCACAAACCTTTCACGAATTTTTCGGCATTGCCTTTAATTCTAACCACCGCGTGATGTTTCTCTACTTGCTGGCGCTGGTACTGGTGCTGATCACCGTTTTTGTCATCAATCGTTTAATTCGTATGCCGATTGGGCGTGCTTGGGAAGCCATGCGTGAAGATGAAATTGCCTGTCGCGCATTAGGCATGAATCCCACCAATATCAAACTCAGCGCCTTTACCATTGGTGCCACCTTTGCTGGTTTTGCCGGTAGTTTCTTTGCTGCACGCCAAGGCTTTATCAGCCCTGAATCCTTTACCTTTATTGAGTCGGCGATTATTTTAGCCATTGTGGTACTCGGTGGTATGGGCTCACAAATCGGCGTGATTCTAGCGGCGATTGTCATGACGGTACTGCCTGAAATGGCTCGTGAGTTTAATGAATACCGCATGCTGTTATTTGGTTTAATGATGGTGCTGATGATGATCTGGCGACCCCAGGGCTTGCTACCGATGAAACGCCCGCACGTGGAGTTGCCGCAATGAGTAAGACTATTTTAGAAGTCTCCGACTTAACCATGCGTTTTGGCGGCCTACTGGCGGTTAATGGTGTGGGTTTAACCATCAAAGAAGGCCAAGTCGTTTCGATGATTGGCCCTAACGGTGCAGGTAAAACCACCGTCTTTAACTGCTTAACCGGTTTTTACCAGCCCACGGGCGGTAAAGTCGTCTTTGCTGGCGAAGAAATCCAAGGTCTGCCGGGCCATAAAATCGCCCGTAAAGGCATGATCCGCACCTTTCAGCATGTGCGTCTGTTTAAAGACATGACGCTGCTGGAAAACTTATTAGTCGCTCAGCATCAATATATGAATAACAGTTTACTGGCGGGCTTATTTAAAACCCGCAGTTACCGTGCAGCTGAGAAAGAAGCTTTAGATAACGCTGTCTACTGGCTGAAAAAAGTGCGCCTACTCGATGATGCCAACCGTGAAGCAGGCACCCTCGCCTACGGCCAACAACGCCGTTTAGAAATTGCACGCTGTATGGTCACGCGCCCGTCGCTTTTGATGCTGGATGAGCCTGCAGCGGGTTTAAACCCCAGTGAAACCGATGAGCTCAAGAAACTGATCAGGGATTTACGCGATAACCATAGCATCAGCGTTTTACTGATTGAGCATGATATGAAGCTGGTGATGGATATCTCTGACCATATTTTTGTCATCAACCAAGGCACACCTTTAGCCTCTGGCACACCGGAACAAGTACGTAACAATCCCGCAGTGATTAAAGCCTATCTGGGTGAGGAATAAATCATGCTCGTAATGAATAATATCTGCACCTACTACGGCAAAATCCAAGCCTTGCACGATGTGTCGATCAAAGTGAATCGCGGCGAAATTGTTACTTTGATTGGTGCCAATGGCGCAGGGAAAACCACCTTAATGATGACCCTGTGCGGTGACCCGCAAGCAGCCAGTGGCGATATCATTTACGAAGGTGAGCATTTACGCGGCAAAACCACAGCGCAGATTATGCGCATGGGTATGGCCATTGTGCCGGAAGGTCGCCGTGTTTTCGCCCGTCTCACCGTCGAAGAAAACCTCGCTATGGGTGCGTTTTTCTGTGATGACAAGCATGTCCGTGATGAACGCTTAGATCGTGTGCTGTCACTGTTCCCACGCTTGCATGAACGCTTTCAGCAACGCGCGGGCACCATGAGTGGTGGTGAGCAGCAGATGCTCGCTATTGGTCGTGCCTTGATGAGTGAACCACGCCTGCTTCTGCTGGATGAGCCATCGTTAGGCCTAGCCCCGATTATTATTCAGCAGATTTTCAAGATTTTAGAGCAACTGCGTAATAATGGCGTAACGGTGTTTTTAGTGGAGCAGAATGCCAACCAAGCGCTGAAGCTGGCCGACCGTGGCTATGTGATGGAACACGGCCGTATTGTGCTGGAAGATAGCGGCGAAAATCTGCTGAGTAATGAAGCTGTACGTCAGGCGTATTTGGGCGGTTAATCGCAGTATTTTTAATACAGCGATGCAAAATTATTTAAACATTTCGCATCGCTGTAACGCTCGATTGAATGATTGGTACAGACACTGCAACTCAACAATCCAACCCACCGACCTGCGCTCAAACTCTTGATCTTTTGCCTTTTCAAAAACACTTTAGCAGTGACGAACCACAGTTAAAGCAAAGTCTTAAGTCAGGTAAAAAACAGATAAAATAGCTTTATATATCAACAGCTTAAGCCATTAACCTAAAGCTAATAATTAATAGTTAAAACTGCTTTTCGGCGTAGCTTTAAAAGCAATTAGCGGGCTTAGGCAGTCCCGCTAGACGCGCTGCCAACTTAGCTGGCATGCCATTAAACAAGCCATTTAAGTACAGGCTATTGCCCTTCTCTTTACCTAAATGAATCGCCACATATTTCACCAAAGCGCGATTGGCCGGCGACAGCTGAAACTGCGTATAGAACTGCTGCAACAGATAAAGAACCTCCCAATGCGCCTCAGTCAGTGCAATCTCTTCACGCGCAGCCAATGCCTCGGCGACCTGTGGTGACCAGTCATCAAGATTGCACAAACAAGCATCTTGATCCAATGGAATCTCACAGCCATCAATCACTAAGTTATCTGTACTCATGTCCAACTGTTCACCCGAGCATACTCAACGCATAAGGCAACAAAAGCAGGATAATCCAGCAGAGTGACCGGCATTTCTGCAGTATCAATCGCACGCGCCTGCACATCTTCTTGCAAAGCATAGAGTCGGTAAGCGTGCTCACAGGCTGAGAGTTTTTGTACCGCTGCGCTGCCCGCACGCAAAGCCTGCACCGCTTCACCGGTCAGCACAATGCCATCTCCCACGGATAACACTCTTAAGCAACTCTTAAGTTGCGCAGTGTTCGCGGGTGAGCTATTTAAAATATGTAAAGTCGTCATTAAAGTGTGATCACATGGTCAAATTGGCGAATAAGTTGCTGGATTTGTAGATCATCAAGGCGCTCTGCTTCGATGGCTAACGAGCTATCTGCTAAACCACGCTCACTAAGGCACTGCTGGGCGACATACAACTGCTCAATACCAAACATTGGTAAAGCCTGCAGATTGGCAGACAGGTCTTTTTGCTCAAGTATTTGCGGCTGCTGTTGCGCTAACAACTGAAACACACCGTCATCCATAAACAGCATACTCAGCGGCAAATCAAAGGCACCTGCGGCTAAGGCAATATCCAAAGCTTCGGCTGCAGCAATCCCCGCCCAAGGCGCTTGGCGACTGATCAATAACACTGACTGAGCCATTATTCGCCTCCAAAACTAATCAAGCGATCAGCCTGCTGTAAGCCATCATGCAACTGCCCTAACCCGGATAATTGATACCCCTCGGCCAGGTTGACTGCATCACGCTGATAACGCTGCGCTTCGGCTTGGTCGAGCACACCACGGCGCAAGGCTGCAGCAATGCACACCACAGCATCCAACTGGTGCTCAGTAATAAAAGCCTGCCACTGCTGGGCAATATCCTGCTGATCTTGGGCGACAACAATATTATTAGAGGCGGTTAACACGCCATCCTGATAAAAAAACACCCGCACAATCTCATGCCCCGACGCCAGCAGCGCTTGTGCAAAGCGCAACGCCCGTCGCGTTGACGGCGCGGTACTGGCTGATAACACATTGATTACAAATTTCATGGCCTATCATCACGCTAAATTTTGCAAAGTTTAGCAGATTAGCGCCAATACGGTGACCTTGAGCGCGCTGAAACCACCACACAACTCAAACAAAGACTTTGTGTCTCTCTGCGCACGCCCGATGTGTTTATCAAGATAAGTTCCCAAATAAAAAAGATATAGTATAACATTGCGCACGCTTTGCTATTTCTAATAAAAACACTTTTCTTATTAACTCTATAAGGTTTGAAGATGTTGCCAAAAAAACACCCCCTTGTCCTTGCAGTCAGTATCGCCGCTCTATATTTACCAACAGCCTATGCGCAAAATAATACGACAACACAACTTCCAACGAGCATTATCAGTGCCAACCCCTTGGCACAAACAGCCACGCAAATGGTCAGTGCTTCGGCAGTATTAGAAGGTTCACAATTATTAATCGAACGCCAAGCCACCTTAGGCGATACCGTTAAAAACATACCCGGCGTACGCGGTAGCTCATTTGGTGCAGGTGCCAGCCGCCCCGTGATTCGCGGTATGGACGGCGCGCGCGTGCGTGTTCTATCCGATGGCACCGATATGATGGATGCTTCAACGCTCAGTGCCGACCATGCGGTGACAACAGAACCCCTGTTACTGGAACGCATTGAAGTTCTAAAAGGCCCCGCAACACTGCTGTATGGCGGCGGTGCTATTGGTGGAGTGGTGAATCTTATTGATAAAAAAATCCCCACTCAGCAACCTGAAAATGGCCATCAAGTTGATCTTGAATGGCAAGGCAATACCGTTGCTAAAGAGAACACAGCCATCGCTGGAGCCACCTTGGCCTTGGGCGACTTTGCCCTGCGTGTCGAAGGTTTAAAACGCGACGCAGACCCTTACCGTCTTGCTGGACATGAAGAGGGTACGCGCTCAAAAAAACAAACTGGTTCTTACAATGACACCAGCACTGGCACTCTGGGCTTAAGCTGGATTGGCGATGACGGCTACTTAGGTGTGGCCTATACACGACAAGCCAATGAGTACGGATTATTAGCCCACGAAGACGGTCACTGTCATACACATGGAAAGGGTGCAACGTTGCGCTGGCATTGCGGCAGTCATGGCGGACATGATCATGACCATGAACACGGCACACCTTATATTGATATGGTGCAAAAACGTTGGGATGTTCGCGGTGAATACAACAATCCACTGGCCGGTTTTAGCTTGGCTAAATTGCGCTTAGCGCACAGCGATTATCAACACGAAGAAATCGAAGGCAGTACAGTCGCGACACGCTTTGATAATAAATCAACCGATGCGCGCTTAGAGTTAACCCATGAGCCTCTGTTTGGCTGGCGTGGCATTGTCGGTGGGCAAAGTAACCGCCGTGATTTCAAGGCTGCAGGTGATGAAGCCTATGTGCCTGCTACGCTGACCAAAAACCATGGCCTATTTATTTTAGAAGAATACCAATGGAATAACTTACGCTACGAACTTGGTTTGCGTCATGAGTGGCAAAAAATCGATGTCCGCGAAGGAGCTCAATCGAACAAAAACCACAATGGCACCTCGGCTTCTGTCGGTGCCGTCTGGGATTTTGCCGATGACTATAATATTGGCACATCATTCTCACGTTCACAGCGCTTACCTGGCGCAGAAGAGTTGTATGCCTTTGGTCCACACGCTGCCAGCCGCACTATTGAAATGGGCAACCCAGAACTCAAAAAAGAAACCTCATACAATATTGATCTAACGTTACGCAAACACCTGGGTGCTTTAACCTATAGCCTGAGTCTCTATCAAAACCGCATCAATGATTATATTTATGCTAAAGACACAGGACTACGCCCCGGTTCAGATTACCGAGTGATTGCCTATCAGCAAACGGATGCAGTATTCCGCGGTGTTGAAGGTGAAGTGGCTTATCAATTCGACAACGGTTTAACCAGCACCTTGCTGGCTGACCATGTGCGCGGCAAACTACGCGGAAAAGGTGGTGATTTAGCGCGTATTCCGGCTGATCGCGTCGGCCTGCGTTTACAGCAAGCCTTTACCTCAGCATTGGATGGGCAGGTTGAGTTTTGGCGCGTACAGCAACAGAGCCATATTGCTGACTTCGAAACTAAAACATCTGGCTATAACTTACTCGGCGCTGCGCTCACCTATCAAGGCAAGCTCTCCAGCAGTGATTACACCCTGTTTATGCGTGCGGACAACCTGCTGAATGTTAAAGCTCGTGAGCACACCTCTTTTATTAAAGACAACGTGCAACTACCCGGCAGAAACCTAACTGCAGGCGTCAAATTTAGCTTTTAATCGGTGCTATTAAGTGTTGCTGGGCAACTTGCCAGCAACACTCTTGCGCA
>Ga0265295_1003794_pt1 | contig 21289 bp, 17 predicted proteins | sample Munlansysbiofilm_FD_192503 | JGI IMG/M metagenome (GOLD analysis project Ga0265295, IMG submission 192503) | Leachate microbial communities from a municipal landfill in Southern Ontario, Canada - Methane capture system biofilm | ecosystem: Engineered > Solid waste > Landfill > Unclassified ...
TACCTTCGTCAAAGTCAAGCCCCGTATAGTACATACAGGTGCTGATCGTCATGGGGGTGGGGGTAAATTCTTGCACTTGCTCCACTTTTATGTGGTTGCTCTGGAGCCAGTTTTTCAGATTCATAGCGTCAGCAGCGGTGGTGCCGGGATGGCCGATGATGATATAAGGGATGATCTGCCGCTTGATTCCGGCCTTATTGACTTCGGCAAAATACTGCTTGGAAAAATCTTCAAAGCGCGCAATCGAGGGCTTGCCCATTAGTTTCAGGACCGTGTCGGAGCTGTGTTCCGGTGCCAGTTTCAGTCGGCCTCCCGTGTATTTTTGGGCGATGGCAGAGATATAACGCCTATTTCCCAAAGCCATATCATGGCGGATTCCACTGGCCACAAAGACGTGTTTGATCTTGGGCAGTGCTGCCACGGCATCCAGCAGGCGGATCTGGACCTCATGATCAAAGCTGAGATTGGGGCAGATCTGTGGAAAGAGGCAAGACCTTCTTTTGCAGGTATCTGGGTAATCATATTTGCATTTGCTACCGTACATATTGGCGCTGGGGCCACCGAGGTCAGAGATCACCCCCGGCAGCTTTTTTGCTTCTGCGAGGATGGATTCTGTGGAGCGGGATTGGATCTTGCGTCCCTGATGAATCGAGATCGCGCAGAAATTGCAGCCACCATAACAGCCGCGGTGGGAAGTGATGCTTTGGCGGATTTGCTCCCAGGCGGGAATCTCATGTCCGGCATAGCGGGGATGCGGTGCTCGCATATAGGGAAGCTGATAGATAGCGTCCATTTCGCATGTTGTCAGTGGTTCAGCCGGTGGAATATGCTTGATATAACGGCCACCGTTTAATTGATAGAGAGCGGTTGTTTGCACTTTTTCGAAAAAGAGTCGGTTCATTTTGTGAAAGGTGAGCTTGTCCTTACAGAGATCTGCATCAGGCAGTAGTACGCCATCCGGTTTTGATACAAAACACACGGTAGAAGGAATATCAGTCAATTCGCTGATATCTCTGCCGTCCTTCAAGGCCTCTGCTACCTCAAGGATGGGCTTTTCCGCCATGCCGTAGATCAGCAAATCTGCCTTGCTATCTGGCAGGATGCTATTGCGCACCTTATCCTGCCAAAAATCATAGTGGGCAATCCGGCGTAGTGAGGCCTCGATGCCTCCGATGATTACCGGCGCACCTTTAAAGAGCCTACGGACAATATTGGTATAGACCATCACAGCGCGGTCGGGACGTTTTCCACTTTTGCCATCGGGAGAATAAGCGTCATCATTACGTATTTTACGTTGGGCAGTATAGTGATTCACCATGGAATCCATATTGCCGCTGCTGATGCCGAAAAAGAGGCGGGGAACTCCCAAAGCCAAAAAGTCTTTGTCTTGTCGCCAATCCGGCTGGGCGATGATGCCCACGCTGTATCCCGCGGATTCCAAGAGCCTGCCCAAGATGGCAGTGCCAAAAGAGGGATGATCTATATAGGCATCTCCGCTGATGAGGATGATATCGAGCTGGGAGAGCCCCAGAGCTTGTAGCTCAGCTTTAGTGGTGGGTAAGAAGGCCATTATCGTCTCAAAAAAATAAGGGCGCTATAGAAAGCGCCCATTCATGAAAGGGGATACTTCAAGGATTAATCCTGATAATATTGATCGCCTGGACACCCTTTTCGGTTTCCATAAGATCAAAAGTAACTAATTCGTCCTGCTCAAGAACTTTGAGTTCTCGGGGTGAATTTGTCACTATGGATTTCCAATGTACAAAGTACTCTTTGTTGTCTTCGGTAATAATAAAGCCATAACCTTTATTTTTATTAAACCACTTCACTTTTCCATTCATAATAACCTCTTTTTTTCTCTATGTGCCAAGATTATAAACTGGCTAAATTCCGTCAATAGAAATATTGTGCCAGGCTTGGAAGTGCTTTTTTTGTTGACTATAATCTGGCTCCCTCTAAAATGCCACTAACTGTAAATAAGATAAAAGTGAGGTAGCTGTATGGATACAAGAATCCTGCTTGTCTATGATGACAGGCTGCTCAGGGAAGTGATCGGAGAATACCTGGTGCTAAATGGATATCACGTTGATATGGCAGAAGATGCTACCCACGCTTTGACAAAATTTAAACCCGGAAGCTATGGGCTGGCTTTGATCGATGTAGTGCTGCCGGGCATGAACGGTTTGGAATTGATGCAGGAATTAAGGGCTCAGGATTCAGAGCTTTTTTGCCTGATCATGACAGGTTATCACACCATCGACAGCGCTTACAAATCCATGGTGGAAGGAGCTTCAGATTATATCATCAAACCCTTCCAACTCAGTGAATTGCTGTCTGCGGTAAAGCGGCACTTGGGGCCATGAAATATCAGATAGAATTGCTCGACATATCCTCTGACAGGGTCAGGAAGCTACCCAGCAGATATTCCTATTGGCACGATCCTATATTTATGGCTGCTTTGGCAGATCTGCACGGGGTACGTGCTCTGCAATTGCAGGTCTATAAAGGCGAGGAATTGCTGGCGATCTTGCCTCTGTATGAACGCCGTAAGCTGGGATTCAAAGCCTTGGTGGCACCTTCCGGATCTTACTATCAAGGCATCAGTTTTGCCTTTGAAGAGGGCTGCAGTCCTTCCCGAGTGATCCTGGATACCACTGCGATCTGCGTTAAAATCGCCAGCTTTTTGGCGGGGAAATACAAACGGATTAATTTCAGGTTAAACCCTGATAATGTGGACGTGCGCGGCTTTACCTGGGCAGGATACAAGGCTGTCCCTTTTTATACTTTCAGGCAGTTTATCGGCTCCGAGCTCTGCATTATGCCAGATCAACGCAAGAATATGCGGCAGGCAGAGCAGAGGGGCATGGAGCTCATTGAAGACTTCAATCTGGATGCCTTTTTCAACCTGCAAAAAGATCTGGAAACCAGGAAACAGCATAGTTTGGGCATCCCTCATTCCCGGATGAGAGACTTCTTTACCCGGATGCATGAACAGGGCTTGTTGAAACAATTCAACATCTATCAGGATTCCGAGGTGGTAAGTTCAAATATATTATTTACCGATAATGGCGAAGTTGCTTATACTGTCAATTTGGCAACATCACCGGAAGCCATGCGTCAGGGTGCTGCTATTTATCACAGCCTGGCCTTGGCGGATCACTTACCGGTTGGTACCAAAATACTGGATTTTTGTGGCGCAAATGTCAAGGAAGTGGCCAGGTTCAAGGCTGCTTTAGGCTTGGATTTGCAGAGTTTTTATCATATAAGCCTATAAAGAGAGGCCCATGAAAAAGATCGTTGTGTTGAAAGGTGGAATTTCCAATGAACGTGAGATTTCCCTTATTACTGGTTCTGAGATCGTTAAAGCGCTAAAAGACCTGCATTATGAGGTCTGCGAGATTGACCCCGCAGATTATCCCAAGCTGTCTGAGCTGCTATTGGCAATCCAGCAGGAGCAAGCGGACCTGGTTTTTAATGCTCTGCATGGGGGAGCCGGCGAAAACGGCATGCTGGCTGCAGCTCTGGAGATGGCCGGCATTCCCTTTACCGCTTCAAAATACAAATCCCTCTGCCTGACCATGGATAAATACGTGTCCAAGCTCATCGTGGCTGCCGAAGGAATACCTTGTCCCCGGCATATCCTCTTGCGGGGAAACCTTTTGGAAGATTATAATGATCCCAACGATTATAAAGCTTTTGTGCAAAAGCTGGGCCTGCCTTTGATAGTGAAACCAAATGATTCCGGCAGCTCCGTAGGGATCAGCCTTGTGCAAGATTTGAATGACCTCAAAGCTGCTGTAAATGAAGCCTTCAGGCATTGCAGCAGCGTACTTTTGGAAGAATATATTCCCGGTCGTGAACTCACTGTCAGCATTTTGGATGGTAAAGCCCTGCCGGTGGTGGAAATAAAGCCTCTGCAGGGCTGGTATGACTATCATAATAAATATACAAAAGGTCAGACCCAGTATCTTGCTCCGGCACCGATAGACGAATCCACAGCTCACTTGGTGCAATCCTATGCCCTACGAGCTTTTCAGGCGCTATCCTGCTCTGTATATGGCAGGGTGGATTTTCGTCTGGATGGCGAAACCCCTTATTTCCTGGAAGTAAATACGCTGCCGGGGATGACGGCTCTCAGCCTTACTCCCATGGCCGCAAAAGTGGTAGGTCTCTCTTTTGCAGACCTCCTCCAACAAATAATAAAGAATTCATTATCCTACTAAGAGGAGGAACGATGAAACGCATATTAGTAATCATTGCTATGGCACTATTCCTTCTGGGTTTAAGTGCTGTAGTCACCGTTAGATTTGATTCAACTGTGCTTAACCTCAATAAGTTAAACACTTTCACTTTTGATCCGGTAAACCCCCAGGATCAGCCCATCCTGACCAATCTGACCATCACTAATTTAGGAGCGCCACAAAAGGTCAAGCTACAGATGGAGCTAAAGTGGAACAGCAAAGCACTGGTAAAGCCGGGCGAAGCTGTCTTTGTCACCGTACATCCCCTGGAAACAAACGGAACTATCCGCTTAAGCAATCGCGATCTTGTCAATGAACATGGCGGTACAGATCTTGTGCCTGCGGATGGTGGTACTATCAACATAGACCTCATCGATATCATCGAAAACTTTCCCACTCTGGAAAGTGCGGTATTATCCGGCTATTTTCCAGATGGGGAGTTAGTGCTGGAAGTATCCGTAAAGGGTGAGAATTCTGCCTCTTGGGAAGACACGGGATCCTTTCGCATCAGGATACGCAATGCCGGAGCCATATATCCCCTCAGCCCCGGGAAAGCCATCGGCCAAGTGCCGCCGATCGTGAAAGACATTCCCGTCAGCTTTTTGTGGAATGCGATCAATACAGGCTTCAATGAACAGCAAATCGTAATCAAAGAATTTCCTCCAAACAGCCCACCCAGCTACTCCACAGTAGCCCAAACGGGAGTGGTAATATACAGCACTCCCCAGGATGTGTATGTCACCAGCGGATTCTCTGATTATATTCCTTTTTCAAACAATAACTATTATGCCTGGCAAGTCTCTACCCCCATCACAGATCAGACCAATATCCCTGTACCAGGTCGAGCCTCTGCCAAGGACAATTCATTGACCAGCGAATGGTTTGTTTTCCGCTATATGGCGGATGATCTGGATGCCATGAGCCCCGATGAAGTGCAAGCTCTGCTAAACGTTTTGGGAAACGTAGATCTGACCAATATCTTGAATATGGGCTTTACCCCTACCGGTGAAGTGTTCCTGGATGGACGCAAATACACCGGACAAGATGCTGTCGATATCCTGGGCAGTCTTGCCGGCAAAGAAATCCAAGTGCAACTGAAGGACTAAAAGGAATATATCATGAAAAAACTATGTTTATTTGTCGTGATACTAAGTTTGGCCGCTCTGCTCATGGCCGCGGATACTGTAGCCATCCTTTCTGCCAGCAAGGGGAAAGTGAGTCTTGAGCGAAATAAGCAAGACCTGAAATTCAAAAAAGGCGAAATGCTCCAAAATGATGATATCCTGCGCACCAAGGCCGAAAGCTTTGCTGCCTACAAATTTGTCGATGCTTCTTCCCTGATCAAGCTCTTCTCAAATTCTGTGGTCACCATTTCTGCCACGCAACAGGGTAACAAACTCAACAAAAAGGTGAATGTAGATCGTGGTAGCGTGCTGGCTTCCGTGAAAAAAGGCAGTGGTGCTTTCACAGTTAGTACTCCCACCACGGTTGCTTCTGTGAAAGGCACTGAATTCATGACCCGTGTGGATGATGAAGGCAACAGTACGTTCATTGTTACCGAGGGCGAAGTGGAGCTTCAGGTCAAAAGCACTGGACAGACCCTGAGTGCAGCAAAAGGTAAAACTGCTGTAATCGGTTCCAAAAGTGAGCCAATCGTGCGAGATAGCAGCAAAGATGAGCTCAAAGCTATCGAGCAGGCTGAATTGGAAGCAAGCAAAAGCAGCGAATCTTCCACCATCCGCATCCCTGTAAAAGATGAAGCGGGGAACACCAAATACATCGAAATTACCTACTAAAAGGATGGAGGCAGCGATGAAGAAATTATGCTTAAGCCTACTGCTAATTAGTATTGCAATGCTCTCCTGGGCTGCGGAGGCGATCCATGTGCCCCCTCAGGATTTTAGTCCCGGTTCTCAAGTAGAATTGCTCCTGGAAATCACTCAAGGTGGGGAAAATCTGGACACTGTGAGTATTAACTACCGGTTCAGCGGAGAAAAGAACTGGCTGAATGAGCCTATGCGCCATGATTCAGCTTATTCACCTTATTGGCGGGGAACTATTCCCTCTCTGGCTCTGGCAAATAACGAGCTGGAATACCGCTTTGAGCTGAAATATCTTTCCGGTATTTTAGAGTACATTCCTGCCAAAGATGGTTTGGAGCCATATTACTTTCTGAACCCCTTCTCTCCCGAAGGCACCCAGAGCAATAGCTTTGTTCTGCTCTCGGATGAAAGCACCATCACTGCCGATGAAGGCTATGTGCTGGCGGTGAGCTTTATGTCTTTTTCTCCCAGCCTGGATCCTGGTAGCATCAAGGTCTTTGTGGATGGCAAGGATGTGACCAAGCGCAGTGAAATCAGCAATTCTGTATTGCTGTATCGGGAGGATAGACCCAGTGAAGGGATCGTGAAAGCGCTCGTGACAGCCACTGCCAAAGGGAAGCAGGTCTATTCAGATACCTGGATTACCCAGGTTTTGCCTGGCACCACCCGGCGAGCTACGCCTTTCACAATGCGCGGTTCGGCCAATTTCGCCACAAACATCTATGACGTATCCGCCGATGATAAAGAAATGCGCGCTCCAGAAAACGACTATCGCGGCTGGGCTGATCTCTATGGAAGCTACGGCATCCTGGATCTACAAACCAATCTCCTCATTTCCAGCCTGGAAGATTCCAATCTGCAGCCGGTAAATCGCTATACCTTCGGCTTTCAATTGCCGGTCCTTGATCTATACGCGGGGGATTACTCACCCAATATGTCAAAATACACCCTATCCGGCAAGAACATCCGCGGTTTGCATGGCAGCCTACATGGCCGTTATGCCGAATTGAGCGTGTCCCATGGTGAATCCGCACGCAAAACCACGTACGAAGATGAAGACTTCAAAACCGGCACCTTCAAGCAAGAAGCTTTTGCCACCAGACTCAGATTGGGTAGCGAAAATGGCTTCATGGTTGGACTCTCCGGCTCTCGTCATCGCGATCTCATCAGCTCTTTGGACGAGTCTTATTACAGATACACCGTTACTCATGATGAAACGATCGATACGGTCTATACTGCGTTTGCCAGAGACAATCTGGTGCTCAGTATGGATGCCCGGCTTCATGTCCCGGATCAGCATGTGATGATGGGCGTGGAGGTGGCGGGTAGCCTCTACAATAACAATACCATTCCCGGCCCCATTAGCGCAGACGAGCTTGAAGAATACGGCTTGACTCCTGAGTTTGGCGGCATCACTCTGGACCCCAGCAATTTCGCTAATCTGTTTGTGATCAATAAAAGCATGGAGCCCTTCCTGCCCAGCAGGGCAAATCTTGCCTGGGTCGCTTATCTCAGGATGTATCTCTCGGGCAACTTCTTGAATTTCGAATATAGCGAAACCGGCTCTGCCTTCCACGCTCTGGGCACATATTCTCAGCTCGTGGATTCCAGGATGTTTAGCTTTTCAGATCAGATGAGCCTGGGCAGAATGCTCACACTTTCCGGTGGCTATAGCTTAACTCAAGATAACGTGATGGGGCATAAGAGTGAAACCAATACCTATCACAATATCAATGCTCAGGCAGTACTCAGAATCACTGATTTGCCCTATCTGAAAACTTCCTTTTATAGCAATACCGGTAAAAACAAAGAGAATGCGGATATAGCAGACGAAAGCTATCCCTTTTCCCCTTACAACCGCGACTCCATGAATATGAGTTTTGGCTTGGGCTACAACTTCCTGCAGATTCCCTATGTGCCCACCCAGCTTGATATCAGTTACCGTTTTGGTAATGATTTTAGTGAATTGGATTCGGGAGAGGGATTTAGGCCGCAAACGGACAATAAAAACAGCAGCATCAGCGTGAGCCTGAACAACCGCTATACTGCGATCCCCCTGCGCACTCAGCTCTCCTTTGTGAGCTCCAATAATAAAGCAAAGAGCATCCTGAGGAATGATGATAAGGAGTATGCCAATAGCAGCATCTTCCTGAGGGCGGATTATGCTTTACTGGCAAACAAAATCAAGCCTTACGTTTCGTTTAGAACCACCGGGCTGAGCAAGGACTATGGATCTCAGAGCTATAAAAACTACAATCTGGGAGTGGAAAGCTATCCCATGCAAAATATGACTGTAACCGCAGATCTGGGCATTAGAAGCTATGCCAATGATGACCTGGACGGTGTAGATTACAGCTCCACCACCTTCAGGCTCGGCCTGTCCCAGAGATTCTAAAAAGTATCGGGAGCGTGGCATTAGTCACGCTCTTTGATTTTCCCCTTTCTTTTCTCTGCATTGCCGGCGCAAAGGAGCTAAGCTATGTCTAAATATCGATCTTTCATCATAGCACTGATCATCATTGCTTTTATCAAGATACTCTTCCTTTTCCCTGTCTTCCATTCTCTGGATTTCAAAGTCCAGGATAGCCTGTTCCGGCTGCGGGGGCCTCGTACACCCAGTGAGGAAGTGGTGATCATCGCGATCGATGATGCCAGCTTTGGCGCGCTCAATATATCCTGGCCTTTCCCGCGGGAGTATCATGCGAAACTGATCGAAAACCTCAGCCTGGCAGGTGCCAGACTCATTGTCTTCGACGTGGAATTTACCGAAAACTCCCGCCCAGAAGCAGATGCGCTGCTGGCTGAAATGTCTCATGATTATCAAAACGTGATTTTTGCTGGCAAAGTGATCCGAGGGCTGGATCCCAATGCACCGGATCAAGTTCTTACGCCGATTCCCGAAATCATGGCCTTTGAAACCCCCTGGGGCATAGTGAATATGAGTAGCGATTCGGATAATACGATCCGCAAATATGACCTTTTTGAACTGCTTGATGACAGTCCTTATTACAGCCTTGGTGTCGCGGCTCTGGCAAATTCCCGCGTCTATCAAACTGCATGGCACCAGCACATCAAAATCAAGCAAGACAGGCTCAGCGTGGCAGATCATAGTATCCCGCTGAGGGCACAAAATCAAGCTCTGATCAATTACTATGGCCCGGCAAATACTTTTCCCAGCGTCTCCTATGCCAGCGTTATCGACGATTCCACCGTGAGCATGCCTGGCTATCAGGGCCTGGAATTCGATGAATTTTATGATATTGTGGAGTCTGGCGTCCTGAAAGATAAGATCGTGCTCGTGGGTGCCACTGTGGATGAGTTGCACGATAGATTTCCCACGCCCTTTGGAGGAGAATGGACCTCTGGGGTGGAGATTCATGCCAATTTTCTGAATATGGTCTTGACGGGAGACTACCTGTCCGAGTTCAATTTCTGGCTCTTTTTGTGCCTGGAGCTCATCGTCTTGCTGGCCCTGTGCGTCGTTTTCAGAAGGCTCAAGCCGCAGTGGTCTGCCCTGGTCCTGATCTTCATCATCGGCCTGCAGTACTTCCTCGCCTATCAGCTTTTTGCCCGCTACAGCCTGCTGATCCCCATCTTGCAGACCGCCGTGAGCCTTTTCCTGATTTATATTGCTAGCATCCTCCGCCACTATCTGGATACCATGAAAGAAAAGCGCTTTATCCGCAGCGCCTTCCAGCAGTATATGGCTCCGGAACTGGTCAACGAACTACTCAAAAACCCTGAAAATCTCAGCTATGGCGGCTCCCTGCAGGAAGTCTCCGTGCTCTTTTCGGATATCCGTGACTTCACCACCTATTCAGAAAATCACAGTCCCCAGGAAACGGTGAATATCCTCAAAGAATACCTCACCGCCATGGTCAATGTGATCGTGGCCAACCAAGGCATCCTGGATAAATTCGTCGGTGATGAGATCATGGCCCTCTTCGGCACCCCGGTCCCACTGCCAAATCACGCCCTCAGCGCCTGCAAAGTAGCCCTGGAAATGCGCGCCAAGCTGAGCGAATTGCAAGATAAATGGGTAGCCGAAGGCAAGGGCAGCTTCGAGATCGGCATCGGAATAAACTCCGGCCAAGCCGTGGTGGGAAACCTGGGCAGTGAACAGATCTTTGATTACACCGCCATCGGCGACACCATCAATCTCGGTGCCCGTCTGGAAAGCATCAATAAGGAGTATGAGACTGCGAAACACATCATCATCAGCGAATTCACGCTGGAGCAGGTCAAAGACCAGGTGAAAGTGCGCTACCTGGATGAAGTGAAAGTAAAAGGCAAGAATAAAGCCGTGAAGATCTATGAATTGCTCAATCTGGTGGATGATAGGACACCGTAACGCTGGCTTTAGCCGGCCGTAGCACCTGCTTCAGCTGGTGCCGAGACCAGGCAAACAGTCACACGGATCACACGGATTCAACAGATTGACCCAGATAAAGAGTATCATAACTAATGCACCCGACGCAAGATCCACCGGATCGCAAACGTTTCCCCCTCCGGCTGCAGACCTCCCCGTTAGACTCACAATCGTCTCTGCTGGACAACCGATCTGCTGGATTGCAAACGTCCCCGTTTGCAGAGCACGGAACGTGCTCAATTTCCCCCCAGCCCGTTTCTTTTCTCCTATCCTCCCCAGCCAACACTCCAATTCCAATATCCCCGGCCTTGCTGGACGCGAGGACGCATCCAATCCAGCACCCCCCAACGCCCTGCGTTACTCACCACCCCCAAAAACCCCCAAAAAGAGAGAAAACCAATGACCGGAAAAAAGCAGAAACAACCCACCTGGACCGACGTGAAAAAGGTCCTCACCGAGCTGCGCACCGAAGAGCTGATCAATACCATCAGCGACCTTTACAAACTCCGTAAAGAAAACAAAGATTTCCTGCACACCAGATACCGGCTGATAGAATCCGCTCTGGATGACTTTAAAAGGAGAATCGTAATTGCTATCAATCCAGTCAGAGACACTGAGATTTCTTTTAAAGTAGCCAGACAGGCCGTCAATGACTACAAAAAAGCCACCGGCGATCTGGAAGGTGTGGCAGAATTAATGGTATTTTACTGTGAAGAATGTGCAGACTCCATCAAGAGCCTCGGCCTTTGGGAGCAGTATGCAGTGGGTACGGTGAATATCTGGCGCGACACACTAAAGCATCTCCAAAAACTCCCCCGCCAGCAACATATCAAATTCTGGGAAAGGCTGGCTGCCGCGCAGAGAAGCATGGGCCAAACCGGATGGGGAGTATCAGACTATGTCGATGATTATATGTTCATGTTTTCTCCCTATGATCCAGAGGACGAAGATGATGAAGAGGAGCCCGTAACGCTGTCTTCAGAGCTTGTGAGAAAACTCGTGAAATGACTATTTATTGCCTGCTATAATTCCGCCCGCAGGGCATTCCCTAAAGAGTCCCATCGGGACGCAATTTCAGATAGCAAAACGGAATGACACCAGACCTGAAAAAAATATCGCAGATCATGCGCAAACATCTATCTAAAATGCCACCCCCCTAGTGTTTTTTAGAGTGTGGCTGGCAGCCACAGTTGATAAAAAAAGATTGTCCTGCACGCGGAAGCTACAGAGTTTTCTCACAAGCTCTTCAGACGGTGCGTGCAATGAATCCTGCCCAAGAAATGCACGCCCCTCAAGAAAGAAATTCTGTGCCAAACCTACAAACTCACTGGATTGCAACCGTCCCCGCTTGCAGAGCCCAAATCCCGTTTTTTCCCCTCAAGCCTACTCCCTTTCCTCAAGCCCCACGCCCCTTTTCTCAAGACCTCCGGCCTTGTTGGACGCAAGACGTATCGAATCCAGCAGCCCACCCGGGAGCAAGGCATACTTTGCAAGAAAAACCGCATAAAAACACAGCCCTTACCTCGTCCTCAGAGCTGCCCAAATTGCCGGGCCATTTTATCTTATATTGGCCCCAAGCTTTGGATATGACTACACTCTATCCTAATGTTTTTTCGACTCGAATTGACCCCAAGGCCCGATTCATATAATCAATCTTCAGTGTAAAAATAATAATACTTGACTGTTTGCAGCGCTATCAGATAACTTGCACTCACAGCATAAGTTCAAATCATCTATGCGTTTTGTGGTAAGTTGACCGCCATTAGGATAGGAGGAAAAATGGATAAATACTACCATCACCTACGCTTTGACGTGCGCAAAGTGCAGGAGTATATTTTTAGGGTGCCTAAACTTAAGTATATGTTAGGGGCAAATTCAAGTATTGGCGAACTATTCAGTAAAGAGCTTATAGGGCTGATGCCTCAAGTTGACTCCATCTTTAATAACTATCCAGGAGACCTTCCAGCTGAAATCAAGAAATTGCTTGATAAAAATATCCTTTCTTCTGCAGGCGGTCATTTTGAAGCAGTTTTTGACTCTAAAGATAAGCTTGATGACTTTGCAAAGAATGTATCGGCCTGTGTAAGAGAGAAAACGCCAGGGCTTGAGGTATCAATGTCCAGCAGGAAATTTTTGATGTCAGACAATTGGAAAGATTTTTATGAGGAAAGAAAATCTTACCCTTTGAGCGCACCAAATACCGATGCAGTATTTATTGATGCTCCATTTTATCAGTTATGTAATAATGATGGCCAGTCTATTGGAATGAATGGGGACAAAGGCGAGATTCTTGGAAGCATGGCTAAACGCATGTCCGAACAGGCAGACGACTTTTACAAATTAAAAAGCACAGATGCCATTTCAACTTTTTATCAAGATATGAAAGTCTCTGCGTGTAGAGTACCAAAGGAATTGGGTGAACTATCAGACACAGGTGTTAGTCTAAAACGAAATATGTTAGCTTATATAAAAGCTGATGGTAACGGCACTGGAGCCAGATTCAACGTTTTAAGTAAAAGCATTGATAGTATGAATATACAAAATGCCTTTGTAGAGATTGAGAAGTTTTGGTATGAGAGCAGGACGAGCATGATGAAATTGCTCGAAGAAGCTACTCGAACATACATTGATAATTCAGAGAAGTACAAAAAACTGCCTTTTATCCTACTCATGCTTGGAGGGGATGATCTGTTTATGGTCAGTACTCCGGAAATAGCTCTGGATATAGCAAAGATTATTGCAAAACCAGATATTGAGAATGTTTCTGTATCAGTAGGGATAGCGTTTGTTAAGGAAACCTACCCTGTAGCTTCGGCAAGTGCCATAGCAGAAATGTGCTTAGAATCCGCCAAAGCGGCAGGTTATGCCCAAAAACTGGAGACTGATAAGAATATCATTCCCTACATTGATTGGCATGTTCATTTTGATAGTGTATATCAGCATCTCAAGGATATTCGCCGCGCTTCATATATGCTAAATTATAAAGATGGTAAGGATGAAATGATCGAAATCCTCAGCAAGCGGCCATATCGAAGTGAAGAGCTTTCTCTCATTCTGAAACAGGTAAAAGCCATAGCCAAAAAACTCGATAAGAGTATGGATAAAAAAAAGACAGACAATGAAATAGCAAATAATAAAATTAAGACTTATAGATCAGCATTAAAGAACGGTTATAGAGATTTGGAATACCTTAGGGAAAGGCTCATGCAGGATGATCCACTGCTTAACGAATTTTTGGTTTATGAAAAGCCTGTTGATGGAATTAGGCTGGATGCATCGCTGGATAAAATCGAGCTAATCGATTTTTATCGAACTCCAATGAAAGAGGGGGCACAAAGTGATCAAGATTAGTGTCAAATGCTCAATTCAAATGTTGGAAGATTTTCACATAGGAACTGGTGTGGGAAACGTCGGCCTCTATGATGACTCTCAGTATAAGGACATGAAAGGGGTCAATATTCGAGAGAGCTCATTCAAGGGAGTGTTAAGAGACTCTTGCAGGCAAGTAATTAAATACCATAAGGAATTCTCTGATGATAAAGCCGTGGTTTATGAGAACCTGTACCGTCGAATGTTCCATACACATAGTGATCTGCATTCGCTGGATATCAGCATAACACCTGCAAGTGACGTTGCAGACAAAACCATCATACACTATTTTACTGCTGTAGATCCTAAAACCGGAATTGCCCAAAATAACAGCTTAAGATCTATAGAATTCGGAGCAAAATCTTTAAGGTATGAGATCAAGCTTTCTTACCTGTGTCCAGGTAAAACTGAAGATAATGATGCCAAGCAGATAAAAGAATACATCATCGATGCTTTGCGCAATATGAAATGTTTGGGAGGTTATCGCAGGCGCGGATTCGGGGCATTTGAAATATGCAGCTTAACTTCCTCAATCAATAAAATCAATTCCGATGATATGAGTGTGTATGAGGGGAATAAGATAAGACTTATACTGCAACTAAAAGAAGATACTCTGATCTCAGCCAAAGCACAGAGCGGGAATCTGCTGGAAACAAATGACTATATCCCCGGTACCACTATATTAGGCATGTTCCGGGCGAAACTACTGTCTATGGGGATTGACAAGAGCTATCTGGACGATGATGCGATTTTAGCAAGCTTCTTTTATCCTCTTCCTCCTGAGACATTAGTTGAGGCCGACTATAAGGTGACCCCAGTCTTCATAAGCATGAGAAGGAAGAAGGAATATCTTAAACCAGATCAAAAGCATGAACATATACCTATCTGGGCTTTGAGCACTCAACAAGAGAAGTCCCTGCTTAGGGATATAATCAGTCATAATATCCTACGTACCGATCTGGTGCATAGCGATCCCAGTAAGGGCATGTATGAAGGATATTTGTGCGTTCAAGCCAGAGACAATGGTAGCGAATGGGAAGAGGCAAAGTTTTACAAAGTGAATAAACGCATCTACCAAAGAAACCGCATCGATGCCTCCACGCAGAGCACCAAGGAAGATGGTGTATTCATAGAGAGCCGGATTGAAAAAGATACCTGTTTTATGGGCTATCTTACCTTTAAAAACGAAGCCTTATGTGCTGAATTTTGCAAGGACTTCTCTGCGTGGCTATCAGGTAAAAACAATCTACATGTGGGAAGAGGTGGAAAGCCTTGTGTGATTAAATCCTTTAGAGCTCTGCAAGATAATGATGCATCAAAATCTGTATCGGTGGAAAAGGATTCTTTCAATTTAAGCTTTATAAGCGATGCTATCCTCTTTGATGATAAGCTCAGACCTATAACTCAGTTCAATGAAGAAGTATTGGCGGATCTGCTAACAGATGATTTCACCAAAAACGATTTCACTTTGGAAAGACATGCTCAACGTCTTGGCATTGTCTCCTCTTTTAGCGGCACTACAGGACTTAGGAAATTTCGGGATATTGCCATTCGCAAAGGAAGTTGCTTTAGCTTTAGTTTAAACGACGTTGCAAATCCCAAAATAGAAAAGCTGATGAAAGAGCTGCAAAGACTTGAAACGTTTGGCATAGGCATTAGAAAACATGAGGGTTTCGGCTGTATCGCAGTAAATCATCCGGTTCATGATGTTAACATAAAGCATTCCGGAAGATCTGAGACAGCATCTATGCTTACCGAGATAAAGCCCAATATACCAGTCAGGGAGTGTGTTAGGCTTTCCAAGCAAGCTTCAGTATACATTGGAGCGGAAGGTCTTTATGAGAAACTCAACAAGGATCTGAAGGAATTAATAAAGAATAATACAATCGTAAAATGTAAAAGCTTTGTTTCCAAAATTATTGGTTTGATTAGCGAAAATCCCTCTATGGAAGACCTGAAGAAGAAGATCATTACAATCCGTGACGAAAAGAGTGATGATACAAACACTCAGGGAATATGGAGTGACGAGGATTTCCGCATGATGATAGTTAAACTCATAATCAATAACGACTATGAATCCAAGTCTGTGGAGATTGCTTTAAAGTGGTTGCTGTTACGTTTGGGAGGGAATAATGAATAATACAATAAGGATGTTTTGGGCTATAGAGCTTCAGTTTCAATCACCGGTTCACGTGGGCGCTGGGAGCTCAGATGCCTACATGGGTGCTGCCAATATTGTGAAGAACGGAGCAGGTGAATATGTAATCCCGGGCTCAAGCCTAGCGGGACTCTTTTTTGCCGGTATGCGCTGTTCAGCTAAAAGGGGTGCCGATGATAAATCGTTATTCAACAAAATAATGAGCGAGGAATCACAAAATGCGCAGGATGCTTCTCATCTGATGTTTAGAACAATATCTTTGAAGCCGCGAATGACCCTCCTAAGAGATAGAGTGAGAATCAATCCAGAGACTAAAACTGCTGCCGATAAGGCGAAGTTTGCGCAGTGGGAAATTTTACCGGAAAATACTATCATGCTTTTGGAGCTGGATAATGTTTCCAAGAAAGACAATGCCCTTACAGAGGACGAAGTTCTCAAAGTTACAACCTGGATCAATCAGGTTTTGGCTTCCTGGTATCACGAAGGTTTCTTTATGGGAGCTTATTCCGCTGTGGGTAATGGTTATACACAGGTGGTTTCTGCAAAGACTTGCACCCTGACTAGAGATAACTATAAAGAGTATCGAAAATCATCCTATGATGGACTCTCCAACTCAAATATGGGATGGGATGTTCTTCCCCTTAAGACAATTAATGACTTCAATCGAACATATAGCAAGCGCTATAAGATTACTCTAAAAACAGGGTTGCACGATCCCCTGCTTATTAAGGGTAATAGCTTTTACCCCAGCCATACAAACCCAGATACAGATGCTCCCTTTATCCACCGGGATGGCACTATCTTTATTCCAGGCTCATCAATACGTGGTGCTATAGGGGCTTTCATGAAAAAGTACGGTATCTTAGCTTGGGCGGAGCTTACTGGTCAAGCAACGAGTGATCCAACCATTAGCAGCATCAAATTTACTGATCTTCTTTCTCAAGGATCGCTTAACCCAATCCAGATTGAGCACCATGCTGAGGATCAGCTTTCCAGGGCAATATTTGGCGGTGGCAAGTTCGATGAAGAGAGGGTATTCGATACCATATTTCAGGGAGAGATTTTGGTTAGCAAAGCTTTTCAAACCCATGATGATGATAAACTGCAGCAGATCTTTGAATTTCTGGCAAGTGGGATGAAGTTCAGGCAAATTAGCCTGGGTGCCGGCGCTGCACATCCAGAAATGAGCATCGAGGAGGTAAAATGAACAAGCTCTCTGCTAAAGAAGTATTAAAAATCGTCAAAGAAAAAGATTATGATAATAGCTGGTTTATTGGACAGCGCAAATGGTCGTCTGCTCTTGCCCATGAAGTATTGGCTGCGGAAAAGAAGATTCGAGAAAACGTAGCTACCACTCAGTCTGAACAAAATCCTTGCGGGCTTGTGTTTCTGTGCAGCCTGGAAGAGCTTAACGAGACACTGATTCAAGATTGTGATAGGATTTATGTCTTTAATAGCGAAAAGCAGTTTACTGCTATACAATTATCAGATAATAGCTTCTACAGTGCTGTCTATAAAAAGTCTGAAGATGATCAATTTATTCATCCTGTTCACATTAGCAGATCTAAAGATTTCACCACTCAAAACCGCTACAGTTTTGCCAGCTTATTAGGCAGCATTCCAGATCTCAAAGAACATCCAATCACGGTTTGGCAAAATACAAAAAATTTCACTTGGAGGTTCAGCCATGAATAGCACCCACAAAGGCAAGGATGCTTCTACCGATAAAACAAATATCCCCTATGGATTCATTCCAGTTTGTAAAAGCAACTTAGAATACAAAACAAAGCAGAAACTGGACACATATAGTGATGACCTGTATTCAGGCTATATGAATTGTAAGCTATATGTACTGAATGAACTATTGGTAGGAAACCGACAGATAAGCAAGGGGAAACGCTCTACCGAGGTCTATCCATTATGCATAAAAGACAAAATAATCATCCCTGCAAGCACTCTAAAATCATGTGTCGCTAATTTCATGGCTGCCTATCTGGGGTATCCACTTAATAGGATTGATGAATCTAAGTATGGATTCAAAAAGAAAAGACAGGACAATTCGGACTCATGTCGATCCCAAGGTGGTAAAAGTATCGAGGACTTCGAAAAAGACTACTGTGAGTATGACAAAGCAGAGCTAGCGAACGATAAACTAAATATGATTGAAGAAATCTTTGGATACTCCATCTCTGACAAAAGTATTGAGCACGAGAAAAGAGCAAAGTCTGGTAAGGTGCATTTCTCTTATGCCGTGGCAGATAGTGATTACAAGGCGAACAAAATAAATGTCAATATGCCATTTCCTGGATCACCTTATACCGCTTTATACAAGTTTTATATGAGAGATTCCAAGCCTAAAGATTCTGCCCCAAGAAACAATGCCCTTAGGTTAAAAGGGAGAAAGTTCTTTTATCGAACTAAGGATAAGCCTTCCATGGAAAATAAACCGAATGAAGTGTTTCTTAAAGATGTTTTGCGAGCAGACAAGGAAGTTATGCCTTTCTTTACATTCCGGGTTTATTTTGAAAACCTTGAAGCTGAAGAGCTAAGAACCCTGTGCTACTGTTTAAACATGGGTCAAAATTGGGAGCCAGTATTTTCTTCAATTATCTGGGACAAAGACAAAGATAAAGCATACATCAAAGATAGTGAGACCTCTCTTCTCTGCCATCAGATCGGCTATGGGAAAAATTATGGAATGGGAGCTGTGAAGATTGTGCTGGAAGAAAGAAAAAACAAGGTGTGTGTGATCAGGGTTAAAATGAACAAGGAGACTCGAAAGTTGGGGGAATGGTACTTCTATCCTTCAATTGAGAAAAAAATGTCAGATGAGCTCAAGGACTTATCCTACTTATACGCCTTATAGCGTGAGTATCCTGGACCGCGAAGAATTATGAAAACAAGAAGGTAATATTATGAGTAACAACATTGTATTAGCCACCATTGGAATGAGAGACCTGCAGTACGTTTACAAAGACTCTTTGGGTGACAGGTATCGGACAGCTATTCACAGCATCGAAGATTATACTGATTTTCTGAATAAATGCTATTTGCTGCCATACAGAGATTATGAGGAACAGGAATTGAAATCTATCGCGCATAGTCAAGTCGATGGAGTGACAATTCCTATGCTACAAAAAGCCTTTGAGTTTGCCAAATACAAAGGTGCCAAACAAATTGATAAATTGATCCTGCTTCCTACTAAAAGAGATACCCTGGCAGAGATACTCGATAGCTTACCAGCAAAAATAAACGATTCAGAGCATCGGGATAGTGTTGCAAGGTACATCAAGGATAACAAAATACTGGACTACGCCAAAAAAGATTACTCTTATCAAAGTGCAGTGAAGATCAAGCATCTGCTCTCTACTCAGTCAGATCAGATTCCGTTGCACTTATCAGAAATAGACGTGCTGCCTTTGGGAGAATACGGCTTCCTTGGAAAACTGTTTTCTTCGCCAGATGAAATAAGCACAGCAGATTTGGATCGTGCCGATATCAATAGATCAGACTTCTTTGATTTTGAGCTCATAGAGGCTTTGAAACCATATTTGTCAGAATTGGAGGGTGCTAATATCTACCTGGCTTCATTTTCCGGTGGGCTGCCTGGAATGCAGAAGTCGCTAAGCAAAGTCTTGCAAAGTCTGTTAGTTTCACCGGTCCTGATCCCTGTTCCAATCTCTGAGGAGAGAGGATTCATAAGCCTTCAAGACCCGCAGGACAGTTTTCTCTCCCAGCACAAGCAAATGAGCCAGTGCGCTATGGAAATGGATTGGGATACTGTAGGATACTTGCTCAAAGAGATATCGCAAGAGAAGCCGGATTACTTCACAGCGGAGACAGAAGAAGAGTTAGGACATTTAATAAAAACTATTTTCAATATCCAAAAAGATGATAAAAGCTGGTTTAGCAATTTCTTTGTGCTTATCCTCAGGGCGCTATACAAGCACGACTACAATAATCTGGTGATCTGGCTGAAATGTATTGAGGAAGCTGCTTGGTTTGCAGTTCTCAAGCTGCCCGAAAACGAAGAAAAGAACGGATATAAGTTTACCCCTGATCACAAAATAAACGATTATCAGAAGCAAAATGTGCTTCTGTTTAACCCCCAGTTTTTCATTCCTGCCAGATATACCGATGTTAAAGAATATCTTAGGTCAGGTAATAGCATAAAGTACTTGAAAGAATATGAGGGATTGTTTTTTGACACTCGCAAGGTATATAACAACAACAATAATGACAGATACAGCCATAACAAGGTTTATGGCAGAATAGTAACAAGGCGGAATCAGCTGGTACATTATGGTAAACCTGTCCAAAAAGACGACGGCATGATAAGCTCTTTACTGAAATACATTGGAACATCTACTGAAGATTTGAACAAAGCTATTTTTGCGTTAAAAAGCAGTGATTGGCAGACGGTAAGTGAATTTGAGAAGAACTTACTGATTTCCAGCCCATTCTTTTCTGTCCTGAAAAAGATAGCCGGTATTACAGACCCTGAGTGGCTCCCAATAGAACGTGTCAGTATCAAAGATTACATCCAGATCATCCATGATTTGAGTAAGCAATAACTCACCCTATTTGTGCGGGCAATCTGTGGCAATGAGCAAGGCTCACATTACAGATTGCCCGCGGGTCTTTGTTCTATCTACCTCCCTTCACTAAGTCCGTCATAAGTTTCTCCGCTATTTTTGCTGCCATTCCAATAAGTCCAGTTATTACGATCAAGATTACTTTCTTTTTCATGTGTCCTCCTATTTGTTTTTGTTATGGATTTGATGATGAGTTTCCTTCGATACTATGGCCAGGTTGCTCGGCCGGTTATCGGTTTTTACACAATTTTTATGGTGAACTTCATATCCTTTGGGAATAGTACCGCCACTGGCTTTTGCGGCTACGGTGCGATGGGTATATTGCCAGCTATTCCCTGTTGAGTACTGTTTGTATCCGTTATTGATTCTGAATTTAGCCATGATTCCCTCCTTAGGGATTAGTTGGTTTGTTACTCATTATTTGATTACTACATTTACCCAATCCTGGTGCTGTAACCTATATGTGAATAATGCTGTTTAGAATTCGTGCGCTATATCCACCCCCTTTGATATCTCTTTTATCTTAGTCGAAAACTTTATCCCACAAAAATTTGACCAAACATCCAACTCCCACAGCTATCACCAATGGCGCGCCCACAGTGGTCACCTGTCAATGGAATTTTAAAGTGCACCACTTTTGGAAGTTTAAACTGCACCACTATTTTCAACCTTTAAAGTTCTCTGACGGTGCTTTGGAGCGTAGCGGAAAAGCGCCGTCAGAAAACTTTTCGCTC
>Ga0265295_1003795_pt1 | contig 21272 bp, 23 predicted proteins | sample Munlansysbiofilm_FD_192503 | JGI IMG/M metagenome (GOLD analysis project Ga0265295, IMG submission 192503) | Leachate microbial communities from a municipal landfill in Southern Ontario, Canada - Methane capture system biofilm | ecosystem: Engineered > Solid waste > Landfill > Unclassified ...
TAGAAACTGGAGCTTAACAATCTCTCAATTAGCCATTCACTTTGAGGGACGGCTTGATGATGCATTAAACTTATGATACAATTTTAGGAATTATCCGATGCTGACACAGAATCTTGAACACTACCCAACAGGAGCAACCAGTATTAATACACTAGCCAATATAGCAATTACGATTGCGTAAAAATCTAGCACTCTATTTTTTCTTCAAAAATATTTTAAATCTATTTGATTTTATTTTATTAAAATAATAGCTTTCTTCAATAACTTGTATATTATTTTCATCATTTTGTTTAAAATGAATAATAGATTTAACCACATCACCGTGTAAATTCTTTTGCTGTCTATGTTTTATATAGTTCTTATTCAAAATACTTTTAATACTAAGCTTTAATAAACTTATTACATATTCCATAAAAAATAATGGTACTGTTTCCTTTTTATTACTAATATTTTCATCTAAAAAACTTGCTATACATTTAGCGACTCTTTGACTTGATTTACCATCTATATTATAAAAATAATCATTAATTAATTGCTTTATATACTTTTCAATTTCTTTTTTTCTATTATCAATATAATAGTTTGATTTATTATTAATCAAACTATTAAATAAATTAATAAACTCTTTTTCACTATACGCCAAATAACTGCTGTTAGTTATTTGTTCAACATTATCTTCTTTTGCATTCATATATTCTGGCTGTACAACAGGAATATTAATCATCGCTGCTTCCACCCCTGTGGAAGAATTGATTTGAACCATTAGTTTTGCATTATGTAATACAGAAAAAATTTCTCCCTCAGAATTTAAAATAATATTTGAATAATCTTTAAATTCATTTTGATATAAATCATGATTTTCAAATGGGTGAGCTCTTAAAACGAATTGTTCATTCGGATAAAGATTTAACAACTTTTTTATTAATTTTATATATTCACTTAATCTTTTCAGATAATTACTTTGAATCTTTTGTACATGTTCTAAACTATATCCCAAAGCTTCAGTCATATTTTTTGCTTCTTCTTCTAAACTTACAAATTTTGGATTACAAATAGGGAAAGAGGCAATCAATAAAATATATCCTTTTAAGTTTTTATCAAAAGATAAAAACTCCTTAAAATCACTATCCAAAAAATCATATCTGGGAGAACCACAGCAAAATAATTTTGTATTAAAATTTTTGCTAGAAAAGTATTCACTAAATACTTCTAATTGCTTATTTCCCCATAAAAAATAAACATCCAATAATGACTCAACATTACTTTTTTCAACACTAATTAGTAATTCTTTATAAATATCTCTTAATATACCACCTTCTGTGTCTAAAACACCTACTTTAAAACCTAAAGATTTATATTGTTTAATTTTCTTTGCATTTATAGGTCTACAATAATTTAATAAAATGAAATCTGGGTTAATGGCCATAATATGCAATACTTGCTCATACATAGGAACCAAATATACTTCAATGTCATATTTTGATAGTTCATATGCTAAAAGAGTCAATCCAGATAGATCTCTTTTGGGATTATCTACAACTAATGCAACTTTCAATTTAGTTCCCCTATGACTGTACAAGGCAATCCATCGCAATTGGCAATTCTTAATGGAGATATTATGATTTTCTGAATTTTAGAATTTGTAGAAAGTCCTCTTAAATCCATATCTTCAAGTAATAAAATTGGATTAACAGGGTCTAAAAAAACCTTATGTGCTATTTTTCCCATTTCTCTATATTGAAAACTAGTTACTGATATCGTATCAAATCCAAATACTCTAATATTTGGGAATTTTAGTCTTATAAATTCTGCAATCTTCGAAGAGAATCCATAGTTTTCCCCCCAGTATCTCTCTTCATTTCTTTTATAGCACATTCCCGTCTTAACTATAAGCAATTCATATCCTACATCTACTATATTATTTAATAAATTTATCAACTCATTTTCAATTAACAATTCACTAAATGTGTATTCTATAAATATTACTTTATCAAACTCCCAAAAGTCTGCATGAAAGAACTCTATAGTTTGACCATTTTTATAAAAATGATATGGCATATCTATATGTGTTCCTATATGAACAGTAGTACAAATTGAACTGTCATTTGCTAAGTCACCACTATCAATATTGCTATCTTTTGTAATTTGAAAATTTTTCCTATTTCCATAACTGGGAGTATTTGTATCTAAAATATATGATAAAAATATTTTCAATCATTTAACCTTTTTTAATAATGTTGATTTTATATTTTTCAAAAACTCTTTATCGTTTTTACCATAAATAGAAAAATAGATAACAAAAAAATAGATGAAATATGTAATTATACTAACAATTATTAATTCAAAAACATTATGTATTATAATTTTTTTAAGAATATAAAAATTTATAATATACAATAACAAAAATTCTATAATTATGATAATAATCATTATTAGATATCTTTTAGTATCTAAATCAAAAATTTTAATAAATATGCTATTCACATAAGGTAATACAATAATTAATCCAATCCATCTACTAATTGATACTCCATAAAGTTGATATTCAGTTGTTGTCAATAACATAAATATAAGACTAATTACCATGATTACCCAAGCTAGATACGCAAATTCTTTTAATTTTTGATTTATACCAGCTAAGACAGACCCACCATGTGATATAAATAAGGACAATAGTGGAACTAACATAAGTATTTGCATAAGAAAACTATATTTTATATATTCAATTCCAAGCCAAAGCTTTAATATTGCTTCACTATAAAAAATAAATACAGTAATGAATGGAATATAGAATAATATATTTAGTTTAAGTCCTTGCAAAAATAATTTACTATTATCTTTTTCCTTAGCTCTTGCAGATAATTCACTTGCAACTGGTACCAAAACCGCATTTGCTATGCCTAGCATATTTTTGACTACATTAGGTATTTTTGAGACTATATCGTATATGCCTAAATATGTACTTCCAAGAAATGTTGTTATAAAAAACTTAGGATAATATGCATTTAAATTTCCAGCAATATTTCCAATATATATCAACTTAGAATATTTAATTAACTCAATTACGACATCACTTTTAAATTGAAATAGAAACTGAAAATTTGAATAGTATTTGAAAAATAGAAGATTCAACACAAACGTAAGTATATGCATTGAAATCATTGCATAGATGACTTCAATATATCCATAATTCAAGTTTAATAAAGTAATCGTAATAAGGAAATATACAAAATAACTAAAAAACTCTATACCTTTTGAAATATGAAATTTTTGTAATCCTTCAAAATATGCAAAAAATGCCATATTATAAAATTGAATAGCATAAGTAAATATATAAAAGCTAAATACACTCAAAAACTCATCAAAATATAATGAAGATACTTGTAACACATCTTTAAATATAAAATCTTTAAATATGAAAAAACAACCAATAATAAGAAATGCCACCACAGTATAAAAGAAAAACACAACACTTAATAATATATTTATTGCTTCATTCCTTCTATAAGATAAATACTGTGCGGTAAATTTACTTATCGAAGGAGGTAAACCAAAATCCAATATAGCAAACATCCCTTGTCTAACGGATAAAAATAAAACCAGAACTATAAGACTATACTTATCAAGTCCAATTTTTGATAGCAATATAGGCACAAGGATAAACCCTAATATAGCAATTGATACACTATTTAATGCAACTGCGAGTATATTTTTAAATATTTTTTGTATCATATACTTTTTAAATTTGCATCTATTGTAAAATTAATTCTATTAATAATTTTATTGATACTATTAGTATCGCAATAGTTGCTTATATATTGAATATCATCAATCACTTTCTTATTATCAATTTTTCCCTGCAAGATTCCTACTACCTCTTGAAATTGTGAATGCATTACAATGTAATTTTCTGCAAAAAAATTTAATCCTAAATACATATCTCTTACTATGTCCCACTGTTTATGTATCATTTGCTGCACTTTTGTGTTTAATACAATCGTGGGTATACCATAAGCAACTGGTAATACTAATGATGTAGAAAACTGTGATACTTCAAAGTCAATATTTGGCAGTAATTCATAAAATGACTCATATGTTATCTCATAGTTTGTAATACCTGCCTCTTGTAACAGGGCTATGTTTTCTGTTTTGCTACTAGACGGGTGTGGTTTTATCACTAATTTGATTTTTGTGTCGCATTTATCTATAGCGTCTTTGATATGAACAAACGCTTCAAAAACCTCTGCATAATCTAGTGTAAATGGATCCATATTCTCTGGTCTAATATTATCTTTTGGCAAAAATTTTCTTGTAAGTACTAAGCACCTTAGCCCATTTTCTGGCTTTTTCTTTTGCATTATATGTGCTATCCACTTTTTATCAAGTCCTGGGTAACCTGTCATAATAAATTGCTTTTTATGCTCTGGAGCAGCAAGCCACGGAGTAGCAAATTTATATGGCATCCAGTGTTCTGTGTATGGTGGTAGTGGATTTTTATTTTGTTCATCAAAAGGGCAGTACTCATCAGTTGGTGAATTGTAATGCGGTGCATGAGGTAATAATGCCAAAGGTACTCTTTTTTTTTCAAAATAACTATAAAAATTCTCCCTACCATAAAATCTAGTGACGGTTCTATTATCAAACAATATAAAATCAGGATTCAAATGTGGCAAAATATTTTCTGTATCAACTAATCTTTTACCTATCTGATATTCTGCAACTTTAATACCTCTAAGAACTAAAAACCAGAATAACTTGATTTTAGTATATAATCCTTTTACCTTTAAAAATGATTTAAAAGAGATATTATCAGAATATGAGTGGACGAATATAGCTCTCCACAAAGGCTTCAAAAAGCCAAATGGTGATTTCATAAAGTCACTAAAATCATACTGATTTATACTATTTTGTTCACAAAACTCATCTACAAATTTACTATCTCTTAGTATTTGCTTTTTGTTTCCTACGCAATATAGTATCGTGATTTTTATATCTGGATTATTTTTTCTAAGACCCCATAATAGAGGCAATGTAAAATCCATCGTAGATGTATTTTTTATGACAACATTAAGTATATGCACAGGTTTGTTCATCTATATGCGCTCTTTTATCTTTTTAAGTCCACCATTTATACTATCAGCCAAAAAGAAAAAGTCTACACTATATGCTAGTATACTACATCCTTCGCCTATTCTTTTTATCATCGTTGTTGGTTCTGATTCGATGACGTGAAAGCCAGAGGCTACATTGTGTTTTTTACACGCATTTACGATTGTCGTGATAGCCTCTTGTACATCATCTCTATTGTACTCACCAGGGTATCCCATAGAGCCAGATAGGTCATATGGTCCTATGATGATACCATCGATACCATCTGTTGTGATGATTTGCTCTATCTCTTTTACTGCATCTATATGCTCTATTTGAGCGATAACTACTATATCATCGATATTTGCTTTATACTCACTAAATCCATATCCATACTTTTGTGCTCTAAATAGTCCTACACCTCTTTTACCAATCGGTGGGTATTTTGCAAAATCTATAGCCATCTTTGCATCTACTGTTGAGCATATCATAGGTACGATGATACCATCAGCCCCCATATCAAGAACTCTTTTGATGATAACTTCTTCATTTTTACTCACTCGAACAAAGACCTTTTTGCCACGAGATTGTATAGCTACTATCATTTGATGTGTAACTGATAAATCAATAGACGTATGCTCTAAATCTATAACCAACCACTCTAAATTAGTATTTGCCATCACTTCAGCTACTACAGGGCTACCAATAGTTAGCCAAGAACCAATAGTCAGTTCATTTTTTTTTAGCTTTTCTTTAACGCTACTCATATCAGTCCCTTATACAAAAAAAGTCAAAACAACCATTGCCATAATCTCTTTCTATCACATTAAATCCTTTTAGCTTGAGCAAAACACTCAAATCAGCTGGATTTTTATCAAAAGTTGGGTGTACTTCGATAACCATATTGTCTATTTTAGCAAACGTCTCATCACTTGTTGCTTCAAATACAGAATATTCACTACCTTCAATATCCATCTTTAATAACTTACATCTATTTATTTTATTGTCTTCAAATACACTATCTAATGTTTTTGCTAATACTGATACTAACGTGTTTGTTCCTCTTTTTTTTCTATAAAATCCTATCTCATTTATAGATCCTACTGTAGATGTATTTCCTATAGAAAAATTCAGTACCTTATTCTCACCGAAGACTGCATTATTTTCTATTTTAAACTCACCTTTAGGTATACTATTTACTTCAAAATTTTTCTTTAATAAACAATAGTTATTTATATTTGCTTCGTACACATATAGTTTACTTGGATGAAAGTGCTTGAAAAATAGTGCAAATGTCCCAACATGCCCACCTATATCTATAACGCTATCTTCTTTACTAAACTCTAAAATTTTGCCTGTATGTTCTAGAAAATCACTTATGTAAATACTATACATAAATATATAGATATGCAATTCATTAAATTTATCATATGGAGAGTAGAAAATCAATCCATCATTGAACTTTACTTTTACAGGAAATCTATCTATAATATTTTTGAAAATTTTAAATTTATATGCTAGTTCTAAAATCAAAGAGTTTGTTATTAGATACAACTTAAACCAATTTTTTATCTCTTTGCTATTTTTTCTCCAATATTTGAAGAATAAATATTTGTTTTTTAAATTTGTGAAAATCACTTTAAATAGAAGTTTTATCATCTCTTTTCCTACACATTATCTTTTATTATTTTAGCTGGAACGCCTCCAACTATCTTATTTGAGGGTATATCTTTTGTCACTACTGCACCTGCTGCTACGATGACATTGTCACCTATGGTTACCCCTCCAGTGATTGTAACACCAGAGGCTATCCAACAACCACTACCTATTTTTATATCATAGCCAAACTCTGGAGTATCTACTCCACCACTTAGCTTTTTGCGTTTGCCATTTTCAAACTGATGTATACCAGTTAGCACCATACAGTTGTGACCAAATATCGTATCATCGCCGATTGATATATCTCCAGAGGCTGTATTAAATAGTGTATTTACTAGCGACACTCTTTTACCTACAATTAGTCTGCCACTATCTCCATACACTAATGGTACATTTGCAGCATATTTTTTCAAAAACACTATAATAGGGCGCAGTGCTCTTCTTAAGACTTCATCTATCATTTATTTTTACTTTTATATAGCAATTCAGCAAGTAGGAAATCTTCAGGCCAATCTATATCAATTGCCTCTAATTTGTTCATCTCAAACATTTTAGGATTTTTACATATTCTATTACTTCTAGCTTCATAAAATTTCTGTTTTGAAAAGATATAAAAATTTGAGTTTTCCTCAAAATATGGCTCTAAATCTTGTGTTCTTTTCATCTCTGATAAATCGTGATTAATCGGTTGTGAGTTTTTGTCATAAAATCTAGTTTGTAACTTTGTAACAGAAAATACTGAACCTACATCATCTTTATGCTTATCGTAATACTCTATTGCTTTATCTATTGTCTCACTAGTTAATAGTGGATTTGTAGCATGTGTTTGCATAAAATATTCATTCTCATTTAAATTTATATCATGTTCTATTATTCGATTCATAGAAATATAATCTCCATACAATTCTTTAGGTCTTACAACACAATGCACAAAATCACCAAAGTTCTTTCTTGCATCTTGCAAAATCTCTTCAGAATCAGAGTTTATAATTATTTTTATGATATACTTGCTTCCCTGTAGTGCTTTAACTACTGCGTGATACATGGGACAACCAGCAAAATCTCTTAAATTTTTATTTGGTACTCTTTCAGAGTATCCTTTCATAGGTAAAAGTGCCACTACTTTCATTCTTTTCCTTACGCTTTATAGTAATTATCAAAATAACTTTTAAACAAATTATACGCTTGTTCGTCCATAGCAACAGTAGTAAGCTCCACTTCGCCAAAACCATTTGGAATGATAAGATTATAATTTTCTCTATCGTTTTTCTTATCTTTTTGCAAAGCTCTTATAAAATCATCAAAATTAAACGCTAGGAAATCACTATCTTTTATATTTGAGCTAATTGTAGCGTGTAACCTATCAAACTCATCGAGGTTAAGTCTGCCCATCTTTAGTGCAATGAAATTAGCCATATCTAGCCCTATAGTCACAGCTATACCATGTGGCACACCAAAATTTGTAGCAGCCTCTATAGCATGACCAAATGAGTGACCATAATTCATCTTCAGTCTCAATCCTTGGTCTAATGGGTCAATTTTTAAAATAATATTTTTTAGTTTTAGTGAGTTAAATATCATATCTGTCAGTACACTTTTATCGCTTTTGTACATATCCATCTGCTCTATGATTTGTTGTGCTGCCTCTTTGCCTGATAGCATATGTACTTTTAGTATCTCACCCATACCAGAGCGAATATCCCCATCACTTAAGGTACTTAGGAATTTCTCTTGTACAATGATTTGTGATGGTGGGTAGAAGTTACCAATAATATTTTTCCACGATTTATAATTTAGCGAACTTTTTCCACCAATACAGCTATCTGCTTGTGCTAAAAGCGTAGTTGGCAACCAAATCCATTTAATACCTCTATATAGTACACTCGTAGCAAATGTAACCAAATCTTGTGTAATTCCTCCACCTATAGCTACTATCGTATCTTTTCTTTTTACATCTTTTAACATAAGTTGTTCACAAATTTCTAAAGACTCGTTTGGTCTTTTTTTATCTTCAATTGCGTCTATAAAGATAATTTTTTGCTCATCAATATTTAATTCACTCTTATACAAGTCCCAAACTACCCTATCAATTACAATAGCTTTTGTATTTGCTAATATCTCATCTATTTTGCTACTACCTACATTAAATAGCAACTCATACGTATCTTTATCTGAAAATATATCTAATTTATTCAACAGTAAATCCCCCATCAACTACAATATTTTGCCCTGTTATATATCTATTTTGATCACTAGCTAAAAATAGCACCATAGGCGCTATATCCTCTACAGTAGCTAGTTTTTTCATAGGAACTTTTTGTGCCACCTCACTCATACCATCTTCGCCTAGTACTCTATGAGTAAGTTCTGTATCTACAAATCCTGGAGAGAGAATGTTTACTAATATATTAAATTTTCCTAAATCTATGGCCATCGTTTTAGTGACCCCTATTAGCCCAGCCTTTGAAGCAGTGTATGGGCTTCTACCTTCTTTTGATACGAGACCAAATATAGAGCCTATATTTACGATATAACCATATTGACGTTCTACCATCTTTTTAGAGACTGATGAGGCGATGTAGATAGGGGCATTTAGGTTGGTAAGAAGTATATTTGATATATCATCTTTATTTATTTCATAGATTTTATTTACTTTATTTATACCTGCGTTGTTGATGAGTATATCAAAGCCATCATATTTAGCTACTATCTCATCTACTGTATCGTACCAATTTATACCATCAGCGATTTGAAGTCTTTCGTATTTGATAGACTTATCACACCACATAGGTATCTCTTCGCCAGTACCAGTGATAACCACATCTGCACCATTTTGGCTAAACTGGGTAGCTATCTCTTTACCTATACCACGAGTACCACCTGTTACTAGTACTCTCTTGCTATCAAATCTAATCTCCATCAATCACCCCACATATCAATAGGTAGTTTTAGTACTGTTTTATATACTGTTTCACTATGTTTATATTGTCCTAGACACATATGTGCATCATCTGGTAAAAATATAGCCATATCATCACTAGTTAGTAGTATCTTTGTGGTATCATCGATTGTTTTGTATTTTATAAAATCAGTTTGTGCATTGTATTCATCTTCTATCTCTAACTTGTCTATATCGCTATATTCTATCACTTCATTACCCAATATAATAAGTTGAAAATCGATATACTCTTTGTGTGACTCAAAAAAACAGGTGCTCCTATCTTTTGTATTAAATGATTGCTCCATAGCAAACACCCTACCATCAATATCTTGCTTTACAAACGAACCCACCTTTAGTGAAGTCACTCTTTGGTATACCTCCCCATCAATATTAAGAGCAGAGTAAAGATAGTCAAACACATAGCCTAAATCTTTTGATTTTAGAAATTTTTCTATTTTCCTTATATTTCCAATAATTGCCATATGTTACTCCTTAAAGTAATTTACAATATTATCAATGGCTGCTTGCCCCATCTCTTTGACTGCTTCTATCGCATTTCCACCGATATGTGGTGTATTTATAAGGTTTGTTAGTTCCAACAATTGACCATCTGTTGGCGGTTCTTCTTCGTATACGTCTATAGCAGCTCCAGCTATTAGTCCTTGTTTTAGTGCATATTTTAAATCATCTTGCTTAATCAGTCCACCACGTGCTGTATTAATTATCAACGCTGTTGTTTTCATCATCTTTAGAGTATCGATATTTATGAAGTATTGCAGTGCGTCAGTTAGTGGTGTATGCAGTGTTAATATATCTACACTTTTTAACATCTCCTCTTTAGTTACTTCTATCAAGCCATTTTGATCATAATACTCTTTTTGTTCTATAATATCATTTACAAGTATCTTGCAACCAAATGGTTTTAGTAACCTAACTATCTCTTTTCCTATATGACCAACTCCTATAATGCCTACCGTTTTGCCACTTAGCTGTACACCACCATTTTTATTCCATATTCCCTCTTTTAGTTGATTAGATGTAACATACAAATTTCTGCATAGCATCAACATCAAGCCTAGTGCTTCTTCTGCTACTGAAGTTTTATTCACACCCTGCGTATGGAGTATCTCTATTTTATATTTATTACTATCAGTGAAGTTAATATTATCAAGTCCAACACCATATTTTGATATAGCTTTTAGCTTAGGTGTATGAGCTAATATACTTTCATCTATTTTATCTAATCCCACAATAGCACCATCTGCATCCTTTAAATATTCAATAAGTTCATCTTTGCTAAATCTTTTACCTTCAATATTTACCTTTACATCCGCAAAAAAAGATTTTAACTTATCTACCAATTCTTTATCTTTAGAAAAAGCTACGGTTGTTACAACAATTTTTTTATTTATCACTATAAAATCCTGAATTTTTATAAATTCTCTCTACCAGTTGTAAAGTATTATATGCTTCTTTACTTGTCCCATTTTTGATAGTAGTACCATTTTCTACAGCATCAACAAACTCATCTATTTCTAACTTCCAACTATCATCATTTTCAAACCACGTTACTGTTTCTTTTGGTTTACCCATTGCATAAGTGATATCCTCAAATTCTCTTTTACCAACAACTAATTTTTCAGGAGCATAACTTCTTGTTCCAGATAAAATCCCATCAAGGTTAATATACCCCTCTTCAAAACACATTTCAAGTAAAAATTTATGTTTCCACTGCGTAGCACTTGAGTGAAGCATGGCGGTCACTTTTTCATTCGATTGCATAATCACAAATGCATTATCTTCAGCTTCTATATCCCAATAAGAAGTTGTTACAAAACTGTTTATATGTATAAAATCTTGACCAGAAAAATATCTTATCAGATCAAGCATATGAATTCCTTGGTCTATCAAGATACCTCCACCAGAGATTTTTCTGAAATTTCTCCAGTTCTTATGATAATCAATACTTCCAGCCTTCCCATAGACACCTCTAAGCCAAAGAAGTTTACCCATTTCGCCTGATTCAATAAGCTTTTTTGCCTCTATCACGGAATAATGATATCTATGATTAAACCCATATTTTAAAATTTTTTTAGATTCCTCCTCAGCAACAATTACCGCCTTCAACTCTTGACTTGTCCTAGCGGGAGGCTTTTCACAAAATACATGTTTCCCAGCTCTTAAAGCTTGTGTAGTATAATCTGCAAGAACATCATTAAATGCACATATAAAAACAGCATCAATATCTTGTGCCAAAAGTTCTTCATATGACTCGCAAAATTTTACACTATCTGTAAGATTATTTGGCTTATGTATATCATAAATGGCTACTAACTTAGTATTCTCATTTTTCGCAATCTCTTTTGCTCTAACTTGTCCTATTTTTCCAAAACCTGCAATTCCTACTTTGGTCATTTATTTGCCTTATGAATATAGTATGAGTAGATAATATGATCTAAAATCATATGAACATCCTCCACGAGACCATATTCTCCATTAGGTGCATTTACATGAAATTTAATATCTGACAACTCTTTTAATGTTCCACCATCAAAACCTGAAACACCAATAATCTTACATCCTTGTTCTTTTGCATATTCTATTGCTTTGACAATGTTTCGCGAATTTCCACTACATGAAATAGCCAATACAACATCTTCAGGTCTGATTAGACCTTTCATTTGCATATAAAAGATATTTTCATAGCCTATATCATTTGCAATTGCAGTGACAACGGGTGAGTTATCCCCAAGACTTACCACATCAAGATTAATGATGTCTCTTCTCCTAAGTCCAGCACCTAAATCATTTACCATATGTGAAGCAGTTGCCGAACTTCCACCATTTCCAAGTACATAAAGTCTACCTTTATTAACAAGTAATTTTTCTATCTCGTATATGATTTTTTCAACAACTGTTTCATCTATGCTATCTAATAGAGCTTTTAAATTCTCTACATAATTTTTTGTAAAATTTTTAATATCCATCTTATCCACCTTTTGAATTATAAACTAAATCCATCATCAACAACAATGTTTTGCCCATTCACGTATTGACTCAAATCACTTAAAAGATAAAGCAAGGTACCATTGAGATCTGCGTTATCTAACATTCCTTTATTTAAACAAACACGCTTATACTGTTCTAAAAAGCGTTCATTTTGCCCATCTAAAATGCCTCCTGGACTAATACAATTCACCCGAATATTGGTTCCTTTAAGATATTTTGCAACGTACTTTGTCATATGAATAACTCCCGCCTTAATAGCACTATATGCCACAGGAGAGCTCATCGGGGTTCCTTCATACGTTTCAAATTTGGCTGCTACCACACCTTGTATGGAAGAGATATTGACCATATTGCCATAGCCTTGCTCTTTAAAATAGCGAGCAAACTGTTGCATAACTAAAAAAGCTCCACCCAATTGTAAATTGGTATTTTTACAAAAATCGTCATACTCCACATCAAAAAAGTGATTTCCAAACGTTTTGGTTCTAGGATAAGCACTGTTCACCACAGCATCAATTTTTCCATACGTGGATGTTACTTTTTGTATAAGCGTTTCAAGCGATGCTTTAGATGCGATATCCACAGGATATTCGGTACTTACAATGTCTGCACAGATTGCTATACCGTGTGCCTCTTCTACCGCTTGAACAAATGACTGTCCCAATAATCCAGCACCACCAATAATCACAATAATTTTATTATTCAGCACTTCTTTTCCTCATCAAAAATTCAACAAATTCAAAATCTAGCTCTGTGTCAATATCAATTGAGCGCTCTTCTGGCATCACATAAAGCCCTGTTTTTTCAAGAAAAAGAGTTTTTTCCTCTAAGATGACCTCTCGTTTCCAGATGTAGATAGAAGCATTCATATCATAACTTTTAGGAGCATCTTGTCTGCGAAGAATAGCACTATCAAGCTTTTTAGAAAGTTTTACTTTACCATCATTCCCCACTTCAACAAGATTAAAATAAGGACTTCTTCTACTTGACATCGCTGTAATGAGATTGTCATTGTCATCGTTTTTAAATTGTTCAAAAGAGCTGATAATGTCCTCCACGCTCCGCAGAGGAGCTGTTGCATCTAAATCAACCAGATAATCGTACTGTTTTTGATAGTACGCTTCGCTTCGCATAAAAGCATCACGAATGACATCCAACTTCCCCGCCGTATCACTCGCCATCTCATCGCTTCTTTTAAAAAAAACCTCCGCTCCATACGTTTTGGCAACATTGGCTATTGCATCGGAATCCGTACTAATGACAATGTGCTCAAACAGTTTGGATGCTTTAGCTTGCTCAATCGTATAAGCAATTAAAGGCTTTCCACCCAGTTCTTTAATATTTTTATTTTTAACGCCTTTAGAACCACCTCTAGCGCAAATGGTACATAGGACACTACTCATCTGTTTTGCTCCTGAATCATCATAATTGTTCTCATCACATCTTGCGCTTCTACATAGCTACAAGCCCTATCTTCCTGCTCTATAATAGAGCTATGCATTGCTTCAAACATCGCATTGCGTTCTAGGTTTTGACACGAATGATTGTGCTCAAAACCTTCTTTATCTTTTTGTAGTAACGTGTTATTGATCATATCAAGCACATAGGTATTTTCTAGGGTATGAATCATCACTTCACGACGAGGCAATTTACTAATATAGTCCATACTCATGGTAACAATAGCATTTTTATCTGTTTTACCAATCAAGGTCACCATATCATCAGAGTCTATCTCCAAATCAGAAATTTTGACTTGATAACTGTATACTTCTTTGATGTTGCCACATAACCACTGAACATAATCAATTTCATGACTTAAATCAAGCAAAACGCCTCCACCTTCTGCTTTTTTAGCACTATACGATGTTCGATAGTCCACCCCTTTTCTCCACGTTGGCAAATATTGCCCGCAGTAGACATTCGCACTGATAACGTGCTCATTGTGTAAAAGGTTTTTGAGTTTTTGCATCAAAGGATGAAATCTTAAAACATACCCAACAAAAACAGTGTTTCTTGAAATTTCCAATGGTTGATACGTATCAAATAAAGGCTTTTCACAAAAAATGAATTTCTTAGATACCGTTTCTTCCAAATAGCGTAATTGCTCAAAATGTTTATAGGTCTCACTGGCAATAATCACATAATCATAGCTATCTAATTCATGGACACTTTGAAGTGTTTTAAAGGTGATTTTATCTTTCAAATCTTGCTTGGTCACAATATGAATCTCTTTTACATATAAAGATGCTAAAAGCACCTCTTCATGCCTTTTCCCAATAGAGCCATACCCAACAATTAGAACTTTCACTAAAACACATCCTTATACTCTACATTGGCTCTTTCATACTCTTCCATACGCCCAATGTCTAACCAATACTCTCGTATGGGAAAAGAGAGCGCATTTTGACCGTGAGCAATGAGTTTTTCAAAAAGTGTTGGCATATCAAAAAAGGTATCTTTTTCAATATACGCTATTGCTTGTGGATTTAACATGTAAATACCTGCACTGACAAAAAACTTCTGAACAGGCTTTTCTTGAATTGATAAAATTTTACCCTCTTCAATGTTCACAACGCCATAGGGAACTTGAAGGTCATACTCTCTAACACACATTGTTGCCATAGCGTTATTCGAGAGGTGGTAGTGGTAGAGGTGCTCAAAATTGACATTGGTGAGCAAATCCCCATTCATCACAAAAAATGGCTCATTGGGCAGAGACGTTAAAAGGCTTAAAGCCCCCGCTGTTCCCATTCTTTGCTCTTCTAAAACATACTCTATGCTCACGCCAAAAGCACTGCCATCTTTGAAATAGTCTTGAATCATATGGGACTTGTAGTTCACACACATCACAATATTGGTAAAACCATACTCCGCAAATTTTTCAACAATCGTTTGAAGAATGGGCTTATTTCCAACCATCAACATCGGTTTAGGGGTATTTTCAGTCAAAGGTCTAAGCCTTGTACCCAAGCCTCCTACCATAAGAACCACTTTATTAGGTTTAATGCTAGGACTTACAAGCTCTTCAATCTCTTTAATGCCTAAAACACGGTTTTCATCATCGACAATGGGTATCTGATGCAATTTCTTTGCCAAAGCTTTTTTTAAGATCTCTTCTTTGGTATCGCTGATTTTTGCAACCGTTGGATGCTTGTGAATAATCGATTCGATACTGCTCTGCAAGTCTAAACCACGCAACAATCCTCTACGGATGTCACCATCGGTAATCGTTCCAAGTAATGTATTATTTTTATCCACAACAATCGCTATTTGTCTAGAACCTTTATCAATAATTTCTAAGACTTTTTTAATGGACATCTCTGAAGTAATCAAAGCATCTTTTATATCTAGCATTTATTTCTTTTCTTTCCAAATTGGATATTTTAATTCCCATGTTCCATAATTCTTTTCCCATAAATGAGGTGAGCGAAATTTTTCTATGGCATCATGATATTGTTGCAAAGAAATATCCATATAATTACAACAATCTTTAATATATTGCTCTGGAAATTCCCCATCGAATCTTTTAATAAGAGCGATACCTTCTTCTCTAGTGATATCGCCATTTCTAATTTCTTGTGCAGAATCGTAGGTTGCTCTTCCTATTCCAAACTTTATGGTTGTTGTATGATAGTGTAGCCAGTCTATTTTATCATCTAAAGAACTATATTTACTAAAACTCCCCTCTGTTCTGTGATCATTTGGCATAAAATCACTATTTTCCACTGAATAATAATAAGTTTCCTGTGGATGCCATTTTACATAATAACCCAAATAATGAACTTCTGTACCTGTTTTTTGTATTTCATAAGGATTTACAGGAAAATATGCTTCTAAATCGGATAGTTTAAATCCATACTTTTCAATCAACTCTATTGCAGAAACTCCACCAAGGACCAAATCTTTTATACTCAATTCTGCACTATAATATTTTGGATCTCTCGTTGGTTTTTCATTATCTTCTATCGCATTTCCATATTCTGCTTCATTTTCTCCAAATATAACCAATGGAATATCAAGTAAAACAGAAAGTCTGGGAGCTAAATTTTTTTGACCCAAAATAAAAGGCTGAAAAGGATGCCCAAGATTTAAAAAAGCACTTCGAGTCAAAAATCTGTGAAGCTTTTTATTTTGATTGTAAGTGTAATTTGCAAATCCAGCATTAAGCCACGAGTCAAAATTCCTTCTTCCAATATCCGTATATAATGCGGGTGGCCACGTAATTAGAATTGGATTCATGTTGTACTTATATTTCAAAATATGTGCTGCTTGTACACTATCTTTCCCACCACTTCCAGGCACTACAACATCATATCGCCCATCATTTCTCCTAAATCTATTACACAGTTCTTCAAGTTGTTTATGTCTTTCTTCCCAATTAATTGTTTTTTTCTTTTCAGCATATTTACATGCTTCACATATACCATCCTCTCCAAATGCAAGAGTTCTTTTTTTCTCTCCCTCTTTTTGTTTAAATTCAACAGTAGAAGATGGTCTTTGATTATTCATTGTACATTTTTTACAAAATTTTACTTCTAAGGGTAATCCATACTTTCCAAATAATTCACTCATCCTTCTTCTCCTATAGTTCTATAAAATTTTTAAATAATTTAAGTCCAGCATCACGACTTTTTTCTGGATGAAACTGTACTCCATAAATATTCTCTTTTTGAACAGATGAGACAAACGTATGCCCTGCATAATCACTAAGTGAAGCAATTTCAGTATAGTTTATAACCTCATAAGAGTGCATAAAATAAAATTCTTCATTTTCTAGCCCATTTAAAAGTAGATTTGATTTTACTACATCAATCGTATTAAATCCCATATGTGGTACTTTGGCATCAACAAGCATTGGTTTTACTTCAGCTTTGATAGCATCTAACCCTTGTGTTTTACCATATTCAAAACCTAAAGTTGAAAGTATTTGCATACCAAGACAAATCCCAAGAGTTGGTTTTGTATGAATTGCTTTTTTTAAAGGTTCTAGTAACCCATCTTTTCGAAGTTCATTTATGGCATCTTTAAAACTTCCAACCCCTGGAATGACAATTTTATCTATGCTATTCAGTTCATTTTCATTGTTTACAATTTTTACAACACCACCAGCTTTTTCTATAGCTTTTTTGATACTGTGGATATTCCCTGCTATTCCATAGTTAATAAGTCCGATTATATTACTCATTTTGATACCTCAATTCCATTACTTCTTAAATATTCTTTGATATCTTTAATTGTGTATTTATCATAGTGAAGTAAACTTGATAGTGCTATTCCACTTGGTCTTGCATATTCTATAAGCTCTTTTATATCTTCTAACTTACCTGCTCCACTAGCTACGACTACAGGAATATTTACACTATCAACTACTTGCTTTGATAATTCTATATCAAATCCTCTTTGTCTTCCATCGGTATCTACACATTGTAAAAATATTTCTCCAGCACCTCTTGCTTCAACTTCTTTTGCCCATTCAATAACATTTTTTCCTGAACGAATACGCCCACAATCCGTATAACATTCATACCAATCATCCCATTTTTTAGCTTCTATATTTACTACAACAGCTTGGTTTCCAAAAATTTGTGCAGCTTCATTAAGGATCTCAGAATTTTCTTGCACAGCATAAGTATTGATAGCTATTTTATCCGCCCCACTATGAAATAACTTTGAAATATCTTCAATTGTTTTAATACCACCACCAACGCCAAACGGTATAAACAGTTCATTGGCTGTTTTTTCAATCTCATCAAACAATATTTCTCTTTGGTAGAGTGAAGCAACAATATCTATATACATAACTTCATCAGCACCTTGATTGTAATACTTTTTTGCCAAATCAACTGGCAATCCTATTTTCCTTAAGCCCTCAAAATGTACTGGCTTGACTACATAAGGTGGTTTAACATCTAATTTTACGATTATTCTTGTTCTCATATTTTCTCCAAAGATTCTATGTCATAAAATGTCTTTTTGAGGCTTTTCTCTAACTCTACTGTTTTGAGTATCTCCACAATTTTCTCACTCGCACATCCATTACCGTATGGATTTTCAACCTGTTGTAACGCTTCTTGAAATGTAGGTGAATAGAGCTTTTCTAAGGCATTTTCAATACCCTCTATCGTAGGCTCACAATCAATCACGCTGGAGGCTTTAATGCGTCCTTTTTGCCTATCGCCTATATTAATCGTACCTATTCTAAAGCTCGGCGCTTCGGCTAATCCACTGGAGCTATTTCCCACCACAGCGTCCACAAACTGCAAAGCACTGAGATATCGGACTTGCCCTAATGAGGTAAATCCAATGGCTTTGTGCGCATTGTGACTTACATAATCATCAAGCATCTGATTAATCACCCTGCCATTGGTATCGCTATTGGCTTTGGTGAAAATAAGGTGGGTATCGCTTAGTCCATCTAATGCATCCAGTAGTGCTTGAAATTGCTCCTGTGCGCTTGCATTTTCTAAGGTCACAGGATGAAATGTAACCAATAGATTATGTGTGTTAAGCTTAAAATCTATCGATTGCTCAAACGCATCCTTGCTCAACAATGTTAATCGTTGAATGTTTTCTATGCCCATTCCACCCACATTAAAAACTCTATTAGGCTCTTCTCCCAGTTGAATCACCCGTTTACGATACGCCTCCGTAGCCGTAAAATGAAGATAACTCATTTTGCTAATACAGTGACGAATAGACTCATCAAATGCACCCTCGGTTGTCTCTCCCCCATGCAAATGAACAATAGGAATGCGTGCTATCATTGCCGCACTTGCCACACTAAGCATTTCATACCTATCGCCTAAAATGACTATCATATCAGGCTTTAATTCATCATAGGCTTCAGCAAAAGAGATTTGGGCTAAGCCCATAGATTTAGAAATGCCCACAGGTGTATCGCTGGAGAGAAGCATCTCTATTTTTTTATGAATGCAAAACTCTTTTTCAATCTCGTGATACGTCAAACCAAACTCAGGACTTAAATGCATCCCCGTTACAATGAGTTGCAGTTCTAAATCTTTATCAGCCTCAATGGCTTTCATCAACCAATAGAGTAAGCCATACTCTGCTCTCGTTCCTGTAACCACACATATTTTTCGTTTCATAGTAACTCATCTTCCATGTAATCTCGAAGTGCCACACTTCCGATGACTTCATCCCATCGCATAGGACTCATGCCATTGCCAGGGCGTTTAATGGTAATGTTTTCCTTTGTGAGTTTTTCGCCTTTTTTGATAGCTTTACATGTAAGAATCGATTTGCGTGCAATCGCCTTATTTTTAGCCTCACTTTTACTTGGCTTTTTCATGCCATCGCCTAAAGCCTTTTCAACATGGCGTATGGCTTGTACCATCGCTTTGAGTTCATCTGGCTCCAAAGAGGCTTTGTGGTCAGGTCCAGGCATTTTTCTATCGAGTGTAAAATGCTTTTCGATGAGCGTTGCTCCCATTGCCACAGCAGCGATGGGAATCTCAATACCTTGCGTATGGTCAGAATAGCCTACCTTCACACCAAAAGCATGAGACATCGTCTGCATAGCTTTTAAATTCACTTCATCCATAGGACAGGGATACTCTGTGGTTGCATGTAAAATGGTGATATTTTCTTTAGGTGTTCCTGCACTTACCAATACATCCAGCGCATCTTCCACTTCACCCAAATCTGCCATGCCCGTTGAGAGAATGACCTCTTTTCCAAAACTCCCAATCTGACGCAGATAAGGAAGATTGGTTATTTCACCGCTGGGGATTTTAAAAATGCTCATACCAAGATGATGAAGCAAAGCGATACTCTCATGATCAAAGGGCGTAGAGAGAAAAAGAATGTTTTTGGACTTACAGTGTTTGATGAGCTCATGGTGTGCCATTTCATCCAGTTCAAGCTTTTTTATCATTTCATATTGTGATTCGTTCGCATCAGTTGTCTCTTTTTGATACTCTGCTTTTTTAGCTGTTTTTGAGACAAGCTTATCGGCTTTGAATGTTTGAAATTTCACAGCATCTACGCCCGATTCACTGGCAACATCAATCAGCTTTTTAGCAAGTTTTAAGCTACCGTTGTGATTCACCCCCGCTTCTGCGATGATAAAAACCTTATCTGATTTCACATAAATTCCTTACTTTAGCTTTTTGATTACATCAAATGAATCAATGTCCATCTTCGATACGGCAAACCATTTTTTGCCCAAATCTTTCAAACTTGCCCCAAAATGATATATCTCTTTTTCATCAACTATTAAAAATCTATCGTGCGATAAACCAAACTGCTCTATTTCTATTTTGGGATATTGTGCGTTGTGTTTTTGCACATCAAGTTGCAACTGTTTTGATATAGTTTTTGTATATATTTTCATGTTTACATGTAGTTCTCTTTTTGTAAACCATATTAAAGTAGTCTCGTCCACATAGTTATCAATAAGCTTAATTGAACTCTTAGCAGATTTGATAATATCGCTTACAAAAAGATATGCATCAAAAATTTGACCATCATAGAAAATATGTTGTTTGGGTTTGATTGATTTGTCTTCTATGGCATTCAAAATAATATCTACCTTTGCATCATTTTTCATTTCATA
>Ga0265295_1003797_pt1 | contig 21268 bp, 14 predicted proteins | sample Munlansysbiofilm_FD_192503 | JGI IMG/M metagenome (GOLD analysis project Ga0265295, IMG submission 192503) | Leachate microbial communities from a municipal landfill in Southern Ontario, Canada - Methane capture system biofilm | ecosystem: Engineered > Solid waste > Landfill > Unclassified ...
TCCATTTTTTGTTCGTAGATTAACTTATTCTTTTCTTCATTTACCACTTTAATTTGGTCGTTAAATTTTTTTCTTAAAGCCGAAGCCATATTTGTATCTTCAGTCTTTTCTAGTTCTTCTTTTAAATCTGATCTTAAATCACTGATCTTAAGTTTTGCTGTTTCTTTGATTCTTTTAATGTTTTCCTTGTTACCTAAATTACCGGCTCCAATTAACTCACCTAAAAACCAAATCTCACCATCTGTAGGTTGATATAACTTAATAATGGTTCTTCCGGTAGTAGTTTTACCACATCCGGACTCTCCAACAAGTCCAAAAACTTCGCCTTTGTAAATATCAAAACTTACATCATCAACAGCTTTAACAATCAACTTATTTTTCCCATGTCCAGATGTAAAGTACATCTTTAAATTCTTAAGACTCAATACAGGAGTTTCTTGACTTCTATCAATTTCTTTATTAGCCATTCTTAGTCACCCCTTCTGTTGTCTTGAGCATTCTCTCGATTCTGTTTTTAACTACCTCTGGCATTTCAACTTTTGGTGCATCTTTATGCAATAACCAAGTAGCTGCATAATGTGTATCGGTAATTTTAAACATTGGAGGTTCTATCTCAAAGTCAATTTTCATAGCATATTGATTTCTTTCAGCGAATGCATCTCCCTTAGGTGGAAACAACATATTAGGTGGTGTTCCTGGGATAGCTGTAAGTCTTTCTTTTGACATAATGTCTGGCATTGAACTAAGTAAAGCCCAAGTGTATGGATGTTTAGGTTGATAGAAAATTTCTTCTACTGTTCCAATCTCCACAATTTTACCAGCATACATTACACCGATTCTATCAGCCATATTAGCAACAACACCAAGGTCATGGGTAATAAAAATAACTGATAGATTTCTTTCTTTTTTCAAATTATTGATTAGTTCTAGAATTTGAGCTTGAATCGTCACGTCTAAAGCTGTTGTAGGCTCATCACAGATTAAAATATCTGGATTAGCTGTAAGAGCAATTGCGATAACAATTCTTTGTCTCATACCACCAGAAAACTGGAATGGATATTGTTTGAAACGTTTTTCAGGTTGAGGAATACCAACCTCACTCATAATTTTTATAGCATGTTCTTTAGCTTCTAAGTTTGTAACTTTCTTAAATCTACGTAATTCTTCTTTAAGTTCTCTAATCTTAGTAGCTGTATAGTTTTGTAAAGCTTTTATTTCACGTTGTTTTTCTTTGATATCAAACTTCAAATCTTTTTTATTTTCACGGAATCTAGCTCTAAGAATAATTTTATCCTTATCTCTAACAGATTTAGAAAAAGCTTCTTGGAAATTTTCTATTAACTCATTCATTTGATTATTCAAAACATCGAGTTCTGCTTCTTTAACCTTGATTTCTTCATCTAACTTAGCTTGACTTTCAGGATTTTCTTTTACTTTTTGTATTTTTTCTTGATATTCTTTTTTCTTAGCAATCCATTCTTGTTTGATTTGAGCTTCAGCTTTTTTCTTAGCTTTAATCATTTCTGCCTTTAAAGGTGGTAATTTAACCTTTTGTTCAGAAACATTTTTCTTATGTTCAACAGCTAACTTAGATTTCAAATCGCTTTGAATAGATTTGATTTGTTTCTTTATTCCGTTTAATTCTTGTTTGATTCCAGCTTTTGCTTCTGGATTTGATTTAGCCATTTCAAGTTGTTGTTCTAATGAGTTTTGTTTTTCTAATAAAATTTGTAAATTCTCATTATATAAACAATCTTCTATTAAAGCTAAATTATGCTTGTAAACTCTATCTAATTTCTCTATTTTGTGTTTAATTTCTGTGTAATTATTTTTTTCAAGTTGATATAATTTTTTAGTCTTGTTTTTAAGTCTTTTACCATTAAGAATCATACCTTCAGTAATTTGTCTACCTATACGCATGATAGGGTTTAAGCTTGACATTGGATCTTGGAAAATCATACCAATTTTATTACCACGTACTTCGTGGAAATGTTCTTCATCTACCTCAGTCAAATCTTGACCTTCATAAATGATTTGCCCTTTGTCAATAACACCATTAGCAGCTAAAATACCCATAATAGTTCTACTAGAAACTGATTTACCAGATCCGGACTCTCCAACAATTGCTAATGTTTCTCCCTCATATAAATCAAAATCGATACCTCTAACAGCTCGTACCATACCTTGATTCGTTCTAAAGGAAACAGTTAGGTCTTCTACATGAAGTTTAAGTTTATTTTCCATTATTCAGACCCCCTTAAAGCTGGATTAAATGCATCTCTAAGTGCATTACCAAACATATTGAATGTAATCATCAAGATTGAAATAACTATCGCAGGGAACAATGTTAAGTGAGGGTTTTGGCGTAATTGGTTACGTCCATCCGCTAATAAAACCCCAATAGAAACACCTGACATCGGTATACCTAATATATTGAAACTTTGACCATGCCCAATACCAAATCCTAGATAAGATAGAGTTGCTTCTGTAAAGATTAATGATGGAACCATCAAAATACTTGAAGTGATAATAGTACCTAGTCCATTAGGTAAAATATGTCTGAAGATAAGTCTTCCATCTTTTGCGCCTAATGTTCTTGAAGCTAATACATATTCTCTACCTTTATATCGATAGAATTGGGTTCGAGTCACCGAGGCGACGCCAATCCATCCGGAAACAACCATAACATAAATTAGAGTTTTTATTCCCGGCCCAATCAATGCAATAAAAATACTCAAAGTAACTAACCACGGGATACGACCAATAATTTCAGCGAAACGTTCCATTATAATATCTACTTGTCCGCCGTAATATCCAGAGATAGCACCATAAATAATACCAATTGTAATATTAATAATAGCAACTAGTAACCCAATACTTAATGAAGTTCTTAGTCCAATAAATATAAGTTTTAACATGTCTTTTCCGGCAGCACTAGTTCCAAACCAAAAATATGGGATTTCATCATAATCTTCATATATTTGGAAATTAATAATAACTTGATAAGTGTAAAGTTTTTCGCCACCTACAACAACATAGTCACTATTTTTTTGAATAACTCTTACCATCGGACAGCCTTCAGAGAATAACCAACCATTTGCATTATCAGGATCTGGAGAAATAGTACAAGTATCTCCATACTCTGCTAATAACCTGTTATATTCAACACCACCCATAATCATGAACTTATCGCCAAATCTTTCGGCATAAGCATCATATTTAAATGAAGACATCAATCTTTGTCCATTTGCTCTAAGAATAGCTCCTGAATAATCAGTGCTAGATACTAGTTTATATTGTGAAAACTCATAACCATCAACATAGTAACTATATTTATCTTCTGCATCATCAGAGATAATTCCAACTGAATTAAATGAAACTACTTTTAAAACATCTGAAGACTCATATCTTAATTTTACCTTTATACTATTTGGTAAATCTGAATGAATATCAAACAAATCGAAAGTGTGTACTCCAGAGTCGGTTATAACACCAACTTCTCTATATTCAGATCCGAAAGGACCAACAAGAACAGTTATCTTTCCTTGAACATCTGTTGGGATACTGTTAACATTTATTTCAAGCACAGGATTATTTTCTTGAGAAATAGCAATCCATTGGTTAGAAATCACTTCTACACCAGTTTTATTATTATCAATACGGAGTTCAATTTGACCACCAAAGCATTGGTCATCTTTTTCAGTACATCCTTTATAATAATTTTCAAGTGTATCCATATGGATATATTTAACTTGTGTAGAGAAAGGTAAACCTAAGCCTGTTTCAGGATCAATTGTACTTAAATCTACCGGTTGATCATAACGAGACCCCGTACCATCTGCAATACCAAGATGTTCTAAAACGGGAATTCTTGGAGGTAAATATGATAGTGTTTCTTGTAATGTTTCAGCGTTTTTGCTACTGAGAATTGGCAAGAAAATTGATAGCAAAATCAAAACACCTAAAATAATTGAGGCAGTGAGATTTGTTCTGTTTTTTGAAAAACGAATCATTGCATCTTTAAAATAACCTATCGGTTTTGTTTCAAATTTTTTATCATAGATTTTTTGTTTTTGTTGAACGAACTCAAACTGGCTCTTATCAATGTTAAGTTCTTTTTTATTCATATCTGCCATTATTTGCGAGCCCCCATTCTAATTCTAGGGTCAACAAGTCCATAGGATAAGTCAACTAGTAATACAGCGAATAAACCAATAATTGTATAAAATGCTGTAGAACCTAGAATAATGTTGTAATCATAGTTATTTTTAGTCATTGCACGGATATAAATTCTACCTGTTCCAGCAATACCATATATTTGTTCGATAATAACTGACCCACTTAATAAACCAACAAACGAACCAATAACACTTGGCACTAAAGGTACCATAGAGTTTCTCATCGCATGTCTAATTACTGATTGTGTTCTAGTTAAACCTTTAGTTCTAGCTAGTAACAAGAATTCAGAAGTTAAAACTTCAGTTAATTCAGCTCTAGTTAAACGTGTCAATCCGGCTATAGAACCAAACGATAAACCTAAGACCGGAAGGATTAAACCTGTAAACTGAATTGAGCCGGTTAAGTCACCCGAAGGATACTGAGTTGGTAGCCATTCTAAAGTATACCCAAATAACATTAACAATAAAGTCATCATAACAAAACTAGGGATGGAAATAAAAATCATTACTCCTAGTGATATGACATTATCGGTAACACTATTTTTCTTTAAAGCGGCCAATATACCCAAACCAAATCCAATAGGGATATAAAAGAATAGAGATATTAAATTAAGTTTCAATGTAACTCCCATTCTCGATGTCAATACAGCAAACACCTCTTGCCCTGGATAAAGTCTAGTAGATGTTCCCCAGTTCCACTCTGTAACTACATTACCAACCCATGAAAAATATTGGTTAGCTACTGGTACTGGTTCGTAAACACGGTATTGATCATCCTCATTTTTGAACCAAGCATTTCTTGGAACAACTAAACCTTGTTTTTGCATTGCATCCATAACCAATGGGTTAGCTTCTACCCTCTCAGTCATATACCCATCGTAAACTTGTCGAGCGTAATACATATTTCTGTCATTTTTTTCAGTTGGTGGATATTCTGGAGCTAATTTCAATAATGTGAAATTCAGTGTAAGAATTATGGATATGATGATAAAAATCCATATTGTTCTTATTATAATATATCGAGTCATTAGCAATCTATATGTTAGCGTCCTAACATATCTCCTTTCCGTATTGAATATATATACACCTCTACATCATCACAAGTAGAGTTTGTTTTCTGTACTCATAATAAGTGAAGCTATTCTTAATTGTATAATAAATAAGCCTTCAAAAGTCAAATGATAATAGTTATTACCATTTGACTCTTTACTTGGCTTTATTTTGTGTATTTAACACGTAGCAAGCAAACCACCAATCTTGTTGATGGTTTGCATGCATAATTCTTAACTAAATAATAATTTAAGTAATTTTATGTTTTGTTTTGTTGTTACGCTGCTGGAGCAGCTTCTGTTTCAATGTCAGCATATAATGCATAATCTACAACAAATGTATCTGTGAATCCATCATCAGTTCCAAATGTAATGTAGTATGCAGTTTCAGCTGTTAAACCAGTAATAGTAACTGTATCGCCATCGATAACGATTGTTGCTGTAGTAACTTCTGAATCATCTGCTTCTAAGTATAATTTAACTGAATCAGCAGTGAAGATTCTTGCACGATCATCTGTGTTAAGTGTAACAACAGCTGATGTATCAGTAACTTCAACAGATTCTACAACTTCACCTGAGTAATCCCAAGTAGTTGTTGGAGTTGCTTCTAAAGTAGGATCATCAACATATTCATAGTTAAGTACGATTTGATAATCATATGGATAAGGAAGTAATCCAGTAACAGTAATTTCTTGTGTTGTAGCAGGTACATCTACCATGCCTTCAACGTTTACATATTTGTTGTCACTTACTAAATCCCATTGTTGGATTGTATAAGTAATATTTTGATATGCAACATTGTTGAACTCATTTATACGGAATGTATAAGTAGTAGGTGTTATATCTGTAATTACTGGAGCTGGAACGTCAACTTCTTCACCGTTTTGTAAGTATACTAAACCATTTAAAGCAGATGTTATAGCGTTGAATGACCACATTTCATTATGGTATACTCCTTCATAATCAAAGTATTGAACAGGAACATTTGCGGTAGTTGTATCAATACCCCAGTTAAGTGTAAATCCACCGCGATTATCGTCGCAGAATACATCTAGGAATGATGCAGCGTCTAATGTTGAACCAGAAATACCACCGATTGCAAGGTCAAATTCACCAGTCATCATATCATCATAATATATGTTAGGGAATTCTCTTGGAGTTACAGTAACTTTTACTTTGATATAATGTTCATCAGAAGTAAAGAATTGTTCGAATTGTCCCTTAATATATTCACCCATTAATGTTTGTGCTTCACTACCACTAAAGATATAGAAGTTTAAATCAATAACTTTATAGTTTCCAGCTGTTCCAGGTGTATAATCTCCATCTTCTACTAACTTGTCAATAGCTAAATTCCAATATGCTGCTGCAGCATCTGGGCTATATCCATAAGTTAAAGGTGTTAATCCTTCACCAACAGTTGCACCTTGTTCAGTTGCACGATAAGGAACACCCATTTCAGGGTCAACTAGATATGCATCTGAGAATAAGTACATTTGTGTAGTTGAAGTCTTAAGAACAACTTCTGCTAAGTTTTGTCTATCAACAGCAAAGAACATTGCCATTTTGAAGTCATGATTAGCTAAAATCGGTTCTGGAACCCATGTTCCATCAGGGAATTTTTCTCTTTGTGCTGCTTCTGTACCTAAACCATTAATCATCATTCTAAATGTAGTTGATCCAGGAATCTTCTTGATTCCAGGATGATCTTTATATTCTTCGTAATCCGCAACTGGTAGAGAAACTCCTTCAAGTTTACCAGCGATGAATTCTTGGAATCTAACTTCTGCTTCTGGAATAATCATGAATGAATATCCTGTATAGAAGAACATATTAGGTGTATGGAAATTAGGATTTTTTTCATAACGTAATACTTTGTCTGCTTGATAGTAGTCTACATAGTAAGCACCATGATAAGCAACTGTTGTATTACTTGAACCGTAAGTACCAGTACTTTCTGGATCAGTTAAACTTCCACCTAAGGCTTGATATAACTCGATATTAATTGGAGTCATAACAAATGAAGATAAGAAGTATCTAACATTCCATTCAGATTGGTCTTCTAAGAATGTAAATTCTAATGTGTTGTCGTCAACAGCTTTTAAACCAACTTGATCCCAAGTTGCATCGCCATCACGATATTCTTTAGCATTTAAGATTGCTGTAGAACGAGTTGAAATAAAGTCTCCACCACCAGAGATAGCACGGAACCATCCAAGGTCTAAAGCTAATTTGAAAGTAGCGATAAAGTCATTAGCATCAATAACTTCGTGACCAGTAGGTAACCCACTAACGTCTGTATCTGGATGATAATACCATTCCAAATCAGTTCTCAAAGGAATTCTCCAAGTTTTAGCAACTTCTTTACCTGTTTCAGTAATATGAGATTCTACTGGAGTAGGGTTATCTGAAGCCATTGAAGGATTAACTGCATAACCAGTTTTGTCTTCGTTGAATTCATAAACGTATAAAGCGTCTAAGTAAACTCCCATGAAATCTGAGTCGGTTGAAGTTTGGTATAACCATTGATTCCAGTTTTCGATATCATTTGTGCTAGCTGTACGATAAGTATATTTTCCCGCTTCTCCAGGGTTACCGTCATCCATCTTAACTGTTGAGTCATCAGCTGAGAATGTACCAAATGATCCACCAAATCCCATTACTGGAATATATTCATCAACTGGGAACTGTAATCTTTCGCTATATAATGCCAATCCACCGTTAGCAAATAGTGGTACACCTCCATACATAGTGTTCATTAAGAATTTTTCAGCAGCTGCCATGAAAGTATGTCTTAATTCAGTCGTAGCAAATTTTAAGTTATAGAATCCGCTTGGATATACTACTACTGAAACAACTCTTGTAGCAGTACCTACTCCACCATCACCGTCTGTAACAGTATATGTTAATGTATAGTCACCAACTGTAGTTAAGTCAAGTGTTCCGGTCCATTGAATGTTTGTTATAGCTCCATCTTCTGCATCTGTTGCTGTAACACCTTCAAGTGGATCGAAATCGTCACCTAAAGCAACTGCTACGTTGTCTGCACCACTGATTACAGGAAGTGTATTTTCTTCTTCTGCAGTTGTGGATGTTGGTTCTGTAGTGGATGAACTAGTTCCACCACACGCAACGATTCCTATTACTAGGAAAGCTGCTAATAAAATAGCAAATAATTTTTTCAATTTTTTTCTCCTCTCTTTTTTACTCTTTTTTTCAGTTTATATAAATTTCATACTATGAAAATTATATCAGTCTAATTACTAGTCTGTTGGCAAACTAGATAACTAGGCCTAGAAAACTGTTAAGTAATTATAACATATTATCAATATACTGTAAAGAACGCATTGAAAAATTCGGTATAAATAAAACATTTTTTCTAGTCTAGTTTTAGTTTTTTAAAAGGCTTTTACTCACAATTGTTTCTATTATATAAAATATTTGTTAACTATTCTGTAACTTGTGTTCTTATTTGAGTAATGATATTAATTAACTCATTATTACTTGTAACATCACTCATTTGATAATCAACCGGAACACCAGACTCAACACTTGTATAAGTATATCCGTTAACTTCATCGCCGCTTCTAGTACTTAACACATTGTTTGTACTAATCATTATAGCTGATCCATCAGGATTGATTACCAATCCAATTGAACAAGCACCACCGCTTGATTGTTGACCAAGAATTGGAATCCCAAGTTCTTTAGCCATTGAAGCAAACATATTAGCTGCACTAAAAGTTACTCCTGAAGTCAATACATACCAATTATAATCATAAGCTACATAATCACTTTCGATATAATAAGTTACTGTAGATCCATCTGCTGGATTTTGAGAATGATACATATATTGTTCTTCGGTCATATACCCAAACATTCTCATAACTGTACCAATATTACCACCTGTATTATATGATAAGTCAATGATAACATCTTCGACTGTTGAAGGTAAACTATCTAAAGCTTCCTTAAAATCTCTTGCAGTATCCACATCAGCGATATCATCCTTTACAAAACCAGTAATATGAATAACTGCTATAGTATCATTATCAAGTAATGTAAACTTAGGAATATTAATATCTCCAGCTTGATCTGTTTCAAACTTAGTTGTCAAAGAAGTTCTTATATTAGCTAAATAATCATAGAACGCCTGTCCACTAGGTCCTAAATCATCAATATAAGTAGTAGGTATAACTGGATTATTCCAATAACCATCAAATGCATATGAAGTATGAAGATCATCCATTCCGTAAGCCATGGTAAAGATTTGTGTATATCTACGGTTATCTGTACCTTCAATTATAGTTTTAGCACTAGCGTAAATTCTATCATAGAATGTATCATAACCTTTATCAGGTTTTAATCCATAGAAGTAATCCATTACAAACGCTAAATAATGATAAGTAGCTAAACGCATATCAAATGGAGCGTCTTCAGCGTTAAGAGAACTTGAAATAACACTTTTTACTAGAGCTTCTCCTGCATCATCCATTCCGGATACTACAAAAGTATCTAATCCCCATAATTTATCGCCGTTATAATATACATCATAATAAACGTCTCCAGCGAATAATCTATTAGTAACATGTAAAGGCATCAAATAATAAGTAACTCCTTCTTCTTCATAAATAACTAAATCCATATTATAGTCACCTAGAGGAATTACAACTTCTTGTCCTTCAACATAGTCTTGATCAACATAATTTAACCCATCACTGAAATCAGTACCTTCAGTACTTCCTTGATATCCAGCAAAGAAATCAAAGTTACTAACTGTAAAAGTATTTTCTGTAAAATTAATTTGAGCCCAATATGTATCAGTTATTTCAGTAACACCATCAATATCAGTATAAGTGTAAGTATATTCTATCCTTAATAAATCACTATCCGGATAACTATATTGCAACATTTCTGATTCAATAGCGCCATCAATCATATTAAGATAAGTTTGAACATCAATATAAGGAACACTACCGCCATCTACATAAAATACATCTACTTCATCTTGAGAAGCTACAACGTATTCTTCAGAAGTACCTTCAAAAGGTAAAGTTACATGGCTTGTTACTTCAACTTCAGGATTTGGGAGTATAGTAACTTGAAAGTCTTTTGTAGCTTGGTAACCCCCTTTAGATGCAGTAACTGTTAAGGTTACTACTGCAGGGTCACTTCCTACTGTAGGATTAATAACATATCCTTCGTTAGTTACTACTTTAGGATCGCTTGAACCCCAAAAGAAAACTGAACCATTAGATCCCCATTTTGGTAATTTAAGATCTGGATAACTGATACTTATTGACTGTAAATCTAAAGTAACTTTTTCTTCATCAGTCAATTCTCTTTCAGTAACAGTAATCACGAAACTATCTGTAGAAGTGTTTTCTTTAGAATCAGTAACGCTAACTGTAACAGTATATTCCCCGACAGTCGTCACATCAAAATCAGATTCATAAGTAATTGACTCAGTTAAGTCTCCGTCGATATCATCGCTTGCAGTGATTCCTTCTAATACGTCAACTTCAGAATCTTGAACTACTGAACGATCCTCTACTCCAGATAATACCGGAGCTAAATCTTCGACTGTTGTTGTAGTTGGCTCAGTTTGTGATGTTTGTTCTGTGGTTGTAGTCGTTGTTTTTTCACACGCTACAAATCCGAAAACAAACAGAAATACTACTAGTAAACTCAATATTTTTTTCTTCAATCTAATAACCTCCTAATATGGTTTCAAAAATAATATTTTTACTATTATATATCAATCGTTTAATAAATACAATAAGATATAAGATATTATTTTTGATGTTTTTTATTTAAAATCAGCAGTAATTGAGTTGCTGATTGAAAACCATGCTCTTTAATGTAACTCTTAATCTCTTCAGCTTCCATAAAAATTTCAGGATAGTTGTCTTTATCTTTAATTTGTGAAGTCAATCTATCTATCAAATTTATTAAGCTTGTGGCATCTTCTATCACTTGATTATCTGGTATATCTAAATACCAGTAATCACTTAAAGTTAAACAACTACTATTTTTAAAAATATCTAGTATCTCTTCTTCTTTAAATGTTTCATCATGATATCTGTTTAAAACCCGATCTATTCTAGCTGAAAAGTGATGTAATAATTTATGAGAAACTTGATGCTGATTAAGATTATTAGAAATCATCTCATTAATGATTATTATACCATCTTCTTTTACCATGGCATTCATTGCTCTTAAAGTTTCATCAAGAGAACCAAGATGGTGAAGCGTGTTTGATAGACACACAACATCAAAAGTACCTTCCTTTAAATTTGAAAGTAAGATATCGTCTTTAATAAATTTAATTTTGGGATTAGATTCATACCTAGTATTATTAATCTCAATTAGATGGTCTGTGATGTCAGTCCCAATAATCTCTGAGTAATTTTGATAAAGTTGGTCGATTAAAGCGATAAAGTCTCCTCTTCCAGTCCCGATATCTAGTATATGTGCATTAGGATATTTTTCGAGATATTTTTTCAACTTGTCCATTTTTCCCTCTATTCTATAATACATTATACTTAAAAATAATCAATTTAAAATAGGTTAGTCCAAAAAAACAGAAAAAATGTTATAATCTACAATTGGAGGTTGTTTTATGAAGAAAATGGATTATATTTTCGCTTTTCTTTTCGTTATTATAGTATCACTGCTAATTATCCCAATAACTAGAGAGTTCATTGGGACGTCTAGTGAGAAATTTCCTTATCTAATGGGATTCATCAAAACTTCAATCCTAGCTACATATGGAGAATTATTAGCTTCGCGTATATCAACTAGAAAGTATTTTTCAAAAAAAGGGTTGTTATATAGGTTTATAATTTGGGGCTTTCTAGGAATGGCTTTTGTCTTAGTATTCAGAATCTTTGATGCTGGAATAGTATCTAGCATGGAAAATAATCTATTAGTAGATTTCACAGGAGATGGAATATTTAATAAAATCATGTTAGCTTTTTCTATAAGCTTTTTCATGAACTTAATATTCGCGCCTAGTTTTATGATTCTACATAGAGTTACAGATACTTACATTGATATGGGTAAAGGAAAACTATCTAATATTGTAAAGATTAATGGTTCCAAAATTGTTGAATCTATAGATTGGAAAAACTTTTTTGGGTTTGTAGTACTAAAAACAATTCCTTTTTTTTGGATTCCGGCTCATACTATAACATTTCTTCTACCAGAAAATTATAGAATATTAAGTGCGGGGTTTTTATCAATAGCTTTAGGCTTAATTTTAACTCTTGCGAAAAGAAAGAATGAAATAAATTATTAGTTTCAAAAAAAATTAGTTAAAAAATTAAAGAGTAATAGATAAAATGAAATTTTTCTCTAACAAAGAAATGAATTAATATTCCTGCTAGTATTAGCAAAAGTGTTTTCAATATGATAGAATTATTACATAGATTTTTATTTAGAAAGGACAAATATAAAATGAAGTTTAAAGATTTTAAGTATGAAAGACCAAACATTAACGAGTTTGTTGAAAAAATTCAAGTATTATTATCAAAAATCGGTGAGAACGAAGACTTAAATACCGAAATAAAAGCCATAAAAGAAATTTTTGATATGAATGATGAAATGGAAAGTATGATTACATTAGTATCAATCAGAAATTCATTGAACACTCAAGATGAATTCTATGAAAAAGAACAAGATTTCTTTAACGACAATGTTCCTGAACTCGAAAGATATGACCATATCTTCTCAACAAAGATTCTTAAATCAAAATGGCGTAAAGATTTAGAAAAGGAATTTGGAGAACTAATGTTTAAGAACGCTGAACTTAGACAAAAAACTTTTGATCCAAAAATTATCCCTCACTTACAAAAAGAAAACAAATTATCCACAGAGTATTCTAAACTTTTAGCATCTGCGAAAATTGAATTTGAAGGCGGAACCTACAATTTAAGTCAAATGGGTCCTTTCTTACAGAATTTAAATAGAGACATTAGACATAGAGCTCAACTGAAAGTCTCAGATTTCTTTAAAGCTAATGAAGAACAACTAGACCGTATTTATGATGATATGGTTAAAATAAGAACTACTATTGCTCATGAACTTGGTTATGATAATTATGTTCAACTTGGCTACGATCGTTTAGGAAGAACTGATTACAACCATGTTGACGTTAAAAACTATCGTGATCAAATTTATCGTGATGTTGTTCCTCTAGTTGTAGAACAGAAGAAACGTGCCGCAAAAAGAATCGGAATTGACAACCCTAAATCTTACGACTTGGCATTATCATTCCTAACAGGAAATCCTACACCTAAAGGTGATAGAACTTGGCAAGTTAACGTTGCTAAAAACATGTATTCTGAAATGTCAAAAGAAACTAAGGAATTTTTTAATTTTATGTTAGATCAAGACCTTCTTGATTTAGACAGTGTACCAGGGAAAGCCGGTGGTGGATACTGTACATATATTCCAAAATATAAAACCCCTTTTATCTTCGCAAACTTTAATGGAACAAGTCATGATGTTGATGTATTAACTCATGAAGCAGGGCATGCCTTCCAAGTCTATTCTTCAAGAGATAACTATCCTCAATATCGTTGGCCAACATATGAAGCGGCGGAAATACATTCCATGAGCATGGAATTCTTAGCTTGGCCATGGATTGATGGTTTCTTTAAAGAAGACACAGAAAAGTATAAATTCTATCATTTGGATAGCGCATTATCTTTCTTACCTTACGGTGTATCTGTTGATGAGTTTCAACACGAGATTTACTTTAATCCAGAAATGAGTCCAGAAGAAAGAAAAGCAACTTGGAGAAAAATCGAAAAGAAATATCTACCATTTAAAGACTATGATGATGACAGTTTTATGGAAAAAGGAACTTTCTGGTATCGCCAAGGCCATATCTTCGGTTCCCCATTCTATTATATCGATTACACTTTAGCACAAGTATTAGCTTTTCAATACTGGGTTAAATCAAGAAAAAATCATAAAGAAGCATTTAAATCATATTTATCACTTTGTAAACTTGGTGGTTCTAAGAGCTTTGTTAACCTAATCAAAGCTGTTAATCTTGATAATCCATTTGAAGATGGAACTGTTAAAAAAGTTATTGAACCAATAAAGGCATACTTGGATTCAGTTGACGACTCAAAATTATAGTACATTAATTGCTTTATTTTTTTCTTAAGCTATAATAGATAATATAGGAAAGAGGTATATTATGGATAAAAAATTTGTAGAGGCTATCAACACTCAATTAAATTTTGAGATTGAATCAGCACATGTTTACTTAGCAATGCAAAACTATTTTGCAAACAAGTCACTTAAAGGTTTTGAGCATTGGTTTCAAATTCAGTTTAGAGAAGAATTAGAACATGCTCAAAAGTTCATGGATTACTTAAATGACAGAGGAGAAAGAGTTGAAATTAGAGGTTTTGAAAACCCAAGAAATGATTTCGAATCTATTCTAGAAATCCTTGAAGTTTCTTTGAATCACGAAAAAGAAGTTACAAGAAGAATTAATAACTTAATGAAAATGGCTATTGACCTTAACGATTATGCCAGCATTAGTTTCTTACAATGGTATGTAGATGAACAAGTTGAAGAAGAAGCCAACTTTTCTGAACTAATTGATAAGGTAGAAATGTTAGGCAATACTGGCATTTTCATGTTAGATCGTGAATTAGGAAAAAGAGAAGACTAATAAAACTTAAAGGAGCCGTCGGCTCCTTTATTTTTTTAGATTAAATTTTCATGCCAATCTCCGATAAATGTTATGAGTTCATCAAACTTAGGACTTCTAGCGTTTCTAACATAAAAACCGCTAGTTGACATACCCGTTAAAAGTGCTAAATCAGGCTTCAATCCTAATAACATACCTAACATAAACCCTGCATTAAAGTTATCTCCAGCACCAGTTGTTAATTTAGGTTTTTCCACATAAGGACCTGTCTCTTCATAAAATACTCCATCAACCACACAACAAGACCTATCAACTGGATGAATAACTACTGAATAAATATCCAAATACTCAAACATCGCTTGGTTTAAATCTTCTAATGATACCTGCATGTTTTTTAAACTTGAATCATCAAATAAATCTAACACATTAGCCACATCATAGGCTTCTTTTTTATTTAATCCGAGTACAACTCGGAAATAACAATTAAATTCTTTTAATAGATTTAAAGCTTCTACTATTTCGTGTTTTTCTCTTTTTTCTGGATCGGCTAAATCTACAAACATAAATGGTCTTACATTCTTCTTAGGTAATGAAGAAATTATATTTTTCAATAACTTCCTCCATAAATCAGTCATATTTGGTAACATGGACCAATTAACTGTAGCGAACATATCCGCTTCTGAAATCATATTTTTCAAGTCTTCTTCTTTTACAACTGATATTAATTGTTCATAAGTAACATTTGCTAAAGAATTCATCTTGCCAAGAATAAGCTTCCCATCATCAAATTCTAAAGCATCTGAGTGTCCAGGATTCTCAATGGTATAGAGTTTAACTTTTTCTTCTAAAGAATGAAATACATCATTTATAGTAGGGTATCCTAGTGACCCAATATAAATGATATCATCAACAGCTTTACTCATCGCGTTACACATTATCGGTCCGTTACCCCCGATTTTTTTTACCATCGGAACTAATTCTATATTTGTAGAAAGACCACTAGCTTTTTTAATTCTATTTGCTAAATCTTCAATTGTATCAATTCTTTTAAAACTTTCGCTATCAATTCTTTTGTCAACGACATGAATGATTTCATCAACGAAGCCATCAAAACCAATTAAAAGTTTTAACAATTTAGGGTTTTTCATATTCAATTCTTTTATTAAATCTAATTTTTTATAATCCATCTCTTCTAACCTCCTAAAATACTTACTCTATAATTATACAATAGATTAATAAAAATTATAAATAAATATTTTTATAAAAATAAAACGGTGTTATAATTAATTTCGTTGGAAGGAAGATGGAAATGATCTATATCACAGGTGCCTCTGGACACATAGGCAATAACTTAGTAAAACAATTAAATGATAATAATATAGATTTTCGCATACTTGCTAGAAGAATGCAAAAATCTATCATTGAATTTAAAGAAAAAACTATTATAGGAGATGTTTTTTCATATGACTTTTTAAATGAACATATAGAAAAAAATGATGTTCTAATCCATTTAGCAGCTTATATCAACTTAGATAACTTACAAGAAAAAATGACTAAAGAAATAAATTATGATGGATTAATAACTATAGCTAATTTCTGTGTAGAAAAAAATCTTTACTTAGTCTATACCTCTTCAACCGATGTATTTAATGGAGACAAATATCTTGTTAATGAACAAACAAAAATTATCCTAGAAGATTTAAGGGGTTACTACCAAAAATATAAAGCAAAGGCTACTTTATATTTAACTGAACTGATTAACCAAAATAAAATTAAAGCAGCTATTTTATATCCATCAGCTGTTATTGGTATAAATGACTATAAACCCTCTCAAGTAGGAAAACACATTAAAAAAACTCTAAAAAAAAGGATTCTACCATATTTTAACGGGGGTTACAACTTTGTGGATGTTCAAGATGTTTGCAAATCCATAATTTCCGCAATTAACCTTCAATTTGTAGGCTCTTGTATTATAAGCAATAAATACTTGACACTAAAAGAAATATATAAATTAATTTCTGCAAGTTTAAACAAGAAAATTATACTTATAAAAATTCCTCTTTTTGTTATTAAATGTACCACACATGTTTTCCCAAAATTAAAAGTAATGATAAACGCTCTTCTTACCCCACACAACTTTGACAACAAAATAATGATAGAAGATTTAAAAGTAATACCTACACCCATTGAAACAACTATAAATAACACCTTAAATTGGTTTAAATAGGAGAAAATTATTATGAATAAATTAATAGAAAAATATTATATCAATCAAAAGCTTAATTGTGCAGAAACCATTCTCTTAATGGCTAACGAAGAATACAATTTAGAATTATCTAATGAAAGTATCTCATTAATAAAAGGTTTTGGTGGAGGTATGTCAAAAGAACTAGTTTGTGGAGCTATTACTGGTGGAATAGCTACACTATCATACATTTTTAATAAAAATAATTTCTTAAAAGAAGCTACTATTGAATTCTTAGATAAATGTCAAGATAAGTTTCAATCTGTTGATTGTAGTAAGATTAAACCTAATTTTAGAAAAGAAGACATAGGTTGCCACAATACAATTGATATCACTTATAAAACATTAAAAGAAATTATTGATAAGTACAAAAAAGAAAACTAAACAAAATGAATTTAAAAAATCGACTATGAATTTAATCATAATCGATTTTTTTAAAAATCCATTTCTTTTTCTATACAAAAAACACTTAAAAAGATACTAATTTATTTAACCAAAGTTCTAGCAACCGAATACATGTCTTCATAACTAAAATCTACAATAATATTATTATCTTTATCAATAACTCCATACAATCCGTCCTTTTTAGCAACTGCGTATCCATCAATAAACATCATTAATTCTTCATATTCAAAGTCTATTATAATATTCCCAGTACTTACATCAACTGCACCATACATATCTAAGTTATTTTTCAAAACAACAACCCCATCAGAAATTGTTGAGGCATAGTATTGATAACCGCCATACTGATTCGAATAACCCATAATCAAATTTCCATCTAAATCATAAATAGCATAATAATTATCGTTATTTTTCGTTAAGACATAGCCATCACTTACATCAACTGGAATATCATTATCAAAATCAACTACAATATTGCCTTGCTTATCAATTACTACATATCTAGTTTGAATAGACTCATCCCCTAATTGCCCTAAAACTCTACCTATAGCATAACCTTCTTTAAATAAGGTTGGTTTTATCCCATCAAACATTAAATACAATTCTGATATATCAGTTTCAAAAATGATTTCTCCAACTGTATTAATAAATACATAATGAGATCTAGTTCCAACTGAATCAATAATTTCTGATTCAATTTTAACCGCTGCTATACCTTCACTAAATATTGAACAAGCAAGATAATTCCCTTCAATTGCAATTTCACCATTTGAGTCATAGAATACACATTCATTTCTATCATCTTCTTCATCAAACACTGTTATCGGTATGAGTCCATTTTCATAAAAAGATATATGCTCTACTCTTATATCTTCGTTACTATCAATTTGAAAGAGAACTTCTCCTTGTTCATCAATCATTTTAGTTATATTGTCCCCAACATATAACTTGCTTATTCCATCTTTTGAAAACTGTACGTATCCTATTGTTAATGTTGAATAATCTTGATACCATTCAGAAAACTCATTTCCCAAAACATCTATGAAACTCACCTTATTATCTTTTGTAACTAGAGCATAACCGTATCGGAAAGGCTCAACTCTATCATAATTTGCTTCTATGACAATTTCGCCTGTCGGCAACATAAATCCGTATAATCCATCTTCCTTAAAAGCAATATAATTTTCTTTTCCTAACTCAAAATAGCTAAATTTCGCATAAATATTTGTATTTTTCTTAATTTCTTGATCAAAGTCAAATTCTTCATAAAAGTTATTGGAACTATACCATCCAAGAAATTGAAAATCGCCAATCTTTGGATCATCAATTTTCTCAACTTTCTCTCCATCTTTGACTTTAATAACAACATTATCTAAAGAATCATCAATGATAAAAACAACATCATGATTAGATCCTGAGTTTGAACAAGCTGTAAAAACGAACATGAAACAATATAATATAAATAGAATTGCTATTTTTTTATTATACTTATACATTATTTCACCTCCAACGAAATTAAAACCATAATCATAGCCACCAATACTTGCTTTCAAAACATAATAAAAATAAAAATAAAAAAATCGATGTAGTTTTTATAACCTCATCGATGGTAATTTTATAGATATCAATCTTTTATTAAATGAGGTTATGGTAAATAGGTTCTTATCATTCATTTTACATTTTTCATCATCTAACACTATTTCAACATTTATACTATAACATTTTTTTTATTTAAACAATAGCAAAACAATTATCTGTATAATTTCATTATAACAAGAAGTATAAAATGAAAATTTTAGCCTTTAAATCATTCCAACTCAGTTTTAAGATAAGATTATTCCGCTTTTCCTTTTGTTAGTTCGGTTTTCATCGTCTGTTACCCTATAAAAAAGTTCAAATCCACACCACGGTCTAAGCAATATACAACACTAAAAAACACTTAAAAAATAGTATAAAATCGCAGAAAATTAGTAAGTATTCTTGTGTTTTACTCAAATAAAATAAAATAGTCTATTCTTTAAAAACGGACAAATCGCAAGATTTAGAGCTAATTTGATATTGGAATAAAATAGGTATAATCAAGAAGGCAGAAACTACCAATTTTAATACAATTTCCGTACGGCTTTTTTTACTACGTACGGTTTAATTATTCTCCGGACAGCTTAATTCAATATACATATAAGGATAGCCTAATAGTAAATATTCAAAATAAGTACAAAAATAAGAAGCATATCAATAAACCGATATATCTAAATGTTCAAACTGACAAATCGAAGCTCTTCCTCGATCATTTTACGAATAACAGGATTGTTTTCTACGTTAAGTGCTGGAAGAAAAGCCATACTCCTGCATTTTTTATACTCTACACCGTCCATTACGAAGACATATCCTGCTGGACACGTTGGACTACAAGTTTTCCCTGTGAGTTTTTTGCAATCAAGAGCAGTCGCAATTTCTTTTTTCGTTTTTTCAGGAAATGCCTCAATAATATTTTCATACTCTGAAACGTGTGCTGCATAAACTCTTACTTTGACACATCCTTTTCTGAAAACAAAATTCAACAGCGACTTTCCGCTGTCAGGCAACGAATATGTGACAAGATAGCCCTTTGCAGCGGGTTTTATCATTCTTTTACATCTGTGCTCTGCAAGATAAGAATCAAGTTCTGTAACAAAGGCCTTTGATTCATCTAAAACTTGATTAAGAAAATTACTAAATATGCTGTCCATATTTTATGCCTCCCATTATTATAATTTATCAATTAAATTAGCTAATTTTGCTTTTTGCTTCTTATCGAGTTTTTTAACCTTCTCTTTGAGAGGCTCTTTTTCTTTTGTTTTAGGTGGAGTTGTTTTTATAATTGTTATTACTTCATTTTCTATATTTACTTCTATATACTCTCCAGCTTTGAAGCCTGCTTCTTCTAGCCATTTATCTTTTAGTAATAAAGTTTAAACTGGAGTATAATTTTCTCTACCCACTATGTTTTTTATAAAATTATAACACATCTCTAAATTCATTACTATAATATAAAGTAAATAGTTTTCAAGAGTATATAAGTAAAATAAAAAGACTCCAGAACACTATCATCAGGAGTCATAATTATACAATAATCGTTGCTGTATCGGTATCGAACCATGGTAAAAAAAACTTAAACAAAGAAAAAAGGCTTGATACGTGTCCACTTCATCATGACAAGTGCTCCATTGTATCAAACCAATCAGTCTTATCTGGGTTGTGTGACCTATTTTGCTAAAATTTTACACCCTTAGCTGAGATTTTTACACCTCCACCCGAAAAAAATACACCCCTAAATTATGGCTTAGTTTAGAGGTTTTATTTTTCGACTTTTTTCAAGTGCTATTTTCTCTGTGTCAAAATAGGTTATTCGAATACCTACTTGTTGTTGGGTATCAAACCATGTTTTTGTAATATCACCCAACTCACGGCTTCTTCTAGTCTAATATTAAATTTCATAATTATTAAATATTATTCATGAGTTATAAGTACTATAAAGTCAAAATCAAATATAGTTGCATATTGTATTTTTGATCCAAGTAACTTTTTGTTAATTAATTTATTCTAGAAACTAAAAACATAAGTATTATTGTTGGGAAGAAATTGTTTTTTTTATGTAAAGTATCGAATATATCAATAGTATCGCAAAAGCAAGGTACACAAACACATTATTTTTGAGAGTGAAATACAATCCAGTCAA
>Ga0265295_1003798_pt1 | contig 21262 bp, 16 predicted proteins | sample Munlansysbiofilm_FD_192503 | JGI IMG/M metagenome (GOLD analysis project Ga0265295, IMG submission 192503) | Leachate microbial communities from a municipal landfill in Southern Ontario, Canada - Methane capture system biofilm | ecosystem: Engineered > Solid waste > Landfill > Unclassified ...
TTTTATTAGCTTTTATTGTTATTGTCAATCTTTTACTTTATCTAAAAAAAAAAAATAGAAAAAAAATTCTTAAAAGTAAATGACAATCTTTTGGCATATAAATATTAAACAAGTAACGAGCTTTACAATTTATTTTTATTAAAGCAAACAGGCAGTGATATTAATTTATTAAATTCTTCGGATAATAAAATAATTATATTATCTTTGATACTATAAAAAATTATTAAAAACTAATGTTTAATAAAAGTTATTGTTATCTTTGAAAAAAAAGATAAATTATGCAGCCATTATTAGAAAAACGAAAAAAGCAGTTGATTGCTATTTGTCAGACACTTAAGATTAAAAGGCTTTATGCTTTTGGTTCTGTTGTATCAGAAAATTTTACAGATAAGAGTGATATGGATTTCCTAATCTCCTTTGCAGACAATTTAACTGTTGATGAATACACAAAGAATTATTTCACACTTCATTATAAACTTAGAGAACTATTTAAAAGAGAAATTGATATCGTAACTGAAAGAACACTTTCAAATCCATACTTTATTGAAAGTATTAATGAATCTAAACAATTAATTTATGAAGCGTGAAGTAAAAAAACACCTTTTTGACATTAAAACATCAATTGAATCAATATTTGATTTTCTTGGAGAGAAAAGAGATTTTCATGAATATCAAAACAATAAATTGCTGAGAAGAGGTATTGAAAGAGAAATTGAAATTATTGGTGAGGCAATGAATAGAATTATGAAAATTGCGCCTGAATTTCAAATTGAAAATGCAAGACAAATAATAGATACAAGAAATTGGGTAATACATGGTTATGACAAAGTAGATGATTTTATCATTTGGGGAATAATTTCAATACATTTACCTAAACTTAAGAAAGAAATAGAAGGCTATTTAGCTTAGGAATAAAAAGCCCATTTGATAATTTTTAATTAATTTTAATGTTATAAAAAAAATATTAAAAACAATTATTTTATAAAAATTATTAGTAGCTTTGTAGAAAATAATACGTAACAAACTAGCGACTTATTTCCAAACATGGGCGTATAAGGGATAGGATGTTGCGAGTATAAATGAGTTGGTGGCAATGCAGGTTAAGCTTTCAAGCCAAAATTAAGGCTTAAACAAGATTTGTAGTTGTTACCGTAAATCTGTATGTAGAATGCAAACAAAAGAAGAAGCACTAAACAAAATCAAAAGCTTAGTTCAAAGATTTGACGAGCAAAAAGAATTTTACAAACAAGCAGATTATAATGAAACTCAAACAAGAAGAGATTTTATAGACCCATTTTTCAAAGCCTTGGGTTGGGATGTTGATAACGAAAACGGATATGCCGAAAGTTATCGTGAAGTAATTCATGAAGATCGTGTAAAAGTTGGTGGAGCAACAAAAGCACCAGATTATTCTTTTCGTTTAGTTGGAGGAAAACGATTATTTTTCTTAGAAGCCAAAAAACCAAGTGTTGATATAAAAGAAGATATAAACCCAGCTTATCAAATCAGGCGTTATGGTTGGAGTGCAAAAATGCCAATTTCCGTAATTACTGATTTTGAAGAATTTTCTATTTACGATTGTACTAAAAAGCCAAAGCCAACGGATAAAGCAAGTAATTCAAGAATCAAGTATTTACAATACACAGAATACGTTTCTGAATTTGACTTTTTATGGGATACATTTAGCAAAGAAAAAGTTTTAAAAGGGAGTTTTGATAAATACATCGGCAACGATAAAAACAAAAAAGGAACATCCACAGTAGATAATGAATTTTTACTATCGCTTGATAAATGGCGTGTTGATTTAGCGATGAATATTGCACTAAGAAACAAAGATATTACGGAAGATGAATTAAACTTTGTTGTCCAAAATATAATTGACAGGATAATATTTTTAAGAATAGCAGAAGATAGAAGTGTTGAACCTTACGGAGATTTAAAAACAGATATAAAAAGTGGCAATTTTTACAATAATTTAATTTACCGTTTTAATAGGGCAGACCAAAAATACAATTCAGGTTTATTTGATTTTGAAAAGGACAATATCAGTAATAAAATCATTGTTGACAACAAGCTTATAAAAGAAATAATTTCCGAACTCTATTATCCTGTTTGTCCTTATGAATTTTCTGTTTTGTCTGTTGAAATTTTGGGAAGTGCTTATGAGCAATTTCTAGGGAAAACGATTTCTTTAACCAAAGGAGGTCGAGCAAGAATTGAAGAAAAACCAGAAGTAAAAAAAGCAGGAGGAGTTTATTACACGCCTCAATATATTGTAGATTATATTGTAAAAAACACAATCGGTAAACTCATTGAAAACAAAACACCAAAAGAAGTTAGTGCCATAAAAATTTGTGATCCGGCTTGTGGTAGTGGTAGTTTTTTGATTGGTGCGTATCAGTTTTTGTTAGATTGGCATAAAGACTATTATTCAAATAATGGAAAAATAAGTAAAGGGAATAAAAACAATCCTTTAACGCCTTTGGGTGAATTGACAACAGCAGAAAAGAAACGAATTCTTTTGAATAACATTTATGGCGTTGATTTAGATGCAAACGCAGTTGAAGTTACCAAACTTTCTTTATTGCTTAAATGTATGGAGGGTGAAACAAAAGCCACAATCGAAACAGAAATGAAGCTTTTTCAGGATAGAATTTTGCCAACTTTGGATAATAATATTAAAAGCGGTAATTCTTTAATTGATTTGGATTATTATGATAATGAACTTGATTTTGGCGAAGAAAGAAAAGTAAAACCATTTTCATGGCAAAAGGCATTTCCAGAAGTTTTTAATAGAAATGTAGCAATTGACCAACGATTACCTTATAAAAAACAATTTCGGAAAGTAAAAAAACTTTCTGATGAAACAGATGCATTGATTTCAAGTCTAAAAGAACCTGACACGGTTTATGATAAACCAAATGGAGGCTTTGATATAATTATTGGAAACCCACCGTATGTAAAAGTTTTAGATAAAAAGGTTTTCGATTACTTTAATAACAAATTTATCCACCAAGATTATCAGCAAGATTTGTATTTGTTGTTTTTGGAACAATACAAACATCTTTTGGTAACAGGTGGAAAATTAGGCATAATTATTCCGAATACTTGGTTACAAAGTATCAAATTTAGAAACATAAGAAAATATTTAAGCACAGACTATTATTGGGAAAGAATTTTACACATAAATGAGCATATTTTTAAAGCTGTTGTTGACACACATATTTTGGTTTTTGAAAAAAATGATTATATAAAAAATACTAATATTGAAATAGATATTTTTGAAAAAAAGAAAATCAGACTTCATCAAGAAATTAATCAGAATAAACTACCTGATAATGGAGATGTTATAAATATTTTACAAAGTGAGGAGGATAAAAATTTGTTTGAGAAAATAAAATCAAAATCAAGTTTTATAAAAGACGAATGTTTTTCAAATGTTGGTGTAAAACCATTTCAAGTTGGAAAAGGAAAACCTAAACAAACACGAGAAATTGTAAATACAAAACCTTTTGTAGTTGAAAATGCACCAAAACCAAAAGGGAAAAACTGGAGACCTCTTTTGCGTGGAAGTTTGATAAATAAATATACTAATTTTTGGAAAGAAAATAGTTGGATTGAATATGGAGAATGGTTAGCAGAACCACGTGATCTAAAAGTTTTTGAAGCTGAAGAAAAAATTATTGTTCGGCAAACTGGCGATAGAATTATTGCAACTTTAATCGGAGCAAATATCATTTGTAGAAATAATTTGCACGTTATTATTTCCAAAGAAATTAATCACAAGTTCCTACTTGGTATTTTAAATTCAAAACTTACTGACTTCTTTTATTTTCAAATCAATCCGGAGCGTGGCGAAGTTTTAGCAGAGGTAAAAAAACAACACGTTGAGCAATTACCAATTCCGAAAAATATTTCAGATAAACAACAAACCGAAATCATCAATCTTGTTGAACAACTCTTACAACTCAACAAAGACAAGCAAAATGCAACTTTGCCCAACCAACTTGAAATTATTGAAAACAGAATAGCTTATGCCGAAGACAAGATCAACCGATTGGTTTACGAGCTATATGAATTGACAAGCGACGAAATAAAGTTGGTAGAAAAAAATTAAATTTAATTTCTGCCTGTTTTGTCATGATTTTTGCAATAAATGGCAAAAATCCCGCCAAAACCCCACAAATTCAACACCCCATCTCAGATTCTACGTAAATTCTTAAATAAAGTTTCGTTTTTTGTCCTAAAATTGGTTCGAGTTTTAAAAGTTGAACCGATTTGATTTTATTGATATTGTTTTGATGAATAAAAGTGATGTAGTTTTGGTGAATGTTGACAAAAAATAGAAAAAATAAGTATCTTTGCATCGTGTCAGAAAGTCAAAATATAGAATACAAAAGCACTTGGCGTGATGAATACTTGAAATGGATTTGTGGTTTTGCAAATGCACAAGGTGGTGTGATTTTCATTGGCAAAGATGATAACGGAAATGTTGTAGGCATTGAAGACTACAAAAGATTAATGGACGATATCCCCAACAAAATCCGTAATGCAATGGGGATTACCGTTGAAGTGAATTTGCACGAAGAAAACGGAAAGCACTTTCTTGAAATTGTTACGCTTCCTTATACTGTTCCAGTTTCTTTGCGTGGCAGATATTATTACCGTAGCGGAAGCACAAAACAAGAATTGACAGGAAATTCGCTAAACGAATTTTTACTTCGTAAATCGGGCAAAACTTGGGACGATGTAATTGAACCACGAGCAACATTTGACGACATTGATGAAAATACATTTTCGGCATTTCTAAAAATGTCAGAAGAAAAAGGGCGTTTACCCAATATTGTTGGTTTAACTACACAACAGATTTTTGAAAAATTATTGCTTACCGAAAATAGTCAGCTAAAACGTGGTGCATTAGTTTTGTTCGGAAAAAACCCTGAACGATTTTATCCAAATACTTTTGTGAAAATTGGTCGTTGGGAGGGCAACAATATTTTATTTCACGATGTGGAAGAAGGCAATTTATTTACCTTGCTACGCAATGTTACCAATAAACTCAACAACGATTATCTAAAACAAAAAATACATTTTGAAGGATTATATCGCATTGAAACGCCCGAATATCCAAGAGAAGCAATGCGGGAAATGTTGTTAAATGCTTTGGTACACCGAAGTTATATGGGTGCTCCTATCCAAATTCGTGTTTATGACGACAAAATAAACATTTGGAATGGCGGATGTTTGCCGACAGGAATTAGTTTGGAATCACTAAAACGACCGCACTCATCAAATCCACGAAATCCAATTATTGCAGGAGTTTGTTTTAAAGGTGGTTTGATTGACGCTTGGGGAAGTGGAACGGTAAAAATCTTTGAAACTTGTCTGCAAGCAAGACTTCCAGAACCTGAACTTATCGAACAAGATGGTGGATTTTTTGTTACACTTTTTAAAAATAACTTAACAAAAGAACAACTTACCAAACTTGGATTGAACGAGCGACAATTAAAAGCTATTGAGTATTTGAAAGAGAAAGGAAAAATATCGAATAAAGAATATCAAGAAATTAATGATTGTTCAAGAAACACAGCTAGTAATGATTTAATTGAATTAACTAATAAAAATATAATCAAATCAAGTGGAAAAGGTGGAGCAGGATCTTTTTATATTTTAAATTAAAATAATTGCACAATAATTGCACATATTGCACAATAATCGCACATTTTTACGAATCAACTACAGCTAAAGAAGACAGAGGTGTTGAGTATGTAAAAGATAAAGGAAAAATTACGAATAAGGAGTATCAAACTTTAAATTCAATTAGCGAACGAACAGCATCAAGAGACTTATCCGATTTGACCGATAAACGAGTTTTGAAAAGTTCAGATGTACATAATAATCCAAAACTGTCCACCTATAATAAGTTAAAAGTTAAAAGTTGAAAGTCGAAAGAGGCTTCTCGCATTTCGCTACGCTCAATGCTCGAAGATAGGCAACCACTAATTACACTAATTTTGGCTCTCGTTTTTCATCCTAAAATTGGTTCGAGTTTTAAAATTTGAACCAATTCAATTTTATTGGTATAATTTTGATGAATAAAAGTAGTACATTTTTCTTGAATATTAACTTGGCTTAGTCGTTTATATGATAACACAAAGTCCATAGGATTTGAATAAGTTGAATGCTTAATAAAACTTAGAAATAGCTTTTAACAAGGTATTTTTGCTTTAAGAAAAATAAAAAAACCCTGAAAAGTGTTATTCTCAGGGCTTTACAATAATATGTTTTTATTCTGCGGAGAGAGGGGGATTCGAACCCCCGGTACCGTTGCCAGTACGTCAGTTTAGCAAACTGGTGGTTTCAGCCACTCACCCACCTCTCCGTAAAAACACGGGACAAATGAGATTGCAAATTTACACTATTTTTATATCTTTCAAAATTTATTTTACAAAATATTTTAATAATTTTAAGTTTTAAGAGCCAACTTAACAAAATTTGTCTTATTTTCTTATTTTTGCAAAAATTTTATGATGAAGAAAGAAGTGGTTTTTGCTTATCTTGGCTTGATTTTGATGACTTTAATAATTGGTTTTTCATTTATTTTTGTAAAAATAGGTTTAAATTTTTCTAATCCATACGATTTGCTCGCTCACAGATTTAATGCTGCATTTTTGGTAATTTTAATACTTTTAATTTCAAAAAAAGTTAAATTTCCTAAAATTTCATTCAAAAAATGGATAAAAATCATTTTAATTGCAATGTTTTATCCGGTTTTGTGCTTTGGCTTACAAGCTGTTGGTATGGTAAACTCTACAGCTTCAGAAGCAGGTTTAATTTTCGCATTTTTACCCGTGTTTATGTTGCTTGCAGGTAATTTTTTTCTTAAAGAAAAATCAAGCTTTATTCAAAAAGCAGGTGTATTTTTATCAGTATTTGGAATAATATTTATTCTATATTTTAAGCAAGGTCTCGAAAATTTTAATATTTGGAGTATAATTTTTCTTTTTCTTTCAGTACTTTCAATGATTGGCTATTTTATTCTTGGTAAAAAAGAAATTGCAAATTTTAATTCTTTAAGTTTAACAGCAATAATGATTAGCTTAGGTTTTTTATTTTTCAACCTAATTAGCATCTCCCGACATTTAATAAAACAAGATTTAAACTTGTATTTTGAAGCTTACAAAAGCAGTCAATTTATTTTTTCAATTTTATATTTAGGAATTTTGTCTTCTGTATTTAGTTCTTTTTTATCAAATTATTCTTTAAACTATATTCCAACTTTTCAAATAAGTATTTTCAGTAATTTAAACCCAATAATTGCAATTTTTGGAGGCGTTTTAATTTTAAACGATAGTTTTTTATGGTTTGATTTTATTGGCGCAAGTCTTGTTATTATTGGAGTTATATTAGTGTTATTTTTTAAATCAAAACAAAATCAAGATAAAAAACCAACTTGATTATAAAGCTTATTTACAAGTTTATTTTACTAATTTTCAAAGACATAGTTAATTAAATTCGCTCCCATTTTTAGAGCTTTTAATCTAATTTCATAAGAATCGTTATGCACTTCCTCATCTTCCCAGCCGTCTCCTAAATCGGTTTCGTAAGAATAAAAAACCACAAGTCTGCCTTGATAAATTATTCCAAAACCTTGAGGCGGGCTATTATCATGTTCGTGAATTTTTGGCAATCCATTAGGAAAATCATATTTTTGGTGATAAATAGGGTGAGTAAAAGGCAATTCAATTAATTCATTTTCTGGAAAAACTTTTTTTAATTCTCTACGAATATATTCATCTAAACCATAATTATCATCAACATGTAAAAACCCGCCTGCTATCAAATAATTGCGTAAATTTTTTACTTCATAATCTGAAAATACAATATTACCGTGCCCTGTTAAATGTATAAAAGGATAATTAAAAATATCTGGACTTCCAGGTTCTACACTTGCTGGTTCGGGATTAATATTTGTTCCTAAATTTTCATTGCAAAATTTTATTAAGTTTGGAAGAGAAGTTGGATTTGCATACCAATCGCCACCACCGCTGTACTTTAAAAGAGCTATTCTGTATGTTTGAGAATATCCAAAATTAAAAAAAAAACTAAAAAATATTACAAATAAAAAGTAACGCATAATTTATTTTGAATAAAGATTTAATTGAAGTCCAAGAGTTAAGGGGCTTCGTTTAAAATTTATGTTTTCAGGCTTAAAATCATTAATCCATTCATCAAAATGCCAAGCTATAATAAAGGCAAAATTATTTAAACCGGCTCTTAAAAATATGGAATATTCAAAAGGAGACAGATAATCTAATTTTTTAAACCTTAATTTTTGATTCAAAAATTGATTGTCCATTTTATATTTTGTACCATAAGAAAAAGCGTAAGAATACAAGCCACCCAAATCAATGTAATATCCAAGATTTCTATAAGTTGCTTTTGCTATATTAAAACGAAAATAAATCCCACCCGAAGCATAATTATGAAAACTTAAAATTTTATTATAAAAATTAGAAGGGTCAAAAGTTGATAAGTTTTCTTTTTTTATAGCAGATTGCCTGTTTTGATAAGATATTTCTGCTCCAATATCAATGGGTTTAATAATTTTATAACGATATGTATATCCAGCAGAAAAAATTCCAGAACCAAGAGATTTTTCTATGCTATTATATATAGGTATAGGTTTAGAATAATTTATAAAGAAATAAGCATAATGTTTATCAGCACATGACCATTTTGTATCAGTAGTATATAGATTTTTATCCTTAACTGTTTGTGAGTTTCTTTGTGCAAAAGAAGTTAAACTTATTGCAATAAATAAAATTAATATAAGATTTTTCATTTTATTTTTTTCACAAAGATAATTAATTAGTTATAAAACTAAAAAGCAGAAAAATAGCCTCTAAACCTATCGAAAATACTTTCAGTTTTTTTATTTTTTGGGTCGAAGGTATCGCTTTCTTTCATTTTTTGAAGAATGGCTTTATCTTCTTTATTTATAGATGAGGGTATAAACACATTAATTCTTACCAACAAGTCGCCTTTTGAATAGGCATTCAAATCTGGTAAACCTTTTCCTCTAAGCCTTAATATTTTTCCTGATTGTGTACCAGCATCAATTTTAATTCTAACTTTTCCGCTAAGAGTTGGTATTTCAACGTTTGTTCCTGTAATTGCATCAGGAATGCTAATAAATAAATTATAAATCAAATCATTGCCATCTCTCTGGAAATCAGGATGTTCAATTTCTTGTATTAAAACGATTAAATCGCCATTTATTCCACCACGTCTTGCAGCATTCCCTTTTCCTGAAACTGAAAGTTGCACACCATCGCTCACTCCTGCCGGGATTTTCAGTTCAATTAATTCTTCACCTGTAACTACCCCTTCGCCATAACAAGTAGTACATTTATCTTGAATAATTTTTCCTTCCCCTCCGCAAGTTTGACAAGTAGTAGAAGTTTGCATTTGTCCCATAATTGTATTTACAACACGAGTTTGGGTTCCTCTACCGTTGCAGGTGCTACAAGTTTTGCTTGAATTTCCGTTTTTTTCACCATTTCCACCGCAAGTTTTGCAAGCAATATATTTTTTCACTTTAATTTTTTTGGTGCATCCATTAGCAATTTCATCAAGACTAAGTTTTACAGTTACTCTAAGGTTTGTACCTCTGTTTACCCTTTGCCTACGCTGAGCTCCTCCGCCCCCTCCAAAAAAAGAACCAAATCCACCTCCAAAAGCATCGCTAAAAATATCTCCAAACCTTGAAAAAATATCATCAAAAGTCATGCCTTCACCACTAAATCCACCTGCTCCACTCATTCCTGCATGTCCAAACCTATCATATCTTGATTTTTTTTCGGGATTTGACAAGACCTCATAAGCTTCAGCTGCTTCTTTAAATTTTTCTTCTGCTTCTTTATTACCTGGGTTTTTATCAGGATGAAATTGTATAGCTTTTTTGCGATAAGCTTTTTTTATTTCTTCTGCCGAAGCGTCTTTGTTTACACCTAATATTTCGTAATAATCTCTTTTTGCCATATTTTATTCTCCGACAACAACTTTAGAATATCTAATTACTTTGTCGTTTAGTTTATATCCTTTTTGAATTACATTTACAACTTTACCTTTTTTATCTTCTTCTTCTACAGGAAAACGAGTAACTGCTTCGTGTAGGTCTAAATCAAAATCCAAATCTTGTGCTATTATTTCTTCAATTCCTTGAGTTTTTAAAAAATCTAAAAACTTTTGGTTTATTAATTTAACGCCTTCAACAGTAGCTTCAAGGTCTTTGACATCATCTAAATGCTCTACTGCTCTATCCATATCGTCAACTACCTGAATAAAATCAAGCATTAATTTTGCTTTAACCTCTTCTCGCAAGTCGAGTTTTTCTTTTGCAGTTCTTTTTCTAAAATTTTCATATTCAGCCACAATTCTGAGATATTTATCTTTTAGCTCATTATTTTGTTCTTCTAAATAAGAAATTTCTTCTTTAAGTTTCCTTTCTTTCTTTTTCACTGAAGATTTGTCAGCTTTTTTATCTTTTACTTGTTCGCTTTCATTAGATTTTTTTATATCTTCAGAATTTTCATGATTTATATCACTCAGGTTGTTTTGTTCTAAATCTTGTGAGTTGTCTAAAATTTCGTCCATTTTTAAAATTTAAGTTTCAATATAATTACAAAGACTTTGCCACATAGTAATTGCGACAAATTGTCACGAAAAAAAATTAAAATTGTCAGATTATTTTTTTAAAATTTTAATAGATTTTTCTATATTTTCTATATTTTTCTTTAACTTTTTCAATTCTTTAGATTTTGCATACTCTTCGGAATTTGCCAAGCTATTATATTCTAACTTTAAATCTGCCAATTTATCTTGAAAAGCTAAAACAGGGTCTAAAATCAGATATTTTTCTAAACTTGCTTCTAAAACGCTACCTCTAAGGTTTTTAGCAAGAATAATTCCATCTTTATCTATTAAAAAGTTGCTTGGAATTCCTTTAACTCCATATGTTATTGCAGCAGAAGATTTCCAATATTCTAAATCGCTAACATTGTGCCAATTCAAATTATCATCTTTAATAGCTTTTTCCCAATTTTCTTTAGTTTTATCAAGCGAAACTCCATAGATAGTAAAGCCTTTACCAATTTGGAAATTTTGATTATGATATTTTTGATAAGCATTAACCACATTAGGGTTTTCTTTTCTACATGGTCCGCACCACGAAGCCCAAAAATCAATTAGTACTACTTGTCCTCTCAAAGAATATAAAGAAATAGAATCACCTTTAGGATTTGGCAGCTTAATATTAGGAGCTAAATCGCCAATATTTACACCAATTTGTTGAGAAAATAAAGATAATGAAAAACAAGGAATCAAAATTAAAATTATAAATTTCTTCATAAGATAAAAGTATTAGTAATTAATTCTTTCTATTTTAGCACCAAGTTGGTTTAATCTTTGCTCAATATTTTCGTAGCCTCTATCAATTTGTTCAATATTATGAATAATACTTGTACCTTCAGCCGACATTGCTGCAATAAGCAAAGCCATACCTGCTCTAATATCGGGAGAATGCATTGTTGTAGCTCTAAGTTTTATTGCTCTGTCTAATCCTATAACTGTAGCTCTATGTGGGTCGCATAATATAATTTGAGCTCCCATATCTATAAGTTTATCTACAAAAAACAAACGGCTTTCAAACATTTTTTGATGAATTAAAACTGAGCCTTTGGCTTGTGTTGCAGTTACAAGGAAAACACTTAATAAGTCAGGGGTAAGCCCTGGCCAAATAGCATCAGCTATAGTCATAATAGAGCCGTCAATAAAGCTTTCAATTTGATAATTTTCTTGTGCAGGAATAAATATATCGTCATCAATATTTTCAAGTTTAATTCCTAATTTTCTAAACGAATCTGGTATTATTCCAAGCATATCATATCTTACATTTTTAATTGTAATTTCCGAGCCTGTCATAGCTGCCATTCCAATAAAGCTGCCAATTTCTATCATATCTGGCAAAATAGTATGTTCTGCTCCATAGAGTTTTTCAACACCTTGAATTTTCAAAAGATTAGAAGCAATTCCAGAAATTTTTGCTCCCATTCTATTTAATAAATTACATAACTGCTGAATATATGGTTCGCAAGCTGCATTATAAATAGTTGTTTCACCTTTAGCCAAAACCGCTGCCATAATAATATTAGCAGTTCCAGTAACCGAGGCTTCTTCAAGATGAATATAATTGCCTTTCAACTCTTTTCCACTAAGAGTATAAAAATTATCTTTAGTATCAAAATTAAATTCTGCACCTAGTTTTTGAAAACCTAAAAAATGCGTATCTAATCTTCTTCTACCAATTTTATCTCCACCTGGTTTAGGCAAACATACAGTTCCAAATCTTGCTAATAGAGGACCTAAAATCATTACTGAACCTCTTAAAGCTGCGCCATCAGAACGAAATTCTTCTGATTGCAAATAATCTAAATTAATATTTTCAGCTTTAAATTCATAAACACCTTTTGCTTTTTTGGTAACTTCCACACCAAGCGAGGCTAATAAATCGATAAGTTTGTTTATATCTCTAATATCAGGTATATTGCTAATTTTAATTTTTTCTTCACTTAATAAAACAGCACATAAAATTTGTAGAGCTTCGTTTTTTGCTCCTTGAGGGTGAACATCACCTTGCAGTTTAAGTCCACCTGTAACTTTAAAGGTACTCATATTAAATTATTTTTTTCTTCTTGAAAACTTTTTCCTTGAACTTGGTCTTGAAGCTTGTTTTTGGGTATTTTGCACCAAAACTTCTCTAAAATCGTCTAGTTTAAGTCCTTCCGGAATTTGCACTTCTCCTTTAGTCAAAATTTCTAATTCCCTAAAAATAATATCGTCTGAAATATTTTCTTTTTTCCAAGCCATATATGAACGCTTCATTTGGTTTGCCATTTGTTGAATTAGAACTTCTTTTTTTTCGGCTTCTTCTATACTTGCAATTTGCTGTAAAATTCCTTGTATTATTTTTCCATAGTGTTTATATCTTATTCTACTATCAGAATATGGTATTTTTGCTGGTTTTTCATTCAAAAGTTCTATGTCTGGCAAAGGGTATGGCCAATCCACATCAAGTTTAAAATCTGACATTATTGCAAGATGATCCCAAAGTTTATGTTTAAAATCTGGTGCATCTTTAAATTGAGGGTTCATATTTCCCATAATAGAAACCAAAGTATGAGCCGCTTTAGTTCTTTCTTCTTTATCTTCTATAGTGCAGGCGTAATCAATCATTTGTTGAATTGTACGTCCATATTCAGAAATTTTCAATTGAGGTCTTTGAGTATTATAATCCATAAAAATATTTTTTACAAAAATAAGATTTTTTATGTTATCAACAAAATAAGGCTTATAAAATCAATAATTTTGCAAATTTTAACAATAAAGTTTTTTCACCACCTGTGTCAAAATTAACAATTATTTTAGAGTTGTTGCCATCTTCAATTATTTCTAATACTTCTCCTTTTCCAAAAGAATTATGTGCTACTTGCATTCCAATTTTATATTCAGAAATATTAATAAAATTTGCATTTTTCATATTAGCTTTATCTAAGCTAACAAACTTAGTATTAGGTACTTTACTTGGCTTTTCTACAGTTTTTTTATCTAAGTTTTTATATTGAGTTTTACTTTCCGACACAAAATTTATATTTCTTTTTTCGTTATTATAATTTAATTGTTGCGTATCTTCTTCCGCAGAACAATCAACGAAATCTTCATTTATTTCTCTAATAAATCTGCTTGGTCTCATAGATTGAAGACTACCAAATCTAAAGCGACTAATTGAATAAAAAACAAACAAATTTTCCATAGCTCTTGTCATTGCGACATAAAACAAACGTCTTTCTTCCTCTAATTCCTTAGCAGAAGCAATACTCATAGCATTTGGGAATAAATTTTCTTCTACACCAACAACAAACACATTTTTAAATTCCAAACCTTTGGCAAAATGAATTGTCATCAAACTTACTTTATCCTTATTTTCATTTTCTTCTTCATTTTCTAAATCAGTTAAAAGAGCAATATTTTCTAAATAATCAATAATAGAATGCTCTTGCACGAGAGCTTTTCTTTGGTCGCAAAAATTTTGCACTGCATTAAATAATTCTTGTAAATTCTCATATCTATTAACACCCTCTGGAGTTTTATCATTAAAAAGCTCATGCTGTATTCCTGACTTATTAACTAAATCCACTAAAAATTCTGAAGCATTATAATTATTTATATTTTCAATAAAACTCTCAATTAAATTTGCAAAACCTCTTAGTTTGCTTTGAATTCCTGCATTTAAACCCACATTATATTTATGCGGATATTTTAAAATTTCCCAGATTGGGATATTTGAGTTTTCAGAAAATTGAAAAATTTTATTAACACTTGTTGTTCCGATTTTACGAGAAGGATAATTCACTATTCTTCTAAAAGCCTCTGAATCTTTTTGATTAACAGTAAATCTAATATATGCTACCACATCTTTTATTTCTTTACGCTGAAAAAATGATAAACTACCAAAGACTTTATAGGGGATATTAAATTTTCTAAGAGCGTCTTCCATAATTCGGGATTGTGCATTTGTTCTGTATAAAATTGCGCAATCCGAGGCAGTGTAATGATTATCTAACAAAAGTCTTGAAATATTTTCAGCAACTCCCATTCCTTCCAAACCGTCTGTGTAAGTTTTTTCAATTTTAATTTTACTACCTTGATTATTTTTTGAAAATAATTTTTTCTCAATTTGATTTTTATTTTTTTGAATTAATGAATTAGCAGCATTAACAATATTCTGAGTACTTCTATAATTTTGCTCTAATTTATAAAGTTTATAATCAGGATAATCATTTTTAAAATTTAAAATATTTTGAATTTTCGCACCTCTAAAAGAATAAATACTTTGAGCGTCATCGCCAACAACACAAAGTTTGCGGTGCATTTTTGAAAGTTTTTTAATTATCAAATATTGCGAATAATTAGTATCTTGATATTCATCAACCAAAATATAATCAAATCTTTGTCTATAAACATTTAAGACATCAGGATTAGCCTTAAACAAAATATTTGTATATAAAAGCAAATCATCAAAATCCATTACATTTGAAGATTTGCAACGCTGTGCATATTTTGAATAAATATGGTGAAAATGCTCTCTATTTTCTTTAGCGTCAAGAATTAGAAAATCATTATTTTGAGCATATCCATCAGCTGTCCACAACTCATTTTTTGCAGAAGAAATGCGTGCAGCAACAGATTTTGGTTTATAAATCTCATCATTTATATTTAACTCTTTAATAATGGATTTAATCAAATTTAAAGAATCTGTTGCATCAAAAATCGTATAATTTCTATCAAATCCAATTTTGTCGGCTTCTAATCTTAAAATTTTTCCAAAAATAGAATGAAAAGTTCCCATCCACAGATTTCGAGAAGCTTCATAACCTAAAAGCTTATCTATTCTCTCTTTCATTTCGTTTGAAGCTTTATTTGTAAAAGTCAAAGCCATAATTCTATATGGTTTAATACCTTTAGAAATTAGATAAGCAATTTTATAAGTTAAGACTCTTGTTTTTCCTGAGCCTGCACCTGCAACAACTAATTGAGGACCTTGGCAGTATTCAACAGCGTTTTTCTGAGCTTGGTTTAAATCTTTCAGTAAATTATTTTCCACAACTTTTTTTTACAAAAATATAATTTGTAAAAACTGTTTTCAAGTATTTTTAGAATAATTTATTAACGATTTGAAAAAAAACATCAAATAATTGCTTAATTTGAAAAAAAAAGTAGAAAAAATTGAAATTGTTTCACAAAAACTTACTAACAGGCATATATAATCAATTTAGCGTTTTGTTGCTTATTTGTTTAGTTTTATATAATTTTCAAAAGCAATTTGTTAATAATACAAGTAATAAAAACATTTTATTTACATTTGTATAATGAAAAAATTAAAAAAAATTAAAATCTCAGGCAACGTTTTGGACATTTTTACTGTCTATTAAGTGATTTTATTTTGTTAACTTTAAATTTATAAAAATATGAAGACTAAAAAAATTATTATTTTAATTGCTTTCATTTTAGGTTTTTCCTTTTGCTATGCACAGGAGACAAACCAAAAGTTGTTAGTAAAATTTGATGCAAATGAGCTCAAAGAAATGAAAAAAACCAATTCTGACAATTTTGATTTTTTGGAGTATTACGTTAGCGAAGCATTGTATTTTGTTCCTCTTCCTAATAAGCATGTAGATTATAAGGAATTGATTAGGATTAATCCAAAAACCAAAGAAGTTTCTGAAAATCAAATTATTACAGAGGCAGATTTAGATAATTTTAATCCCTTAGAGTATGATATTAGCTATGAGTTAGATAAATATACATATTATTTAGCTGGCAATACAGGAATGTTATTGGTAGTTCCTTCTCAAAGAGATTTAAAATTAGGTTCTGATAACAGAATTAAATTACAAAAATTAAATAAAAAACAATAGGCTATGAAAAAGTTACTTATTTTATTGAGTTTAATTGCCATTTCCATATATGGATTTGGACAACATACCATGGTTGCTAATAACGGTGAAACCATATCGGCTTGTTCTGGTAGTTTAGGTTTAGGTTCATATACTGTTGGACAAACTTACACTGTTACTATTTGTTCTAACCATGAAATAAATCAACACATAACATTTGCAGTAACAGGTGGTTACAACTTTCCTGCTGGAACTTCATTATGTTTTTATGACGGTACGTCAACATCAGCTCCATTAATTACTTGTTGGGATAATGGTACTACTAGTGGTCAATTAGCCGTACAAACTGGAGCAGGAAACGAAAGCGGTTGTTTAACTGTTGTGTTTACCGGTGGTACTTCTGGCGCTAGTTGGGGAACAAATGCTATTACTTGCAATTTTGTTTGTCAACCACGTTCAGTAGTTATTAGCTCAGCTAATCCTCCAATAGTTGGTAATTTATATATTGATGTTTGTTGGGATGAGAATAATGATGAAAGTTTTCCAATTACTTTTAATGCTGAGGGCGAATATCCTTCAACAAGTTATGATTGTACTGATGCTACAAATACTTTTACTTGGAATTTTAATGATGGTAGCCCTTTAGAAGTTGGTTTAGGATTAACAAGTGTAACTCACACTTTCTCGGAACGCAGAGGTTATAATATAACAGTTTCAATTGAAGACTCTCAAGGTTGTTTAAACACTAACTCAGAACAAAAAAGGGTAAGAGTTTCACTGCCTCCAATTTGGAATAATACAACAACAGTTTTAACAACTACACCAGCAACCAACCCACCAGCTATTTGTATGGGTTCACCAGTACATGTTTGTGGTTATTATTCAAATCCAGAATGGACTAGTGTTGTTCCTCTTGCAAGTGGAGATACAGTTTGCGTACCTGACAATCCACCACTTTGTTACGAGTCAATTTTACATGAAAGTTCGTTTGAGCCTGGGCAAGAACTTACTTCAATAAATGATATTATTTCTATTGATATGAATTTGGCTCACCACTATTTAGGCGACTTAACATTTTATGTTATTTGTCCAAATGGGCAACAAGTACAAATTGGAGCGCAAGGAGGTGGAGGAACATATTTAGGTTACCCTGGACCTAACAGGAATAGTTGTGTTGGCGACCAAGGCATGTGGTATCATATCACACCAACAGCCACACAAACTATGCAACAAGCAGCAAGTGGGACTTGGCAAACTACTTTACCATCTGGCAATTATGCTTCATATCAATCTTTATCAGCTTTAATAGGTTGCCCTCTAAATGGAACATGGCAGTTAAGATTATGTGATAACTGGGGACAAGATGCAGGAACAATATTTGGTTGGTCTATACAATTTGATCCTAGCCTATACCCAGCTGTTTGGGATTATACACAAACATACACACCAACTAGTTGGGACGGACTTTACGGCTCTGTTGTTAACGCTCCAAACAATCAAAACTGTATGGACGGTACTTACACTACTTCTGCCACACCTGATGTAAACTCTCTACAACCTTTTATATTTACAATTACAGACAACTTTGGTTGTACTCACGACACTGCATTATATGTAACAGTTCGTCATCAATTAGATCCAAACTGCTGTGTAATTCCAAGTGTTGATGCAGGGTCTGATGATGCTATTTGTGCTTTAACTTATCATTTACAAGCAAGTTCATTAGAGTTTCCAGGAAATACTGGAAACTGGGAAATGATTTCAGGACCAGGTACTGCAACATTTACTAATCCAACAAATCCTAGCTCTAATGTAACTGTAAGTTTGTTTGGAACTTATGTGTTTAGATTCCATGAAAGACATAATGATAACCCGGGATGTGCTAGCCATGATGACGTTACAATTACATTTAACGATACTTATGATCCAACAATTTCACCAGTTTCTAACATGTGTGTAAACTTAGCTCCCTTTATGTTGGAAATGGTAGATTTTGGAAGTTTAAGTATTAATTTAAATTCCGAACTACTAAACATTGCAACAGGACAATTTAACCCTGCAAAACCCGGAACCTATACAATTACTAATACCGTTCAAGATCCATGTACAGGTGGCCCTCTTTCTCATAGCATAACTTTTACAGTATATGACGCTATAACTGTTCAAAACTTTCAAGAATATTGTGGCCCAATTGCAGAACCTACAAACTTTTATGTAGAATTTGATGTTGTAGGTTCACAAGGAGGTCCATTTTCAGGATATTTACTGAATGGAGTCACGCATCCAAACCCACATTATACAGCAACTCTTGTGTCTCCAAGTGCTTACGGCTATACAGTTGCAGACCCTAATGGATGTAGTAGCTTTGTTCTTGATGGATATAGAGACTGTGGTTGTCCACTTTATGCCGGTACCATGGGTTCCTTACAAACAGTAGTACTTTGCGAAGACGAATGTACTACTCCAGCGGTAACACATAATGGGAACGAAGAAACAGATGGAGGTGCCGGAAGATTTGAATTTATAATTCATACTGGCGACAATGAGCCAATAGCTTATAGCGATGATCCAAACTTCTGTTTTACTGCTCCTTTACAATTTAACACTACTTATTATGTTTCTCCAATTTGCGGATTACCAATCGGTCCTAATGGACATGCTAATATAAGCTCGGGTTGTTATTCTGTTGGTCAAGGAACGCCTGTAATGTGGCTAAAAAACCCACATGCTTATGCAGGAATCAATAAAGATACTTGCGGCTTAATTATCCAGCTAAATGGTAATACACCAGAAGGCGATATGTATGGGTATTGGTCATCAACTTGTGATTTTATTACAGTAGGTGGAACTAACCATAGAGATCCAAATGCTATAGTAATGGCTTCAGGATATCAAGACTGTACTTTTACTTGGAATATTGTAAATGGAGAATGTGGTGCCAGCGATGACGTACTAATTAGGTTTTTAGCTACACCTTCTCCTTACGCTGGACCAGATATTGTTGTTTGTGGTAATGTTGCCCAGATGGATGGTCAAGCAAGTATGGATGGTGATTTAACTTGGTCGGGAAGTGGAACCAGCTTTAATCCTTTAACTGCTGCTGATGCTAACTCACAAGTTAGTGTTTATGGAACTTATCAATATACATTAATAGAAGATAATGGATCTTGTACTGGTTCAGATAAAGTTTTAGTAACTTATGTAAAACCACCTTCACCAATTACAACGCCAAATGTGGATACAGTTTGTGGAACTGAATATAATCTCTCTGTAACAACAATACCTAATGCTATTGGACAATGGGTTGCTTATGATTGGGATGAGACACTTGAAGATTGGGTAACAGCATCACCACATCCACTATTTTCACCAAACGTAAACTCAACAAACGTTAACGTAACTATAGGTAACTACCCTGGGCTAAATCGTCCTTTACGTTTTGTTTGGACAGAAAGCAATATTGTTGGAGGTTTAGAATGTACTGGAGAGACTTATAAAGATGTGGTTTTTGCAAAACAACCAATTGCTTCTGTTGGAGCAAGCAATTATGCGGAAATTTGCGGAAATTGTATTGATTTGCATGCCAGCACAATTGGAACAAGTGATTACACCTGTTATTGGATACCAAAAGTAAATGGAGAATGGACTAATCCTGAAGGTGCACAATCTCCTGATGCAACTTATTGCGTTGACGTGCCTGCTGCTTTTGGCGATACAGCAAAAATTCATACAGAATTTTTCTGGGTTGTTAGAAACGGTGGTTGTATGAGTACTGATGTTATGAATGTGATTTTTTATCAACAACCACAAGCAAATGCAGGTTTAGACGATGCTATTTGTGGCTTTGATTATGATTTAGCTGCATATTGGGGTGTTCCTGGAAACGATATTTATTCTCCAACAGGTGTATGGTCTGTTGGTTCTAAACCCTCAATCAATTCTTCTGCAAACATACAAGACGTTTATGATCCAAGTTCTCATGTAACTGTAAGCGAAACTGGTATTTGGGAATTTATTTTTAGAGAAAACAACACTCAGCTTACCAGCTGTTATAGTACTGATACTGTGCAAATTGAATTTGTAGAAATTCCAATTATTTCTGCAGGTCCAGACCAACATGTTTGTGGTAATTGTGTAAACTTACAAGGTATATCTGGTGGGTTTTCTGGTACTTGGCTACCAAATGGAGCAATATTCGATGATTATGAAGACCCGACAACTCAAGCTTGCGTTGCTGCCTACGACACATTAGTGTTTACTTGGCAAGAATCAAATTCAGCAACAACTCAAACTTTACCTTGCCCTGCTTCTGATGATGTAAATATTATTTTCTGGAGAGTGCCTTCTGCAAATATTATGACTGATGAAGCTGACTCAACAGTTTGCGGATTAAGATTCAATAATTTAAGAGCTGAAAACCCTGGACAGCATATATCAGGATATTGGTATAATATAAATCCTTATACTGAATATGGAGATAAATTTTCAAATAACACTTGGGCACAAGTTCCAAATTATGGATATCATGATTTTTATTGGATTGAAGAAACTGGACCGGGTTTAACACCAGGATTCTGTAATGACACTGCTGGACCTTTGAGAATTCATTTTATTCAAGTTCCAACAGCAAACGCAGGTGGCGACACCCTATTCTGTGGATTAAATGGGCAACTTAGTGCAATCCCAAGTATTGGTACAGGAGTTTGGTCAACACCTTCGGTGGCAAATATTTCTTTTGAAAATCA
>Ga0265295_1003799_pt1 | contig 21260 bp, 28 predicted proteins | sample Munlansysbiofilm_FD_192503 | JGI IMG/M metagenome (GOLD analysis project Ga0265295, IMG submission 192503) | Leachate microbial communities from a municipal landfill in Southern Ontario, Canada - Methane capture system biofilm | ecosystem: Engineered > Solid waste > Landfill > Unclassified ...
ATTTTTATCTTATAAAAAAAGATTAACAAAAGAGCAGTATGAGTTTTTATATAGCCAAATGAGAAGCTCATTAACAGTAAGATAGGCATAAAAGGAGTTAAAGATGAAAATACGAATTTACTACGAAAATAATCCTTTAAAGCCATAACCTCCAAAAGCCCTTAAATACAAGGCTATTTTATAAACTCTTATTTTTAGAAATTAAAATCTTTATATAAAAATAGGCACGATTTTAGACTCCATTTTTGATAAAAATTTCTTATATTTTTCTCTCATACTTTTTTGGTTATCTTTGACTATCTTTTTCATCTTCTTATCTGAATCTCCCATAAAATAGAGTTATCTTGGTTATCTGACTTATCTTATTGAATTTTGAAATTATGCTTTATTATTCCTGGTCACCCCCTTTGTGAAAATTCCTCAAAAAATTGCAAAGGGGCGATTCTTCTGCGAAACAGATGTTGCAAGGCGGGCACTCATGTGGTTTCAAAAGGGGCTCAGGCTTTACCACTACGAAAGATATTGCATCCTTATCGATACTCCAGGGCACTTTAGCAAGAGAGCCAAAGAAAGAGAAATATACGAAATTATAAAAATAATTAAAATGATCGTATTGCATAATTAATCCATGAATAGCCATTTGAACATACAATGCTAAAACAATTATATAAATCCCCCTTATTTCAATAGTTACTTGCAAACATACACAATTAACCTTTAGGTTTTAATGTTGCTTGAAAAAGCCCAACATTAAATATGTGTGAGTAAAAGTATAGATTTTCACTTCCAAAATAAAATTTCTGTCCATACCTTCCTTTTTATTGGCTACTCCGAAAAACACCAAAATTATGAATATGTATAGATAACAAAAATAAGGAGCATTCATGAATTATAAACAACACACAATACTGGAGAATCTCACTCAGTTAACCCCCTTTTACCAAAACCAACTCTTTCGCTATTTCGCCAAGCTAAATACCCAAGAAAAACTTGAGGCGTTAGCCCCTCAACGACAAAAATTTCATCTCATTAAAAAGGAGAATCATGACGTAACCAACACGGCACTCACGCTGGCATCCATGCTTTTGAGCATCGATTCGTACTTAAAGGCCATCGATCCAGTAAAGAGAAGGGCTCTTACTTTGCGCACTAGGCGTCCAGTAAGAAGCGAGAAACGGGAAAAAATAGTTGGGCTATGGGCCATTGTTAGAAAGCTGAGACTAGAGGAGGGATACAGTTGGCGCTCCATCTCAACTTACCTCCTTCAATATCATCATCTACAAGTCTCCCATGCCTATTTACACGAACTATGGGAATCCATAGAAAATAATATTCAAAAGGAAATACTACAATGAATGAATACATCGCACCCCCGTCTGCATGGGAACAATTAGAGCTCAATAAGGTGTGGCTAAATCGTCGCAAAAAGATTGCATTACTCCGTTTTTTTGAAATCGACGAAAAAGCAAAGAGAAAGTACATCCGCAACTTTGCGATTCTTGTTGGGAATGAAATAGTGACTTCTTGTATCGAGGAAACGATGCAATTCATGGAGGAACTCTTTCTTTTCGAAAAAGGCAATGCTCAAAACGAGTTTTTGAGCATATTTAGGAAAGACAATAAAATCACAAATCTAAGAGTCAATAAAATCTCAGAGGAAAATGAGAATAGCTATATTTCAATCTCAGCAGCTCGTGCCATGTACCGTATGATAAACCTTACCATGCAAGGTTATAGTATGGCTAGAGCATTAGATTATGATTATGTGTTAACCCCTGAAATATTAATTGATTATTTGGATGAAATAGAGGAGAGTGCCTGATGTTGTGGGTCATTGTTTCTCTTCTCCTTCTAGGCATGGGTGTTCTCACGGTGTTGCGGCTTAGGTCTAGTGATGATGAGGAGTTGATTCAAAGCAAAGAGCCAATTGGTATTCCCAAGGAGGAGGCACCGCCTCCTTCTCCGCCAAAGCCTAAAGAGGTGTTTTATGAGCTCAATACCCATTTGGTAAAGCGTCTTTTGTTTCCAAGAAATACATTTAACCATGATAGTGTGAGGATTTACAGGGACATAATTATCGAACAAGGATGGAGCACGGATGAATCCTTTCATAATCTCATGGTGCATTTAATTTTGCTCTGTGAAAACGACAATTTACATGTCATTCCCAAGGGAGTTAGAGTAACCCATGGTATCAATAGAGATACTAACAAAAAGTACAAAATGTGCAAAGCTGCTCCTTTGCTCTTAGTGGTAAAAAGGTGTGTTGTGTCAATTGCTAAGAACAGGAATTACCCAAAAAACAAACGCAAAGAATTTATTGTTTCAGCGTTTATTATTCTGCTCAAAAGAGCAGAGCATCTTTTTTGTGGATTAGTGGAGGTGGACGAAACTCTAGAAGAACTCTTGGCTCGATCTAAATATGAGACTTCAATAGATTATTGGACCAATCTTATAAATCAAGAGTTTATTGAAGATTTAGTCTTTTATACACAAACATGCAATTGCATTTTTCAACTTAACAGAGAAACCTATTATCTTCCTATCTACAAAATGCCCAAAAAAGAGATGATTTCCATGGGCGATTACAATTTCTAGTGTTCACTGGCGTGTCAGCTGAATGGTAACAATACTGTTCAGTGAACACGCCTTTATAAAACACCATATTCCCTCCATTTAAAGGGCTTTTGGACCTTTTTCTTCAAAAAAAGGAAACCGTTACTACACGGGCTTGTCTAGTCTCATTTCATTGGGTTAGAGTTGACATTTTTCTGTGGCACAATACCACTATCTTTTTTTAAAAGACCCATTTATTCTGGTGGAGCTCAGAATGTGCTTTCGAGTCGTTCGCACCATCGTAACCAAAAGAGCGCAAAGATGAAAAGGTAGCGGGTAGTATTCATTTTTGGTCTACAAAACGATCCGTAAAGTTGGTGGTCTTTGGTAAAACCACAAGGGTTTGCGCCTTATCCCCTGGCTGGTAATTCCGAAAAGCTAGATGTGTAGATGCTAACACATTGAAAAAAGAGCAGATTGACTTAACACCTTTTGCCTTAGATGAGGGCTGAATTCATCACCATAAATGACAAAGGAGAAAACCCTTGCGGGGCAGTGTCTACTACCAAGCCACACAATTAGTGAAATGCATCTTCCATGAGGGTGCCAAGAAAGAAGAAAAAAGCAATCCAAACCATCCAAGCTTTCAAATGGTTTCCTCTTATAAAACCATGGAATCCTACCGTAGGGTCTGGGAGAATTTTTTTAATTATCTCAAAGAACACTGGAAGCTCAAAGATGCCCAGCGCATAGAGCCCCATCATATTGCAGCCTACATGAACTATAAGGTAGAATACCACCCTTCTAAACAATACATGGAAAAAATCAGTGCCGCTCTTGGCAAACTTGAAATCGCCCTCACTCGCTTTTCAGCACGTTATTCTCCCACACTCATGCACTATGATTTTTCTATCCGCCAAACCCTATTGGATAACTTCAAATCCAATGACCTTTTGGAGAACAAATACCACAATAGATCCTACATCAATCCAAGAGCCATCATCGAAGCACTACAAAACCCACTACATAAACTAGCCGCCTCCATCGAACTTGAAGGGGGTGCTAGGGTGGAGGGATGTGCGCTTATCAAGCTCGACCAGCTCAAAGGCTTCATGTTTGATTCCATCACAAATCAAAAAAGAGGGGTGCTCTTTACGAAAGAAAAAGGTGGCAAAGAGGGAGAAATCTACATCTTGCCATCTACCTATGAAACACTTGATGCGCATATTAAAACCCATGGATTCTTTCACCTTAATAGGCAAGCGTATTACAAAGATATTCATCAAGCATGCCTAGTGTGCAAGGAGACCCCAGAGGGCACCCATGGATTTCGATGGAATTTTGCTAAAAACAGAATGTTTGCCTATGCAAAAGCAGGATTTAGCCACCAGGAGTGTTTAAAACGAGTGAGCCACGAGATGAAGCACAATAGGGCTAGTATCACAGAGCATTATTTGTAGAAAAAATTAGGTTACCCACTAAAACGTACTACGCTGCTTGCTAAATTATTTTTAACTGGACAAATGTGTTCTTGGTCTAATTTGATTTATAAATGAGCCGTATTTATAAGCTCTCCTCCCCAAACACAGTATTCTCAAACAAATACCACAACGCCCCAGCCATCATAGCCATAGCCCCATAAATACTTACAATTGTAATTAAGTCCATCATTATCCCCTTATCTCTAAAGCCACTAATAATCAGCCTCTAAATCTTCTTTAAACTCAATCCACTCTCTAAGCTCCCCCTCTTCTTCATAAACAGAAGCCATAATAAGAGCAGATTTTTTTTAAATCTTCATCTTTAATTTGAAGATTATCAGTAGATACATCACTATTACCTTTTGGAGTTGCTTGTTCGTCTTGATTTATTAACTCTCCCCCTGTATTGGTCTGGACACTCAGCTATTCTCTTAGAGTTTAGTGTTATGATACAATACTTTTTACTGAGCCACAACACCCATTTAGCTCAAAGGAGTTTGTAGATGAATAGCTCAATTTTACTCATGGTTATTCTAGGTACTGGAGCCATAGTTGCAGCAGTAATTGCATTAAAGTCTAACCCAGCAAAAAAAGATAGCAATCATTAATCTTTTTGCTCATGAAGTTTGATTTAAAAAGGAGTCTTAAGTGGCTACTTTCATTAAAATTGCCATTGTGCTATTTGTTATATACCAAGTACACAAACTCACTTCAAGTACTGAAGTAAGCTAGTAATCTCATAGAGGAGAAAAACCATGGAATTGTTTAAAAATCTATCTGTTGTTTTTGCTGTCTGTTATGTTTTTTGGTTTTTGATCAAACTTGGAAAAAGTATGTTAAAGGATTTTGAGCATTACCGCTAGTGCATGGTATTCTTTTGCCAAGTTTATAAATCTCACTTCATTGTATTTTTTATTTGATTTAACCCTTAATCCAAAAACCCTTTCATTAAAGGATTGTATTGCATCATTCCAAGCTCTAGTGCTAAAGCTGAACTCATAGAGCTAACTTCTTCTTCATCTGGTCCTTCTTGGAATAATAAAGTATCTAAATCTTTAAAGGGGTGTATGGTTATTTGATTATTTTCTTTCCATACAAGAATAAAGAAAAATGATGATTGAAAACTATAGAAAATTTTCCTTTTTTCATTTCTGGAGTATAAACGCGTTGTATCCAAATACTGTTTTTCATACATTGATGCATAGTTTTCAATATCTTGCTTTACGTTTATCTCATTTTTGCTGAGTTTTGGTGCTTTCTCTTGTTTGTTTGTTAAATTATAAATCATGCCATTTTTAAATAAAAGTAGTGTATTCGTCTCGTCAAGACACATGATAGGTTTGGTGCAACTAACAAGCATTCATATTTCCTTTATCACCATTGCCTTTTTTCTTTTCATGGGCAATCTTTCCAAGAGCTAATGTTCCACTAAAGATAAATACAATCATAAGGGTAAAAAACATAATATCAAATGCACTCATTTAGAATCTCCTAAATCTTTTTCATGTTGCATCTTGCCAATAACCACAATAGCACCAATCAAGGTTAAACCAAATAAAAAGAAAAATAATCCTTGCATATTTTTTACCTCCCAAGACAAAGCAACGGTGAATGTTGCTTTTGTTTATCTTTTAAAAGTCTAGCATACCAAGATTGTTTGCGCAACTAGTGGGGATGTGGTTATAATAAAGCCAGGAATTGACACAAATAAAAAAGAGGTTTACAATGATAATTGATGCACTTTTACTGTTGTTTGGCATTGTGCTAGCCTATCAAGCCCGTAGACTCAATAAAAAGCCAAGCAAGTTATCTAGAAGTTGAAACTTTACAATCTTGGTCTACGCTCTTTTTCTCATAAGAAATGCAAACAATGCTAAAGCGGTGGCTAACAGTACACCCACATAGTTTTCCATTTTTCTCTCCATGGTTTTTATTCTAGCAATCTTGTGTGGTTTTCAATTCAACTTCAAAGACTATTGTATCAAAGCCAAAAAGATTGCACAACCAACCAAGCCTAAAACCATCTCCCGTATTTTTTAACAATGAGATCAATATTTAAATACACTACTAGTGAGAGTATCACCACACCAACACTAAACCATCCAAATACTTCATCTTTTAAAAAGAGTGAAATTATCATTATTGCAATAAGAGATAAACCAAATATAGAATATATATGCTCTTTGATAAATGAATCCATGAAATACCTCCTTGTTGTGTAAAATAACTATCTTGGTTAAAATAATAGCCACATTGCTCAAAAAGCACTAGAGGAAGGTAGTGGGACATGCTAGGTTCATTTGTTTTATTTTTACTGTCTTTGGGAATTGCCTATTATATATTTTTGTTAGATTTACAAACAAAAACCAAAAAGGAGTCCTCTAGTGATGGAATATAGCCAAAAAGAGATTGATCAAAAAGAGCTATCCAAAGATATGGATGGATACTTAGATTGGGTTATTGAAAATTCATTTCATAGACTCATTATCCAAAGAGATAATAAGCAAGAAGCAGTGATGGTTCCAATAGATGAATATGAGAGAATCTTTAGAATGAGTGAATCCTATGAGAGGGAACAAATTGCTAAGATTATTGATGAGCGCGTTATCAATAGAAAAACTCCCAAGAAGACCATTTCTCATGAGGAGATGATGGTGTTGATTGAGAAGAGGAGGGGCGAGAGAGGCAATAAGTAATTGTGACTCTTGCTTTAACGGAATGACTCTATGTGACTTTCACAGCGCTTGTAGTCTGGCTTGGTATAATACAAATTCAATAAACCATAAAAGGAGCCATTAATGGCAAAAGTAGGAAAAAAAGAGTTGGTAGAAAAACTATCAGCAAAAACAGGCTTAACTCAAAAAGATATTGCATCTGTAGTAGATGCTTTTGTAGATACCATTGGTGAAGAGCTTAAAGCTCGCAATGAAGTTACCTTAGTAGGCTTTGGAACATTTAGTGCCGCTTTTAGTGCTCGCAAAGAAGGAGTTGCTCCAGGAACTGGTAAACCTTATGTATCTCCAGAGAAGTATGTGCCAAAGTTTAAGGCTGGCAAAGGGTTGAAAGATATTGTGGCGTAGTTAATTATTTGGGTGCTGCTAGCGTATTTGCGTGGCGGCGCCTTTTGATTTAATTTGTGAGTTCACATGAGCATACTTTAAAATCCACTCTTTTTATAAATAATTAGTCACTAATTCCGACTAAATACACCCTAGAAAACATCCACTTTTTCATTTACAGACAAAATATGTCCATCACTTCCCATAAAATACTCTCAACATTTATCTTCAAGGAGATTTCATGAGAGTTACAATCCATGCGGCCCAGAGATTTGTTGAGAGAGTTTTAAAGCTACATAGTTTCTCTAGTAAAGAGATAGCCCGTGCAAAAACATATCTTGAAATGCTCACAAAAGATATTGTGCCAAACTCTTATGCTAAACGCTTCGTATTGCCAGGGTTTGAAAGCTACTTTTGTGTCTGTTATGAAAACGCTATTGTGACAGTCATCCCAAAAGATAAAAAAATCATGAAACCCCATAGTAAAAAGTATCAATATTCACCACTTGAAGAGTGTGCAGCATAAATCAAATCAGGAGCAACCCATGAAAGACTTTATCGACAATGCAGTTAAAAAAATAGAAGAGGGCACAAATTCAATCTCATCTTCTTATGAAAAACACATTCGTACAAAAGCCATTAAAGAGGTGGAAAATAGGCTTATTGAAGAAAAAATAAATAAAGAAGAAGTGACAGAAGAAGACTTTGAAGCCATGGTTAATGACGCTTCTAAAGAGATAAAAGCCAATTACTCCAAACGAACCTCACAAGGGCTTTTGGCCATTATTGGTTTAGATTTTTTATTAGGATAAAAAGATGTTCAGCTTCATGTTTAAAACCACAACCTATTATATTTTATGGAAAAAGTTCAACAAGCAAATTATCCTAATCGGATTATCTCTGGTTCTTATTGGAATTACCCATATCATTTACCAAGATTTATTCCAGCTTTTGAAGGTTGCCCACAAAGAGAGCCTTATTTGGTTGTTTGCTGTAAAATGGGCATTGATACTATCCATCCTTTTTTATAATGTTAAAAAGCTCAAACAAACCAAGCTTGACGAAGAGGAAAAAGCTCAAATATTTGAAACCAAACCAGAACCACTTCCTAAACAAACCCAGGATTTGCTAGATAAACAAAAGCTCACATCCACAACAGATATTCTCATTAAAAAATATAAAAAGTGAATATTTAACCAAATTAAGCAAAAATCCCACTGGTCTTTAGGCACACTCACCTATATTCATTCAAACAAGATGTTTTCCCATTTTGGGAAAATATGATATACTTACACCATGAGAGTAATCAGCAAACGAACGTTGCAAGATTTTTGGAAGCGTCATAATGAAGCAGAACACCCTTTGATTGCTTGGTATATTGAGGCTATAAAAGCTCAATGGAAAACGCCGCAAGAGATAAAAACATATTATCAAACAGCTAGTTTTTTATCTGATAATCGAGTAGTGTTTAATATTGGTGGGAATAAGTACAGGTTAATCGTAAAGATAAACTACACATACAATACCGTCTATATTCGATTTGTTGGTACACATGCCGAATATGACAAAATAAACGCTCAGGAGATATAAAATGAACATTATGCCTATACGAACAGAATCAGATTATGATGCAGCACTAGCGCGTATTGATACACTTATGGATGCCCAAGAGGGAACGCCAGAGGGAGATGAGCTTGATATCCTTGTGACACTGGTAGAAGCTTATGAAACAAAACATTATCCAATGCCACCATGTGACCCCATAGAAGCTATCAAGTTTCGCATGGAACAAATGGGGTTAAAGCCTAAAGATTTGACACCCATCATTGGTTCACGTTCTAAGGTTTCTGAAGTACTGGGTTATAAGCGAGAACTGTCTATTAACATGATTCGTAATTTACATAAACAATTAACCATTCCCTATGAATCACTAATGAATAGCCATACAGAGCGCACTGCCTAGTTGGTACTAGCACTACTGGCACCCACTATCCTCTCTATCCACACTCTTATCAAAATCATTGTCAATTCCATCATAGCAACTATTGCCACTCTCAAAGCTCTCTGGGCTAGGATTGCGATATAGATACATTGATGGAATTGATACCCACAGGAAGAGAAAATAAGCCTTATATTGTTTGGCTAAAGCAGCATTTTCTAAAATAATCGTGTTCTCATCATTTTTAGAATTACCTGCAATGGTAAAATTCATGCTCCCACCTACAATAAATTTATCATCAATGACCATAGATTTATTGTGCATTTTTCCTCCAAAATTCTCAACCTTTACATGTATGCCTTTTTCGCGAAGCCATTCATGAATCGAATAAGGGTTTCTAGCTGCACTTGCATCTAAAATGACGCGAACATCCACCCCTCTTTTATGGGCTTTTTCAAGCTCTTTAGCCAAGGCTTTATGGGTTAGATAAAAGATGGGAATGTAGATATAAGATTGTGCTTTTTGAATAAGTGGCTTAATGCCTTTTTCATAGGTGTCAGATTTTGGGGAGAAGTAAACCGATGCTTTAGAGTTTTTGGTTTTTATCCCACCCTTACTTATCTCTTCTTTCCAAATCCCAAACTTCCCATTGCGCATTTGGTTAAACTCTTGTTGGTATAGAGCAATAATAGCCCTATCTTCACTCACAATCACCCCATTAGAGTTGTATCCGCCCGTGCCTGTGTCTGAGATATTTGAAGAGCCAGTCCATAAAACCTTCTTATCAATAATAAAAAACTTATGGTGCATGATATAACTCTTGCCATCGCTTACCACATCAAAATGCTGGTGAAGCAAATGAGTGTCGCGATAATAGTTTTTTCCATGGTTGTCGCTATCAACCACGCCTTTTATTTTAACCCCTCTTTTTTGAGCTGCCAAGAGAGCTTGAATGATATCATCTTGCCCGCGAATTCCATAAATTGCAAAACTAATCTCCCTTTTAGCCCCGTCAATCAAATTTAATAGTCTACCTCCATAATCAGTAGTTCTAGCGCTATTGGTGGGCAATGGACTTGGTACATGTAAATACAAACTCTCTTTTGCCAGGAGGCTTACATGTAAAAACAAAAGACTTATGAAAAATACCATTAAGCGCAAAATCTATCTCCTATGTTTTTTAAAATCATAAGAGAACAGATAGACAGATTGTGTCTAATGAGATATTAAATAAACTGTGGACACAATATGGGCATATAATAATCTATCATTGTCGCATAGTTCAAGAGGAGAGAAAAATGACAAATCAAACCGCACGTGTGCTAGAGTTATTAAAACGCTTTAATGATGGAAAAAAAGTATGCATAGATGCAATTAGGAATGAAGCTTTATGGGAAGGCAAGTCAGAAAAGACGATTCGAAGAGACCTTGATGTGATTAAGCTCGTCTTTCCTGAGTCTTTTGAGCTTGTAAGGGGAGAAAAAGGGTGCTACAAAGCAATCACTAAAAAAGCCTTTGAAAATTTTCTCAACGAGCGAAATCTTTCACTGCTGGTTCAAACATTCAATATTGCACAGCGCAGTAATCTCTTTAAAAACTTTGATTTGGACGCTGCAGATATTTCTATTATAGAGAGCAAAATTAAAGAGCAAAAGAGAATTTACACATTTTTAAATAAACCTATGGAAGAAAAACCTGATAATCACGATTTTTTTAAAAAACTAGAAAATGCTATTTTGTATCAAAAAACTATACTCATTAACTACATCGTACATGATGTAATCAAACAATATTTAATTCATCCCTATAGAATTGTGTTTATCAATGATAATTTTTATTTGGCTGCCGAGGTTGAAGATGAAATGTTTAGTTTCTCACTTTTCCGTATCAATAAAATAGAAGAAATTATCAACACACCAAAAACATTTCATAGAAATATGGAAATAGAGGACTTTATTCCCTTTATTCAAACTCCTTTTTCAAAATTTACACCAGGGTTTAGAAAAAACCTAATCGAAGTTGTTTTACATGTAGAGAATTCTAAAGCCTATTTTTTTAAGAGTAAGAAATTTCTTTCGTCTCAAAAAATAGAAAAAGAAAACAGTGATGGTTCGTTGCTTGTATCATACCAAGTTACACAAGAGCTGGAGCTAGAAGAGCTTGTGAAGCGATGGGTTCCTTATGTTGCAGTTATATCACCCAAAAGCTTGCAAAAAAAGATTATGTCCGATATAGAGGGGTATCTTAAAAAAATTCACTAAAAGTTTGGTTGAAAATATTCAAAGAGATAGCTGATAATTTGGATAAGTAATAGGCATGTTGTGTTAACATTCAAATATGTTGATTACTATTTAAATGGAGCCTACTATGAATAACAATGTTCAAACACTTACGATTATAAATGTTCAGACAGTGCAAGGATCTGAATTTGAGAGGTATTGGCGTAATCATATTCAGCGAGTACAGACCAATAAGGGGGAATTTATAGACAGGGGTGTGACAAATTATTACAAAACACCTGGGCATGATTGGTCAAAACATATTGGTCAGACTCTAGAAGTTAAAATTATGCCTCAAGCAGGAAAGCCCTACACTTGGATAGAACCTACAAAAAATACAATGATCCCTTCTAAGTCAAAATTTGAATCTACTCAAAAATCAGCTGAAAAAAAATGTTCTCTTGTGGTTGAGCAGGTAGAGATAATCTCAGGGGGAGAGATAGAGTCAAACTGGAAGAATGATATGCAAGTTGTTTACACTAGTCAGGGAAAGTTTATTGATACTTGCACGGTGAAATACCATGGAAAAAAAGGCTGTGATTGGCCAAAGTATGTAGGTAAAAAAGTTGAAGTTATAATCAAACAACAAGAAGGAAAAAGCTACGCATGGATAGATTTAGAAAACACTAGTGAGTCTAAACTTGATGTGCTTGCCACTGATGACCCTGCTATAGCAAATCTAAGAGTGCTGGTGAATAAACTTCTAGAGGTTTCTGAAAAGCTACCTACACTACAAAATCATAGTGATTGGAGTGAGGCTATTGGTATGTATGCAAAAAATGTAAATGACTTTTTAGAAAATGTAGTAAATAGATTTTTACAATTGGAAAATCTAGCCAAAGAAGAAAAAATCAATCAAAGCATCGGAAAATTAAGAGATAGTACCAGCAGAGAGCTTATTAATGATATGCATTTTTTAAATACATTTAGAAACCGTATCATACATAGCAGTGATAGGGAATTATTTGAAAGTCCTGTTGAAAAACAAGCATATTTCACCAATGACGCAATAGCAGTTTATACAAAAGCTAAGCTTTTATTAAAAAGTCTAGAGAAGAAACTAACAATGTAGACACTATGTGTCTTTATGATTGGTTAAAATCATACTAGAGAAATAAATATAACGTGGAGAATAAATGAAGTTCAATACATTTCAAATAAAAAACTTTAAGTCTTTTGGCGCAAAAGCACAGACTATAAAGGAAAAACCTCTTACTCTAGTATATGGTAAAAACAGCATCGGTAAGTCAAGTCTAATGCAAGGTATGCTTCTATTTGATTATTTTAAACTAGCGCCTCTCATCTCTAAAGGTCATCAATTTTTTTCAGTTAAAACATCATACTTTGCTGGAGATGCTTTGCACTTTGGTAAGTTTGAAAACTATGTTTACAAAAAAGATACTGGCAATGAAGTTGTATTTAAAAGGACTATTGAAGATAAAAATGAAATTCATCATTTACTATTTGGCGATGATGAAAATTTTAATTATTTTTTAGAAAAAGACCTCTTTAGCTACATTGAAGAACAATTACCTCAGTATGATAACTCACCAATGCAATTGTTTAAAACAGTTTTTGAGGGTATTAAATCTAGTATTGACAAGGAAGCACTTAAAGAAAAGGGCAAGTCTATTGGAGAGCTTAAAATTTTAGACTTCATAGAGTATTTTTCTTTTAAAGGTAATTTGAGTAAGCAGGATGAAGTTCTGTTTCAATATCTCTATTTTTATGGTGTGAGTTTTGGAGAAAAGCTGGATATTGATGAATTTGTAAAATTTCATTTAAAAATAGCGAAAATTAAAAAAATTGAATACTCACTTATAGTCAGCAGCAAAAAAACTCAAGATGCAATAATCAATATTCGTTTAGATGATGAAGATTTTTTAACCATATCTGACAAATGCAAAAGAACATTTTTTGGAATCAGCGAGTTGAAGCACAAAATTGACTTCAGTTTTCATGAACAATCAGATTTTGTAAAAATACTTTCCTGTAATAAATCTAACTTTTCTCTAAATAAACTTTACATAGCTATGTTGAATTTGATTTTTCAGACTGAACTTGCAAGAACATTGGATTGTGAGTCGCTAGCTACTTTTTTTTGGTCAAGATTTTTTAATATGCACTATCAAATAAAAAAGCCACAGTTTATTGGCCCACTCAGGTCAATACCAGATAAAAAAGAGCTAAAATATATGCAAAGAAGTAGAGAGAAAAAAGATAAGTTTTATGATTTAGAATCTTTCTACAAAAAAATATCTAATAACAGTCGCATTGATAAAGAGTATGGTTTATTCGGAAAATTTCCTTTTAAATCTAAGCCAATTTTTACAACACTAAAAATAGTGATACTATTAGTGGTTCTACTGCTAATAGTTCCTCTGTTGGTTTTCTTGCCTTTATTTATTGTTTATGTTCTTTTTAAAATGCCTGCCGCGTTTCCTGAGCTAACTGTGATACTAAACAAAATTTTGCCAAAAAAGTTAAAAGTATCATCTTATGATGCAAAAACTAATGAAAAAATGTGGCGTGTTTTATTTGATGACAGCGAAACTCTTTCTAAAGTAAATCATTGGCTCTCAACGCATAAAAGCTACACGCCATATAGGATATCTTTTAAAAAACAGACACAAGGTATTCTACAAAGGATATTTAGGAAAAAATTAAGATGGCAATTAGTATTTGAAGATTTGCGTAACAATACATTTGTAATGCCAAAGGATATGGGGGCAGGCATTTCTCAGTTTTTACCTTTATTGTTGAGTTGTATAGCAAACAAAAATACAAAACTATTTATTGAACAACCTGAGTTGCACTTGCACCCATCTATGCAAGGTGACTTGGCAGATGAAATGATAAAAAGCTGTAAAACAAATAACAATATGATTTTTGCAGAAACACATAGTGAACACATATTACTTCGCATTATGAAAAGAATGAGAGAAACATCTGAGGGGACCCTAAAGGATAATGAGCTTCATCTCACTCCTGAAGATGTAGCAATTTTATATATCGATGCTGATGAAAAGAGAGGAACTTATATAACAGAACTTGAACTTTCAGAAGATGGCAATCTGCTAGACCCTTGGCCTGGAGGATTTTTTGAAGAAGGCTTTGAAGAGAGGTTTTTTTGATGGTTTATGAACTCGCTCTAACTCCTCAAGTTTTTGATAAAGATTTTTTGGAAGACTCAACAAATAGCTCTTTTAGGGAATTAGTTGAAATACTAAAAAGCACTTCAAAGAATGGCCTCATTATAAGTCTTAATAAAGATGAGTGGCTAAGAGCGTCTATGCAAAAACTTAATTATCTCTCTCCAGAGATAAAGGATAAAATACAAGCAGTTTTTAAAAGACTAAAAGACAGAAACCTTATAGTCAAGATTCCAAAATCTCAGATACAGGCCTCTTCAGAAGATCAATGGATAGAAGTAGCCACGCTCTCTCAAAATGGAATACCATTTAGTCTATTAGTAGCCACTAAACCGTTTTATGACAATATATTCCCTCCAGTTGATCTTATTGACAGTGATTTGTGGGAAGCGAACAGTAGCCAAACAATATACATAGACCAAACACATGAAAATATGAAAAAAAACTTAGCTGTTTTATTGCGCTATGCTCAAAAGGTTCAGATTGTAGACCCATATTTTAATGTCAGCAAGAATAAATATAAGAAATCACTTGAGTTGATAAGTGAACTCTTCTCCTCAAGAAGAGGAAATCGAGTTGGTAGATCCATCATCATCCACTGCAAACATGATGAATACATTACAGATGATAAGCAGTATATTCAAAGATGGAAAGAGGCTAAAGATTATATTTTTAAAACTTATGGACACATATGCACTGTTAATATCTGGAAAGAGAATGAGAAAAAAATGCATGATAGATTTTTAATAACGGATCAATTTGGTATACAAGTTGGTGGAGGTCTTGATATAAGAGAGCAAAATAAAACAGTCTGGTCATTAATAGATAATAATACGAAGAGAGAAGTTTTGAATGATTATCAAGAAAATTCATCGCCTTTTGAATTGGTAAAAATCATTTAAGGAGAGGAAAAAATGGAGTTTTTAACTGAACAACTATCTTATATGCCTTTAGTATTTATATCATGGTTGATACTTTTTTTATTGTTAGGGGATAAAAGTTTTATAGAGAAAATTAAATTTTCTGTTATAGCTACTGGGATCGCTATTTTTTGGGTCATTATTGCATTTGCATTCAAAACAATTCCAATTTGGCTAATAGTGATTGCAATTATTGCTGTAGTTGTATATTTTATTAATAAAAATAAGAAAGAGGATTGTACTGAAAAGATAGATTCTTATCTTTCAACTTACTCAATAGGGGATACAAAATTTAAAGTTATGAAAAATGATTTGAAAGATTGCATTGACAATTTATCTGCAAAAATTAATAATATGGGTTATGATAATTTTTTAAATACTGATTATTGGAAAAGTGTAGCAAATAAAGTTAAAAAGGAAGCTAATTACGAATGTGTGCAGTGTGGAGCTGAATCAAATTTAGAAGTTCATCATTTATCATATGATAATCATGGAAAAGAACATTTGTATTGGAAAACAGATTTAATTTGCTTATGCACTGATTGCCATTCAAAAATGCACTCTGATGATGGTCAATAAAATAATTAAATATTGCTCAAAAGATATTAATGGACAAAATATGTCTAAATAAGCTTTTATAATTCTTCTATCACAACATCAAAAAGGAGTTTTCATGAAAGTCACTATCCAAAACGTCGAAGTTGTTCCAGGCCACACACTTGAGCCTTACTGGAAAAACCATATGCAAGTTGTCTATACGGACCAAGGGAAATGCATAGACACAATGACCGATGTTTACCATCTTAAAAAAGGCCATGAGTGGCACAATGAGATTGGTAAAACCATTGATGTTTATATCAAAGAGAGCAAAGGCCACTGTTGGATTGAGCCTGTAAGGGACTAATATAAAACGCGCAATGGTTTGAATCCCATTCAATTTACTCACGCGAAATTTTAGCTTGGTTGCCCCTCTTTTCTTGGGGCCAACGCCTTTTTATTAAGGAGCTTGAATGTCCACGCAGCCTGCCACTCACTTAGAAACATTACTTACCATCGCCCAAAACGCAAAATTGGATATTGCAAACGCCAATAGCATTTACAATAAAAATCACAACACTCTAACCCAAGAGCAAGAGGAGAAAATATTTGAAATTTTAAACAGTGCTAGGAGTACAGTTTTTGCATCATCAAAAGAGGAGGATATTCATAAAACACTAATTTCTGTTGCCAATACTATACTAATTTTTGCCAACATACGCCTTATTTACTGGGCAATGAAGTCCTTACGGGGTCACTATGAAAACGATGAAATTCTTCAAGAGGGTGTACTGGCGCTACAACGAGCAATTGATAAGTTTGATTCCAATAAGCAGGTGCGTTTTTCAACTTACGCTACCTATTGGCTCAAGGAAGCCAACATACGTCTTTTTAAAGAAAAGTTTCCAAAATCACACTCTTTGCAGGAGCAGAAAGCACAAGAAAGTGAGTTTGAGCAAGAATTTTTATACTCTAGTATTCATGAGACCATTTACTTGCCTTTTGATGATGAGCTATGCGTAGACAGTACCGCTTCATCACAACTTTCCCTACTTGAAGATGAAGAACGTCGACATATCGTTCTTGCAGCACTTGACCAGTTAACTCCCCTTGAAAAAAAGATTATGCTTTTCACTTATGGATTTTTAGAGGAAGAAATCCAGGATAATGTGCAGCTGGCACATTCCTTGGGGGTTACATTGCCTGATGTTTACAAAGCAATCCGCAGTGCGAAAAGCAAGCTCAAAAACTATCCTCACCTTAAAGATATTTATAACTCATAGACAAAATATGTCTATTAATGCTCTTATAATACCTCTATCAAATCACCAATCAAGGAGCACCCCATGACAGGAGCAGTTTTCTTTATCGCACTCATCGTTTTTGGTCTTATTAAGGCACTTGCAACTGGCACAAAGGATGCCTTCAATGAAGTCTTTTTAAAAGACAGGTAAATAGTCCTGCGGTGGACAATATTTGTCCAAACTACTCTTTATAATACGCTCATAAATTATCACAAAAGGAGAAAACCATGGCACGAGGATACAGCAGAAGTTCTTCCGGACGCAGGAGCTCTTCAAGAAGTTCACGCAGCAGTCACACAAAGAGTTACAATAACTCAACCCGTCAAACCTGCGCTCAGCGCTATTCTCCTACAAAGGTAGGCAAAACTTGGTATGACGCAGGCGGTGACAAAGTCAAGGATACATCATCTTACTTTGGCACTATCTCTAAAAACGGTGAATACTGGAAGGGGTGTTAATGGATTATGGTGTCATTAGGGATAAAGTTACCCCAAGTTGGGCATTCACAGGAATGCTCACTGGGGGTAAGCGTATCCCTAGCACTTCCGTTGCAACTAGTGGCATATCTCATATGACAAAAACCCACCTATCCACAAAAAAACATTGGGAAACTAATCCTATCACCCAAACCCCACTTCCTTTGGGGCTAAATGTTTTAGATGACATAAAGATATATCGCTTGAGGGATAACTTCCAAGGTTATAGTTGGGTACCAGATCCAAAATCTAAAAGAGATGTTTTTCAACACAGGCAAAATGAGGGTCGCTTGGTGCACACAATGCTCACCAAGTCCAATTCTTACGATTTCGTTGCTAAATAAGGAGTTTTATGCACACTATGATGATTCACAATGACGACAGTATCAGCACCCGCTTATTTGCCAAATGGGTATGTGAGCGCTACGATTTTTCTTTAGATAAAGTCACCAAAATCCAAGAAGAGACCTTTGCTCATATTCTTGAAGATCCAAATTACACCCACAAGCTAAAACTTCGTGGCGGGCGCTACCATAACAGTATCGCTTACAATGATGAAGTTATGATAATACTCACTCAAAAACAGATCAGTTTAGAATCAGAAAAAGCAGACTCCTTTTTTGAACTCTTTGCTAAAGACGTAGAGACCTATAAGCGCTACTATCAAATAATAACAGACTATGATGATAGCATTAAGTCCAATAATCTAATGGTCGAATACGCCTCATTTAGCCTTTCACCCCAGGGTGTTATTGGCTCAACGGAGTATTTAAAGAAAGAGCTCTTTGATAATGTGGTTGGAGATGTGTATGAGCCCTATTTAGATATTGAAATGCTCTTTGAGGAATTTATGAGCTCCAAATCCCCCATTCTTCAATTCACCGGCAAACCTGGTCTTGGCAAATCAAAGCTCATTACCCTCTTTATCAAATATATGCTCTCTAAAGAGGAGTATTTAAATGATGATGGAGTCTTAAAGATTGCAAGACCCACTGAGTCTAGGGTTTTAGCTTCCGATGAATTTTGGGTGGATTTGCGACAAGAAAATTACAAAGCTCTTATCTTAGATGATATAGACTACATTCTCCAACAACGCAATGAAACCATCACTTCAGATGAAGATAAAACCCACAATGATATTGTGAATAAAATGCTCACCTTTACAGATGGACTTTTGCATCAAAAAACCAAGATTCTCATAACAACCAATATCTCTTACAAAAAGATAGACAAAGCCCTTAGTAGAGATTTTCGCCTATTTGATTCTATTGAGCTAAGAGCTCTTAATCAAAAAGAGGCTTTGAATATATGGCAAAGTCGTTTCAACCTTAAAAAAACACAATTTGAGAAGATATTTAACGGTGATAAAGAGATTACACCAGCAAGACTTGCTAGTGAGGCAGAGAAGATACTCTTTAAATCCAAAAAAACAGAACAAAAGCAACGCAGCTACTGCAAAGAGGAGGGTGTAAGTAAGGTGGATGAAATTAGAGCAAATACCAGCGGGAGGACTGGGTTTTTGTAGTTTTTGCTAGATTCACTAGTAAGCCGTAACCACTTGCTCAGGTGTCAATAGTCTTCATTGACTTATTATCAATTTTTAGGAGATTTATATGAGATTATCATTTGCTATTTTAGCGTTGGGGATTAGTGTTAGTTTACATGCATCATGCATGTCGGATTTTGATTGTGGGATTGGCTATGTGTGCGCTAAAAAGCCCTATTCATCAAATGGTGTTTGTATGAAATCTGTTAATGAGTATGGAGTGCAGCAATATAATATGCCTAGCATGGATAGTGTTGGAAAACAAAGAAGATGGCACGTGTGCTATTGGCTTTATACAAGAGACACTAGCAACGCCTGTGGTGCGTGTGATGGCGCACAGCGATAAGCAAGGGCAAAAAAAAGCAACAACACCCTATGGGGTCATCTTGAAGCCTATTGACGAACACGGGCTCTTCAGTGCTGTTCATATAGCCTTGTTTAAAAGCAAACACGGACTTTCGCCTGCCTCCAAGGTCGTGCAAGGCAATAAGTTGATGCTTGGAGAGGGGTATGCATATGATTTAATACAGCACCATCTTTACAAGAAAAACAGCGCCATAGCCCTTACCAAAAAAGAGCGCCTGCTTATTGGGCTCTTACTAGACCACTTAAACACCGTAGTGCCCTATGCCAAAATCATGCACGTTGTGTGGGAGGGCAAGCCCGCTGCCCCTGAAACACTTCGCTCGTTGGTGCGTAGATTAAGGCAAAAGCTTGGGCATGAGGTTGTACAAACTGTAGCATCTTTGGGGCATAAGATTAGTGTTTAGTAGTCTATTTCACTTCTTCGCCCTTATACTGTTTACCGCAACTGCGCTTGCACAACCCACCTCCTTCTACCAAGCCAAACGCCTGCTTCCCCAAATCTACCAAGACAACCCCGTCACCTTTTATTGTGGGTGTAATTATGATTTAACCCAGCAAGCCAACATGATAGACAGAGCCTCTTGTGGTTATATACCACGCAACACGCTTACAAGAGCAGGAAATATCAATAAACGCGCCCTTCGGATTGAGTGGGAACATGTTGTCCCAGTACCTTTTATTTTTTCAAAATATGGACAAGAAAAATCCCTTAAATTGTATGTTGTAAAGTCTTAACAATGTCCATATATTTTTTATTTTATATGCAAGATTTAAAATTAAATTGTCCATATTTTATTAATGATTAAGAGGAGATAGCATGAATTTTTATAAAAAAATATTACACATCATTTTAGTTGGCTTGGTACCTACAATCCTTTTTTCAGCATCAGTTGATGAATACGTAGATAAAGCGAAATGCGACCAAATAATTGATAAGCAACTCTATCAAATTTGCTATTCATATAAATATAAAGGTGCCTTATCTGGTTGGGTAAAACTTGATGGTAATTTAGTTGGAAAAAGTGATATTAAAAAAAGACCTAAATTCTATAATGAAAAAACTATTCCTATGAAATATAGAACAAAAAATAAAGATTATACAGGATGTGGAAAAGATTGGAATAGAGGTCATTTTATTGTTGCAGATGCAGATTTTGATTATGATAAAAAAGTACTTAATAAAGCCTATACAATGGCAAATATAATTCCACAATCCGCCTCTGTAAATCAAAAAACATGGATAAAAGTTGAAAGATATGGGAGAACTTTAGCGCAAAAGCTTGGATACATAAACTCTATTTCCATTGCCAAATATGATGACTTGTCAAACAAAATCGGAAATGATATTGTTATTCCGACAAAGTTTTACAGAATCTACTACAATAACGAAGCTAAATTTGAAAAGTGTTTTGAATATGAAAATACACTTGATGTTGATTATAAAAATGACAAATTAAAAAATCATGAGATTGATTGCCAAACTTTAAGAGTCAAATAAAATGCAACCAAAACATAGAGTATAATGGCCTGAAAATCTAAGACAATATTTCATCAAAGTTTATTTCCAAAAAAGTTAAAATGAACATGAAATAAATGGAGAAAATTATGAGTCGAAAAAAAGGTCAAACTTATAGTGCAGAACAGA
>Ga0265295_1003801_pt1 | contig 21245 bp, 21 predicted proteins | sample Munlansysbiofilm_FD_192503 | JGI IMG/M metagenome (GOLD analysis project Ga0265295, IMG submission 192503) | Leachate microbial communities from a municipal landfill in Southern Ontario, Canada - Methane capture system biofilm | ecosystem: Engineered > Solid waste > Landfill > Unclassified ...
GCAAGGCGTTTTCAAGGCTTAAAAGGCGTGCCGAGCGGCTTTGAATTTCAGACGTAAAAAAGCGGTAATTGTTTCTGCCGTCTTTTTTTGCCAAATACATCGCCGCATCGGCACTTTTAAACAAGCTCTCAACGTCTTTTCCGTCGTTAGGATACAACGCGATACCGATCGAAGCCGTAATCACGAGTTCGTGTTCTTGTAAAACGATCGGCTGCTCGATCGTCTGCAACACGCGCTTTGCCGTATGCACCGCATCGTCGACGCGCACACTGGGCAAGACCATCACAAATTCGTCCCCGCCTTGCCTTGAAAGCGTATCGACGGGACGAATGAGGCTTTTAAGCCGCTTGGAGACTTTGATGAGCAATTCGTCGCCGAATGCATGCCCTAACGTATCGTTAATGTTTTTAAAATGGTCAAAATCGATAAATAAAACCGCCAATTGCTCGTGTTTCTTCTCCATCATCAAAAGATCGTGTTCGAGGCGTAAATGCAATTGCACTTTATTGGGAAGGGACGTTAAAGGATCAAAGTATTCTAAACGCTCCAATTTGACTTCGTTTTCCCTACGCGCCGTAATGTCCCGAGCGATTCCCAAAACGCCGATAAGCTCGCCTTTGGTATCGTACATCGGCGTTTTGATCGTCTCGAACAACCCGTTGTAGCCGTCTTCTTTAAAGCAAAGTTCTTCTTCGTTAGTCACCGATGTTTGCGCATCGATCGCAATCAAATCGTTGGTTCTAAAAAAATCCGCCGCTTGTTTATCGACAAAATCATAATCCGTTTTTCCCGTAATATCGGCTTCTTTAACGCCGTACAATTTTTCGAAAGCTCGATTGCAAAACAGGTAAACGCCCTCGGGATTTTTTAAAAAAACCAAATCGGGAACGGCATCCAAAAGCGTCGATAAGCGTTGTTCAAGGATCTCTTTTTCATTATGTGTTTGAATAATTCTCGTTTCCAAAGCTTTTTTGGCGATACGCAAATCGACGAAAAACTTTGCCATATACGCCGATAAAAGTGAAAATGCCAACACGATCAACTCACGCAACATCAACGCCGAAGCGTCGCCCCAGCCTCGATGCGGTGACATGTGAACCATCCATCGACCGTTAGGAACATCAAAACCGTACTCGACCGGCTGTGTTAAACGTGAAGCATCGGAAGCGTAAATAACCTGTTTTTCGTGACTTTGAGGCTCAATTCGCCAAACTTCGTACGCCATCGCTTCTCCGCTCAAAGAGGCCGCTTTAACGGTCTCGAAAATCTCCGAGATACGAATAATCGCCACGGCAAACCCCCAAAACGTCTCTTTTTGGTCTTGCGTTTCAAAAATCGGCAACCGTCCGGCAAGCCCGACGCCGCCTTGAACCAGATTAAAAGGACCTGCCAGCGTTAAACTTCCCGTCTCTTTGGCCAAGAGTGCTTCGGTTTGTTGCGAAGCCGTTTCAAAGAGGTTAAGCCCTAACGCTTTTTCGTTACCCTTCAAAGGTGCGACTTGTTGAATGATACCTTTAGGGGCGATCGCTAGCTCGATAACGCCGGGATAAAAAGGTAAAATATCGTTGGCGACGCTTTCAAAATTTCCAATACGGGTATGGTTGTTTTCGTTAAGCAGTGCTTGAAGCATATACGTCGATGAAAGTGCTCTTTCCAACATCGACTTAATATCGTATCCGTAGTTTGTTGCAATGGCTTCGGCTTGTTTTCGTTCGGTATCGAGTTCAAAGGTATGAAAACGGTATACGACCAAAGAAAGTAAAACAAACGTGCTCATAAAAACCGAGACCAAAACGGTTTTAGGTTGATTGAGTCGTTGAACGATCGTATGTATCACGGCTACCCCTCGCATTTATGCTATTGTATCAAAAATTTTTCACAAATCGCATCGCGGAAGCAAATGCCCATTGAAAATTAAATCCGCCAAGCTCTCCGGTCACGTCAACGACCTCGCCTAAAAAATAAAGCCCTTCGCACAAACGACTTTGCATCGTTAAATCGTCAATTTCTAAAGTCGAAACACCGCCTCTGGTGACTTCGGCTTTGGTGTAGCCAAAATTGCCCGCAGGCGCGAATGTGTAGGCTTTAAGAGACGCAACGCTCTCGCGCTCGGCTGGTGTGAGTTTTGCAATGGTTTTATCTTCCAGACCCAATGCTTCTAAAAAGGCTTTGGTAAAGCGTTTGGGAAGCGCAAGTGCCGTGCTGATCTGCTTTTGACGTTGTGCTTTAAACAAAGAGTCCATGCTTTTGACACCCGGTAAAAAGTCGATGCAAATCGCCCCTTTTTTCCAGTACAACGAACCGCTTAAAACAGCAGGTCCACTGATGCCTTTATGGGCAAACAGCAGATTTTCGCGAAACTGTTTTCCCTCGACATGCAACACCACGGGAACGGCAATGCCGCTGAGCTCTTTCATCCAAAATTGCTCTTTTTGAAGCGTCAAACCCACAAGCGCTGGTGAGGGAGTGATGAGCGTGTGCCCAAAGTGCTCGGCGATTGTGTAGCCGATATCGCTCGCGCCGATGCTGGCATAACTTAACCCACCGCTTGCGACCACAAGCTTTTGAGCGTAAATTTCACCCCTGTTTGTCTGCACCACAAAGTGCTTCTTTTTCTTTACATGTAAAACGTTTGTCTGTAAATAAAAGGTGCAAAACGCGGTCAATCGCCCAAAAATGGAGACCAGATCTTTCGCACTGTTCGCACAAAACATCTGCCCATGCGCACGCTCTTCTAACGCAAGGCGATGCTCTTTGGCAAACAAAAGCGTCGAGTTCGCATCAAACGCTTTTAAAATAGGCGCGATAAACCCTGCATCACCCAGATAGTTCTCAGCCGTGGCAAAACGGTTCGTGAGATTGCATTTTCCACCACCCGAGATCAGCAATTTCATACCTATTTTGGGGTTAGAGTCCACAAGCGCTACGTCGCGTCCTTGCAACTGCGAAGCCGCCATCAGCGCGCTTGCACCTGCTCCAATGAAGAGAATATCGTGGATTTTCAAACGCAACGCTTCATCAAAAGGCTATTCATTCACACAGGTGTACTGAACGTTCGCATCCAAAAAGAGCGTTTCATCACGCAAAAAAGGAACAAAGATTAGTGCTAAAACCCATTTTTTCATAAAAACCCCTTTTACGCGAGTGATGTCGCTTTAAACGCGTCAAAGTTTTGACGGATCGCATCGTAGAGAATGATGCCTGCTGATGTGGCTTGGTTGAGACTTCGTCCCTGTTTTCCCATCGGAATCGTGATGGCGTTTTCCCATTTCATCTGCATGAGATCCATCGGAAGTCCCGTGGATTCGCCACCAAAAAAGAGAAAATCCCCCGGCTGAAACGAAGCTTCAAAATACGTTTTTGTGGTTTTTGTGGTCGCAAAAAAGAAGCGATCGAGTTTGTCTTGATGCGCCTCTAAAAAAGCGTCTAAATTTTCCCACACTGTGACGTCTAAGAGATGCCAATAATCCAACCCTGCACGCTTGACCGTTTTATCACTGATCTCAAACATCGTAGGCTTAACGATGTGCAATTTACAATCGGCATTGACGCACATACGCCCGATGCTCCCCGTATTTTGCGGAATTTGCGGGTGAACTAAAACGATATTAAACATAAAACAATCTCCTAAATAACAAAAAACTTTCTTCGATGTGCTAAAGCGTACGTAAACCCAATCATTCTGCCTCGCAAGAGGCAAGCTTTAGTGCCTAGTGCAACGTAGCTTTTCGGGCTTTGCCCAAAAAGCGTGTACAAATAGTCTCAAAAGATAATGGTCTTATTATCATGCACAAAAATGCGCTCTTCAAACACCAAATCCAATGCGTTGGAAAGCACCACTTTTTCGACATTGCGTCCGGCTCGTTGCATATCTTTCCAGCTCATTTCATGATTGACCCGTACCACGTCTTGCGCGATGATGGGACCTTCGTCCAAATGATTGTTCACGAAATGCGCCGTCGCACCGATAATCTTTACGCCTCGCTCATAAGCTTGTTTATACGGATTTGCGCCGATAAACGCCGGTAAAAAGGAGTGGTGGATATTGATCATTCGCTCTTCGTAATGGCTCACGAACTCGCTCGATAAAATACGCATGTACTTGGCTAAAACAATATAGTCGATCGTATAGCCCGCCAAAACTTCCAAAACTTTGGCTTCGTGTTCCACACGGTTGAGTCCCTCATGGCTCACGCAATGGTAGGGAATGTGAAATTTTTCGCTCAAATCCCTCAAATCGTCGTAGTTGGAAACCAGTGCCAAGATATTTGCGTTCAAATCGCCGCTGTCGTGCTTCAGTAAAATATCGCCCAAGCAGTGCGTCTCTTTCGTTCCCATTAAAATAATATCTTTTTTGCGCGCTTCGGCGACGTAAATCTCGGCACCTGAGGGCAACATCGCCTCAAGTGTTCCTTTAAACGCGTTCATATCGACTTCGCCGCTCACTTCCGCACGCATAAAAAACTTGCCGTTTTCCCGATCGACGTATTCATCGTTTTTGATGATGTTGAGTTGGTACTTAAATACCACGTCCGAAATACGGTAAATCAACCCTTTTTCGTCGGTACAATCGATCTTTAAAATATAGTTTCTATTCTCTTGCATACCTTATGCCTCACACTGTTGTTGTATTTTTTCGATTCGTCTTCGTTTCAATTCTATGCCGATCGCTTCTTTTTCAAACCCGTCTGCTATCACCTCTTGAACGTCAACGCCGCCGGTAAAGATCTGATCCCAAATCCCCAAAGCGATCGCGCGCTCTTTAACGCCGCAACGGTAATTGCCGAGCCATTGCGAAAGGGATCTTTCAAGACTGACATGTAAGAGTGCCTCGTCGCTGATCTTTCCCTCAAAAAACGGTTGCCGCCTCAAAGCGTGAAGGTAGTGCTTGGGAGCTTCCAACACGTTGAGCCAGCGAAGCGGGTCTTCGCCCAAACGATTGGCGACGATGTAAACAAAATAGTAAGAAAGCAACGCTTCTTCAAAATTTTGCTTACATCGTAACAATTCGTGCGCGATCTCAAAAAAGCGGTTTTCGACTTGACATGTAAAGCATTTTTCAAACAGACAAAGCGCATACATGTAAAAAAGTCCGTAATGCAAAAACGGAGCGCGAAAAAGCTTCTCAAACTCCCATAAAATGCGCGGACGACTCAGATCGCTAAGGTCGATGCTTCGCATCACGTCCAAACTTCGAGGCTCGATCTTAAAGCCCAACCGTGCGCTAAATTGCACCGCACGCAGAACCCTCAAACTGTCCTCCCTAAAGCGCGTTTCATCGATTATTGCCAGCGTTTTGCGCGCAATGGCGGCTTGTCCGCCCCAAAAATCGAGTAGCGTTTCGTCGAAAATATTGAGCATCATCGCGTTCATGCTAAAATCGCGACGCTTGGACGCTTCGTGTTCGTCTTGGCACACTTCGATGTCAAATGCGCTATGCCCGACGCCGCTTTTACGCTCGACGCGCGGTAGCGCAAAATCGATGTCGCCCAGTTTATACACGAAAAAACTTTTCCCAACGCCCACCGCTCCGGCTTGGAGCATGACGCTCTCAAACGCTTCGGGCGTCATGTCGTAAACTTCGATGTCAAGATCGTGCAAAGGCGTTTTTGTCAGCAGATCGCGCACGCTTCCGCCGACTAAATACGCACGTTTCGTGTACGGACTCAGCAGTTCAACCGCGCGCGACACTTGGGTATAAAAGTGCCGTGGAATCGAACAAAGCGGCTTCATGAGACGCGAGATTCCATCTTCTCCAATTGCTCGTCGATCGTTGCTAAAAGATACTCTAAAAAATTCAGTGTCAAATCGATTTTGGCTTCGATGTTTTTATTGTTCGGCGACTGAAAGCCCTCGAAGAGAACCAAAATACGTTCGCGCAAATTCAGATAAAACTGCTTGTGCTTGTCGTCTTCGTGCATCAGCTCGTCGTCGTATACTTTAAGCATATTCGGCTCTTCGGCAAACTCTAAAAGCGGTTCGGGTTGAAATTCGACGTCTTGCACTTCAGGGCGTCTTGGAGGCTGTAGGGATTGTTTTTCCTCTTGTGGAACGCTTTGTTCAAGCTCCTTGAGGGTGGATAAAATCATCTCTTTTAGTTCCATGCTCTCACTTCCATAGTTTTACTAGCCAACGCTCAAACTCTAAAAACTCCACTTCCGAATTCATCGTTAAAAAAAACTTTTTCATCTCTTCATCGACGCCCAAGTATTTTTTACGAATGCCCGAAAGCCGTTTGATGGCGATTTTCGCCTCTTTATTGTCGGGATTTTCACGCAAAAGCTCTTTGTAAATCTCCAAAGCCTCGTTTTTGAGACCTTGGAGTTCGTAAATCGAAGCCAGCGTTAAAGTTTTCATAGTTTCGCAACGTAATCCGCGATAATCGAGCCGATTTGCGTCGTAGAACAGACCTCTTTCGCACCGTAATTCGCCAAGTCTTTCGTACGATAGCCCTCTTTCAAAACGTGTTTAATCGCCGTTTCGATACGATCGGCGGCAGACGCTTCGCCCAAAGCGAAACGAAGCATCATCGACGCACTCAAAATCGTCGCTAAAGGATTGGCGATGCCTTGCCCCGCGATGTCCGGAGCCGAACCGTGAATCGGCTCGAAAAGTCCGACCGTTCCGCCGATCGAAGCTGAAGGCAATAAGCCGATAGAACCGCTGATCATACTCGCTTCGTCGCTTAAAATATCGCCGAAAATATTGCCCGTTAAAATGACGTCGAACTGTTTGGGATTTCGAACCAACTGCATCGCCGCATTATCGACGTACATGTGAGAAAGCGTTACTTCGGGGTACTCTTTGGAAATTTCGATGACCGTGTCGCGCCAAAGCTGAGAGACTTCCAAAACGTTGGCTTTATCGACCGAGCAGACGATTTTACGACGTTTCATCGCCGATTCAAATGCGACGCGTGCGATACGTTCGATCTCGGGTTTGGTGTAGACCATCGTGTTGTAGCCTTTAAAACCGTCGTTGGCTCTAGGCTCGCCGAAATAGATACCGCCGGTGAGTTCGCGCACGACCAAAAGGTCTACGCCTTGAAGCACTTCGGGTTTGAGGGTACTTGCTTCCAACAATTCGTCGTAAACGCTGGTCGGTCGAAGATTGGCGAAAAGCCCCAACGCTTTGCGAAGTTTTAAAAGTCCCGTTTCAGGGCGAAATTCACGCGGTAACGTGTCCCATTTTTCGCCGCCGATCGCACCGAAAAGGACGGCGTCGCTTTTCAAACATCCCTCGATCGTCTCCTCCGGAAGCGGCGTTCCTTTGAAGTCATACGCCACGCCGCCCATCAAATAATCTTCGTAACGCAACTCGAAATTCTCTTTCGCACACACGCTGTCTAAAACTTTTATCGCCTCATCGACGATTTCAGGACCGATACCGTCGCCTCGAATGACTGCTATATTGTAAATTTTTTTCATTTCGTTATCTCTTTTTTTGCGTAATTCATCAAACCGCCGCACGCCAAAAGCTCTTGCATAAACGGAGGAATCGGCGTAAATCGGTATGTTTGTGCGCCGTGTTTAATCTCGCCGCTTTCCATCGAAATAGCGATATTATCGCCCTCTTGAATCGCTTCGGTATTGGAAAGCTCGAAAATAGGCAGTCCCGTATTGAACGCGTTGCGGTAAAAAATACGCGCAAAACTCTTCGCCACCACGGCTCGAATACCCGCCGCTTTTAAAGCGATAGGCGCATGCTCGCGACTACTGCCGCATCCAAAATTCTCGCCCGCAACGATAATATCGCTCGCTTGCATTTTTTTAACAAACTCGGGATCGGCGTCTTCCATCACGTGTTTTGCCAATTCTTTAGGGTCGGAAGTATTGAGATAGCGCGCCGCGATAATCAAATCGGTGTCGATATTATCGCCAAAACACCACACTTTTCCGCTAATGGTACTCATGACATTGTCCTTCGTAGTCTCTTGATATGATAAAATTTTAGCCAAAGAGGCTTGTGAAAAAGTTTAATCCCCGATGCTTTGCACAAAATAACGTCCGTTTTCACATCCTACATGTAAAGGCAGATCGAAGACGTTTTTCAAATGTGTGTCGGTTAAAAGCTCCGTTTTATCGCCTTGCGCATAGATGCGCCCTTGGCGAATCAGCACCACCTGAGCGATCTCCTCGAAAACCTCTTCGAGATGATGCGTCACCAAAATAATCGTTCGTTCGCGCGCGATTTTGCGTACCAATTGAATGAAATTGATCTGCGCTTTAATGTCAAGCCCCACGGTCGGCTCGTCCAAAATCATCGCTTGAGGTTCATGCACCAAGGCTCTTGCGATAATGCATTTACGAAGCTCTCCCGTGGACATTTGGGAAATGCGTTTGTCGCGTAAATGTGCAATCTCCAAAAACTCCAAAACCTCTTGCACTTTTTGTACATGTAAAGGTGAAAACTCTTGATGCTCGTAGATGTGAAAGCTACTGTAAAATCCCGAAAGCGTCACTTCAAAGCCGTTTAAATCGGGAGCGCGTTCGCTAAATTGGTAGTGCAGATCGTTCGTGATGATGCCCAGATGTTTTTTAAGCTCCCAAATATCCCAAATGCTCTTGCCGAAAATCTCTTTGCGCATTTTCGGATTAAAACGCGGATAAATGTCGTTGGAAAAGAGTTTCAAAAGCGTCGATTTGCCCGAACCGTTCGCGCCCAAAATCGCCGTATGTTGCCCTTCACTGATACTTAACTGAATGTCATGCAAAACGTCCTCTTCATCGTACGCTACATTCACATGCTCAAAATGAATAATTTCCATTGGCTTGCTCCTTCAATGCCGCGATTATAGCGCATTTCATTTTGACATAAAATTTTAGACCTCCATCCAAAAACGATAAAATTAACATACATTTAAAACAAGGTCAATACATGAATTCGCCCATCATAAACCACGACGTGGACATTAAAGCAAAAATCTACACCATTCGAGGAGTTCAAGTTATGCTAGATCGTGACTTAGCAGAGCTTTACGGTGTGGAAACGCGAAGGCTCAATGAACAAGTAAAACGAAACAGCGAACGCTTCCCAAATGAGTTTATGTTTCAACTCACCAAACAAGAGTTAGAAAATTGGATATCTCAATTTGCGACATCCAATAAAGAGATGATGGGTCTTCGAAAACTCCCATATGCTTTTAGCGAACAAGGTGTTTCCATGCTTTCAGCGGTTTTGAAAAGCAAATCTGCCATTGAGATGAGCATCCAAATCATCAAAAGTTTTGTGGCGATGAAAAAGTTTATGGCAAACAACGCCTTGATCTTTCAGCGTCTTGATATACTCGAACAAAAACAATTTCTCACTAATGAAAAAATTGACCTTATTTTAAGTGCTTTAGAAGACAAATCCATCAAGCCAAAACAAGGGATATTTTACAACGGGCAAATGTACGATGCTTACGTTTTCATTGCAACGCTTATTAAAAGTGCAAAGGCAGAGATTATTCTTATTGACAACTATATTGACGAAACCGTCTTTACGCTACTTTCCAAAAGAGACAAAGATGTCAAAGCTACTCTTTACACACAAAATATCACCAAAGAACTTGACCTTGACCTCAAAAAACATAACGCTCAGTACCCACCCATTGCGCTTAAAAAATTCAACCAATCCCACGATAGATTTTTAATTCTTGACCAAAAAGAGGTCTATCACATCGGTGCAAGCCTTAAAGATTTGGGCAAAAAGTGGTTTGCTTTTTCAAAACTCGACATCGAAAATGTAGCTATTTTGGAAAGGCTTGAGAAATCATCTTAAAAGTACAACATTTATTTCACCGTAGCTAAAGGACAATTGAGAAACATTTTCAGAGTCTATGTAGAAAGCAGTGCGCCGCTTCGTCATCATGTTATAATTAAAGAGTTTTTTATACCGAGTTATACTACCATAGCATCCATTATCTCACCACAAATTTGTGCCTTAGGCGGCTTTTGATGTTTTCTAAATTTTTTATCAATCGACCCAATTTTGCTATCGTCGTTTCGCTGCTGATCGTTATTGCGGGTGTTGTCGCGATTCGTACGCTTCCCGTTCAAGAGTATCCCGACGTCGTGCCGCCGCAAATCGTCGTTTCGGCGACCTATTCGGGCGCAGATGCCAAAACTTTGGAAGAGAGCGTCGCTTCGGTGTTGGAGCAACAACTCAACGGCGTGGAACATATGCTCTATATGATGTCGACGACGTCTCCTAGCGGCTTACTGACGATGAACCTCTACTTTGAAGTCGATACCGACATTGCGCAAGCCAAACTCGACGTTAACAACCGGATTCGTATCGCCGAGAGCAAACTGCCCGACGCGGTCAAACGTCAAGGTGTGGAAGTCGCCGACAAATCCGCGGACGTTTTACGTGTTTTGGCGTTAACGTCCAAAGACAACCGCTACGACACGACCTACATGGCAAACTACGCGATCAATAATATCTTAGAAGAGTTCAAACGTATCCCCGGCGTCTCCGAAGCGAGCGTCGTGGGCAATCAAGAGTATTCGATTCGCGTTTGGCTCGACCCGCAAAAACTCGCCTTTTACGAAGTAACGCCCTCTGAAGTCATCAGCGCGATTCAAGCGCAAAACGAACAGTTTCCCGTCGGTCAACTCGGGCAAGAACCGATGGAAAAACCGCTGGCTTATACTTATACCGTCACTTCTAAAGGACGCCTAAAAACGCCCGAAGCCTTCGGCGACATTTTGATTAAAACGCAAAGCGACGGCTCTTCTCTTTTCCTGAAAAACGTCGCTTCGGTGGAGCTTGGAGCGGAAAAGTATTTTTTCAAAGGGCTTTTTAACAACCAACCTATGGCGGCGATTCGCGTTTATTTGACCTCTTCGGCAAACGCTTTGGAAGTTTCGGACTTGCTAGATCAAAAAATCGAAGAGCTTTCACGCCATTTTCCCGAAGGCCTTCGCATCGACGCGACCTACGATCCGACGACGTTTGTACGAGCTTCCATTCATGAAGTGATCGTCACGCTTTTAGAAGCGATCGTGTTGGTTATCGGCGTCGTTTATCTCTTCTTGGGCAATCTTCGCGCAACGCTGATTCCCGTTTTGGCGATTCCCGTTTCGATCGTCGGAACCTTCGCGGGATTTTACGCAAGCGGCTTTTCGATCAACTTGTTAACACTCTTCGGATTAACCCTTGCCATCGGTTTGGTCGTTGACGACGCGATTATCGTCATTGAAAATATCGAGCGCATCTTGCGCAAAGAGGCGTTAAGCGTCAAAGAAGCGACGATCAAAGCGATGCAAGAGATCACGGCACCCGTTTTAGCCATCGTTTTGGTTCTCAGCGCGGTGTTTATCCCAGCGGCGTTTATGGGCGGGTTAAGCGGTACGATGTCACGCCAGTTTGCCGTTACGATCGTCATTTCGGTCACGATCTCGGGACTAGTCGCCTTGACGCTTACGCCTGCATTGTGTGCATTGATTTTGAAACAAGAGGAAGAAGAGCCTTTATGGTTGATTCGAAAATTTAACGCCTTGTTCGATCTTTTAACGCAACGTTTCGGTCAAATCGTCACGAAAACGATTCGCTACGGAGCTTTTAACCTGCTTCTCTTCGGCGTAATGATTTTCGGGATTTACCAACTGTCGCATCATATTCCTACCGGTTTGATTCCCAAAGAGGACAAAGGCGTCTTTTTCGCGGTTAGCACGCTACCCTCCGGTGCATCGCTGAGCCGTACCCATGAGGTCAATCGTTTCGTGGGAGAAGTGGCGATGCGTTTTTCCGACGTAGCCAAAGTCGGCGGATTTTCGGGATCTGACTTTAGCTCCAAAGCCTACACGACCGATGCGGGCTACAGCTACGTCAGGCTAAACGACTGGGATCGACGCACGGACGCCAACCAAAGCGTAGAAGCCCTTTCCAAAGCCATGCTCAAAGAGTTTTCGAAGAACAAAGAGGCGCGTATTATCGCCGTTGCGCCCTCTTCCATCATCGGACTCGGCGTTTCGGGCGGTTTTGAAATGTATATTCAAGATAAAACGGGCGGTAATTACGCCGCATTGGAAACCTATGCCAAAGAGATCGTCCAAAGAGCTTCAAAACGCGAAGAATTGCAAGCGGTTCGCTCCACGCTCAGTGCCGGTACGCCCCAATACCGCATCGACGTCGACGAAGCTAAAGTCAAAGCCTACGGCGTCAACATTGCCGACGTGTACACGACGATTCAAGCAATGTTCGGAAGCGTTTACGTCAACGACGTCAACCTCTTTGGGCGCAACTACAAAGTCAACGTCCAAGCCAAAGATGAATTTCGCGAAACGATTCAAAATTACGGCGATGTTTACGTCAAATCCTCAAGCGGGGCGTTTATTGCGCTAAACGAACTGATGACGCTTCAACGCACGCTCAATCCTAGCATTACCAAACGTTTTAACATGTTCCCCTCGGCGCAAATTTTAGGCGAAACGGCGATGGGCTACTCCTCGGGCGACGCCTTGCGCATCATGGAAGAGATCGCCCAAGAAGTCCTGCCCGAAAACTACGCGATTGCATGGGGCGGAGCGTCACTCCAAGAGAAAATGCTCTTAGGCAAAGGCAATCTCTCGTTTGTCTTCGCGGTCTTGTTTATCTTTTTAATTCTCGTAGCATTGTATGAGAGTTGGCTGATCCCTTGGGCGATCGTCCTTGCCGTTCCGTTCGCACTTTTGGGTGCTTACGCGGGTGTTTGGCTTCGCGGACTCCAAGATGACATCTATTTTCAAATCGGATTGATTACCCTCGTCGGTCTTTCGGCGAAAAACGCGATCTTAATGGTCGAGTTTGCGTTGCAAAAGATGGAGGAAGGCTTAAGCCTAATCGACGCAACGATCGAGGGTGCAAAAATCCGCTTTCGTCCCATTATTATGACCTCTTTGGCATTTATCGCCGGAACGATACCTTTGGCGTTAAGTTCGGGTGCGGGTGCTAACAGTCGCCATATTATCGGAACGACCGTGGTGGGTGGAATGTTGACGTTAACGTTGATCGGCGTTTTCTTTACGCCGTTGTTTTTTTACGGAATGATGAAGGTCAAAGAAAAAATTTTATAAGCATTACGTTAAAGGTAACGCAAATACTAGATTTTCTTCGACAAGAAGCTCCACACTGGTGCTTTCATCGCTTGCACACTTATTGTCTCAGAATCCTATTTGCGTTCAAGCCCTAAAAGCCCCAAACCCAGAGCGATGAAAATCGCCCCGACGGCACGGTTAAACCACGAAGCTCTTTGCGAAGTCAAAAACCACGCTTTAAGTCGTTTAGCAAAATACGCATATCCCATCAATGCGCTAAACGAAAGCATCATAAACGTCAACGTCAAAATAAAAAACTGCTCCAAAAGCGGTGCTTCGGGATTGATAAATTGCGGGAAAAGTGCCGTAAAAAAGATAATCGGTTTGGGGTTGGTGATGCAGACCAAAAACCCTTTTTGGAAGATCTTTGCATCTTGTGCTTTGCGCTTACGATGCTCAAGTTCAACCTGTTGGAAAATGTTACCGAAAGCACGAAACTGCTTGATACCGATGTAAATAAGATAGCATGCCCCTAAAATTTTAAATGCCGCAAAAAGTATTGCGGACGTTTTCAACATCACGCCAAGCCCGAGCATCGCGGCACTTGAGAGGACAAAAAGACCGATGATATTGCCCAAAGAGGAAAAAGCGGTCGCTTTGAGATCGTAGATAATGGAGTTATTGATTGCCAAAAGTACGGCAGGACCTGGGCTTACGATAGCAATAAGCGCAACCGTCAGGTACAAAAGCCATGTATGAAGTTCCATGACAAACCTTTTTTATAAAATTATAGCGCATTTTATAAATCAATATATCTTGATATGAAATCTTCTTATGCTATACTACTTCATATTAAACCTAAAAGAGTGCTTATGGAAACCTTTTTAAAAACCGTCGGCGCGCTCAACGACGAAACGCGCTTGCAAATCTTAAACTTTATTCATCAAAACGGCGAAGTTTGCGTCTGCGAAATTGAATCGGCATTTTGCATGATCCAGTCGCGCGTCTCGCGCCATCTTAAAATCCTCAAAGATGCCGGCTTTTTGCGCGTTGAACGGCGCGGTAAATGGGCCTACTATAAAGTTCGCTCACCCTTAGATCGTTTTAGGCTGGCATGTTTAGAAGAGATCGGCTATTTGGAGATGCCCGTTCCGCTTTGCAACGTTACATGTAAGAGTGAAAAATGATTTTCTTTTGTTCCAGTTTATGTTGAACGAATCGCCCCATTGCCTAAGAGAACGGTCATATTGCCCGTCTTGCCGTTTAGAGAAGCTTAGGATTGAAACGGCGGGTGGTTTTTGTTTTGGGAAGAAACGGTTTTATCAAACCTTAAAAACAGGGTAAAACATTTGAAGGTTAATCCGTAAATACCAATGAGCATTAAGCAAAAAAGCGTCAAAATGCAACTGATTTCACATAACGAAAAAAAGATTGTGTTTAACGATTCCATCGTCACTTCCTTTCAAGGTAATAAAACCAAGGCTTCAAACATGGGGAAGCGCATGAAGCCTTGACTCTCAAATCAGAAGCATAGTATAGCGTAATATATTTAAAAACATAACGAATTTTTTTATTTTTTTTATTTTTTGCCTCAAAAATGCATTTTTAAGGCTCTTTAGGGGGTTTGTGCTATGATGCTTCGATCAAAAAAAGAGGATTTTGCGATGGCGAACCCTATTGTTCCGTTTTTTAAACCGACGCAACACGAACCAAACCGATTTATTTTAGCATTTTCGGATGATTTAGTCTTACTGCTTCCCGATCTTACCTTTCCCTCGGAAGAAGATTTAGCCCTCTTTCAAGAACCGACACACCGATTCGACATCGCCAAAAACGATCGACAAACCTTTAGTCTCTACCTTTGGGACGCGGCTTTGGAAGTGAATGCACCTTTTGAAAAAAGACAACTTCGAAGCATCCTTCCTTTGGTCGGCGATGATCTTTTGGAGCCTTTAATTCGCGCAAAACAACTCGTCCACTGGCTTCAAGACAACCGTTTTTGCGGCAGATGCGGTGCGCCTTTTAGCTACTTTGCAACCATGTCATCGCTCAAATGTACCGCTTGCGGACAACTTTCGTTTCCAAAACTCTCCCCCGCATGCATCGTCCTGATTACGCGCGGCGATGAGATACTCTTAGCGCGTTCGTACCATTATGCCAATAGCATGTACAGCCTGATCGCCGGATTCGTCGAAGCCGGAGAGAGTGCCGAAGCGTGTGTGGTTCGGGAAGTCAAAGAAGAAGTCGGACTCGAAATCGAAGGCTTGGAGTATTTCGGTACGCAACCGTGGCCGTTTCCCCATTCGTTTATGATCGGCTTTTTCGCCCGATACAAAAGCGGAGAAATCATCATTCAAGAAGAGGAGCTCGAAGACGCCAAATGGTTTACCAAAGAGACGCTTCCCGACCTGCCCTATTCCACAAGTATCGCTTATCAAATGATCCAAACGTGGCTACAAAAACACTAAATCGCGTTTGAACTCTTTTTCAAACCGATAGGGTTGTAACATTTCGAAGCGGAGGAAATTGTAAGTAAAACGTGGTTTCCTTCATGGCTACGGACTCAACCCAAACTTTAATACGGTACATTTTGCAAACAGAATTCACAATATCCAGTCCTATGCCAAAACCACCGACTGTGGTGCTTCTACGTTCAAATCGCTTAAAAATAGTTTTTTTATTTTCTTCGCTAATACCGATACCCTTGTCGGTAACCGTCAAAAGGTACTCGGAAAGTTTCACGGAAATCGTTGTTTTGGGATAACTGTATTTGATGGCATTGGATAAAAGATTGTGAATCACTTTTTGAATACGGGACTTATCCATATGAATAAAGGTTGTTTGAAGTTGCGCGGTAATCGTATTTTCTTTCGTCGCGGCGATTTCATTGAAATAGCTAACACTCTCTTGGATTAAAAGAGCAAGATCAAAGGTCTCTTCAAAGACTTCATCGATATCGTTAAAAGCGATGTAGCTTAAGCTATTGTAAATCTGTGAAATGAGTTTGGTACTAATAGAGATATGGTTAATAATGCGTCTATCGCTAAAAGAGCTTTGTTTCAGGCTTGAAACGCTCATCATCAAAGCCGCTACGGGCGTATTGAGTTCATGCGAACTGTCTTTAATAAATTTATTGAGTTTTTCAATGCGCGAATGAACGGGCTTGAGTAAAAACCGACTTAAAAAATAACCTTCAATACCGACAAAAATAGCGGATATAAAAATACTCAAGAAAATAATGAATTTTAACGTGAATATCTCTTGTTCGCTCTTGGCTTCATCGACAACAATATAGGCGACTTCATTGATAGGCGTTGCTAATTCGCGAACGGCGTAACGTGTTGCATTCACATCAACAATCTGATTTTTGAAGTTCGAAAAAAGAGGTTGTTTTTCCCTGTTTAACAATGCCACGCTAAAAAACTCTTTCGGTGGATGAAACGCATAAGGTACTTTATCCATTTCCGCCCTCATCAGCTCTTTTTCATAACCCATGATGACGGTTTTAATTTCCATTAAGCGTTTTTCGTTAATTTTATATGTCTCGTTGCGGTAATACAAAATAGCAATGATCACCATAAGGATCAAAGCGGAGGCAACATAGACGATTAAAAATCCCCATAATGTTTTAAGTTCTTCTTTATTCAAAAAGGTATCCATTTCCTCTAACGGTTTGAATTTTATCTTTTCCTAAAATAGTGCGTAAATTTTTAATATAAACTCTAATCGTCGCTTCACTGGGCATTTCATGATAATCCCATAAATTTTGAATAAGCTCTTCCGAAGAAACGACTTTCCCTTTTTGATTGCACAGATACAGTAAAATTTTACACTCTTTGCGAGTAAGCGTGTAGGATATTCCATTGACAAGCAAACGATTTTTTGAAACGATTAACGAAACATCGTCGTCTAATTTTAAGGCTTCTTCATTGACGATGTGAAAGCGTTTTTGAATATTTTTAATTCTTAAATCCAGCTCTTCCAGATCAAAAGGTTTTTTAATGTAATCGTCACAGCCGTTCTCAAAGCCTTTTTTTAAATGAGCCGTATCTTGAAAGGCGGTTATAATAATGGTAGGAGTATTGTTTTGATACGTACGAATTTCTTTAAGAAGGTCGATACCGCTTAATTTGGGGACATTGATGTCAAGAATTAAAAGGTCAAATTTTTGATCGTTCAGTGCATCAAAAGCTGATTGTCCATCGCAAAAATGCACGGTTTGATGCCTATGTCCGTTGAGATGACAGAGTAAAATGTCGGACAAAATAGGATCGTCCTCCAACACTAAAATCTTCATCGAGCGTTCCCTTTTTCATCCATTATACCATAGCCTTTGCGAAGGCTACGGTATGACTGTGAGCCTTACTTATTTCTTTTCCGCTCCGCACTTTGCATCGGCGGGTTTTTTGGTATCCTGAGACATTTTATCGCCGCCGCATTTTGCATCGGCAGGCTTTTTCATCTCTTTGGTATCTTTGGTAGCGTTCATCTCTCCGCCGCATTTACCCTCGGCCGCCATTGCACCGCTTACGAACATTGCAGCCATACCTAACGCTACAAGAGGTTTAACTTTAACTTGCATAAAATCTCCTTTTTTGGGGTTTGGATAGTGGCAGTATAATGATTTTACGTGTAGTCATTATGTAGTTTTATTACACAAATCCTTTACATGCGGTGTGCTAAAATAGCTACCATGAAGAGACGAACCTTTATAGCACTCGGTGCTACATCACCTTTGTTTTTGAGAATGGATACGCACGCTCGAGAAATTCCTAAAGACGTATGGGAAACCATAGCAAGTGTGCAAGACGTTTTATTTCCCAAAACCCAACACATGCCATCAGCACAGGAGGTAAATGCACTTTTTTATTTGGTATCGAACAGTTCATCCGAATATTTTGATGCAAATGATTTAGAGTTGCTTATCAAAGGAGCTTTTGTTTTTCATCAAAAATTTCCGGATTTTTGGGAGCAAGATACTGTATCCAAAAACAAAATCTTAGAGATTGCAACAAAAGATGATGACTTAGAAAAATGGCTTTCAAGACTTATCTATTATACGCTTGAAGCTATGTTTAGCGATCCTATTTACGGTGGAAATACCCATGAACGAGGGTGGAACGCAACCTTACATGTCAATGGAAATCCTCGCCCTATGCAAAAATACGGAAGAAAAGCATGAAGTACGATGTTTGCATTATCGGTAGCGGTGCGGGAGCAGGACCGCTTGCTTATGAGCTTTCACATGCTGGGAAAAAGGTCGTTATCCTCGAAAAAGGCGATATTTACAGTGAACAAGATTTTTCCAAAGATGAAATCGCTTATACCAAACGCCCTGTTTTTACGCCTAAACTAAGCGATGAGTACCATACGATTGAAACCTTGGAAGAGGGAAAATGGATCAAAACGCCTACCTATGAAAATCATTGGAATTTTTGGAACGGAAGTCTTCTGGGAGGCTCTTCCAATTTCATGAGCGGCTTTTTTCATCGCCTTAAACCAAATGATTTTAAGCTAAAATCTGTTTACGGCGCGTATGAGGGAGCCAATATTGAAGATTGGCCTATACGCTATGAAGAGCTTGAGCCTTACTATGATATGGTTGAAAAAATCGTTGGTGTTTCAGGACGTGTTAGCGAACATGCGCATCAAGAACCAAGAAGCACTAACGCATACCCGTATCCCCCTTTAGCAGAACACCCCATTGTTGAAAAATTTGATGCGGCATGTAAAGAGTTAAACTTCACCTCTTTCATGACACCAAGAGCCATTCTTTCCGAACCTAAAGGGAACCGAAACCCGTGTTACTATTCTCATTATTGCGGTTCTTACGCATGTTCAAGCGGAGCAAAAGGAAGCTCAAGAGCTGCTTTAATTCAACCTGCTTTAGCAACCGGTAACTTACATATCATAGCAAACGCTTTTGTTGTGAAATTAAAAACCGATGGTACGCACAAGGTTCAAAAAGCACTCTATCTTACGAAAGAAGGCACTCAAAAACAGGTAAAAGCGAAACTCTTTATCCTTGCGGCACAAGCAGTTGAGAGTTCACGTTTATTGTTAAATTCCAAAAATGAGGCATTTCCGAACGGCTTAGCCAATGCTTCAGGAGCCGTTGGAAAAAATCTTCTCTTTTCAGGTGGGGGTATGGGTTCAGGTGAGTTTGATGTAAGCCATTTTAGTCAAGAAGTTCTTTTGCAACCGGGGCTTTTTGTAAATCGTGCCTTAAAAGATTGGTATTTCACGCCAAAATTTAAAGGCGGTCTGATCGACTTTTTATTTGAACATGCCAACCCGATTCGACGTGCCAACGCTTTGAAACGAGAAGACGACAAACTCATCTTTGGGCAAAAGCTTCAAGATAAAATCTTTCAAACCTTTACGACAAAGAGAGTGCTTAATTTTGAAATATTTAACGACTGGATGCCCAATGATAACTGTTTCGTCTCCGTTGATGAAAAATACAAAGATAAATACGGCATTCCCGTTGCAAACATTCGCATAGGGGCGCATCCCGAAGATGTAAGGGTAGGAGAATTTTTAGCCACCAAAGCGACTCAATTACTCCAACACATGGGAGCAAAAAATATAGCGTACGAAATTTCTCCTTTACCGTCTCAAAATCTCCAAGCGGGAGGCTGCCGTTTTGGTGACGATCCTAAAAAACACGTGCTCAATCGCTATTGCCAAAGCCACGATATTCCCAATCTTTTCGTAACAGACGGGAGTTTTATGCCCACAGGAGGAAGTGTTCCTTACACATGGACGATTTATGCAAACGCCTTTCGTATCGCCGATTATATTAAAAACCATTTTGATCTCCTCGTATAAGCGCAGGACAAAGGAATAAACATGCCGACACCTTCTATCACGCCGGAAATCCTCTTTGAGGCACGCCGTCATTTTCTCAAACTCGGAGCGGGCGCACTGGTAAGCTCCACTGCGCTCTCGCAACTTTTAGCTTCTATGCCCGAAGAGATACAACTCTCTTTCACGAAAGACCCCAACCCGTTAAAACTGACACCCAATACGTTCGAGCAAGTCAGCAACTACGTCAATTTCTACGAGTTTTCCACCGATAAAACCGCCCCCGTGAAAATGGCGCAAGTAATGAAACTGAAACCGTGGAGTTTAGGATTTTTCGGCGAAATCGCACGTGAAGAGATGGTCGAAGTAGACGATCTTATCGCGAAATTCGGGCTGGAAGAGCGGATTTACCGTTTTCGTTGCGTCGAAGGTTGGTCGATGGTCGTACCGTGGATCGGATTTCCGCTTTATAAGCTGCTTGATTATTTGCATCCCAGCTCCAAAGCCAAATACGTCAAATTTACCACGCGCCACGAACCGGACATCTTCCCCGACCAAGCCAAAGGGCTTTTTGCCTCCATTAAACACCCGTACGTGGAAGGACTTCGTATGGACGAAGCAAGGCATCCGCTCACCTTTTTAGCGGTCGGTATGTACGGCAAACCTTTGCCCAAACAAAACGGCGCGCCCATTCGCCTCGTCGTTCCGTGGAAATACGGCTTTAAATCCATCAAATCGCTTGACCTCATCGAATGCGTGGAAGAACAACCCCTCAACACGTGGCAAGCGATGGCACCGGAAGAGTACGGCTTTTACGCCAATGTCAACCCTCACGTCGATCATCCAAGGTGGAGCCAAGCCAAAGAACGCGTACTCGGTAAACTCACCAAGCAAGAGACGCTGATGTTTAACGGCTACGAAAAAGAGGTTTCGCATTTATATGCCGGTATGGATTTGAGGAAGCAGTATTGAAAACGCTCATCGTTGTTTTAGCCCTTTTACCGCTAGGCTATGCGTACTACACGCTTGAAAGTGCCATCGACCCCATCAAAATGCTCTACACGACCACCGGTGTGGGAGCTATGTTGCTTCTGTTACTTTCCTTAGCACCTTCTACATGTCAAAGAGTTTGCGCCCTCAATCTGCTTCGTTTTCGCAAAACGCTCGGACTTTTTGCGTTTGTCTACGCTCTTTTACATGTAAGCGTTTTTATCGTTTTAGACAGCGAATTGGATTTCGTGACGCTCTTTGCAAAAAGCCTCAAAAAACCCTTTATCTACGTCGGTGTTATCGCCTTTTTGATTCTTTTATTGATGGCGTTGACGTCTACCAAAAAACTTTTTGCGCGTTTTTCACGCTATCATAAAGCCGTTTACGGTGCACTGGTGCTGATTTTGCTTCACGATTTTTGGGCACAAAAGGTCGCCGGCGCGTTTG